>Ga0209415_10001517_pt1 | contig 44496 bp, 42 predicted proteins | sample PeaSoiSIISIP2007_FD_187696 | JGI IMG/M metagenome (GOLD analysis project Ga0209415, IMG submission 187696) | Peat soil microbial communities from Weissenstadt, Germany - SII-SIP-2007 (SPAdes) (version 2) | ecosystem: Environmental > Terrestrial > Soil > Wetlands > Peat | place: Germany... | reverse complement strand
TGCTTCCAAATTATTCGCAGATTCCTCGTTAGCTCTGGGCTTCTCAAACCCTCTATTCATTGTTAACCCCTCCAATTTCACTTTAAGCCCCAGCTTTTATTATTCTGCAAAGGCACACACATCCGTACTTCGCTGTCGTCATCGTTATCCGATTTGATGCCTGTCTCAATGATTTTAACGTTCACACCGTAGAGCTCTTTTAATCTTTCTTCAGTGATAATGTCATTAGCCTTTCCCAATCCAAACAGGCCCCCTTGGTTTAAAAGCATTACTTTTGTAGCATAGAAGAAGGCATGGTCAGGAACATGTGAAGCCATGATGATCGTCAACCCTTGGTGAGCCAGCTGTCTGACCTGACTTAATACTTTTAATTGATTGCCAAAATCCAAGGCTGAGGTTGGTTCATCCATAACCAAAATCTTGGGTTCTTGGGCTAAGGCACGGGCAATCAGAACGAGTTGTTTCTCCCCTCCACTAAGTTCTGTAAAAATACGATTTACTAAGTAGGAAATATCCAAGGTATCAATAGCTTGTTCCGCTATTCTCCTGTCCTTTTTAGTAGGGGATGCGAAATTCCCCAAGTGAGCAGTACGTCCCATCAAAATCATATCCATGACCCCAAAGGGAAACGACGTGTTGTGCGCTTGGGGTATGTACCCAATCATCTGGGCCATTTTGGAGCGTGACCAATGAATTGAGTTTTCTCCATCAAATAATATTTCACCTTCGAGGGGCTTAATTAGACCAAGGATGGTCTTAAAGAGTGTCGTTTTTCCGGTCCCGTTTGGTCCCAAGACGCATAAAACCTCTCCCGGTTCCATCGTAAACGATATACCCTTAAGGACAGCCTTGTTGTTATAGCCGCATTTGATGCCTTTAAGTTCAAACCTCATACCAACCCCTTCTTTCCACGCAAGAGGATGGCGAAAAAAAACGGAGCCCCGATGATCGACGTGAGTATTCCCAATGGGATTTCAGCAGAAGTTAAACATCTGGCCAGATCATCGACTAATAGCATATAAACGCTCCCTATCGCAATTGACACCGGTAAAAGCACCTTATAATTTGGGCCAACCAACATGCGAGCCAAGTGAGGTACAATCAGTCCAACCCACCCAATCAGCCCGCTGATCGATACTGCCCCAGCAGTGAGCAGTGAAGAGCAGATAATTACGGCCAGTCTAAGCTTCCCGGTTTCCAACCCCAATGTCTTGCCCTCTTCTTCCCCCAAGGACAAGACGTTGAGACGCCAGCGTAGTAAATAAAGAGGTACTCCTCCCGCTAACATAATGACAAACGAAGAAATTACATTCTTTGGCGAAACCGTTGCCAAACTACCCATCAACCAGAAGGTTATGGCTGGCAATTTGTCATACGGATCAGCCATATATTTCAGAAGAGACGTAAAGGATGAACACAACGTGCCGACTAAAATCCCAGTCAGTACTAAAGCTAAGGTCGGATCGCGCTTTACTTTATTGCTGAGAAAATACACGGCAATAACGGCCAAGAGGCTAACAACAAAGGCGGATACCTGAATGCCTACAACGTTCAATGAGAAAAAAATGGCCAACGCCGCTCCTAAGCCTGCTCCCGAAGATGCGCCTAAAATATCCGGTGATACCAAAGGATTCTTGAACATTCCTTGATAAGCAGCACCCGCTATCGACAACGCCGCTCCTACTAACATAGCTGCTAAAATTCTAGGCAGTCTCACTTGAAAGATAACCGTATTTATAACGCCCTCGGGACCATGCACAAAAGGAAAGATTTTTCCCGCCAAAGCTGATAATAGATCAGGTATCGAAATAGGATATCGACCTAAAGGGAATGAAAGGATAAATGCTAAAATAGGCAACAAGATTACAACGATATATACCTTACGCAGATTTCCTTCCACCTTCGATTCAGCCAATTCTTTTCCGTTTTCGTTATTATTTACCACCTTAAGAGTCCTCCTAACTAAATCTCGGAGATGTCATTTCAATTCCCAATTCTTGATAGCGCTTGTACATCATCTTCATCGTATTACGAAATTCCATATTATCCTGATAGCGCGCATTCTCCCTCTTCTGGTTTTATACGGGCATGATCCCCAGGAACGCGGTTTCGGCTTTTAGGTTTCACCTGTGCTGTTTTTCATGGCACGGTAGACACCGATCTTCTCTTGCATCATGCAAATATATATTCGAAATAATCGCCATTACTTTTTTCTCCAATATATACAGGCGATTTTTGATTTAGTCTTTTCCTTGATTACCCCATTTTCTGCTTTCTTTTTCAGATAATCCATGATTTCTGTCTTTTGAGCCTCTGTCAAGTCCGTCTTCATCTCAAACCTGGAAGTGTAATTCCGGTAGGCCTCTTCTATAGATTGATTCGTTTCTTTGTCTAAATTAAAATAAATAATCTCAGGAAAAATTTCATAAAGCCACAAGATATTAAAACTGCAGTAAAGCCCCTTATTGCCGTACTTATCGATCTTTTCTCGCCCGAGAACATGTTTTTTCAACTCATCGCTAATTGAATCTTGCCTTTCTACAAAATGACAGATTAAGCCGTATTCATGACTGGCCTCCAGCATCTTCTCCAGACCTTGCCTGTTTAAAAAGGCGGGGGACATAATCCCTGTCACTAGACTGAACTTTTTCTTCCAATTTAGAGCTGATAAATCTGCTTTTTCCCAATCCAATTCCCTGAACTCCGCATTGCCAAGACCTTGAGCGACCACATTTTCTTGCGCATAATGCAGCATTTTAGACGAGATATCCACTCCGACTACGTTTTGCGCCCTTTTCGCAAACTCCCGAACGAATTTACCCGGTCCACATCCGATGTCCAAAACGATACTATTTTCTTGCAACATCTTTTTTTCCAGTAGCAACTCGACGATCTTGTCCATGCGTTCATCGGAGACATTTCTATTGAATCCTTCAGCCCTTTTGTCCCATGAGGCCGGACTCACACCATTATGACCCTCTTTGTAATCCTTATCTTTTTGCCATATCTGATCGAAATACTCAATATCCCTTTGCATAGGGACCAACTCCTTCAGCTATTTTTTAAAACTGTTCGCTCGGCGGATTTACCAAAAAAGTGATAGCCTAAGCCGACTTCTAAAAGAATGAATTATACTCTTCATCACTCAGGTCATAGTTATAAAACTCTTTAAAAAACTCTTTGCTTTCTTTCTTTAAGTCAATATCTTTCGTATATTCCGGATAGAGTTTGGTAGCCAGCCACATGAAACCGAGAGGAGATTCGGGAGAAGGTCGGTCCCACCAGAAAGCACCAATCGGGACTTCGAAAACCTGACCGCTCTTGATCGCCTTCAGGTCGCTTATTCTTGGATCTTTTTTCAGTTGCTCCGCAGCGTTCCCATTTTTCTGGACAATAATGACATCCGGATTCCATTTCATGATCTGTTCAACGCTGACCTTGCTGCTGCTCTCCGTAATCTCAGCCGCAGAATTTATACCTCCTGAGGCGGTAATAAGGTCGTTTCCCCACACGTTCTTGCCTGAAACCGATGATAGATCTTTGCTAGTGTAAAGGACACTCTTCTTTTGGTCTGCCGGCACTTTGGAAACCATTGCATAGACATAGGCCATTTTTTGATCCCAGTACTTGAGCAACTCATCTGCTTTCTGCTCATTTCCGAGAGTTTCCCCACCTGTTTAAATTCTTTCTTGAGGGACTCAATGCCCGCCATGCCTATATACATGGTAAAATCAGGAAACAACGCATCCACTATCAGCTTATTGCCCTTTTACTGGTATCGCCTTCACCTAATGCCACGATCAGGCTAAACAGCATAGGATTGGACCCAGTCGTGATGACCTTCTTGACATCCTGAGGAAGAGTAACGCTGCGACGACCGGCCATATCAACAACTGTTTTTTCCACAGGTGTCGTCGAAACCTGCTTGGTAGATTATGGCGCCCAACTTCCACCGATTCAAAGCCAAACGACCTCTCCTGATTGCATCCACTTCCTCACAGGTGGTATTAATGAACAAATTTTTCAAATTTGATGAATGAATCTGCAACCAAAGAAGATGGCACCGAAGAGTTTGTTGTGATAGAGACTAAAGTGCTGGGTGCTAATGGGTATTCTAGAAAAATCGACGTAATTGAGGAGGCAAATGTACTAGGTCAGAGTTTGAAATCATAGGAGGCGATAAAGGTATAAGACCAGAATTTTGCAAAAAAGGCATTCCAGCTTCCAACACAAACTCGATAAACTGAATTGCCACTTCGCGATTTGGAGCTTTTTCCACTAGGGTTACGCCATAAATGATTGGCTTTCCTGTGAGTGTCATAAACGTTCCGGGCTTTTTACCAGAAAGTATTATCTCGGCCTGCTGATAATACTTCGCATACTTAAAAGACGAAAAATTAATGGCTTCTGGCAACTTAACAAATCGATACCCGTTTTGGCGTGCGCCAGATTCGTATCCAAAAAAATAGTCAAGTTCACCTGAAATTAGTCGGGAAGAAATGGTCTCCCTTTCAGTGAGAATATTTGTGGGAAGGATATTTTCCACTAAGGCAGAATACAACCCGTCTTTATGATAATATTTTTCTGCTAATTGCCAACACATCCTCGCTCGATAACCAGTAGGATCCAACTCCATATCCGTATGTCCATACTTTACTGTTGGCCTCAATAATATCTCAAACCAATTGTCAGCGTTGATTTCATTCGCGTATCTACTCTGATCAGTAAAATATAAAACAAGCTTGTTTCTGGCAAAATGGATATTGAACTTTGCGTAGTCTGGCATCAGCATACTGTCGATGATTTCATAATCAGCGGAAGCAACTATATCACAAGGCCGTTTTTGGTCTATTACCTTACGAGCTACTAATCGTGCACCGCTCCCCTCTAGGTTCACTTTAACACCTGGATTCTGATTCTCAAAAGTCATGGCCATCTGTTGGAATACATGGCTTAAGCTACCCGCGTGAAATACTATGATTTCTTGCACCATACAAAAAACCTCCTTATATTTTCTTATCGAATACTCGCTGTTTTTTGAAATTGAACTGGAGTCAGCCCATAACTTGCACATTCTAACAGGCACAAAATATGGCTCCACAACAACGCAGAGCCATATTTACACCGATGGCGACACTTTCTCCTTATTGTGCAGGATTTTGTCCAGTAAGGATCCTGTTCGTCTCATCTTCCGTTAGATTGTAACTAAAAAAAGTTTTATAAAAGTCCTTCGTTATTTGATTCATATCTACGTCAGCAAATTTATCTGGATTTAAAGTTTTTGCAGCCCATTGTATTTGTAATGCTTCTTCTGCACCATAGCGATCCCACATGAATGCACCAATAGGATTAACATAGACCCGACCGTTCATAACTGCCTTAATTTTCTGCCATCGAGGGTCTGTTTTTAATAAATCAGCATTTTTAGCGTTAGGACTAGTAAATAGAGTACCCAGTATAATAACATCCGGATTCCATTTTAGAATCTGCTCCATCGAGACCTCTTTCCCATTCCCAGTCACTTCCGAGGCTGCATTGACGCCTCCAGCTGTTTGGATCCAGGCATCGACAATTGTATTGCCCCCATCTGCAATATTTGGTGAGAGTGAGGTTAAATGGAGAACCTTCGGCCTATTCTCAAGTGGTATTTTCGAAGTAACATCCGTTACCATTTTTAGTTTACTGTCCAGATAATTGACATACAGTTGAGCTTTTTGTTTTGCAACGTCACCTAAAATATCTCCGGTTAACAGAAAACAGCTCTTTAATCCGTTGAAATCTTTAAAATCCAACTGTACAACTGGTATGCCCACCTCTGAAATCTTATCAATAGCCTTATCCGCGAGTGGCATGATTGCAATATCTGGTTTCGTTTTTATAAGTTCCTCAATATTGATATTTGGGGTAAATGTATTCACTGCTTTATTCATGGCAGGGTTAACTTTATAGAGCCAAGGTTTAGATTCAGGAGTATGCGCAGTTGCTACAATTTTATTTCCTTCACCAAGCATTGCCAAAACTTCATTGTGTGCTGGCCATGCATCGGCTATTCTCTGAATATTGATCGGAATCTCCACTTGTTTTCCGGCTGAATCAGTAATTGTCCGTTTCTGCTGATTGTTTACCTGAGTAGAGGCTTGTTTTGCAGTCGTTTGAGTATTTCCACATCCGGTTACACCTAAGAACGTTGAAAGAACAACTACTAAAATTAGATTTTTTTTACAATATTTCATCATTAACATCCTCTCCAATTGAATATTTGAGATAGCAATTATACTTTGAGGTTTACTGCCAAGGAAAATAGAGCGTTGCCGGCTCCGGCCAGAGTGTCAAATTACAGGTGTACATAGCTGTAATACCCGGCCGTTAGAGAGGCGGCTGGGTATGATATTGATTTCAATACCGTAAGCCTGCTGAAGGTTCTTTTCCGTGACGATCTCCAGCGGAGAGCCAATAAGTAGGGACCTGTCTTTCAGGAACAAGGCTACCTTCGTACTGCAAAGGAACGCATGGTCAGGACTGTGCGAAGTCATGATAATCCCCAGCCCGGAAGCTGCCAATTCCTTGATCCGGCTTAGTACCCGCGCTTGATTCCCATAATCAAGATTGGCTGTGGGTTCGTCCATGATCAGAAAAGCAGGCTGTTGAGCAAGGGCGCGGGCAATTAATACCATTTGCCTTTCCCCGCCACTGATTTCAGTATAAATGCTGTTCCTCAAATACGTGATGCCCAGTTTTTCCAAGGTTTCGTCTGCTATGTTTATATCCTCGCGAGTTGGCTTTGAAAAAGAACCCATGTGCGCATTCCGGCCCATAATGACAACATCCAGCACCAAAAAAGCGAAAGGCGGTGTGTGCGCTTGAGGGACATAGGCAATTGTTTTTGCCAAACGCTTGTTACTCCAATCTCTGATATTTTCACCATCCACGCGAACGCTGCCCGATACGACGTCAACAAGGCCTAGTAAGCCCATAAAAAGCGTCGTTTTTCCAACTCCGTTCGGCCCGAGCAGGCAGATGATATCTCCCGATTCAAGCGCGAAAGAGATATTGTCGTTGATAATTTTGTTCCGATACCCGCAGGTAAGATTAGTAATTTCAAGCTTCATTCATATGACCTTCTGCCTTTGAAAAGTAAATAGATAAAAAACGGGCCGCCGATGATCGATGTAAGAATCCCGAGAGGTATTTCAATCGAAAATAGCCCGCGTGCCAAATCATCAACAATCATCATAAATATACCCCCGATCAGAATGGACAAAGGAAGAAGATGTTTATAATTTGGACCGACCAGAAGCCTAGCAATATGAGGGATTATTAAGCCGATCCAGCCGACCATGCCTGCGATGGCCACGGTTCCGGCGGTCAAAAGCGTTGAGCAGACGATCAGCAGCATTCGGACAAGTCTGACGTTGACACCCAACGTTTTTGCTTCCTGATCACCAAATGATATGATATTCAGCTGATAGCGCAAAAGCAGAATAGGTACAATCGCAACCCCTAGAGGAATAATTAAGGCGATGACTTGTTCAAGGTTAACGCCTGTTAAACCGCCCATGAGCCAAAATGTAATTGCGGGCAGCTTGTTGTTGGGATCCGCGACGAATTTCAACATGGAAATAAATGAGGAAAACATTGTCGAGATGACCATGCCTGTTAAGATTAAGGTAAACATCATATTACTGCTACGGCTGACAAACTTCGCTATGCCGTAAGTCAACAGGACCGCGCTAATCCCGCAGATAAAAGCCGAAATCTGAATGCCAAAGGTACTAAAGGATAAAGAAATTGCCACACAGGCTCCAAAGCCCGCTCCGGTTGACGCACCGAGCAGATCCGGTGACACCATGGGATTTTTGAACAAACCCTGAAATACGGCCCCTGCGGCGGATAGGCCGCCGCCAACCAGGATCGCGGCAACAATTCTCGGTAGGCGGATATTGAATAAGGCAATTTCTGCCGCATCAGTCCATGTCTGGGGCAGGTGAAACATTTTTCGCCAAAACATATTAAAAAGCTCAGGGAAGGAAAGGGAGAAACGTCCCAACGTCACCGAGTACAAGAAGATGACGACGAATAGAACGCTTAAAACGGCATATAAAACGCCTGTCCTGCTTACTGAAGTCTTCTTCCCATCTTCTGTACAAAGCTGGTCCCGCTGAGTTTCATGTGTACCCATACCTAAATATCCTCCAGAGACATTGCCATACCCTACGGCCGACTACTGCGGTCCGTAAATTAGGTAGTCAGCTGAATGCCTTTCGTTTCATAAAACTGTTTAATCTTATCGATTGAATTCCGGTATTCCAGATTATCCAGATAAGTAAAATCCGATCCCCGCTTAGCAACATCAAAATAGTCCGGCGTGCGGGTAATATGGATAGCCCCTACCGTGTTACCGGCACCTGCCTCCAAGGGAGAAACCAGTTTTGATTTTGTCCAGCCCTGTGCGCCGGTGATATTGATTGTCCTGAGCACTAAGCGCGTCAAGGCAATAACCCGGCTCGCCTCTTCATCCGGACAGGCCGGTTGCCCTCTCAGTATGGTTGTGTCAAAGGGATAGAACTTGCTGACATAGAGACTTACTAAGTGTGGATAACCCTTGACCTCAAACAAAAAGTCGACATAGTCCTGGTATTTTGTTTCTTCGGGGCTGAGACCCGCTAAAATGCCTGTGCCCAATCCTAAGCCGGCCTCACCGATTAGCCAGGCAAACTTTTTCTTAGCCTCAAGTGAGTCACCGGGTTTCATTTTTCTAAAAACCTCAGGATTGAGCGTTTCAAAGACTGCGCCTACTTTCTTGACACCCAGTGGTTTCAGTTTTTTTAATGTCTCGAGAGACATAGCAGCACCGCAGTTGACATCAATCTCCACGTCGTCAAAGCCTGCCTTGCGGATTGCTTCGACGATCGACAGCACGTCCAGCCCTTCACTGCCCAGGGTTGTTCCACCACTGAGATGAAAATCCTTAATGTCGTGCGACCTGATATAGCCCACAGCTTTTACAATCTCTTCAGTTGACAGCTGTTTCTTTTCGCTGTCGCGCCAATATGGGCAGTAGATGCAGTTCGGCTTCAGATTACACGGCAAGACGCTGGCAATCCCACCGACAAGCTTAAATACGTTTCCCAATTCATGTTCGCGGACGTATACAGCAGCTTCCAACAGTTTTGAGGCGGATTGCTCGTCTTCTGTGTTCTGAAGTATATAAAGTGCTTCCTCGCGGTTTATCGGTTCGGTTTTGCTTTTTTCCAGAATAGATATCAATTCATCGGTCATGCCTAAACTCCTCCTAATTGTGAATTCTTATTGTTTTAGGTTAAGTTCATCCTTGGTAATGTTGTACTTAAAGAAAAGCTGGTAGAAGTTCTGAGATTCTTTATAATAGGCATCCATTGCCGACAAGTCGCCGGACGCCGTCAAAATAGCGTTATACCAAATAAGACCGGGGAGTGTATTAAGCCCGTCGATCCGTCCGTATTTGAGTTGGCAATAAACCCTGCCGTTTTTAACCGCTTTAACCACCTTCCACTCTGGAGAGCTCATGATTTCTTGGTATTGCTTAGAATTATTGACAACAACGACATCTGGGTCCCACTTCAAGATCTGATCCATGGAAACCGTAATGGTTTCATTGTCATGGTTGGAAACATCCGAGATTTGATCGCCCAGGTTATTTCCACCAGCAATTCTGACAACTGAAGCCATGATCGTGTCTTTACCGACTGTGGCGTAGACGCTTCCGCTTGCACAGTGGTAAACATTCAGACGATTCGAAGTAGCAATCGCATCGGTTTTGGCGGAGATGGAAGAGATTATTTTATCCCAATAATCCGCCATCTGGTTAGCTTCTGTTGTATTGCCCAGCACAACACCCATAATGCGCATAGACTTGGAATAATCCTGCAATGTATTCTTGGACACTATGACAAACTGTTTTTTTGTCTCATCCTTCAGCTTCGCGGCGTTTATGTCCTTGTTAAGCGTGACGACAACATCGGGATTAAGGTTGAGTACCTGCTCCGGGTCAACGGGCTGCATAATAGAAGTATTTGTCACCGGCAACGATTTGATATGATCAAGGCCGAGGTTAGTGAGCAAGTCCGTTAAGCTACCTTTAACTAAGTAGGATGTTGTGAAAACTTTATCGACACTGACGACCTTAGCCGGAGCAAGTCGAAGAGCCAGCATTGTGAATATCGGATGAAGACCCATCACAGTCTTCACCGGTTTAGCCGCTGAAAAAGTTGTGCCGGCGAAATCTGTTACCGTCGTAACATTTGAAGAGGATGATGCGGCTGTAGACGCTGCTGAAGGAGATGCGGATGCACCTGTTGCAGGCGATGAGGATGTTTTTGTTGAAGAGCATCCAAAGAGGAGCAGTGATGCCATAACGATAACTAAAATAAGTGTAATAATTCTCTTGTCTTTCATTTTTTTCTCCTTTTATTGTTTTATCCCCGGATTATTGCAAAATCAGCCTTTCTAATAGCTTGCACTATGCTTAAAATCTCGCTACTGTCCTGGATCGTTCCACCGCTTAAGTAAAAACTCTTAATCACTGGGCTAAGAGCTGCTTGGCATCATCATCCGATAGATCCGCATGATAGAATAACGAATAAAAGCTCTTCACTTCTTTAACCATATCCACCTTATAGGCATCCGGATACAAGGTAGCCGCCAACCATTTCAAACCCAGGAACCGATTGACTGAAGGCGGACGGTCAAACCAGTTGAATGGGTAACTCGGTATTTGAAATACTTTTTTGCTCTTGACCGCAGTAATGTTTTTCCAATCCGGACTCGTTCGAATAAAATCATAAGCACCGCCGCTGTCCATACTCCAGGTCAAAATGACATCCGGATTCCACTTGAGAACCTGTTCCATGGATACGTTGCTCATACCGCTGCCGCCTTTGGCATCAACTTGAGCTACGTTATTTCCATTGACCAAGTCCAAAACCAAGGAATGGCTGGAGCCTTTTGGCTCCGTGGCAAGTCCTTTGGGACCTTCGGCATAATAGACTTTTACTCTATTCTGTTCGGGTATTGCTTGGGTTACTGCCGTAACCTCTTGCATCGTCTTGCTGCAATAAGCCGCGAGTTCTTTAGCCTTGTCTTCAACGCCAAGAAGATGTCCGATGAAAGTATAAGCCTTTTCCGTACTATTAATATCCCCATCTACAACAATGACCGGAATGTTAAGCTGCTGCTGGAGTTTGTCGGCATCACTTTTTGATGCGGCGGTAAGTGGATCTGGTCCAACCGAGAATATGACATCCGGTTTGGCCTTGAGCAGTTCTTCAGTATTAATCTTACTGTTCATCTGCACCCCTCCCAAGAAGGGCAGAGAGGTATATTGGGCAGGTATGTACTTCTTTTCTTTATCTGTTAACTGCATAGACCATCCAACCATCTTGTCCGGAGCAAGCGAGTAAATCATGATCATGCCCAAAGGGCTTGTGTAATAGCACCTATTAATTTGGGCAGGAATAGTAACTGACCTTCCGGCCTGATCGGTAATGGTTTGGGTCGTTGCCTGCGGCGGTGATGCGTTCTTGGTGGCACATCCTGTAAAAAGGGAACAAATTACGACGAGAAGAATTAAGAGGGAAGCAATTTTGAATTTTCTAGTCTTTATCATTTCATCCACTCCTCCAAAAGAATTCTAAGAAATCAGATTGCCAGCTGATTACCAGTGAGTCAGAGTCAGCCTTTCTTTAGGAGCTGCAATAAGTCTCTGCGGGCTTGGGGACAGCAATGCAAACACAAATTATTCTCCCATCCGGCAGCTGCATTCGATCGATTTTCACCTCCGTATCGTACATAGCTCTCATTGAATCCTCGGAAATTACGTCTTGAGGGATTCCAAGCTCTAACAAGCGGCCTTTTTTCAGAGTCACCACTTTATCCGCACAGAAAAACGCCTGACCGGGATCATGGGTAACCATCAGAATGCTGATCCCTTTCCGAGCAAGAAGCCGCACATGTTCAAGCACAATATTTTGTTTGCCAAAATCGAGACTTGAGGTCGGTTCGTCCATAATCAAGATTTTCGGTTGCTGAGCCAAAGCCCGGGCAATCAGAACCAATTGTTTTTCTCCGCCGCTGATCTTGGTGTAAATACTATCTTTTAAATGGGTTATATTCAGCTTTTCCAAAGCTTCATGGGCAATTTCCTCGTCTCTTTTATTTGGTAAAGCAAGGCTGGATAAATAAGCGGTTCTCCCCATGAGGACAACATCGAAAACCTTAAACGGAAAAGGAGGGGTATGGGCCTGCGGAATATAACCCATCACTTGAGCCAATTTTTTCTGGGATAATTTTTGCACCTCGTCTCCATCGATCAGGACAGATCCGGCAGAAGGAGTTAACAGTCCGAGGATATTTTTAAGCAGAGTCGTTTTACCACAGCCATTGGGACCCAACACACACATCAGTTCACCTTTTTCAACCTTGAAGGAGATCTCATGCAGTATTTCGCTCTTACCATAGCTATAAGAAACATTTTTAATCTCTAGCACTATTTCCATCCCCTGACATTATTTTTGAAGATCAAGATAAAGAAGGGTACCCCAATCAAGGAGGTGAGAATCCCTAGGGGGACTTCGACTGAGCCAAGACAACGGGCCAAATCATCGACAAGCAATAAATAGGTTGCCCCAAGAATAAACGTGACGGGCAAGAGCGTTCTATAGTTGGGACCAACGATGGCCCGAGCCAGATGGGGAATCACCAAACCAATCCAGCCGACCATACCGGAGATAGAAACGGATGCTGCTGTTACTAAAGTCGAACTTATGACCACGATTAACCTTAGCCTATTGGTATTAATCCCCAGAGTCCGAGCCTCATCTTCTCCAAAGGCCAGCACATTTAATCTCCAGCGCACTAGAAAAAGGGGGATAAAGCCTAGCGTGATGGGAATCATGGCGCTGAAGAGATCCCCCTTATCTACAGAAGATAGGCTACCCATCAACCAGAAGGTAATGGCCGGGAGTTTATCATTGGCATCGGCAAAATATTTCAGAGCACCCGTGCCTGACGAAAAAAGAGTACTAATCATGATTCCACTCAGCACCAAACCGACCGTCGGGTCATAGTCAAGTTTGATATTGATCAAATAAGCCAAAAGTACCGCAACAAGCCCAAAAAGAAAGGCCGAAACCTGGATGACAAACCCGGATTGTGAATAATATATTGCCAGGCAGGCACCAAATCCTGCCCCAGCCGAGGCACCCAGGATATCCGGAGATACCAGAGGATTCTTGAACATGCCTTGATAGGCAGCACCCGCAGTTGAAAGCGCCGCTCCAACCAGCATCGCCGCAAAAATGCGCGGTAATCTGATGTTAAAGACAACGGTTTCCAGATTCGTTTCTGCCCCGCTGCCAAAATAATGCCCATAAAGGATTGACCAGAGCTGAGGGAGCGAAATAGCATAGCGTCCGATAGCAAACGAAAATAGAAACGCTGCGATCAGAAATAGAACAAGGATGAATTTCTTCATTGAGCTGGTGACAACCCTTCCTTTTGCCTAAGGTGTAGCTTGGATACTCCGTAAGCGCTAGGCACATCAGCCCTACTTAGTAGCTTGACTCCTAGGAATATTTCTTTTCTTGTTCTCCTTCCCGTTTTTTCTAACCAGTCAAACAAGCCTGAATCGATGGCCATTCTCACTACCTGGAAGGATTTATAGGATTTCATGAGGTTTTCAATGACCTCAAGTTTCTCTAGGATTTGGATGTCCGCTATTTTTTTCATTACTACTACCTCCTCGAAAATTATGATCATAGATATTTGGCAATTGTATGAAAATTTGGTTTCTTGAATTTAGCTTAAAAAATAACTCCACCCATAGAAAGTGGAGCCATGCCAAACAAAAGCCTAGCTGACTTAGCCACCTCCTTTTCAATAGTGAAGGCATATCCGTTTCCGGGTACACCCTGAGGACCATTGGTCCTGTCCAGCAACCATGGATTTGCTCTAAATAGCCAGACAACATTGTCTAGCTATGAAAGTGATTACAGGGAAATTAAGTTTGAGATGTTAATAGATTCGCTCGATATTGATGTAACCATTGATTATCGGTTTTCAAACCATCCAGGATATGCTTGGCGTCGTTTCCTAACTACTTTAAGTGCAGAAACTGCTAAAAAAGTTTCTTCTTTACCTCCAATCATCGTAATACACAACTACATCTGATCTATATCGAGCAACTTAAACGCATGACGTGCGTCGCAGGAAATATTAAGTAACCTGAAGGAAGAAGGTGACACCTAATGATCAATTTGCCTACGACTATCACCTATGAAATAGAGAACTCGTTGTACCTTAACATTACCAACCGTTGTACCAATCACTGTACCTTTTGTGTGAGAAACAATTCGGATGGAGTTGTTAGTGGACTAAATCTTTGGCTGAAAAGGGAACCCACTGTCGATGAGATTCTTGAAAATATTTTAAATCTGGAGATTTCTAAATATAAGGAATTTGTATTTTGTGGGTATGGGGAACCGCTAATGCGTACCTATGATCTTATTGAGATTTGCAAAAAGCTGAAAGCTTCCTATAACATGCCCATTCGCATTAACACAAACGGTCAAGCCAATTTGATTAATGGCTGCGATATCACCCCGTTGTTAGAAGGGCTGGTAGATACTATTTCTATTAGCCTGAATGCCAAGGATAAACAAGAGTATCAGGCCTTATGCTTGTCTGATTTTGGAGAAACGGCTTTCGAAGGAATCTTAGATTTCACCGCCAAATGCCAAAAATATATTCCTAAGGTGGTTCTTTCGGTAGTTGACCTTATTTCCGGGGAAGACATTCAAGCGTGTAAGCAGATTGTCGAAGGCATAGGTGTCGATTTCAGAGTAAGACATCTTGCTGTTTGAACGCTTGGTCGGGGACCAAGTATACTGTTGTCTTTTAATATATCTCTGTCACTAAAGCGGAGATCTACTGGCCCCTATGTACTTTGAATTAGCTTTAGTTCATAAACCCTTCTCCCTGGTTAAAAGCTGGTCAGCCCAGGTAGCTGCCCATTCACGCAACTCCTTGATCTCCATAGGATCCGGCACCTTGGACACCGTATGCTCGGCAATTGTGTTGGCTAGATTCAGATAAATTTTTGCTTGCTCTGAATCCGGTGCTGCTTCAATCGTCGTTTTGCCTTGCAACTCACTCGTGGTAACAGTTACGGAACGGGGCACATACCCAACGACCTGGGTCCCCGTTCGATTGGCAAAGTCATCGATGATCGCTCTGCTGTAATCATCATTGATCGAGTTGGCAATCACTCCACCCAGTAAGGCGCCGCCTGAATTGGAAAATTTCTGGATTCCTTTAAATAAGTTGTTCGAAGCGTAGATCGACATAAAGTCTGCCGAAGATACGGTAAACACGTGCTCAGCAATCCCATCCCGGATTGGCATAGCAAAACCACCGCAAACCACATCCCCCAAGACATCGTAGAGGACGATATCGAGGTCTAGTTCTTCAAAGACCTTAAGCTGCTTCATGATCTGAACCGCAGTGATAATTCCCCGGCCGGCACAACCTACCCCTGGGGCCGGTCCTCCGGCTTCTACGCAATAAACCCCTTGAAAGCCTTGGAAGATTACTTCTTCCTTTTGAACAGTATTCTTTTCCCGCAGGGTATCCAGTACGGTTGGTATATAGTTTCCATCCCGCAGCGTGTTCGTGGAGTCACTTTTCGGATCACAACCAAATTGCATTACCTTATAACCGGCCTTAGCCAGCGCTGCACTAATGTTGGAAGTGGTCGTCGATTTCCCGATGCCACCTTTACCATAAATAGCGATCTGTTTGATTTTTTTCTTAGTCACCATCGTTCTCCTCTGAATTTCATAATTTTTGTAGTATTCAAAGCATAAAGCTTAGTTCCTCTGCGGCACGATCCCGATCCGCCCGGTCCAGGATCGCATTAAGCAGCATTTCTAAAATGCGCAGCGCTCCCCTGTAGCCGACAATCGGGAAATACGGGTGAATGAACCTGTCGGTAATAGGGAAACCCATGCGCACCAAGGGAATGTCGAGTCTGCGCGCTAAATGCTTGCCATGAACTTCTCCGATCAGCACATCGACCGGTTCATTTTTAAGGTATTGCTCAAGTTCAAAGAGATCTGTATTGCTTTGTACTACGCCCTCCGTTTCATACCGCGCAAATATTTCTTGAAGACGCTCATCAATTTCACTGGAAGCAGGACCTGTAAAGACAAACGCTGGCACCATTCCCAGGCCTGCTAAAAACTCACAGAGCGGAACAGCAAGATCAGGATCGCAAAAGACGGCGGCCTTCTTTTTATAAAACAAGGGGTGGCAATTCATGACGGTTTCTACGAGCTGCGCCCGCTGGCGTTTAAGCTCTCCTAAAGGAGCACTGCCATAAAAAAGCTGAAGCTGACGGATATACCGATCCGTTGCTTCGATCCCGATCGGCAGATCGAGAGTAACAAACGGCATACCGCATTTTTCTGAAAGTGCTGCGGCTGGCGCTCCGGCAGCAGCAGGCCCCAGCGCAAGGATCAGTTCACATGACCCTGCCGAAATAATTTCACTGAGTGGAGTTCCTCCTGGGGAATACTCGTCCTGCTTTTCAGGAGTCGCTGCATCAAACACATCGCTGATATCCGGGCAAACGGTGAAGTCTCCGTTAAATGAAGCAGCAATTTCTTTAATCTCCCGGATATCGCCAGGGTTGACCAGTCCCGGTATGATGAAACACTTTTTCTTTTTAAGCACCGATCTAACAGCAAGCTGGCCTAGCAGCGCTTCAACCATGCTGGAGTAACCGGTAAGATGCGAGCCGATATAACTCGGAGTCTGTGCACTAACCAGATATTTTCCTTCAGGCAACTCTATCTCGCCTAAAATTGCCGCCACATGATCTCCGATCGTTTCACTTAGACAAGTCGATTGAACGGCAATGATCTGCGGCTTGTAGATGTCAAAAATATTTTTAACAGCGACTTTAAGATTTTCCTCGCCCCCAAAAATCGCTGCGTTTTCTTTGAGCATGCTAGAGGTGACGCGAATCGTCTTTTGAAAGTGTTTGCTGATCAGAATCTTATGATAACGGCAGCAACCGGATGACCCGTGACTATGCGGCATACAGGCCTGCACGCCCAAAGCTGCATAGATGGCCCCGATCGGCTGGCACATTCTGAGGGGATCGATATGTAAGGCCTGTCTTGTACTCTCTACTTTATCCGTTTTTAGCATAGCAGTTCACCTGCCGTCGTATCTCTCTCCCACTCAGGAACATCGGTTTCCCAATGAGAAATAAAAATACTCATCTCCAGATCTTGGGCAAACTGGAGAAATCCTTGGACCCCGGCATACTGTACGCCGCGCTCTTCAGAATTGAATGTTCTTGACTTGATGCATTTTTTATCATATTCAAACTGCTGGGTGATTCCAGAAAAACAAAGATCAGGCCTAAGCAGTTCTAAAAACTCTCTAACCTGACTCCGTGAAAGGAGAAAAGTAAGTGACCGACCATTTTCCTGTTGAGGACTCAGCTCATTAAACAGAACGTATTCCTCCCAACGTTTAGATAGTTGGCGCGGTAATGTACATAAAAACCCCTCATTGGTCACTTCATTCTTAGCATAATCCTGGCTGATTAAGATTACTTCTACTCCCAGGTCGACAAGCATAGCCTGAAAGTGATCGCTTTTAAAGCAGTCTTCAAACAAGGCTGCCGTCAGACCGACGAAACGCTCTTTATAAGCTAAAAGCTTCGGCATCAATCCCATTACGGTATTCTTGATTGAGGCTTCTGTTCTCTCTTTCAGAGCCTGGTCCCCAAAATAATCCGCCATACCACGCAGAGAGCTGATGATATTTGAAAGTCCTGTAAAATCGACCTTTATCCAGCCAATACCGTACTTTTCTTCAATTGACTGCACGACGTCGTCAATCGCTTTATCGCTTCCAAGTATCGTCAGCGCCGCCGTATGGCCTGAGCGAAGCTCTTCGATAGTAGTAACCCCCATCATGGCGGATACAACATGATAGCCAATCTGTTCGAAGAGTGCATCGATCTCCTGTTTGTTTTTCCCGGTATAGAATTCCCCCACAATATTGATGGAGAACTCCTCTGCGGTTCTGCTTTTTGAACCAAAAATTTCGTCGACAATTTTTAGGTCGGCAACCCTATACCCCGGGATATTTTTAAATCCTTCGCACGACAAAGGAATAACCGTTATTCCGAATTTCTTTTCCGCCAACTGGGCGACTTTGTCAATATCATCTCCGATCAGTCCGACCGGACAAGTAGCGCAGATGGCAATCGCTTGCGGCTGAAAAAGAGCCACCGCTTCTTCAAGCGCCAGGGTGAGCTTTTCCTCCCCGCCAAAAATCACATCATTTTCTGTCATAGCGGTAGAAAAACTGCGGCTCGCAAACAGACTACCCTGCCTACCTACCTCTTGAGCACGGCTGTTATCCCAAGAAAAATACGCGCAGCCGACCGGACCGTGGGTGATAACAAGCACATCTGAGATCGGTGACATAGCGAGCCCTCGGCACGCCATATAACAACAGCCACCACCATAGAAAATTCCCGGTATGGGCAAGAGCCTTTTGTTGTCATTCTTGGGAATTGAATTTAGACTCAGGCCCTCGATCAACGTTTGCTGGCCATCTTCTTGTCTACAGTTGTTCAAAGCAAACTGCCTCCTTTTCACAAACAAGACTAGACCATTTTTTTCATCATGATCCAGACACCCCGGTCATCATTGATAATTTCCGCTGGGATCCCAAGTTCCTTTAAAAAGTCCGCATAGTCTTCCGCCCCAAATCCATTGGTGGCATCAATCACGCACTGCGGCCACTCCGGATGCGCGACCTTCATCTTGGCAGTGATTTTCGTTCTCAACTCGGCACTACCGAAACCCTTGCCGACATACGTCATTCCGTTCGGAGCAAGCACTCGGTAAATTTCCGCAAAGGCCTGCTTCATCTCGTCTCTGTCTCCCCAAAAACCTATTGAACCTCGACTTATAATCAGATCAAAGCCGTTATCCGGCAAGTCTATTTTTCGCACATCGCTAACGAGCGTAAAGGTTCTATCCTCAAGCGCCCAATCCTTAATCCGGTTGTTGGCGATTTGTAGGGCGTCTTCTTTTACATCCATAAGCGTAATTCGCATATCGCTTGCTTTGGCAACGCTAAGTCCGAGGTGTCCTCCGCCGCAGCCAACATCAAGGCAAACACCATTTTTTCGCCCCAAGATCCTGATTGCATCCTGGGCGATAACCTCATAAATTGGAAAAAATATTTCATTGGCAATTTTGTCAAAGTCTTCTCTGCTCCTCATAATTACCTCCTTTTGCCGTAGCTCCGAAACTTTTCTGAAACCCCCTTGGCCCAGAATTTCGGAATTACTGCGGTTACCGCTTTTGTAGGCAGCGGCACGCCAAGTTTTTCACAATACGTTAGTTAGCCAGCGGAACACAGCTTCTAATATCAACTCCTTGATCGTCGACGAATTTTGCTATTTTGACATTGATTCCATACGTATCTCTCATGTTTGCTTCGGTTATGAGATCCTCTGTCGTTCCGACCTCAAAGCCGTTTTTGTTGAGCAACGCCACTTTTGAGGAGCAAAGAAAGGCGTGATTGGGAAAATGGGAGGTCATCACAACTCCGATCCCTTCATCGGACAGCTTTTTTATTTGCAGTAGAACCCGCACCTGATTACCGTAATCGAGGTTAGAGGTGGGTTCGTCCAAAATAAGCAGCTGGGGTTTTTGCGTAATCGCTCGGGCGATTAGCACCATTTGTCGTTCACCGCCACTTATCTCGGTATAGATCATATGTTTCAAATAGGAAATGCTCAACGTTTCCAGGGATTCTTCGGCGATCTTAACATCGCCCCGTGAGGGAGAGGAAAATAAACCCAGATGCGCCATTCGCCCCATTAAAATAACATCCAGGACCGTATAGGGAAAAGGTGGCGTATGCGCCTGGGGGACGTAGCCGATTGCTTTAGCGAGACGCGGCTTTGACCATTTTCTAATATTCTCCCCATCAAGAGTTATTTCACCGCCTTTGACGTCTATAAAACCTAATATGGATTTAAATAACGTCGTTTTCCCCACTCCGTTGGGACCCAGTAGACAAAAGAATTCCCCAGAAACGACCTTGAAGGAGATATTCCGAAGAACAGTCCTTTTCGAATAACCGAACGAGGCGTCTTTTATTTCCAAGATCATGTCCACGAATTCCTCCCCTTGACTAACAGGTAGATAAAAAACGGAGCTCCGACTATAGCCGTTAGGATACTGAGGGGTATCTCTACCGTGAAGAAAGTACGTGAAATATCGTCGATCAGCAGCAGATAGGCACCACCTAACAGAACCGAGGCTGGTAGCATATACTTTAAATTTGGGCCGACAAGCATCCTCGCCAGGTGGGGGATAACCAGGCCTACCCACCCGATCATCCCTCCTGCCGCCACCGAGGAGGCTGTCAGCAGAGTTGCGCAGATTATATAAACAAAGCGGATTTTCTTAGTGTCTACCCCCAGAGCCTGCGCCTCTTCCTCTCCGAAAGCCAGGGCATTAAGCTTATACCTAAGCAGCAAAATGGGAACAATGCCAATTACAAACGGAACCAGCATCAACATGACGTTTTTAGACGTAATAGAAGTTAGCCCTCCCATCAGCCAATAGGCGATTTCCGGCAGTTTGTTATTCGGATCGGCTGTGTATTTGGCAAGTGAAATAAATGCAGAAAAAAGACTGCTCACGACCATACCGGTCAAGACCAAAATCAGGACAGAATTGTTGTTTTTTCCGATCATACGACTGATCAAATAGGTCAGCATAACGGCAATAATTCCAAACGCAAAGGCTGCCAATTGAATGGTAATCGCACCAGCCGACATCAGAATGGCCATCGCTGCCCCAAAGCCAGCGCCCGCAGAAGCCCCGAGGATATCGGGTGATACCATTGGATTGCGGAATAACCCCTGATACGCAGCGCCCGAGGCTGAAAGAGCGGCACCAATAATCAGTGCGACAATAATTCTCGGTATCCGAATATTAAACAATACGGTTTCAGTCGTATCCGACCAGGTGGCCGGAAGCCCAAACATCTTTCTAAAGAAAACCGTCAGCAGCTCCGGCAACGGCACTGCAAAACGACCGACGGTGAAAGACCAGAGAAAGATAACAATTAAGACGAGGAATAAAATTACCAGCACCAGCCCGCTCTTTCTGGCCTTGACCTTCGGGCGAGCATCAGCAGTTACGGCATTATGCTTAATCATCTAGACTGCGTGTTTGAGCAGCTCGGCGACCTGCTCATCGGTAAGTTTTTGACCCAAAAAAAGCGAGAAGAAATCTTTCGTTTCCTGTCTCAAGTCAACCTTCACATAATCTGGATACAGTTCGCTTCCCAACCACTCGCTACCGATAACCCTCATAATGTTGGGGGGGCGATCATACCAGCCGAAAGGAAGAGTGGGAGTCAAATACACTTTTTTGTTTTTAACGGCATTAACCTTACCCCAAGAGGTATCATTTAAGATACTGTTATAAGCTTTAACACCGCCTGAGTTGGAACTGACCAAAACAACATCTGGGTTCCAAGAAAGCACCTGCTCCATGGAAACGTTTGTCATGCCTTGCCCACCCTTGGCTTGTACATCGGCCACGTTTTTACCTTTGACAAAATCCAAAACTTCCGTATGGTCGGACCCGGACGGATCGGTAGCCAGCCCGCTGGTTCCTTCAGCGTAGTAGACGCTCACCAGCTTGTCTTGCGGAATTTTGGCAACTACATCGCTGACTTCCTTCATTTTCTTCTCGCAATAGGAAGCAAGCGTCTCTGCCCGATCTGGAACTCCTAAAATATCCCCCATGAGCCTATATACCTTGGCGGTATCAGCCAATCTGGACTCCATAACAATCACAGGCCGCTTGGTCTGATTCGTAATGCTGTCGGCGATTTGCCCAGGATTATTGTTGACCCCGGTTGTCGTCATAAAAACGATCAGATCTGGAGCGAGCTTGGCTATTTCCTCAAGGTTGGCGGTGCTTTTTTCACCCATCCAGCCGCCGAGGACCGGGAGATTTTTGGCACGATCGCTTAGGTACTTTTTCACATCGTCGGAAGGCGCATTGACCCACGCAGCCAATTTTTCTGGAGCCAGGGAATACACCATTGGCTCAGCGGTTGGCACGGCGCAATAAACGGTATTAATTTTCGTCGGGATTGTGACCTGTCTTCCCGCCATGTCCGTGATTACCCGAGTCGTTGCCTGGGACGAATTCCCGGTCGTCGGTGAAGTTACCGGAGTAGTGCTGGTAGCCTGACTACCACAGCCGGTTAGCAACAAAGGTGTCATCCCAAGGCAAAGTAAAATTGCCAGTCCTTTGAAGACTGCCCTCTTGACAAAGATGCTTGACATTCCTGATTCCTCCTCAAGTTATTTTGTGCTGCTTGCGCATTCATAAAGGACTCATTTTTTGATTAGTTAATTACAATGATAAAATGTTCGCTCATTAAATCCAGTCCTATTCGATTATTCAGTTTATTAATTGTCATAAAAATAGCTCCACCCATAGAAAGTGGAGCATGCCAAACCGAAGCCTAGCAGGCCTAGCCACCTCCTTTTCAATAGTGAAGGCATATCCGTTTCCGGCTACACCCTGAGGGCTTAAAGCCCTGGCCGGTAACCATAGATTTCTCTTTAGGTTAGTACGGCTCGGAGATAGAATCTATAAAATTTCACAAGTATAACTTAGTTATTTATCACTTCCAGAACACCCACTTCAATAAGTGGATGTTCCGGGTTCTACTGCTACAGATCATGGGTTTAATATTTTTCCATTGTCACTCCAATGTCGGAAGGTTTGCCAAAATACATCGAAGTCGTCACAATGGCATCAATTCCTGAAGCTGCGTAATCAGCAATATTACCTTCATTGATGCCACCCGCTCCAAGCAGTGTAATCTGCGGGTTAAGTTGTCTGATTTGATCCACGATGTTCTTTAAATCACTGGGGGGGATCTTATCAAATTGCAATCCGTCAACTCCTGCTTCGGACAAAAGGCGCGCATCTTCCAGGGTTTCTACCTCAACAATGATCTTCTTCTCACAGGCATTCGCTTTAATTTCTTTGATTACTTGAACAAGATCGTTGATATCTCCCAGAAAAGCCATATGTTGTTTGAAGGTTAAGATGGTTTCAGATAAGCCCAGCCGGTGAGGAAAAGCACCTCCGGCAATTATGGCTTTAATTGAAAGCTCTTTAGTTCCCGGAAATGATTTCCTCGTAGCTAAAACAGCCACATGAGGGTTTACTGATTTAGCGTTATCCACCATCTTTTTTGTTCTTGTAGCAATACCTGAGGAATATTCAAGGATATTCATCGACACTTTCCAAGCCATATGAAGGCTTGAGGCTAATCCCTCCGCTTCAATAAATATATCCCCTTTATTAACAACGGAACCTGACGGTAACGATCGAAGCGGCGTAACTCCAAGCTTTGCAAAGATCCTTAATACTTCTTCTACCCCAGATAAAACCGTAAATTCTCGCGCAGTAAAGCGAATCTTCCCCTTCATTCCACCGATACCAAGCGTCAGCGTGGTTAAATCAATGTACGGAATATCTTCTTTAATCCAGCGGTCAATTGTATCATCACCGATATAAAGCAGGGTCTCCACCTTCATTTCATTGATTTTATTTACCCTTTACGAAACCATTCTTGGCAAAAATATTCATAGCTTCATCACTTTGCAAATACTCCAGAAACTTAGCAGCAGCATCGCTGTTTTTAGAGGCTGTTACCACCGCGGCCGGCAAGACAACCGGTTTATGTGAATTTACCGGTGCTTTTGCCACAATTTTAACTTTATCCGAGGTGATTGCAACCGTATCCCAGACAAAACCTGCTTCAGCATTCCCCGTCTCAACGTACGTCATAACTTGCATTAGATCCTTACCCATGACCAGCTTGGGTTGTAAGGCGTCCCATAATTTAAGGGTATCTAGAGTTTCTTTCGTCGTCTTGGCTGCAGGGACTGATTCAGCCTCACCAATTCCGATTTTCTTAACCTCCGGTTTGGTTAAATCCTCGAAACTATTGATAGAAGTGTTGTTTTTATCGACGATCAAAACAAGTTCATCGCCTAACAAATTCACTCTAGACTCTTTCTTGATAAGCCCTTTTTGCTCTAAGGCATCCATTTGGGGCTTACCTTGAGAAATAAAAATATCTGTGGGTGCACCCTGCTCGATTTGAGTTTGTAGCGTACCGGACGGCCCATAATTATAAACTAATTTCACTTGAGGATTTTTCACCGCATACAACCCTTTGATTTCTTCAAGTGAGCCTTTTAAACTGGGAGCAGTCGCTATCAAAAGTTCCACGGGTTTAGTCTGGTCAACGTTACTGCCTACCGTTGCTGAGGTTTCCTTTGCAGCACTTGAACACCCCGAAACAAAGAGCACCAGAAATAAGATGGAACAAGCAATTAGTCCTAAGGCAACTTGAGCTTTATGTGTCTCTCTAATTTTATAAAATAGTTTCATGTGTTTGTTTCCCCTCTTCCTCATTACATTTTTACTGTAGAATTTAAGTTAGAGAAATGCAAATTAGACAATGAACAGATTATGCTTTGATTATAATTAGGTCCTCAGGGTTAATTCGAAGCTTCCAGGGCTGTGGTTTATCCTTTAAATCCAACCACATTTGTTTGGTGATCTCCCATTGAATTTGCTGGTTACCTTGTCCTCCACTATCCTTTTGCACAGCCAGATAGACTGTCATCCGTGAAGGAGCTTCACTTGCAAACTTAAGCCAGCATTTAAACACGATGTCATTTTCTTCGTCCAAAGCCAAGGTAAGTGTGTGGGCACGAATACCGACACATTCGATGTTTCTGGAAATTTCACTCGTGGTTGTTATGTTTATTCCCCAATCCAGAGCCACGAACTCAAACGCTGATATGTATTTTGCTACAGAAAAGTTCTTGCACCCTGTTAGTCGTGCGGATACTAGTGAAGGTGGGGCCCTGAATACTTCCTTTGTCCCTCCTTTGGCTTCAATTCCCCCTCGTGACAGAACGACCAATTGATTGCAAATACTATAGACTTCTTCCATGTTATGGGTTACATACAGGGTAACCCCTTGATAGTCGGATAGCGTCTCTGTCAATTGTTCGATCATGTGACTTCTCAAATAATCGTCTAGCGCCGAAAATGGTTCATCTAAGAGCAGAGCTTCTGGCTTGATGGCTAAAGCCCGAGCTAGAGCAACTCTCTGCTGTTGTCCTCCCGAAAGCTGGCTAGGGTATCTCTTTTCCAAACCTTCCAGCTTAATCATCCTCACCATACCCTTGATTATAGCCAGTTTATCCTCTCGTTTTCGGTTTTCAATTCCGAAACCGATGTTATCCTCAACCGTCATATTGGGAAACAGAGCGTAATTTTGGAATAAAAAGCCCAGATTTCTCTTACGACAGGGAAGATTAATCCCTCTCTTAGAGTCAAACAACGTTCTGCCGTTGAGCACAATCTTCCCACTATCGGGTGTATCAATGCCTGCGATGCAGCGCAAGGTCATACTTTTACCTGAACCAGACGCTCCCAAAAGTCCAAGAACCTCTAACCCTGCCTCAAAACTCACCTCAAGCTTAAAGTCTGGCAGTTTTTTTTGGATATCCACCACTAATTCCATCCTATTTTCTACCGTTATGAGCAATCATTTTGCGCTGGTAATCAGTCCAGTAATTCATTAAGGTCATAACGATCAGCGAAATAATAAAGATTAGTATCACCCATATCAAAGCCTTTCTCATTTCCCCACCCTCGGCCGCAAAGAAGATCGCGGCAGGAATAGTCAATGTTCTACCAGGTATATTACCGCCAATCATGAGCGTGGCGCCAAAATCGCCAAGAGCCCTCGCAAAGGCTAAAACAGTACCAGCCGCTACTCCCGGCCAAGAAAGTGGAATCGTTATCTTCCAGAAGATTTTCCACTCTGAGACACCTAGAGTACGAGCTGCATATATAATATTTTGGTCAATTTGTTCAAAGGCACTTCTTACTGTACGATACATTAAGGGAAAAGCGACCACTGCAGCGGCAATAACAGTTGCCGGCCAAGAGAAGATAACGGATGTCCCAAGGGCCATCAGGAGTTTGCCAAGAGGCCCGTTCTTGCCAAACAGGATAAGCAACAAAAAGCCTACAACCGTCGGTGGTAAAACGAGTGGTAAAGTAAGGGCCCCGTCAATCAAACCCTTGAATTTTCCCCGATACCCTGCCATCAAGCAGGCAGCCGCGATTCCGAAGAAAAAGGTCACAATTGTTGCGATGATTGCTGCTCTTAAGGATATTAGCAGTGGGGAATAATCGAGCCCCCTTAAATCACTATAAACACCATGACCCCCTTTTCCTCGTCATGAACAGTAAAAATAAAATATGGCTCCCAAAAAGGGAGCCATAAATAAACTGGCGTCCCAGTTTAATACTTGCTACTCCTTTTCAAAACATGAAGGCATACCTGTTTCCGGGAACACCCTGAGGGTCTAGGCCCTGTCCAGCAACCATAGATTTATCTTTAGGTCATTCTGGCTCGGAGATTTATCTTTATTTTTTCTAGATTTCATAATATAAATGCAAAGGATGCGTTTACTGGGCTATAGTGAGCTTTTTTAAGACCTCTTGTTTACCATGATCAAGTTTAATAATCTGGTCGCCAAGCATTTCTGCTTCCTGAACATCATGCGTAACTAGAATAAAGGGAATCTGCCATTGGGCTTGGAGCTTAAGTAACTCTTGTTGGAGTGAACTCCGTGTGTCTTGGTCAAGGGCGGATAAAGGTTCATCAAGCAATAAAAGTTCGGGTTCAGTCATTAAGGCACGAGCAAGAGCAACTCTTTGTTTTTCTCCTCCCGAAATCTGCTTAGGATAACGATTACGCAGATGTTCGATCTTTAACATCTGTAAGACGTTGGTAGCTGTAAGTGCCTTGTTGGGATTACTCCCTTTTTTGGGCTTCCCATAAACAACATTTTTTTCAACGGTCATATGTGGGAAGAGAGCATAGTCTTGAAAAAGATACCCTATATGGCGATTTCTGATTGGAACGTCCTTGCCATACTCAGACGAAAAGACGATTTTATCATGGATATTAATTTCCCCCCAAGAAGGGGTTTGGAGACCTGCCAGACACTGGAGGATCGTCGTCTTGCCAGCCCCAGAGGAACCTACCAGAGCAAGGATTCCCTGGCTCAAGGAGATATCTACTTCAAGCTCGAAGGTGGGTAATTTCTTTTTAAAATGAGCTTTGAACATTATATTCCATCTCCTCTTGAATCCCGTCTTAATCCCCTTCTCCAGCGGTTCACTCCATAAATAACCAAGAAACTGAAGACCGTCATGAGGATAACTAAGATGCTTGCTTGCCTTAGGTCGCCGGCATCATTATCAAAATAGATGGCTAAAGGCATTGTTTGAGTCTTGCCTGGGATATTGCCAGCAATCATCAATGTCGCACCAAATTCCCCTAGTGAACGCGCGAAGGCTAAGACAAAGCCTGCCATAATACCATTCCAAGCGAGAGGAAGGGTTATCGTAAAAAATACCCTGTACTCTCTCGCACCCAAAGTACGCGCAGCCTGCTCCAGATTTTGATCGATACTCTCAATGGCAGCCTTTACTGCTTGATACATCAACGGAAAAGAGACGACCGCGGCCGCTATAACTGCTCCCGCCAGGGTAAAGACGACTTTAATTTGAAACCACTGTTCCAGCAGCTTACCCATGGGACCATTCTTCCCAAAAAATACGAGTAACATAAAACCAATCACTGAGGGCGGGAGAACCAAGGGCAAAGCGATCAAAGACTCGACAACATCTTTGCCCACGAACTCATGCTTGGCCATAAAACTAGCTATTGGTATACAAGAACAAGTCACAATAACCACAGAAGCAAAGGCAACTTTCAGAGATAGAATAATCGGAATGAAGTCAAATTCCATAGGGCACTCCTGGACACTAATTTATTTTGTTAAGGACTTAAACCCATCTTTTACAAAGACTTGTTGGGCCTCTGGGCTTTGTAAATACTTGAGAAAATCTTCGGCAGTTTGTTGGTTTTTAGATGCTACAATAACCGCTGCAGGATAGACAATAGGTTTGTGGCTACTGTCTGGAACCACCGCAACGACCTTAACTTTAGTTGAACCTAATGCATCAGATCGGTAGACAAATCCAGCATCCGCGTTCCCTGTTTCGACAAAATTCAGAACTGAGGTCACATCCTTAGCCATCACCATTTTAGGTTGCAAAGAATCCCAAAGTTTAAGACTCGTTAGGGCATCTTGAGCATATTGCCCAGCTGGTACGGACTTGGGGGTTCCAATGCTGATATGGCTAACACTCGCTTGGCTGAGATCGTCGAGGGACGTAACTTTGGTATTATCTTTCCCCGTAATAAGAACTAAATCATTGCCCAGTAAGTTGATTCTGCTGTCTTTAACCAGCAAATTCTTTTGTTCTAGCGCATCCATTTGCGATTTTCCAGCCGAAATGAACAGGTCGACCGGAGCACCCTGTTCGATTTGCTGTTGCAGCGTGCCTGACGCTCCAAAACTAAAGGTTAACTTGACATCGGGTTTTGTCTTAGCATATTCTGTTTTGAGTTCAGTCAATGAATTTTGCAAACTAGCTGCAGCCGATATTAGGATTTCGGTAGGTTTAGCCTGTGTGACGTTTGTTGATGGTTGGGTAGTATTTCCTGCACCACAGCCCACCAAGGACAGAATTAACACGAAACTGAATACTAATAACCATGAAACTTTTCTCACTAGAAATCCCCCTAACAAATTATGTTTCTAAGTATATTGGGTTAGTCTATGTTTGGTTTATCAAATCAATTCCAATCCAATCGACAATTGAACCTAACACGGACTACCTTAACACAACGCTATTATACAATAGAATATTATAGATTAGCAATCTTCATTTGAACTGGTTTCGTTGATAGGTTTCCCTCCTCATAGGTCCTCCTACCATCCCCAAGCAAAACCAAGCTACAACTTGATTTTACGATATGCTATAATAGGTTAGAATGGGATAGGATCGTTTAAACTCTAACTAGACTATACTAACAGGGAGACGGGTGAACTAGTATGTCCGAAGATGTTTCTTACACACCTGAAGAAGTGGCTAAAATCCTTAACATCTCTAAATATACCGTTTATGAACTTATTAAACGCGATGAGTTAGCCGCCTACCACGTTGGCCGCAAGGTACGAGTCGACAGTGCGGATATTGAAGCGTTTAAGCGCAATTCAAAAAACACAACCTCTTTTGCTGCTTCTTCACTGCCGCCCGCAACCCCTAGTTCCAGTTCCCCGTTGGACGAGGGCTTAATTATCTGTGGTCAGGATATGACTCTCGATATCTTAAGCCGGCATTTAGAAAAAAAATTCCCCCATGTCCGTTTCCTTCGCCAGAATATAGGTAGCATCGACGGGCTCATGGCTTTATACAAAGGTATGGCCAACGTCGTCACCGCTCACCTCTGGGATAGTGACACCAACGAATATAATACGCCGTACGTCCGAAGAATGATGCCTGGACACCGAGCAATATTAATAAACATGGTTTATCGGACAGAAGGGTTTTATGTTGCCAAAGGCAATCCCAAGAAAATTCTCACTTGGACAGACTTAGCTCGTTCAGACTTACGATTCGTCAACCGGGAACGAGGCTCTGGGGCTAGAGTTTTATTGGACGAACACTTACGAATTCAAGGAATTGCGCACCAATACGTTAATGGCTATAACAACGAAGAAATGAGTCATATTGCTGTTGCCAGCAAAATCGCCCGCGGTGAGGCGGACGTAGGGTTGGGAATTGAAAAAGCAGCCCAGCAAGTCAATAATCTTGACTTTGTCCCCTTGCAAATAGAACGTTATGACTTAGTGGTTCGTACGGAAGATATAGATAAGCCCTATTTTCAGGCTATGATGTCTATCCTAAAATCAGTAGCTTTTAGAAATGAGGTATTAGGCATCGGGAGCTATGATGTGACCAGTATGGGGGAAATCATGGCTGAGGTGTAGTTCTAATTAAATTACAGCCGCTGTCAAAAATCAGAAGAAAATAGGAATAGGAGTGTAAAATCAGTTCACATTATTACTGATTTTACACTCCTATTTAATTTCAGGAACACAAAAGAGAGATTCATGGGATCTCTCAAACATTAGCGAAATCTTGCTCATCTTATTTCAATGGCACTTACTTCTTTTTAATAAAGTTAAGTTCGCAGACAGGATTACCCTGGGCGATTGTCTTACCAAGCTCGAATTGAAACGCTGGAAAGCTATTAACTATCCCACGGTCACCCTCCATCGCAATGTCACAAAGCTGGGCTATATCCTCGTCGGAAAATCCTTGCTTGATCCAAGCGCTAACCAGTGGACAGTAATGAAACTCTATCGAGAGCTTATCATCGCTCAATTCCGTAATATTCCTTTCGAAAATCTTCTTTCCTGCCTCATCTGCGAAAATATCAGCGAATTCTTTCAGATCAGAAAGATTCGTACACTTTAGTGCAACATCCTTGCCATGAAAGCATCCGGTTCGAAATATGGCTTTTCTGGCAAAATTATCCCAGTCGAGACCACTATTCCTTGCTTCATCCATCATTAGAGACATCCAAGTAGCCCTATGCTCTATCGCATTACGAATGTTGAGTATATTTTCGTCAGTAATTGTCGACTTGTTGGTTATTACCGTCATTTCAAGCCCTCCTAATTATTCTTTGCTGGCAGAGTTGTTTGGAAATCATCATATCCCATTTGGCTTATTACCATTTTATAATAGTCGCCTTTGTTTTTCATAAGGTCAGCATGAGTTCCACTCTCCAATATCTCCCCGTTGCCAATGACCATAATTTTGTCAGCATCGCGAATAGTCGAAAGTCGGTGTGCTATTAAAAAGCTAGTACGATTATTCATCAGCAGCAACAGGGCCTGCTGAATTTCTTTTTCGGTTTTTGTATCAACGCTGCTTGTGGCTTCATCCAGAATCAAAATTGGGGCATTACACAAAATAGCCCGGGCAATTGCCAGCAATTGCCGCTGTCCCTGACTGAGATTATCCGTGCTGCCTGTTACAATTGTATCATAACCCTTTGGTAAACGGGATATAAACTCATCAGCATGAGCCAGTTTTGCGGCCTCTTTAACTTCGATGCCGGATGCACTCGGTCTTGAATATCTGATATTGTCATAGATCGTACCAGTAAAAAGACAGGTATCCTGTAAAACGACTGAAAAGCAACTTCTGAGATTTTTTCTAGAAATGTCCGTAATATCTGTATTGTCAATCAGAATTTCCCCTTGGTCCAATTCATAAAAGCGGGTCAGAAGATTTACGATCGTAGTTTTCCCCGCTCCTGTTTCGCCAACCAAAGCAACAACTTCTCCGGAGTTAACTTTAAAATTTATATTTCTTAAAACAGGCCTACCAGTATTATAGGAAAATGACACATTGCGAAATTCAACTTCTCCTTTAGGGTTAATCATTTCTTTAAGACCAGATTTATCAGGGGACTCTTCCTCTTCATCCATGATTTCAAAAACTCTTTCCGCACCGGCTAGAGCCGACTGAATATTATTAAACATGCCCGCTATATTATTCAGCGGCTGCCCAAACTGCTTAGAATAGGTGAGAAAGCTCACCACCACCCCGACTGTTATCATGCCCTTTATCGACAATATTCCTCCGGCACATGCTATTAAGGCAAAGCTTATGTTATTGATTACGTTCATAAACGGCATCATAAAACCAGACCAGATCTGAGCCTTCGTGGAATAACTGCAAAGCTCGTTGTTGATGCTTTTAAAATCGGCTAAGACATTTTGCTGCCGGTTAAACGCTTTTACCATTTTAAGTCCGACAATGTTCTCTTCAACTACTCCATTTAAGGCACCTAACTTTTGCTGCTGGCCTAAAAAATACTTGCGGCTACGGCTGGCGATCGTTTTTGTCAAGATCAGGAAAAATGGAATCGATACCATTGCCACTAGCGTTAAAATCGGGCTTAAAACCAGCATCATAACAAAGGCGCCTGTGACAGAAAAAATGCTGGCTACAAGCTGTGTTGTCGTTTGAGCAATAGTACTGCTGATGTTATCAACATCGTTTGTTATCCGACTCATTGTATCTCCATGGGACCGTGTGTCGTAAAAGTTCAGCGAAATTCTCTGTAACTTTGAGAAAAATTGGAATCTTATATACTTTACCAGTTTCTGTGTAACCTTTGTCATCAGCACCCCAGTTAAAGTATCAATAATCCAGCTTGCCAGATAACATAAAACTAGCGCAATAAGGATAACTCTCAAAAGAGAAGTATCCACCCTATTTGTTTTTGTATTAAAGGTATTGATCGCTTTGCCCAATAATAAAGGTGTGAAAAGGGAAACCGTGGAGGAAATGAGCGTCAGCACTACTGCCAATAGGAAGGATTTACGCCAGAGCATAAAGGTTTTAACTAATCTGAGCAAGGTTGCTTTGGAGTTTTTTGGTTTTGCTGTCAAGGCAAACCGCTCACGTCCACCGCCCATCTTGCCCAGATTAGGCATTTTTTCATAATTTTTGCTAATATTATTTTCAGCCATCTGTCTTACCCTTCAGGTCGCCGCCAATTTGCGAGTCGAAAATTCCTCTGTAAGTTTGGCATGAATCAAGCAGTTCTTTATGGCTGCCAAATCCTACATTCACGCCATTGTCAAGCACGAGAATCTTATCGGCAAACATTGCGGTCCCTATCCTTTGCGTTATCACTATTACGGTTTTTTTAGCATCAAGAGTTTTCAAGGCGTTTCTAACCTTCGCTTCTGTGACTGCATCAAGCGCACTTGTGCAATCGTCTAAAATCAGAATAGGTGCCTTCTTAACCAACGCCCTAGCAATCGAAATACGTTGCTTTTGACCGCCGGAAAGATTTACCCCAGCCTGACCTAAAATACTCTCATATTGAACGGGCATATTTTGAATAAATTCATCGGCCTGCGCTGCCTGGGCCGCTTTCACGACTTCCTCTGGGGCGGCATTCGGATCGCCCCAAGCTATATTTTCAAATACTGTCCCGGTAAATAGCATGCTCTTTTGCGGAGCTACGGCGATACTATCTCTCAGAGTATGGCAGTCAAGTGTTTTAATATTAGTACCATTTAAGTAAATCGCGCCTCTTTCGATATCATAAAAATGGAGACCTAGCCAAACAAGCGTTGATTTTCCCGAACCAGTAGGACCGATAATGGCCAGAGTTTCTCCTAGCTTAACCTTAAAGGAAAGATTTCGGATCGTCGGTATACCGCTACCGTTCGGATATGCGAACGTCACGTCATCAAAGGCTAGCTCCCAAGCACCATGCTCTACCATTTGTTCAGAGCCTGTAAAATCCGCTTCACTGTTTAACACTTCCATAATCCTTGCAGTTGATGCTTTAGTCCGCACAAACGTATTGAAGACATTGGTTATCATAATCAGAGAAGCTAAAATCTGCGCCATGTAATTTATGAAAGCCGCGACCCTACCGACTTCGATTTCACCGTTACCGAATAGTATGCTTCCGATATAAAGGATTGAAGCAATTCCGACACTGATGGTCAGTGACATAAGAGGAGAAAAATACGCAATAACAATCTGGGAAGACACGGTTTTATTTGATAAATCTGCATTGGCGCCTTCAAACTTTCCTTCCTCATCTCCATACCGTCCGAAAGCCTTCACCAGCCTTATGCCCAGCAGGTATTCCTGAACAACCGTATTGACTGTATCAATAGCATACTGCACCTTAGCAAAACGTACATAACTCAATTTCATACTGATCACAATCAAGGTCGCAACAATTGCCACAACAAGAAATAAAATCAAACTCATCTGAGGGCTTAACATGACTGCCAGAATGATGCTGCCTAGGCAGGTCACAGGTGCTTTAAAGAAAATTCTCATCAAACCGTTAATGAATTGAGTTACTTGAGAGGTGTCATTGGTCATCCGGGTTATCAGCGAACCGCTTTCAATTTTATCTGCGCTGATCTCGGAGAAATTAATAATTTTGGCAAATAAATCATACCTTAAATCCGCACTGAAGCTTTGGGAAACTTTGCTTGCCAAAATATTCCGAGTTGCCGCGAAGCAGGCTCCAACCACAGTTATCATCAGCATCAGCGCGCCCAGCTTAAGCACGGTTACCACCTGACTATTTCTTACGCCCTCGTCGATAATATGCGCCATAATAGTCGGCTGCAAGAGATCACAGATTGCTTCAAAAAACACACAGATAATCGCCGTAAAAAATAAGAACTTATACTTGTTAAAATATTGCTTGTAAATCCCCATAGTTTTTCTGTTATGCCTACCTTTATTATTGATTGATGAGTATTCTACTGATAATTTGGTCGAAACTTGTCGACAGAATTCTGTATGATAATACATTATAGTACTGTATTATGAATAAAAGAAGCAACATAGTTCACACTTTTTTTAATTATTTAGTAGAATTGGCAGAATTGGTAGTTTCGAAATTCAAAAATTAGACTGGAGTGCATACAAGTGCTAGAAGATTTTCGCCAACTAATCCCTCTATTTCATTTGATGGGTTTAGGTAAAGGGACGGTCGTCTTATTTGATAAGGAAAGATACATCATAGTTATGCGGGGTTCCAAAGTCGATTTGCGTATTAACCCCGGCGACACTATACCCCCAAATTCTGCAGCCGCGAAAATCATTAGTAGCAAAACCAAAAATATTGAGGAAAAAGGTCCTGAGGTTTTTGGAGTTCCCTATATGGCTATAGGCTATCCTATAATTGTAGATGGTGAGGTTATTGGGGGAATCGCAGCAGCAATGCCGACGACTGTTCTTCAACTTTCTGAGGAGCTACCTATAAAAATAACCTATATGGTTGATTCCCTTTATCAAGTAAGTGAGGCCATGAAAAATATTTCTTTAGCTACCCAAAATCAGGCTAACGCTGGTGAAGCTTTAACCCTCCAATCAAATAAAGTCCAAGATAAAACTAAAGATACTGAATCGATTATCAAATATATTGACTCGGTTGCCAAAAGCACAAATATGCTTGGCCTCAACGCCTCCATTGAAGCTGCAAGAGCCGGAGTGGCAGGCAAAGGGTTCGCTGTTGTGGCAGCGGAGATACAAAAGTTAGCTGGCACTAGTACCGAATCAGCAAGACAAATTAAACAAATCATTGCCAGTATTCAAAGTATGGGTAGTGAAATGAGCGATGAAATTAGTAATCTTGAGACAGGAGTGCAGGAAATCTCTGCTGCTGCTGAAGAGGTATATGCTTCGGTAGAAAGCTTAACATTATGTGCGGAGCAGATCAAGGCAATGGCTAATATGCTTTAAATGACAGTTGCATTCAGTGCTCGAAGAATATTCTAATTACGCACGCCACCCACGGGTGGCTTCTTTTATTAATCTATTCACGAGACGCCGAAAAATCTGCGCTCGCATTCTGAATCGATTTACAAACAACCACTTTATTCCTTCCTGTTCTTTTTGCTTCATATAGTGCCGAATCTGCTTTCTCTACTATCTCTTGAATATTATTAACTGAAAACGGATATATTGCTACCCCAATTGATATTGTAATATTAATCGATTGGGCGTTTAATAAGAGGAACTTATGGTCCTGAACTTCCCTTCTTATCCTCTCAGCTACACCCAAGACTTTATCGCGTGGACAATCCGTCATAATAACTGAAAACTCCTCACCGCCATTGCGCGATACAATATCGTTTGAATTAGTGGTGTTTAATAAAATTTTACCCAAATCCTCTAAAACCTGGTCTCCGTTTCTATGTCCATGAACATCATTAACTTTCTTGAAATGGTCGATATCAATAAAAAGCATAGTAATAATACTTTTATCAGTCAAGCCATTTACTATTCTATTAAACTCTTTATCAAACTGTCTGACATTATTAAGTCCCGTACGATGATCTTTGGTTGAATCTTGTTGATATTTTTGAAATGTGAATCTTAGTATATCTATAAATTGAAGATATACAAAAACTACGACTGACGCGACAACTGTACTAATCCAGTAAATTAATATTGTTTTCATTAATAATATCCGGCTTTGAATAACCATAATAAAGACTATTGTAGGATAAATTAACGTATATAAACTCAAGATTATCCACTTATTTGATCTTTTCTTGATGTATTTAGTTGTCAATGCACAACTAATCGCTATAGCAACAATACCTAGTGTTGCTAGGATTGATGAAAAGGTTAAGCCCTGAAAAAGCAATCTAAACAGCCCTAGGATTAATCCGGTTATAAGTGCACCTAAGAAACCGCAATAAGTGGCAGATAAAACTATTGTGATATTTCTAAAATCCATAATAACATTTGGCACAACGTTAATACTATAAAGCATTAAAATTATTCCTAATATGCCCGACATACAACCAAAAAATACTCTTATCTTCAGAGGGGAAGACGAGGTTATCTCCTCATTAATAAGAATCTGGTTACCTATACTTATAGTAGCAATAATAATGGCTGCATTAACAAAAAGCTCTTTAACCATATTCTACTCCAATTCAATTATAAATTTAATAGGTTTTTCACTTTGTCTCTCTAAACACTCCTCATTTGATACTATTCTAAATGAACCGCCAAAATCTTTCAAGCAAAAGCTTCTTTCCTTTATCGAACATAGGTAAATTATATTTCAATTAAGCTCTAAGTGGCTGGTGAGTAAAATCCACACCTGCTACTTAGAGCTTCTTTGCTGAGTGCTACCATTAATCATCGATCAAGGCACATTCAAGTAAATAACGTATTAAAATCCGCAGTCGTCTCCTATAACAACCACTGTTAAACGGAAAAAGTGAAACCACAATTGTTATGTTTGCGATGAAGAAAAAGTTGCCAGTTTCTTCAACTGATTTGACAGATACATACCAAGGCCGATAACGCTCTCAATGTGCAACATAAGTTCAATGGAAGGGTCGTAAAGGATGGTGGCGTTGGCACGAACTTCTTCATCTCCTTCCCAAACGATCACACACAAGGGAATTTCCGGGAAGGCCTTGAAAATAGCGGACGCATTGCCGAATGCTGCTGGTTGACCTCCCAAGGCGGTCGCACTCACCAATAATTGGTTGGCCTGATGTCCAAACGCCTCGATGAGACCTTCAATCGCATTTTTATGAAACGCAGGGTAGAACAACATCCCGCCGTTCGGTATTTCTTTCAGACTTACCCATTTTTCAATCGTTTTTTGAGGTGGGCGTGAATATGCTAGGTAATTAAGCATTATTATGGATGCCATAATTTCTGGGACATGGCCGTCCGTTTTCCTACGAATAGTTTCGGTATTGCAATCCAGAATATACTCCGAGTTAAAAAAACTCACAGTAAATTGGCGAGTGTCACTACAGTAAGTCACAGTAAGCTGCGTTGCAATTTCCTCCGGCATCTTTCTTTTTAAATCACGCCAATATTTATCATAAGCAATGCGATAATTAGTTTCCATCTCGTCTACCTCCCTCCTTCCTTGCGCTGACTTCTCCGCTGACACAGTAACTTATACCTACCTAAATCCCTGCGCAAGTCTCCTTGCTATCTGTACTAACCCACACAAACTTTGGCTCCTAATTCATTTTTCAAATCTATAATTAATTGCTCTTTGTCAGGGTTCTGTAAATGGGATAGTAATATTTTTAGTTTCATCGTTGAGGGACCTCGTGAGTAAGTTATGATTAACTTCTTATTTTCTTCTTCTATTAAGTTAACATCCTTCAATAAGATCTCTATCTTCGAAAAGCCATTGTTAATCATGAGTTTCTCTTTACTCAAACCCAGATATGGCTTTTTATAGACATAGGCATCAAAAGCAAAGAGCAATGCAACTCCCATCTGGAAAATACCGCTACTATAATTATTCGTCTTTAATTGGATTAAACCTGACAACAAAACTATTACACCACAGAATAAAAATAGGATATACGTAATTACTTTGCGTTTATAGTACCTCATCGTGTTTCTCCCCCTTCATTATCCATAACACCTGTCTCACAATATCCTACGAATGAGGCAGACTCCCATCACAATCACATTCAAGGTAACGTTCCTCCTTTATATTTGAAACTTTAAATATAGTATAGCACTCTGCTTATAAACTTCGCCAGAAATACCTCTTAAACCATGCATTAACTCAGTAATCGTCGGCTCGTAAAATATCTATCGGAACTATTCATAATGTTTGTGACGGAATACTATCCAAGATCCCTTCAGTATATCCAATATGCCAAGATTTTTTTTTCGAACAAGCCGAATACCAAATACGGAATTTGGGAGCATCACCTAGTTCCCGAACAAAACTACTCCGATAAATGTAACCATTGTCCCATTGATCTCCGGCACCGGGTCCAATTAATACCCCCTGAAGTGGCATACAAAGTTCCTTTGGTTGTGACATCGGTGCGGTTGCATAAAGCAATTGACAATCATTCATCGTTCCTTGTTTAGGCCACCCAGCAATTAAAAACTCAATCTTTTGATCAATGTGACTGGGTTTAGCTGCAATATGCCAAGGAATATACCCGCCATTCCACGTATCCCAGGGAGCACTACAAGGTTGTCCTGAACTCCAGCTCATGCCATCAGTCGATGTATATAAATGCACAGCCAAGTTTCCGTCAGTAGTCCACATATACCATTCTTTTGCATTTTTTCGCCAAACCGTCGGGGACAGAACCAAACCGGTTTTCTTATAGTCCCAAGCCTTTTCAAAGCAAAGTATTTTATTACTTTGCCTTGAATTCGGACTAATTTTTATAGCCCATATTTTTTCAAAAATACCCTCGCTATATTCGCGCCAGTATAGAATTAGAGTGTTCTGATCCGGATCATAAACCAAATCCGGGTCTGAATTGTAGTTGCGGTTTATTAAGCCCATCGGTTTTGGAACTAGTGGACTTTTAATGCCGGGTGGATTCTTCCATTTTAATCCATCCTGGCTCACTAAAAGGCTCGGATTTTCGAACGCACTCTTAAAGTTAGGAAAAGGGGTTAATGCCATCCAATAACGAAATCCTCCCCAACTTTCAAGCCCATATTCTGTTTTAAAATCGGTGACGCTTGGATGAACTGCTTGCCCTGAACGATCATAGGTTGAGGTCTCCATGTGATAATTTGCATTAAGAAAAGGTTTGTAAATTGGATGTGAAGGCTGAACTTCGTCAGCTTTACCTAAAGTTGGTTGATAAACTACTGATGTTGCGTCTTTTCTTAATGAGAAAAAACTCAAAAAGTATAAACCCGCTGCTGCCCCGATAAATGTTCTTAGGCAGACCCTTCTTGTAATTAAATTGGTTGAGATTGGGTCGGAATATATTTTTCTTGATACCTTTGTTGAATTATCTTTAAATGCAGCAAGAATTTTTTCACCCAGCATCTTTTTGCCTCCAATTACTATCCCAGTGTTGCTTAACTTCCGATCACGCCACAGTGGTAAACCCGCTATGGTCCAAGAATAAACAAAAGGCCAGACCGTCTAAAACGATCTAGCGAATTATATCAGTGACCGACATCACACATATTCCAACGACCTTTCCTTCAGCTTACCGCGGAGGGTATTTACATAAATTTGTTTTCAATCCAAATGAGCGGCTCAAAATATCTGGGCGTAAAACTCCAGCCTGAAAAGAATGACCGCTGTTCAAATTACAAAACCAAACTTCCGCCGTGCTAAACTGTTCAGGGCTGATATTAAAAAAGTTATCATGTGTATCCTTTTTTTCCATATAAGCACGCCCATATTCCTCAGAGGCGCATGACGGAACTTGCTTCACGACATGCTCCAGCATATCATCTTCATCGCGAAGGTTATAAAATACCGTTGAACCATAAAAGATCGCATCGTTCGTCCGACCTAAGCCGCTAAGAGTATCATGCGCTACCGGTGAAATCGGACAAATACCCCAACCGGAAACGATCTTTCCTAAATCATAACCTAGTCTCCTGAGTTTGAATATACCAGTTTCCAAAGCTCGTGCAGCTACTTGAACTGAACCCACCAAAGACGCAGTAGGCGCAACCAAGATATAGACATTTGTTGGATCGCAGTGACACTCCTCTAAAATATGCTGGATGACTTCTTCAGTGGGAAGTGTCTTACTTTCTAAACAAATAATAGCTGTCTCAGAACGATCTTCATAGCCTAACATTCTAAACAGACTCCCCTTATGAACAATGGCACTTGCCGGACCGGAAGCCATACATAATCCCTTGCCAAGTTTAATAGGCCAACCTGCAAATTGTGAGGCCATGCAAGCCCGGATGGGATGATCTGTGACGACTTCGACAGAAGGCCAGCGTAACCCATTGAAGTCCGACCAATGTAATTTAACTTGAGCTAGCCCTCCAAGACAAACCGCAGAAAACAAGATTCCTGCTTCCCAGCTGCCCTCGACATGAACGCCGCAGTCGATCACCGTTACCCCGTTTTGCTCATGAGCCTTAATCCGAAGTAATTCGCTCCGAGAGGTAAACTCCTTAATCAAAGGAAAAGCTTGACGATTGGGGCTTAGCTCAGGTAGTTGGCTGAGTGGCAAAAGCATGAATTTCCTCCTCATAGTGTTGTTACTTAGCAGATTACTTATATTTCATCTAAACTCGCCCGAATTACATGCTCCCAAATCCTCTTGTCCTGTTGTGCTCATAAAAGAAGGGAAGGTCTTTCTTGAATCCTCTACTAGTTTCCTTATTTCTACGCCAACCACCGAAAATCCTTTTCCTGCTTCTCCAACTCTGGCGGCCACAATCGCGACCTTTAAAGCCAATAGATTCGTTTGTGAGGAAATCTGTAATAAGTAAGTTGCCACTGAAACCATGCCGATCGGCTTGCGTTGATTGACCAACTTCTCAAGATAAACGGCTTTTGAAATCTTCATAACCAAATTGTCGGATGATCTTAATGCCTTCTTCGGCGTTATAAAGGGCGATAGTAGGGAGATTCACACCATTGAACATATTGTTCTTAACCATTGTATAGTGAGCCATATCACAAAACACAAGCCTGTCACCTACTTTTAGAGGTTGTCTGAAAGAATAGTCGCCAATGATGTCTCCCGCCAGACAAGTAGGACCACCCAGTCTATAAGTATCAGGATATTCACCGGGCTTTCCTGCATCAATAATATTTGGTCTGTAAGGCATTTCAAGTACATCCGGCATGTGACATGCAGCTGAAGTATCCAAAATAGCAATTTTCATGCCATTGTCCACAATATCAAGAACCTTGGCAACTAGAAATCCTGTGTTCAAGGCCACCGCCTCACCCGGTTCTAGATAGATATCCACTCCATATTTGTCCTGAAAAAACATTATTGATCGAACTAAGGTTTCAATATCATAATCAGCTCTGGTAATATGATGACCTCCACCAAAATTTAGCCATTTCATGCTCTTAATAAATGAACCGAATTTTTTATCAACCACTTGAATTGTACGTTCAAGAGTATCTGAATTCTGCTCGCACATTGTATGAAAATGAAGTCCTTCAATGCCCTCAAGCTCTGCTGGCCGAAAATTAGACAACGTCACGCCTAGTCTTGAAAACTGAAAACAGGGATCATAAATGGGAGTCTCTATCTCCGAATACTCCGGATTGATCCTGATGCCGCAACTAATTTTTTTGGTTTTAAGATTAATTACTTTGGCTTTAAATTTATTCCATTGTCCAAAAGAGTTAAAAATAATGTGGTCACAATTATTGAGGATTTGATCAAAGTCCTCCTCACCGTAAGCTGGCGCATAAATGTGAACTTCTTTTCCCATTTCTTCATACCCCAGCTTAGCCTCGAACAATGAGCTTGCGGTGACCCCCTTAAGATATTTGCCCACAAGAGGAAATACAGAATACATAGAAAATCCTTTTAAAGCCAGAAGAATGCTGCATCCTGTACGTTGTTGTACGGAATGTAGGATTTCAAGATTTCTTAATAATAATCTTTCATCCACGACATAGCAGGGTGTTGGCAGAGTGCCAATATCAATGTTCATTAATACACCTCAATCAAGAAGAGTTGGCGAGAAACTTTCGCGGTCCCTTTAATACTTACCACTAATTCCGTAAGCTTGTCAATTTCAAGTTTGGTAATATTAAATGCTTTTGGCATCCAATTTAGTGATATACTTTAGCGCAACACCAGAGTAGAGTAGAGTAGAGTAGCAGTTGAAGGAATGAGGGGAAGCACTTAACTTAGGAAAGACCAGCAATAGATAGAGAAGCCCTCCCATAATTGATTTATGAAAGGAGCTTTCTTGTGTCCAAAGGTGTACCTTGCGATACATATTAAAGCTATTAAAAACTTTAGTTAGCGGAGCCACCTCGTACCAATCGGAACGAGGTGGCTGTTGCTTTACGTAATCTTTTAGCGATTTATGATGTTCAACCTTGGTTATCTGTCTCCGGCCAATTCCCATTTTTAATTTTATTCGAAGTGAAGAATGCATTGTTGAAAGGCGTGGACTGTGCCTTCGATGAGGGTGAGGTTGCTAACCCGCGGAACCGAGAAGCCCCTAGCTTTAGCTTATGGGGAGTGGTCACTTAGTAAGATAATTTTCTAAGTGTTCCTTAATGAAGGCTGTTCGCACATCAACATTCCTCTTTTGTGCAGATCCAGCCCGAGTAGCTTTTGAATAATCATTTTCGGGATCATTACTAATATCCTTGAAAAACTGTAGCATCCATGCACGAAATGCCTCTGGTTTAACATTTTGATCAAAAGCATCACAAGCAGCGCGATAAATCATAGGAATATGAATGCGTTTTTTAATGAGTTTGGCAATTTCCTTATCGCTGTCTTCGCCGATTGCATCGTGCAAATAGGTCATGACATTGCGAACCTTCTCTTCGATTTCCTCAGTTATACTAGTTACCCGTAAAGTCTCTTCTGCAAATTTCATAATTTCTTTACCTGAAAAGCCCGATTCTGTTTGCATTTCTGAGATAAGAAACTGAATTAGAAGCTGTTGATCCACATAATTATTTTTTGCAATACGTGATAGCTTAATAGTTTCAGTTAAAAACGGATGCGTTAGCAATGGCTTTAAATTATCAAGAACAGAGCTGCCCATACGAACACGGGTGAGTTCAAGATTTGATAAAGGTATGGCCTGATTGCGAAGAAAAAAGAGAAGTTCTCTTTCTTCCGCACCATCTAAATCTCGAACAATTGTGAACGTGAGATTATAATTTAAAATAGTCTGTTGGAGTTCAGACTCTAGCTTATCAAATGTTAACCCTACTAATTCGAGACCGTCAATATCTTTAACTTTTATATTTTTATGTAGCTTAAACTCGTTATTAATAAATTGAATAAGAGTTAAAGTTCGTTGCTTACCATCTAGGACTTTATAATTTTTGCTATTAGGTATTTCTTCAAACAAGAGACTCTCGATAGGGAATCCCCTTAGTATCGAAGCGATCAGGTTGCTTTTGTGTTCGGCATTCCACACTTCATTTCTTTGGATCGCAACCGATAAGTCTAAATAATTACGCTTACTTTTATCGAGAAGCCACTGAACCGTTTTAACTTGAGACGAACTTTTCAAAACAAAAATCCCCTTTTAAAAAATCTAGATTAAAGTAAGTTTATCAAAAAAAATAATAAAAGTATATGAATCTATCACTAACTCACTTGACTCTCATTATCATTCTATCAGCAAGGATATGAGTTCCACGATGTAACCAACCGCTAATGTCCACGATTGCTGAATTAACTAACACAACATAGAAACCAAAAATGATAGCTATTTGCTGTAGCAATCTATTGTTTATCTCTAATCTTCTGTTTAGTATCCATGCCTTGTTCTAAGTAGGTTATGAAGATCGCAACTATAGTTTTTACTACCTCATCTTCAGGTTGATCCAAAAATCCATAGATAAAACCGCATTTGGAAAGAACAAATTGAAAAAGTAATCCATAGAAAACTTGACTAATCAGCTCGAAATTAGAATTAAGAATTGCTCTTTTTTCGTATTGCCCCAAAAGGTATTCTGTTAAGTGTGAACTTAGGCGTATAGGAATTTGAGAAAATATGCGAGCTAATTCTGGATTATGTGGTGCCTCCATGATGCAAAGCCTTAAATGCTCGATACGTTTCATTGCGGTCGTTAGGTAGGTTCTTGCCAAGCATTCCAAGTCATGCTGTAAATCACCGATTAATTCTTTATCTAATTCGTTGGTGAGAGAAGCAGCTGATGCGAATCGATTTATACACTCTTGTAGTATGCCAGCTTTAGAACCGAAGTGTCGAAATAACGTGATCTCATTTACGTTTGCTCTTACTGCAATTTCCCTCGTAGTTGCTGATTCATACCCTTTTTCGCTAAAAATAGCTTGAGCAGCTTTGATTATGCATTCTCTTGTCTCGG
>Ga0209415_10001516_pt1 | contig 44500 bp, 28 predicted proteins | sample PeaSoiSIISIP2007_FD_187696 | JGI IMG/M metagenome (GOLD analysis project Ga0209415, IMG submission 187696) | Peat soil microbial communities from Weissenstadt, Germany - SII-SIP-2007 (SPAdes) (version 2) | ecosystem: Environmental > Terrestrial > Soil > Wetlands > Peat | place: Germany... | reverse complement strand
GTCGGCACCTGGAAGTCGCCAGTGTTGGCCGATGCGCCGGGTGTCAGGGACGACAGGGTGTACCAGCTGCGGCCATTGGTTTCCAGCTGCGTCACCTGGGTTTGATTGATGACGTCGCTGATTTCGCCCGAGTCCGATTGCACGCGGATGGCATTGGCTTCCACCGTCATGGTTTCGCTAGTGGCGCCGATGACCAATTGAATGTCGACACGGAAACGGTCGCCGTTGTGCAGCGTGATGCCGGTTTTCTCGGTGCTCTTGAAGCCTTTGGCTTCTGCCTTGATCTTGTAGTTGCCGATTGGAATGTCGGCCGCGATGTACTGGCCGGCGTCATTGCTGGTGGTGTTATTCGAAAGGTTGGTGTCGGTGTTGGTGTAGGTGATGGCTACGTTTGGAACCACCGATCCAGAGGGATCAGTCACGGTTCCGACGATGGTGGCAGTCTGGCCGAGCGCAAGGAATGCGGCGCCCACCATGAAGATGCCAGTCAATAGAAAGCTGCGCACGCCGCGAGATCTCGCGGCGAATCGATACAGAGTACAAATCATTTTGAAATCCTCCGGCAATTCCCACTATGTGAGGTTGCGAATGCGCATCGCGAACCGCGATGCGCGCCCATTACAGCGAGGCGTCTTTTTTGGACGCCGCCCTGTTTTTAGGGCAACGCGCGGTCGCCGACCATATCCACTTCAAGCTCGAACGATCTGGCCACTATGGCTTCGCGGAAATTACTGGAAGGCTGCTGTTTCAATCGCGGCGGCGGCAAGCAAGCAACCGGAAGCGGGATTGAATGCATCAGTGCCTGTTAGCACATTAGTCGATACCGACCGGCGTGTATGTCAACATCGCGGTCACCAAACTTGGAGTAGGCGAAAGGTTTGAAGGATAGAAGACTTGATCGAACCAAGCCCATAACAACCGGAGCGATATCCCGTCAACACAGGAGGGAAATGATGAGCGGGAACGTAGTAGCGAAGATCGCATCGGGTGCGTTGGTGGGGGTTGTTGCTCTAGGGGCGGCCCGGCAAGCGCAAGCACAACACGCCAAGAATCCGTACGTGCAAGCCGTGGCCGGAAGCGGGTTTGTTAAGAACTCGCCGTACGGGCAGCCAAACCTGTGACATATCATACGAAAAATCAGCCTGGGGCGCAGTGTACTTGGTAGCAGCAAAACAGTTTCAGAGGAGAGAGCCGACTCGGCTCTCCTCGGGTTCGCTTAACATCGAGTATTGGAGAGGAGCAAATACTATGAAAAGTATCGCAGTGACACGTCGGCGTTTACTCGGAGCAGGGGCTTGCACATTGGCTGGCGTTGTGAGTCTGCCGGGATTAGCAAGTGCTAGCGCACTGGGTGGCCAGAACTCAGCGAACGAGGAGATCATTCGCAAGTGGTATTCAGCCTGGGAAAATAACGACTTGGGCACGTTCAATCTCCTGCTCGCTGACGACTTCACCTTTTCGAGCGCGGCTGGCGACGACCACATCAGCAAGAATACCTTCAAAACGCGATGCTGGGACTCACAAGTTGAGTTCATTAAACATTTTGACCTGGAGCGGGTCACCATTGGCACGGAGGATGCTTTTGTGAAGTATCTTTGCCACACCAAGAACGGTAAAACGTTTCGCAACGTGGAGTATTTGCGAATCAAAAACGGCAGGTTGGAATCAATTGAGTGTTATTTTGGGGCACAATCCAGCTTCCCGTCCGCGGTAAGCAATGGGTAGAGTTCCCCGGAAACTTCTCCACCTGGGTTTCTCGATGGGTCGCGTTGGAATAGGCTGCAGAATACGTAGATGCGCATGTGCACAGGAGAAGTGCCGATGAAGAAAAACGGAAGCTTTATGAAGACAATTTTGTTTGCGGCATTCCTTGTGACTATATCGGCGGGCGCGCCTTCAGCGGTACGTTCTCAAGAAACTGCGGCATCCTATCCCAATATGGTGTCCATCGATCAGTACCTTATAACTGACCGAAACGCTGAGATCGCCATGGCACGTAGCGCAGCACCGCCATCGATTTCATCGGATGCCGAAGTTCTGGTCCTCGGCCGTCACGGCTACGAAACTGCCATCAAGGGCAAAAATGGTTTCGTCTGTCTTGTAGAACGATCGTGGATGTCCCCGTTTGACTTTGCTCAGTTCTGGAATCCGAAGATGCGGGGCCCGATTTGCTTTAACCCGCCTGCGGTACACTCGATCTTGCCCCTCACCTTCAAAAGAACGGAATTGGTACTGGCTGGACTATCCAAAGGTCAGATCATCGAAGGGATCAAGACATTCGATGCGAAAGGGCTGCCGCCACTGGACCCCGGTGCAATGTCCTTCATGATGTCGCCCCGAGGGTATCTGAATGACGAAGCCGGGCATTGGGTACCTCATTTGATGTTTTACATTCCGCTTACGGATTCCAGGTCTTGGGGAGCGGACTTGTCCGGCTCGCCAGTTATGTTAAATCCCCAATTCAACGGCGCTCCAGAACCCATCACCGAATTCATGGTTCCGGTGCCCACGTGGTCGGATGGAACAGCTGCTCCGAAGGAAGGACGGTGACATTTGATCTCTGTGGCGCTAGCTCTTTGGGAAAGATGCACTACTCCCCGTCTTTGACGCTTTATCTGCCTTGAGCCTGATGGGGGTACCCTCGGTTCTCGCTGCGACGGTCGGCTTTTAAGTCCCGCTATCGTGAAGCTGCAGTGTCCAAAAATTGTTGCGTTGGCTTCCGTCGCGGGGCTTTGAGTGTCACCCGAGTCCCGCAAGTGCTTCAAAAGGTTGAAGTGGGTTGGGTTCGAATCCTATAGCGCCCACCATCCCATCTCTCGGGTGGGATGAGGCTGGCGCATCCACGCTCTCCTTATTGTTGTTTCACCTTCACAACGTAATAAGCGAAGGGCTCGTCGGAAGCCTAAAGGCCTCGCAGCCTCTGGAACGTGCCCGCTCCCGAACCGCGTCGCCGTCCATTTGCGGACACTTCGGCGCGCTACAGGACAGCCGGGAGCCTGGCTGAAAACAATGAAACGCAAATATCTCCTTACTTTTCCGTCACTTGGCCGTCTATGCCAGGTGGTCCCCTAGTTGCCAAACAAGCGTGTGATGGATATCGCTCGTCCCGATCTTAAGCGACAAAAACGACGCCGGCAGGCGATATGGCTGGCGGTGGCGATTGTCGTGGTTGTAGCCACTACGCTTGCGGTGTCACGCCTCAAACCCGCCGCTCCCTCGGTCGAACGCGGAACCGTGTGGACCGACATGGTGAAGCGCGGACCGATGCTACGCCAAGTGCGCGGGCTGGGCACGCTGACGCCGACCCAAGAAGCGATTCGGCAGATTCCGGCGGAGACCGAAGCTACGGTGGTGCGCATCCGCATGCTGCCCGGGTCACTGGTGAAATCCGATACCGTTCTGCTGGAGATGAGCAATCCGGCGGTGGAGCAGGCGGCGCTCGACGCGCAGCTGCAAATGAAGCAGGCGGAGGCGGAACTGCAGAGCCTGCGAGTGACCTTGGAAAGCAACTTGATGGACCAGAAGGCCAGCGCCGCCGCAGTGACCGCAGACTATTCGCAAGCACAGCTGCAAGGGGAAACCGACAAGGCGCTCTTCGACATGGGAGTCATTTCCGGGCTGGCCTACAAGGCATCCAAGGGAAAAGCCGACCAGCTGACCACGCAAAACGACCTCCAACAGCAGCGGCTCGCGGTGGCCCGCAAGGCGATTGACGCGCAAATCTCGGAACAGCAGGCAAAAGTGGACCAGATGCAGGCGCTGTACCAACTCAAGGCGAAACAGCTGGACGAATTGAAGGTGCGCGCCGGCATCGATGGCGTGCTGGTCGATTTGCCGCTCGAAGTGGGGCAGCACGTTTTGCCGGGAACCATGCTGGCGAAAGTCGTCCAGCCGAATCATCTGATGGCGGAGCTGAAGATCGCGGAAACGCAGGCGCGGGATGTGCAGATGGGCGAGCCGGCGTCGATTGATACGCATAACGGAGTGATCTCCGGAACGGTCATGCGTGTGGATCCCGCCGTGCAGAACGGGACGGTCACGGTGGACGTTAAGTTGACGGGGGATCTTCCCAAAGGCGCGCGGCCCGACCTTAGCGTGGACGGGACCGTGGACCTGGAGCGCCTGGACAATGTGCTTTACGTGGGGCGTCCGGCGTTTGGGCAGGAGGACAGCACCATCAGCCTTTTCAAGCTGGACGCGGACGGCAATGGCGCCGTGCGGGTTCCGGTTAAGGTGGGGCGAGCTTCAGTGAATTCCATTCAGATTATCGAGGGGCTGCACGAGGGCGACACGGTCATTCTTTCCGACATGTCGCGCTGGGATACTACGGACCGAATTCGGCTTGAGTAAACGGCAAAATCAAAATTGAGGCAGAGCTATGACGGATGCACAGCCGCTGATCCACATCGAGGAAATGACCAAGGTTTTTTATACCGACGAGATCGAAACGCATGCACTCTCCGGCGTGCACCTTTCGATCAATAAAGGAGAGTACGTGGCCATGTCGGGGCCGTCGGGCTGCGGCAAGTCCACGCTACTCTCCATTATCGGGCTGCTGGACACGCCGACGGGCGGGCGTTATCAACTCAACAACAAGCCGGTCGAAAACCTGGATTTCGGCGAGCGCTCGCGCATTCGCAATCAGGAGATTGGATTCATCTTTCAGAGTTTCAACCTCATCGGCGATCTCACGGTGTACGAAAACGTCGAGCTGCCGCTCACCTACCGGCAGCGCATGCCTTCGCCCGAGCGCAAGAAGCGCGTGATGGAAGCGCTCGAACGGGTGGGCATGGCGCATCGCATCCGGCATTATCCTTCGCAGCTTTCCGGCGGCCAACAGCAACGCGTGGCCGTGGCGCGTGCGCTGGGCGGGAAGCCATCGATTCTGCTGGCTGACGAACCGACCGGAAACCTCGACTCGCGCAACGGCGAAGCGGTGATGGAACTGCTACGCGATTTGCATCGCGAAGGCGCAACCATCTGCATGGTCACGCACGATCCGCGCTTTGCCAAGCACGCCCAGCGCGAAGTGCACCTGTTCGACGGCAAAGTGGTCGCCGAAGATGAACTGCAAAAACTCATGGCGGAGGTGCATGCATGAGCGGATTACTTCAAGACGTGCGCTATGCGTTGCGGCAGTTGCGCAAGTCGCCGGGGTTCGCCGCGGTCGCGGTGCTCACGCTGGCGCTGGGGATCGGCGTTAACACCGCCATCTTCAGTTTTGTGAACGCGTTGTTATTTCGCCCTCCCCAAATTGGCGCGGCGTCTGGCGAGTTGCTGGAGATTTGGCATCAGAACGCGCAGGCAAATGGATTGGAGCATTACACGCCGCTGAATTATCCGGACTACTTCTACTACCGGGAACACAATCACGTCTTCTCCGACTTGTTTGCCTTTGATGGTGACCCGCGGATGGTGATCTGGAACCGATCGGGGCACGGGGAGCAGGCGCAGGGGGCGCTGGTCTCGGGCAATTTCTTTACAGCCCTCGGAGTGAAACCCGCGCCCGGGCGCGGCTTTCGGCCCGATGAGGACCAGGCCCAGGGCGCGCATCCAGTGGTTGTTCTGAGTCATTCGTTCTGGGAGAGGCGTCTTGGTTCGGATCGGGCTGTAGTCGGGCAGACGCTGAGCTTCAACGGAACCGACTTTACCGTCATCGGCGTTGCTCCGAAAGGATTCGGCGGACTGCTGGCGGGCATGCAACCGGATTTCTGGGCGCCGTTGGCAATGACACTCGTCTTTACGCACGATTCGAGCTACTTCGGGCGCCAGGCTTCGTGGCTTTTTGGCGCCGGACGGCTACGGCAAGGAGTGACAGCAAAGCAGGCGCTCGCGGACCTGGTCGTGCTTTCGCGCCAACTTCAACAAACGTATCCCGGCAGCAACAAAGATCTGCAGGCGGCGATATTTCCGCTGACGTTGGTTCCCGGGCCGTTTCGCGGCTACGTGATTGCTTTCTCCGGATTGCTGATGGTGGTAGTGAGCCTCGTGCTTCTGGTGGCATGTGCCAACGTGGCGAACCTCCTGCTGGCGCGCGCTACGTCTCGCCAGCGAGATGTGGCGGTCCGCGCCGCCCTTGGAGCCAGCCGTGGGCGGCTCACGCGGCAGATGCTGATCGAAAGCGCGATCCTGGCAGTGCTGAGCGGCGGCGGGGCTTTCCTTTTGGCGAACTGGACTGTGCCTGCGCTTCTGACTCTGGAACCTCAGAGCCTGCCCATTCGGCTGGAGGTTGCGTTGGATTGGCGTGTGCTCTTGTTCACTCTGGGAATCTCGCTGGCGACCGGATTCGTATTCGGCATTGCTCCGTCGCTGCGTGGAGCGAACTTCGACCTGACGCGGGGTCTGAAAGACGACGTCGCGTTTGGCAGCTATCGGAAATCGACATTGCGCAGCGGGCTTGTGGTGGCGCAGATTGCCCTATGCTGCGTCTTGCTGATCTGCGCCGGCCTGTGCCTCAGGAGCCTGCTGAATGCGCGCTCCGTCGATCCTGGCTTTGACACAGAACACGTTGCGACCGCGGTTTTGGATCCCGGCAGCCTGGGCTATTCGGAGGCCAAGGCACAGGCTTTCTATCAGCAGCTCGTCACTCGGGTGGAAGCGTTGCCGGGTGTGACCTCGGCCAGCCTCGCGGCCTACCTCCCCCTTTCGACCACTCAGATGAAAGTTGGAGCCGCCCCTGAGGATCGCCCGATCCCGCCTCGCGGTCCGGGTCCGATCGACTTCACGGATGTCGCCCCCGACTACTTCCGTACGATGGGCATAGCGTTGTTGCGCGGGCGTGAGTTTTCGGCTCAGGATGCAAAGGGCGCGGCGCCGGTCGCCGTAATCAATGAAAAGCTCGCCCAGCAATTCTGGCCTGGCCAGAACGCCATCGGCCGTTACCTGGTTCTGCAGACCGGCCCTGCGCCGGAGAGCCGTTACACGATGCAGGTCGTCGGAGTTGTACGTACGGGGAAGTACCGCACGCTGGGCGAAGCCGATTTGCCCTATCTCTACCGTGCTATCGCACAGAACTACCGCTCGCGCTCGACGCTGGTGGTACGCACGGCCAACGATCCCCATGCTGCGCTTTCCGCCATTCAGCAGCAGGTGAACGCCGTCGATCCGCAAATTGCGCCCTTCGATCTCGAAACCATGAAGGAATACATGGTGCTGCCCCTGTTCGCGGCGCACACCATGGGCGTTCTGCTGGGCGCATTCGGCGGGCTGGCTTTGGTGCTCGCGATGAGCGGTCTGTACGCGGTGATGTCGTTTGTCGTGTCGCAGCGGACCCGCGAAATCGGAGTCCATATGGCGTTCGGGGCCTCGCGCCGCGATGTTCTGAACTTTGTGGTCGGGCAGGCCCTGCGGCTGACGCTGGTTGGCATTGGAATCGGGCTGACGGGCGCACTTGGGGCGACTCGTTTTCTGCGCAGCTTGCTCTATGGAGTTGGCGCCACCGATCCAGTGACGTTCGTGTTCGTGCCTCTCGTGCTGGCCGGAGTGGCCGTGGCGTCCAGTTACATTCCCGCGCGCCGTGCGGCGAAGGTCGATCCCATGGTCGCGTTGCGCTACGAGTGAGGGTTCCAACATGAGCGGATTAATTCAAGACGCGCGCTACGCGCTGCGGCAGTTGCGGAAGTCGCCGGGTTTTACGGCGGTTGCCGTGCTCACGCTGGCGCTGGGCATCGGTGCGAACACCGCGATGTTTTCCGTAATCCATGCGGTTCTGCTGCGGCCGCTGCCATTTGCTGAACCAAATCGCCTGGTTTGGCTCAATGGCAAGTTTCCTTTGTCGGATCAGGCTGCGGTTTCTCCTCCCGATTTTCGGGACTATAGGCAGGATAACCGGGCCTTCACCTGCCTTGCGGTCATGGGTTATAGCTCTGGTCCGTCAAATCTGGCCGGCGACAAACCTGAACAAGTTCTGACGCAAATTGCGTCGGCAAATTTCTTCGATTGCCTGGGAATGCATCCTTTGATCGGGCGAGAGTTTACTTTATCGGATGAACAGGTAAATTTGCCGCAAGTGGCGATTCTCGGTTCTGGCCTCTGGAAGCGCGACTTCGGCGGAGACCGGAATGTTCTGGGACGCACAGTCAGGATCGACGGTGCGGACCTCACCGTCGTCGGCGTTCTACCCTCGGATTTGCCCCTGCTCAGCGAAGCCCAGCTTTGGCTGCCAACCCCCGTGTTGAATCCGGGAATGAATATCCGCCTAGGGCATTCCCTGAAGATGATCGGGCGATTAAAACCCGGCATCACGCTGCAACAATCGCAAGCCGATCTGGACGCAATCGCTTTACGCTTACAGCAACAGTACCCCGATACGAATAAAGGCTGGGGGCTGCGGCAGCGGCCACTGCGCGAAGTGCTGTTGGGCCCGACACGCCCAATTCTGCTGCTGATGTGGGGCGCGGTTGGATTATTGCTTTTGATTGCATGCGCGAACGTCGCCAATCTTTTGCTGGCGCGTTTCGTTTCGAGGCAAAAGGAATTTGCGCTTCGTGCGGCGTTGGGCGCAAGCCGTGCGCGGATGGTTCGCGAAGCCCTGACAGGAAGCGTGACCCTATCTCTCTTGGGTGGTGCGCTGGGGGTGTTCATTGCGTACGGAGCCGTTGACCTGCTCCGTTCTTTCGGTCCGGCGGACGTTCCTCGTTTGGGCAGCAGCAACATCGATCCGGTAGTGCTCGGCTTCAGTCTTGGCATTTCATTGCTCACCGGCATATTTTTTGGCTTGTTCCCGGCATTTCAGGTTTCTGGTGGCGCGTCAGCCGACCAGTTAAAGCAATCGAGGCGCGCCTCGCAATCGGTTGCTCATAGGCGAATGAGCAGCGCCCTGGTCATTGGCGAAATTGCGATTTCTCTTACCCTGCTGGCAAGCGCCGGATTATTGCTGAAAAGTTTCTGGCGGTTGATGCATGTGTCTCCCGGCTTCCAAACCGATCATGTCGTCACTGCGCAACTCAGTCTGAATGCGCCCGCATACGGCCCCTACGGCGATCCCGAGCGCAGGGCGAGGTTCTGGCGGCAGTTCGAAGCGGGTGTCGGGGCCCTGCCGGGAGTGGAAGCGGTGGGCGCGACCTCCGAGCTGCCTCTTAGCGGCACGCATTACGACAATCCTTTCCATATTCCTGGGCGTACCTACGGCCCCAGTGATTTCGACGACGCTCAATTTCGCCAGGTGACCACTGGATATTTGTCCGCCATGCGTATTCCTCTCCTTCAAGGACGATGGGTTGGGGAGCAGGACGATGCGACTTCGCCGGGCGTCATTGTCGTCAATCAGGCGTTTGCAAATCACTTCTTCCCCAACACGAATGCGATAGGGAAACGCCTGCAACTGATGGGCGATCCGCAACCAACCCGCGAAATTGTCGGCGTGGTCGGAAACATCAGCCACATTTCGCTCAGCGAACCCGATAAGCCGGAGATGTACGCCCCCTATGCCCAGTTCGCTTCGCCGGGGATCAATATCGTGGTGCGTGCCGCTGCGAACCCGATGAACCTGGCGGCCGCTTTGCAGGCGCAGGCCAGCGCGATCGATAAGGACATCACCCTCTCCGGCGTAAAGACGATGGATGATGTTTTGGATGCATCCGTCTCACAACCGCGGTTCTCATCGCAATTGATTGGCGGTTTCGCCGGTCTTGCGTTGTTGCTGGCGGCCATCGGCCTTTATGGAGTCGTGGCCTATTCCGTGAGCCAGCGCACGAATGAGATCGGGATACGCATCGCGTTGGGCGCCACGCGGGAAGATGTCCTGCGTCTGGTGCTTCGGCATGGCGCCGGTTTGGCGCTCATAGGAACGGCTCTTGGATTTGTGGCTTCCCTTGCTACCACCCGCGTTCTCTCGAGCATGTTGTTCGAGGTAAGCCCCGACGATCCACAGACATTTCTTGCCGTTGCCGTGCTGCTTATGGCGGTTGTTTTGATCGCCAGCTACATCCCCGCGCGGCGCGCGTCGAAGGTCGATCCCATGGTGGCATTGCGCTACGAGTGATTGATGAGCGGATTACTTCAAGACGTTCGCTACGCGCTGCGCCAGTTGCGCAAGAGTCCGGGATTCACGGCGGTCGCCGTGCTCACGCTGGCGCTGGGCATTGGGGCGGACACGGCGATGTTCTCCGTGATCCGTGCAGTCTTGCTGCGACCGCTGCCGTATCGCCAAGCCGGCCGATTGGTCTTGCTCACGCGAGGCGTAACCCCGGTGCGGTTCGAGGAAATGAAGGCCGCAAATCAGTCCTTCAGCAACCTGGGCGCCTATGCCGGGCCTCCCGAACACATGGCGCTATCCGGCATCCCTACGCCGGTGATGTTGAACGGCGCCCGCGTTTCCTGGAATTTTCTCGATGTTCTCGGGATCAGCCCGCTGCAAGGGCGCAGCTTTCTCGCCGAAGAAGATAAGACCGGCGCGCCGGCCGTGGCCATGATCAGCGCGGAGTTGTGGCAGAGACAGTTTGGCGGCGACCCTGGCATTGTCGGCCGCACCGTTACCCTGGCGGGTGTCCCCTACAACGTCATCGGCATTTTGTCGCCAGGATTTCAATTTCCGTTTTCTGGGACGGATGTTTGGGTCACAAGGCCGGCGGAGTTGTCCGGGATTGGCACCCCACAGATGCGCCAGATCAGCCCGATCCTGAAATTATTCGGCCGACTGAAGCCGGGAATCGACATCGCGCATGCCAATGCCGAATTGACCGTACTGAAACGCCAGTACGCAGCCGCCCATCCGGGAATGCTGGATGGAAAACTGGAAACTCCGGAGGCCTGGTCGCCGCTGAAGGATCAAGTTGTCTCCGACATGGGCGCAAAACTCTGGATGCTGTTTGGCGCCGTGGGCTTGGTCTTGCTGATCGTGTGCGCCAATCTGGGAGGCTTGCTGCTGGCACGCGCGACAGCGCGTTCGCGGGAATTCGCGGTGCGCGCGGCGATCGGCGCGAGCCGCGGCCGCATCGTCCGGCAATTGCTGGCGGAGAGCGTGCTTCTGGCATCGATCGGAGGTGGGCTGGGCGTGGCGCTTGCCTTGTTCGGGATCGCGACCGTCCGCAGCATGACCTTTGTCGATCTGCCGCGGGCCGGCGAAATCCGCATGGACGGCGTAATCCTCGGATTCGCGCTCGCGATTTCCAGCGTGACGGGGATACTTTTCGGACTCATCCCGGCGCTGGCGGCGTCACGAACCGACCTTGTCAGTGTGCTGAAAGGAAGCACGGACGGCGCCGTCCCGAAGAAGCTGGCGCGCTTCGGCTCACATAGTTTGCTGGTGAGTGGACAGGTGGCGCTCTCCGTTGTGTTGCTGATCGGCGCAACGCTGCTCATCAAGAGTCTGGCGCATTTGTATCGCGTGGACCCCGGATTTCAGCCCGACCACCTGCTCACCATGCACATCTCTCTCGCGCCCGCGCGCTATGACACGGACGTGAAACAGCGGTCGTTTTACGAGCAACTAATGCCGCGGATCGAGGCCCTGCCCGGAGTGCGCAACGCCGCGATAAGCCTGACGCTGCCCATGACCACGTGGGTGGGGATGCCCGTGCAGGCCGCGGCCGGCGTGCCCCTGAAGCTGAACGAGCGGCCCATCGGTACCTTGCAGTTCATCTCGCCGGAGTATTTTCGCACCATGAGAATTCCGCTGAAGCGCGGACGCGAGTTCACGGCGCACGACAACGTCAGTTCCGCCCCGGTGGTCATCATCGATGAAAGCCTGGCACGGCGGCTTTGGCCACAGTATCCGAACGGGCCCGACCCGGTTGGCCAATACCTTCTCGCCGGCCTGAATCATCCGCCCAAACAAATCGTCGGCATCTCGGCGGATGTGCGCGCGAAAGGCAAGGATCAAGACCCCGTGCCCGGGTTTTATGTTCCTTTGGCGCAGTCGCCCGCAGGGTCCATGGCGCTTGTGGTCAGAACCGATGGCGATCCGCTGACGCTGGCGGACGCAGTCCGCGCCCAGGTGCTGGCGGTTGATCCCGAACAGCCGGTTTCGGAAGTGATGACCATGGACGATGTGGTCGCGGCTTCCGAAGTGCAGCTGCGATTGATGATGCGGCTGTTGGCGACATTCTCCTTCGCTGCGACTCTGCTCGCTTTGAGCGGACTGTACAGCGTCATCTCTTATTCGGTTGCGCGTAGGACGAGAGAGATCGGTATTCGCCGCGCGCTGGGAGCGCAGCAGCGCGAGATTGTTTCCCTGGTCGCGGGCCAGGGGCTGGGGTTGTCGCTGGCGGGCGTGATTCTTGGAATTTGTGCGGCGCTGGCGCTGACTCGCGTCATGAAAACTTTGTTGTTCCAGGTCAGCCCCACGGACCCGATTACATTTGCCGGCGCAGCATTGCTGTTCGTTGTGATTGCGCTCGTCGCGAGCTACATTCCGGCGCGGCGGGCGGCCAAGGTCGATCCCATGGTGGCGTTGCGCTACGAGTGAGGATGTTTATGCCAACCATTCTTCAGGATATTCGCTACGGGTTCCGCATGTTGGGGAAGAACCCCGGATTCACGGCCGTCGCGGTCGTGACTTTGGCGCTTGGCATCGGCGCGAACACGGCCATGTTCAGCGTGATCCACTCCGTGCTCTTCAACTCGCTGCCCTTCCGCGATGCGAGCCGAGTAATGGTCGTCTGGAAAACCATGTCGAACGGCAGCCCCAATGCTTTCTCGACGCCGGCGTTTCTGGATATGCGTCAGCAAGGCGACCTAACCGCACATCTGGGTGCATTCTCCAGCGTGGGCAAGAACTTCGGCGGCAGAGACCTGCCGGAAAGATTGCAAGGCGGCAAAATTAATTTTGATCTGCTCCCGGTTCTAGGCGTGCAGCCGATGCTAGGGAGAATGTTTTCCCCGGAAGAAGACCATCCCGGCGCGGGCAATGTCGTCATCCTGAGCCATGCGTTGTGGTCGACGCGCTTTTCATCGCGGCGCGACATTCTGGGGCAGCCTGTGACGCTCGACGGCGCACCTTACACCGTCGTGGGCGTGATGCCGCCGGGTTTTCATGTGATGGCCGTCCAGGAGTTGTTCTGGATTCCGCTGCAACTGGAGTCGGTGAATGCGCAGGCCTCGGCGCGCAATGTTCATTGGATTTTCGGCTTCATGCGTCTGCCCGATGAGACCACGCAGGCGAAAGTGCAAGCTGAGCTGGATGGCATTGCGGCGCGCCTGAAAGCGCAAGACTCCACCGGAGAAGGCGGCCTCGGCGCGACCATTCAGCCGGCCGGCGACTTCATCAACGGCAATGTGAAGCCGGTTCTGCTGATGCTGATGGGCGCAGTTGGTTTTGTGCTGCTGATCGCGTGCTCCAACGTTGCCAATCTGCTGCTGTCGCGGAGCACGGTGCGGCAGCGGGAAATTTCCATTCGCGCGGCGTTAGGCGCAAGCCGGATGCGCGTGCTTCGCCAGTTGCTCACGGAAAGCATCCTCCTTGCTCTCATGGGCGGCGTCTGCGGCGTGAGCCTGGCGTGGATTGGGGTCGCGGCGCTGCGCGCGGCGAATCCGGCGAGCATTCCTTCGGCCGACACGGTTGCCATCGATCCAACGGTTCTCGCCTTCACCGTATTCCTCTGTTGTGTAGTGGGAATTCTTTTCGGAATCGCGCCGTCGTGGGAAAGTTCGAAGGCGGGCGTGAGCAAAGCGCTCAAGGAAGGCGCGCGCGGCAGCAGTGGCGGATTGGGCAAGCATCGCGCGGTGCTGGTGGTGACGGAGACGGCATTGGCCTCGATGCTGCTGATCGGCGCCGGGCTATCGCTGCGCAGTTTGTGGCGCACGGAGACGGTGAATCTGGGCTTCAATCCGGACCAGGTTCTGACTTTCCGGCTCGCCGCTCCGGCGCAATTTACCGGTGCGCAGATTCCGCTCTTTTACCAGCAGGTGATGGATCGCATTGACGCGCTGCCGGGGGTGCAGTCCGCGGCGCTGGCGCGGAATTTTCCCATGAGCGGAACCGACCCTTCGATGGCGATTGAAATCGAAGGCACGCCGCCACCTCCGTCGCAGGTTCCGATTGCGCCCCGGCTGCGCGCGGTGGGGCCGGACTACTTCGGCGGCATGCAAATTCCACTGCACGGCGGTCGCGAATTCGACGAGCACGATACCGCGGCCTCGCCGCACGTCGCCATCGTGAGCCAGAGCCTCGCGAAACTCTATTGGCCGAAGCAAGACGCGCTTGGCAAGCGGCTGAAGCCCGCCATGCCCGGCGGAGAGTGGTGTACCGTGGTCGGCGTCGCGGCCGATGTTCATCACTGGTCGGAGGATGTCGATATCGAGCCGACGGTCTACTACCCGTACACGCAAATTCCCGTGGCGTTCCTGCCGCTGCTCGAAGGCAACATGGGCGTGGCGGTGCGCAGCGCGAATTCCGCCGGGCTGCTCGATTCCATTCGCGGCGCGGTGGGCGGAATCGACAAGACGGTTCCGGTCTTCGCGGTGCAAAGCCTCGACGACATGGTCGCCTCCTCAAGCTCGCTGCGACGGCTCAACATGTGGCTTGTCGGCGCGTTCGCCGCATTGGCGCTGGCGCTCGCTGCGGTCGGCATATACGGCGTGATGGCCTATTCGGTTTCGCAGCGCACGCGCGAAATCGGCATTCGCATGGCGATGGGAGCGCAACAGCGCCATGTGCTCCTGATGATTCTCGTGCAGGGCGCGAAGCTCGCGCTGGCCGGAGTTGTCGTCGGACTGATCGGCGCGTTCGCCTGCGCGCAAGTGATGGCGAGTCTGGTTTTCGGAGTCAGTCCGCGCGATCTGGCGACGTTCTCAATCGCGCCCTGGTTTGTGCTGGCGCTGATCCTTGCCGGCTGCTACATCCCCGCGCGGCGGGCGGCCAAGGTCGATCCCATGGTGACGCTGAGATACGAGTAAAGAGGTAGGAGTAGAGGGGAGAACCGAAATGGCGACGATGCTCATACAAAATTTCCGCTTCGCGCTGCGGCTTCTGCGCAAAAGCCCGGGGTTCGCGCTGGTTGCGATCCTCACGCTGGCCCTCGGCATTGGCGCGACGACGGCCATTTTCAGCGTGGTGTATGCCACCATGCTCGCGCCTTTGCCGTATCCCAATCCCGACCAGCTGGTGCTGGTGTGGTCCCATCGGCGCGGGAATGACAACAACGTCTCGGTACAGGATTACCTCGACTGGAAGGCGCAGAACAAGACCTTCCAATCGATGATTGCGTCGAACTCCGGCAGCTTCAACATGGCGACCGCAGACCGGCCTGAGCAGGTGCGCGGCATGACCGTTGGTCCCGGCTGGTACAGCATGGTCGGCGTGAAGTTCTTCAAGGGGCGGGATTTTGTCTCCGAGGAGGGCGAGCCGGGAAAGGACAAAGAGGTCATCCTCACCCACGACACCTGGCAGCAGATGGGCTCCGACCCCAACATCATCGGCAAGTCGATCCGCATCGATCTTGAGCCGCACACGGTGGTCGGCGTGCTCGCGCCGGGTGCGCCCGACAGAATGCAGATCAAGTTCCTGGTTCCGCTGGCCTTCACGCCGGACCAGGTCAATCGCGAGGATCACCAGCTAATCGTCGCCGCCCGGCTGAAACCTGGAGTGACCATCGCGCAGGCGCAAGCCGACATGAACGTGATTGCGGCGCGGCTGGCGAGTGAATATCCCCAGACGGATAAAGATCTTGGAGTCAACGTCGTTCCGCTGCGCAATTACTGGTTTCCCAAGCGTACGCAGAGCACACTGTGGGCGCTACTGGGGGCGGTGGGCTTTGTCTTGCTGATCGCGTGCGCCAACGTCGCCAATCTGCTGCTGGCCAAAGCCACCACCCGATTGAAGGAAGTCGCGGTGCGCGCTTCGCTGGGGGCAACCCGCGCCCGCGTGTTCATGCAGTTCCTGACGGAAAGCCTGGCACTGGCTTTGCTCGGCGGACTGGTAGGTGTTGGTGTCGCCGAACTCATGCTGCAAACCATCATGAAGACGCTGCTTTCAGGAATGGGATTGAGCTTGCCGTCGGAAGCTGAAGTCGGGTTGAGCCTGCCGGTCCTGGGCTTCACCTTGCTGTGCACAATGTTGTGCGGAGTTCTGTTCGGATGCGCCCCCGCCTGGCGTGCGTCCGGCTTGAACGTGAATGAGACGCTAAAAGAGGGCGGACGCGCTGGAGCTGGCAGCGCCCATCAGCGGCTGCGGCGGGTATTGGTGGTCGCGGAATTCGGCCTGGCGCTGGCTCTGCTCGCAGGCGCGGCGCTCGCCATCCACAGCTTCTGGAACCTTAGCCGGCTCGATCTGGGAGTGCGCACCGATCACATTCTCACCTTTGGAATTGCGCACCCCACAAAAGACTTCACGCAACCGCAGCAGATTCTTCCGTTCTATCGAGAATTGCTCGCCCGGTTGCACGCCATCCCGGGCGTGACTGAGGTGAGCGCGGCGAGCGGCACGCCGCTGAGCGGGGGAGGATTCGGCTTGCCCGTTAACATCGTGGGCCAGCCTCCCAAAGACAGCAACTCGCAAAACATTGCGGATTTCATGAAGGTCACGCCGGAATACTACAAGACGTTTGGAATTCAGTTGGTCAAAGGCAGGATGCTAGCGGAGTCCGACGACGAAAACAGCCCGCACGTGGCCATGATCAACGAGTTCCTGGCCAGCCATTTCTTCCCCGGCGTCGATCCCATCGGGCAGCGCCTCTCGGTTCCGCAGGTCATTCCGGGCGTCAATAAGCCAGGCCCGCCTCAGGAATGGGAAATTGTCGGAGTGTTTCACGATGTGCGCATGTTTGGGCCGCGAAACCTTACTTATCCGGAAGTGGATGTTCCCTTTTATCAGAGCCCCTGGCCCCAGGAGGATGTGGCCATCCGCACCAGCGGCGACCCGGAGTTGATACGAAAAAGCGCGGGAGCAGTGGTCAGCTCACTGGACCCGAATTTGCCGATGGCGCAAGTGCAGACCATGGATGAGTTGGCGAGCAACGATTTTCTGCAGGATCGCACGGTCACGGCGCTCTTTGGAATTCTCGCCACGGTTGCGCTGTTGCTCGCCGCAATCGGCATTTACGGCGTGATGGCATTTTCCGTGGCGCAACGCACCCACGAAATCGGCCTGCGCATGGCGCTCGGCGCCGATCGCAATCAGGTCCTGCAGTTGGTTTTGCGGGAAGGCGTCGTGCTGGCCCTCGCGGGTCTCGGACTCGGCCTGGTGGGAGCGTTGTTCGTGGGACGCGCGCTGAAAAGCATGCTATTCGGCGTGGGCACCATCGATCTCGCCGCGTTCGCGACAGTGTCAATTCTGCTGTTGGCGTCGGCTTTGCTTGCCTGTTATTTCCCCGCGCAACGCGCGACGAAAGTCGATCCCATGGTGGCGTTGCGATACGAGTGAAGACGGAGGATGGAATGAATTTCTGGCGGGACATTCGCTTTGGATTTCGCTTGTGGCGGAAAAACTACGGCTTTGCGGCGGTGGCCGCGCTCACGCTGGCCTTGGGCATTGGCGCCACTACAGCCATCTTCAGCGTGATCTATGCCACGTTGTTCGAGACCATGCCCTACCGCGATCCCGGGCAGCTTGTCGTCGTGTGGTCGAAGATACAAGGCCAACGCAACGTAGTTGCCGCTGGCGACTTGCAGGATTGGCAGCGGGAGAACACGACTTTTCAAGCCCTGGCGGGTTCCACGGGTGCAAATTTCAATTTGGCCACGCCTGGCTCGCCCCCCGAAATGGTTGACGGCAGTCGCTCGACTTACGGCTACTACGACAAGTTTTTTGGCGAGACACCCTGGATGGGCCGCTATTTCCTGCCCGACGAGATGCAGGCCGGCAAGGACCACGTGGTCATCCTTACGCATCGCATGTGGGCGCACATGGGCTCGAATCCCAATATCATTGGCACGCAACTGCGCCTGGATGGCGAGCCCTATACGGTGATCGGCGTGCGCCCTCCTGGCCCTCCCGACCGGATGGCCGGCGACGTTTTTGCGCCGCTGGTTTTCAAGCCAGAGCAGCTTAATCATGATTTTCACTGGCTGCTGGTTTTTGGCCGTCTGAAACCTGGCGTTTCCGTGGCTCAGGCACAGGCCGATATGGACGTCGTGGCTCACCGGATCGCACGGGATTATCCCAAGTCCGACAAGGGGTGGGACATCAGCGTCGAGCCGTTGCACAACGATTTTCTGCCTCCCGATGTGATCAAGACCATGTGGCTGCTGATGGCTGCGGTCGGTTTCATTTTACTGATTGCCTGTGTGAATGTGGCCAACCTGCTTTTGGCGCGAAGCTCAACCCGGCAGAAGGAAGTTGCCGTGCGGGCGTCTCTGGGCGCATCGCGATTGCAAGTGTTCGGTCAATTTCTTAGCGAGAGCTTGGCGCTGGCGCTCATCGGCGGCGTGCTGGGCACGGCTTTGGGCGTGGTGATGATTAAAGGTTTCATGGCGGCTTTGCCGCAATACACATTGCCGTCGGAAGCCGACGTCCGGCTGAGCGTCCCGGTTCTGTTGTTTACATTCACCGCGACCATGCTGGCGGGTGTGCTCTTTGGATGCGCTCCAGCGTGGCAGGCATCGCGGCTCGAGCTGAATGAGACCCTAAAAGAAGGAAGCCGCTCGGTTTCCGGAAGTGGCCGGCAGAATTTGCGGCGGGCGCTGGTGATCCTGGAATTTTCGCTGGCACTTACGCTGCTGGCGGGCGCGGGCCTAGCCATTCACAGCTTCTGGAATCTAGCAAGAGTCGACCCGGGCTTTCGCGTCGATCATCTCATCACGTTCTATCTTCCTGTTCCCAACGAGAAGCTCACTCAACCAGAGCGGATAGTTACGCTCTACCGGCAACTGTTGGAAAAAGTCGAAACTCTTCCCGGAGTGACGCAAGCGGAAGCCGGTGAAGGTATGCCGCTGCAAGGGACCAACTTCGGAATGCCTTTTTACATCGCCGGAAAGCCGTTCAGCGATCCTTCCGCTCGTCCAGGCGCCGGTTTCGCGATGGTCACGCCCGGATATTTCCAGACGTTCGGTATCCAGTTGGCGCAAGGGCGAAGTTTCACCGAGCAGGACGTGGCTGGCAGCATTCCTGTGGCCATGGTGAATGAGACCTTCGCCAATCGCTATTTGAAAGGTACGAACCCGCTGACCCAGCGAGTGGTCGTCGAACAGATCATTCCCGGTGTGACCAAGTTGGGGCCGCCCATCGAATGGCAGATCGTGGGTGTTTATCACGACGTGCGCAATCGCGGAATCCGCGAGGGCTTTCCAGAGATCGATGTGCCTTTCTGGCAGAGCCCGTGGCCGGATGCTGGGATGGCGGTCCGCACCACGGGCGATCCGGAGCTGATGATCAAGAGCATCGCAGCCGCGGTCCATTCGGTTGATCCCGATCTGGCTCTGGCCCAAGTGAAAACGATGAACCAGATCGTGAGCGAATCGCTGGTCAGCGATCGCTTCATCTCCGTGCTCTATGGCACATTCGCGGTGGTGGCGCTTTTGCTGGCCGCGATCGGCACCTATGGCGTGATGGCGTATATGGTGTCGCAGCGGACGCACGAAATTGGGTTGCGGATCGCCTTGGGGGCGAACCGCGAGCAAGTGCTGGCACTGGTTTTGAAAGAGGGGATTGTTCTAGCGCTCATCGGCTTGGGTCTTGGCCTGGCGGGTGCGTGCCTGGTGGGGCGCGCTATGCACAGCACATTGTATGGCGTCGGCACCGTGGACTTCGCCGCGTTCAGCGTGGTTTCCCTCACGCTACTGGCGTCGGCTTTGCTGGCCTGCTATTTCCCCGCGCAGTGCGCAACGAAAGTCGATCCCATGGTGGCGCTACGCTACGAGTGAAACATGAGCGGTCTCCTCCAAGACGTGCGTTACACCCTGCGCCAGTTGCGCAAGAGCCCGGGGTTCACCGCGGTCGCGGTGCTCACCCTGGCCTTGGGCATCGGCGCAAACACGGCGATCTTCAGTTTCGTCTATGGCGCATTGTTGGCTCATCTGCCTTATCGACACCCGGAGCAGTTGGTTAATGTGTGGTCGAGCTGGCGCGGGCATCGAAACAATGCGTCGGTCGCGGACTTTCTGGATTGGAGACGCCAGAGTACGGTTTTCGAGAGCTTGACAGCTTTTCAATTCACCCATGTGAGCTTGGCGATGAATTCCAGTCCGCCAGAGTCGGCCCTCATTGCGCGCTCAACGCCGGGCTGGCACCAATCCGGAGAAGACCCTCTTGCCCTTGGCCGGGAGTTCTTGCCGGAGGAAGGCATTCCCGGGAAGAACTATGTCGTCATCATCAGCAACAACTGCTGGAGGCGGCAGATTGCGCAAGCCAACCCTTCGACCAACAAGGACTTGACAGTCGTCATAGTACCGCGCGAGCACGCCTGGGTTGCTCGCCACTTGAGGAGAACGTTGTACCTGCTGATGGGAGCCGTCGGCTTCGTGCTCTTAATCGCGTGTGCCAACGTCGCCAACCTGCTGCTGGCGCGGGGCACGGTGCGCAGACGAGACGTGGCGATCCGGTCGTCGCTCGGCGCAACCCGCTGGCAACTGATTACGCAATTTCTCACGGAGAGCATGATCTTGGCCGCGATTGGCGCAGGCTTGGGTATGGCGCTCGCGTGGAGCCTCATAAAAATCGCGCTCGCGCTCATGCCACTGAACCAGCTCCCTTCTGAAGCTGAGGTCAAATTGCAGGCTCCAGTTCTGCTTTTCGCGGCGGGAGTCGCATCTCTGGCGGCCATTTTGTGTGGCATTGCGCCTGCGCTGCAGTCTGCCAGAGTCGATCTGATTGAAACACTCAAAGACGGAACCAGGAGCGCGACGGGCATTGGTGGGCGCGGTGTGCGGCGACTGCTGGTGGTTGGCGAGATTGCGCTCGCGCTGACATTGCTCGCGGCGGCCGGTCTCGCCGTGCATGGCTTCTGGAAGGCCGAAAACGTCGATCTCGGATTTCGGCCCGATCACATCTTGACGTTCAACCTGCAGCTAGAACAGCAAAGGAAGCAAGGCCGCCTCAAAACGCCCGCTCAGATCAACGCTTTCTACCGGTTGTTGATCGAGAAACTGGAATCCGTTCCCGGAGTTCTCGGCGCGCAAGTCTCGCTTACGCAAAAAGGGCTGGGAGCCGAGTGGAGAGCTTCCATCACCATCGCGGGGAGATCGTTATCGGATTCCGGCGCCAAAGGTTACAGCAACTGTGTCCCGGTAACGCCTCAATTCTTTAAGACGTTCGGCATCGGGATCGAACGGGGCCGTGCGCTTACCGAAGAGGACAAAGAAGGGAGCCAGTTGGTTGCGGTAGTGAACCAGGCATTCGTCCGGGAATTTCTGCCTGGGCTTGAGCCGTTAGGCCAGCGCTTGATAATTCCCCAACCAGTGCCCAAATCCGTAAGGCCTCCTGTCGAGTTGGAGATTGTGGGCGTGTACCGCGACGCACGGAACGACGGATTGGACGCGCCCCAACCAGAAATCGACGTTCCGTTCTGGCAGAATCCCTGGCCCTATCCAATGGTTGCCGTGCGCACCGCTGGCGACCCAGAATCGATGCGGCAGAGCATCGCTTCAACGATTCGATCCATCGCGCCGGATGCCCCCATGGCGAATATTCAAACCGTCGACGACGCGGTGCGCGAGTTCTCGGCCAGCGAACGATTTGGCGCAGTATTGTTTGGCGCTTTTGGCGCGACCGGGCTGATTCTGGCTGCATTGGGCATTTACGGCGTGATCGCGTTTGGCGTGGCGCAGCGCACCCGCGAGATTGGTTTGCGAGTCGCGCTGGGAGCGGGACGCGAGCAGATTCTGCGTCTCTTCGTGCGTGAGGGCATTGTGTTGTCCGTGATCGGCCTGACGTTCGGGATTGCCGGGGCCTGGACGGCAACTCGGCTGATGCGGGGCATGTGGTACGGCATAGCGAGTAGCGATCCGCTCGCTTTTACGGTGGTGGGGATTGTGCTTCTCGCTTCCGCGCTGCTCGGCAGCTACATCCCTGCCCGCCGCGCAGCCAAGGTCGATCCCATGGTGGCGCTGCGCTACGAGTAAATAGAAATGTTTCGAGAAACGAGAATCGGATGATCCAACTAAAGAACCTGGAACGCAGTTACAAAACCGCGGCGGGGCAGACCTGGGTTCTGCGCCGCGTCAACCTCAACATCGCCGAAGGCGAGTTCGTCACCGTTATGGGGCCGTCCGGAGCGGGGAAGTCCTCGTTGCTCAATGTTCTTGCCCTGCTGGATGACAGCTGGGAAGGCGAGTACTGGTTTCGCGAGGAAGCCGCGCACCAGATGAAACGCAAGGCGCGCAGCGAACTGGCCAAGCGCAACATCGGCGTGGTCTTTCAAAGCTACCACCTGCTCGACGATCTCACCGTGCAGGAGAACATCGACCTTCCGCTCTCCTACAAAGACATTCCGCGACACCAGCGCCAGGGCATGGTGGCGGATACGCTCGACCGCTTCCAGATCGTCGGCAAAAAGGATCTCTTTCCCAACCAACTTTCCGGCGGGCAGCAACAGTTGGTCGGGATCGCGCGGGCGGTCATTCACAAACCCGCGCTTCTTCTGGCCGACGAGCCGACTGGCAATCTCCATTCCGCGCAAGCCAAAGAAATTATGGAACTCTTTCGCGAACTGAATCAGCAGGGCACCACCATCGTGCAAGTCACGCACTCGGAAACCAACGCAGCCTACGGAACGCGCACTTTGCAACTGCGCGACGGCTGGCTGGTCGGCGATACCAGCAATCCCGCGCTTCAGCCCTACGAGGCGGCCACCCGATGACGCGCTTCATCCAGGCTTTCCGCCGTTTCGTCATGGCAAGGCTGATTGCCACGTTCTTGGTTCTCGCCACCACCATCGCCTCCAGCCAAACCGCGCAGCCTCTTCGTCTGGAGATGCCGAAGTCCTACAATCCACTAAGCGCGTACTCGCCGGAAACGGTTCCCGAGCCACAGTTAGCCAATTCGCCGCGTCTTGACCAACTAGTTCGTGACGGCAAACTTTACCTCTCTCTGAAGGACGCCATCGACCTCGCGCTGGAAAATAATCTCGACCTCGCCATCGCCCGCTACAACCTGCCCATCGCGGATACCGACATACTACGCACCAAAGGCGGCGGAGTGTTCCGCGGCGTGAATACCGGCGTAGTGCAAGGGACAACTGGCGGCGGCGTGGGTGGTCTGGGTGCGGGCGCGCCCGGCGCAGGCGCGGGCGGCACGACTGGAGGCGCGGGCGGCGCGGGCGCGGGCGCGAACGGCTTGGTTTCATCCACCTTGGGCGCCGGCACTCTCGTCAACTCCTACGATCCCTCCATCCTCGCGAGTTTTGGCGATGAGCACTTTACCGAACCGCTCGCCAATCTTCAGACTTTCGGCATTCCCACCTTGCAGAGCAATACCGGACAAGTCAACGTCGATTACTCTCAGAGTTTTTCTACCGGCACTACCGTCAACTTCGTGTTCGACAACAACCGGCAGTGGCAAAACAGCATCTTCAACGAACTCAATCCAATTTTGAGTTCCTACTATCATGTCGAGATTCAGCAGCAATTGCTCGCTGGCTTCGGATTTGGGCCCAATCTTCGCTATCTGCGCATCGCCAAAAACGACAAAAAGATTTCCGACATCGCCTTCAAGGACCAGGTCATTGCCACCGTCACCCAGATCGAAAATATCTATTGGGACTTGGTGAACGCGTATGAACAGTCGCGGGTCGACGAGCAATCCCGGGCATTTGCCGAGCAGTCGCTCGAAAACACAAAAAAGGAACTGGAGCTGCAAAGCGTGCCCGCCCTGGATGAGCTGAAAGCCGAGACCGAAGTCTCCAAGCGCGACCAGGATCTAACCGTCGCCAAAACGACTCTCGAGCTGCAAGAATCTCTCATCAAGAATGCGCTGACAAAAAGCTTGGACGATCCTATCCTCGAGGCGATGCCCGTCGTCCCCACCGACATTGTGCAGGAGGTGGACACGCAGCCGGCGCAGCCGCTGGAGGAACTGATTTCCGCGGCGCTCGAAAATCGCCCAGAATTGGCCGAGTCCGCGGTTGACCTGATCAATCGTCAAATCAGCCGCAAAGCCGCACGCAACGCCCTGCTGCCAACTCTGTCGGCGGAGGCTTACTACGGCGGCACCGGCTTGGCGGGGCCGGCCAATCCGGCGTTTAGCGGAACCATCAATTCGATCGTGCCGACCAGTGCCGGCGGGGCCATCGTCAATGCCTACAACAATTCCGCGCCCGATTATTTCGTCGGGCTGAGCCTGAATATTCCCCTGCGAAACCGCGTGGCCAAGGCAGACCAATACCGCTCCGAGTTGGAATACCGCCAATCCGAGTTGCGGCTGGAGCAACAGAAGAAACAAATTCGCATCGAAGTTCGCAATGCGCAATACGCCCTGGAGCAAAGCCGCGCCCGGGTCGATGCCGCCCGCAAGGCGCGTGACCTGTCGCAACGCACATTCGACGTCACCAAGAAAGAACAGACGCTGGGCGCGGGCTCGACTTTTCAAACCCTCAGCGCGCAGCAAGATCTCGCCATAGCGGAACAGGACTTGGTCACGGCCATGACCACCTACCAAAAGGCCAAAGTCGAACTTGATCGCGCCACCGGAACGAGTTTGGAACATAATGGAATCAAGATTCAGGACGCGATAAACGGTACAATCAGCAGCCCGAGTCCTTAGACCGTTCGCCATCATGATGCCCGCTCCGGCCAAACCGGGAGAGACCTCGATTGCCGCCCCTATAAAAAAAAGGACCGGCGACCGTCCGCCCCGCGTTCTGGCCGCCGACGATCAGCAGCATATTCTCGAAGCCATCGAAATCCTCTTGCGCCCGCAAGGCTACCAAGTGGAAACCGCGCGCTCCCCCGCGCTGGTTCGCGAATCGCTCGCCACCGGCAGCTACGACGCTCTGCTCATCGACCTGAATTACACCCGCGACACCACTTCCGGCCAGGAAGGCCTCGACCTTCTCTCCGAGATCGTCACGCAGGACGCTTCCATCCCCGTCATCGTCATGACCGCCTGGGGCAACGTGGAACTGGCCGTCGAAGCCATGCGCCGCGGGGCGCGCGATTTCATTCAAAAGCCGTGGGAAAACGAGCGGCTGCTCACCATCCTCAAGACCCAGCTCGAACTGCATCGCGCGCTGCGGGAGACGGAACGGTTGACGGCGGAGAACCGCCTGTTCCGCGCCGAGGGCCGTCCCGACTTCATCGCCGCCGCTCCCGCCATGCAATCCCTGCTCGAAACCATCGCTCGGGTCGGCCCTTCCGACGCCAACGTGCTCGTCACCGGGGAGCACGGCACCGGCAAGGAAGTAGTGGCGCAAACTCTGCACGCGCTCTCCCCGCGCGCTTCGCGCTCCCTGGTTGCCGTGAATACGGGCGCTTTGTCCGAGGGCATTTTCGAGAGCGAACTTTTCGGCCACGTGAAAGGTGCTTTCACCGACGCGCGCACCGACCGCATCGGCCGCTGGGAACTGGCCGATGGCGGCACCATCTTCTTGGATGAGATTGGAAATGTGCCCTTCCGCCAGCAGGCGAAGCTGCTGCGCGTGCTGGAATCTGGCGAAACTGAGCGCGTTGGTTCGTCCCGCTCGCGGCGCGTGGATGTGCGCGTCATCTCGGCCACAAATTCCGATCTCCGTGCCGCCTGCGCCTCCGGCCAGTTTCGCGAAGACCTGTTGTTCCGGCTGAATACGGTCGAAATTCACGTGCCGCCGCTGCGCGAACGCCGGGAAGACATTCCCGCGCTCGCTGGACATTTTCTTTCGCGCTACGCTTCTCGCTATCGCCGGTCCATCCAGGGATTTGACCCTTCCGCTCTGCAACTGCTCATGCAACACTCCTGGCCCGGGAACGTGCGCGAGCTGGAACACACTTTGGAGCGCGCAATTTTGATGTGCCGCACCGGCGAAATTCAGCCCGCTGACCTGGGACTGAATTTGCGTCCCCCAAGCCCAGGCCAGGCGCAAAGCTTGGAAGAACTTAGCCTGGAAGCCGTGGAAAGCATTCTGATCCGCAAAGCGTTGCAGCGCCACCAAGGCAACGTGAGCCAGGCGGCCGAAGCCCTCGGACTCAGCCGTGGCGCGCTCTATCGCCGAATGGAGAAATATGGGCTCTAGCCCGCCCGGGAATGCCCGCGCGCGCCAGCCTCAACGCAAACGGGTTCGCCTGCTCTACGAGCGCCGCGTCAGCCTCTACTCTCTGTTCGTGGCCTTGCCGGGTCTCTTGGTCAGCGCCGTCTTTCTCTGGTATCAGCCTTGGACGCTGGAGTCCAAGCTCACCGTTTTCTTCCTCGAGTTATTTGTGTGGTGGATCTTGGCCATGGCGTTGCAAGAGCAAGCCACGCGCCCGCTGCAAACCCTAGCCAACGTGGTGGCCTCGCTGCGTGAGGAGGACTATTCGTTTCGCGCACGCGGCGCAGTGCCGGATGACGTGCTCGGCGAGCTTTCTCTCGAAGTCAACGCCTTGGCCGATCTGCTGTCGGAACGCCGCATTCAAGCCATCGAAGCCACCGCTCTGCTGCGCCGCGTGGTCGAAGAGATCGATGTCCCGCTGTTTGCTTTCGATCCCGGTCACAATCTGCGGCTTATCAATTCCGCCGGCGAGCGCTTGCTGCAACAGCCCGCGGTGAGACTTCTGGGGCGCACCGCGGAGGAAATCGGGCTCGGGCCCTGCCTCGCCGCGGAGAGCGAGACCCTGGTCCCTTTGCACTTCAGCAGCCCCAACGCCCGCTGGCAGGTGCGCCGCAGCTCCTTTCGCCAGAAAGGCGTGCCCCATACCCTGATCGTTCTCTCCGACGTCAGCCGCGCCCTGCGCGAAGAAGAGCGCAGCGCTTGGCAGCGCCTCATCCGGGTTCTGGGGCACGAACTCAACAACTCCCTCGCGCCGATCAAATCCATTGCCGGCAGTCTGCTCACCCAGGTTTCTCGCGTTCCGCTGGAGGCCGCGCAGCGCCAGGATTTTGAACGGGGCTTGGCGATCATCGAAACCCGGGCCGCCTCGCTCAATCGTTTTCTGCAAGCTTACCGGCAACTGGCGCAAATGCCGGCACCCGTTCTGCGCCGGGCCGGGTTTGCTGCCATCGTGCATCGCGTGGCTGGCCTCGAAACCCGCCTGCCGGTAACCGTGATCCCCGGCCCGGACATCGAATTGCTGGCCGATCCCGATCAACTCGAGCACATGCTGATCAACCTGGTGCGCAACGCGGTTGAGGCCGCGCAGGAGCCGCCACATCCCGCGGAACCCTCGCAAGACCTCGGCCTTTCCGCACCGCCTCCCTCGGATCCCGAAGTCGTCATGCGTTGGGATCTCACTGAGAAGGATTTGGTGCTCACCATCGAGGACAATGGCCCAGGCCTGCTCAATCCCAGCAACGCCTTCGTGCCCTTCTACACCACCAAACCGGCGGGCAGTGGCATCGGCCTGGTACTTTCCCGGCAGATCGCCGAAGCCCACGGCGGATCGCTAGAACTGCGGAACCGCTCCGACAGGAAAGGCTGCCGGGTAACCGTTACCCTCCAGCGCTTCCAGCCGGCCGCCAACTGATCGCCGGCGCCACGGAACGGCCTGCCCCAAAACTGGCTGCGCCCCCAAATCGCCTGCACCCTAGAATTGTCATTCCGAGGAGCGCAGCGACGAGGACCCTGCTTTTTGCCGGCCTCGCTGCGAGCCAGATTCCCCGAGACGATGGACGTGACACGCGAAATAACAATCGAAGAGGAATTGTCATGATTTCTTTTCTTTCTTTTCAAGGTAACGTTCGGGTAACTCAGGCAACCGTCCAAAGGTTGCCAACCTCTGAGTTAAATAGCGCAACTCCTGGCGAGGGCCCGGGCGTTATCATCAATAAAAGGAACAAACAGCCAATCTGGCCAACGAGGAATAAGAATGCGACGGATTTCCGCGACTTTCCTGCCCACGTTTTTTGTCGTGTGCCTGCTGCAATTCACCGCTTCATCTCTTGCTCAGGCTGGACCCCAAGACCGGGTTCTCCAGGCCATCGACCAAAGCCAGATGACGGCCCTCCGCGGCAACGTTCATCCCTTGGCGCGTGCTGAGTTCGATCAGGGTCAGGTCGATCCGGGGATGCAGATACCGAACATCTCCATCAACTTCAAGTTGTCGGCCGCTCAGCAGGCGGACCTCGACCAGTTAGTCGCCCAGCAGCAGGACCCCGCTTCGCCCAACTACCACAGGTGGCTGACGCCAGAGCAGTACGCCGCCCGCTTCGGCATGAGCCAAGGCGACCTGGCTAGAATCACGGCCTGGCTGCAGTCGCAAGGCTTCACCGATATTCAAGTGGCGCGCAGCCATACGCGCATCTCGTTCAGCGGAACGGCTGCGCAAGTGGACGCCGCCTTCCAGACTGAGATCCATAACTACCTGGTCGAGGGAGAGACGCACTTCGCCAACGCCACCGAACCTTCCGTGCCGGGAGCTTTCGCCGATACGGTGTTGGCCTTCAGCGACCTCCATAGCTTCCGTCCCAAGCCGAGGCTGCGGCCTACGGCGCACTTCACCTCCAGCCAAACCGGGAACCATTTCCTGACGCCCGGCGACTTCGCCACCATCTACGACCTAACTCCGTTGTATAACGCCGGTTTTGACGGCACCGGCATCACCATCGCAGTGAGCGGACAAACCTTCATCAACGTGGCCCGCGCCAACACCTTCCGCAGCCTGTCCGGCTTGTCGGTCAACCCTCCGCAACTTTTTCTGACGCCCAATACAGGGACTTCGGCGGTTGTTAGCGGCGATGTGGACGAGGCTAACATCGACGTGGAGTGGTCGGGCGGAGTGGCCAAAGGTGCGACCATCCTCTTCGACTACGCCGGGGCCACCGGCAGCGTCTTCGATGCCATTACCGACGCCATCGAAAACGACCGCGCGCCCATCGTCAGCACCAGCTATGGCAATTGCGAGTCCATGATCGGTACCCCTGCCTCCATCCTGAGCTTGCAATCGCTGGTGCAACACGGGAACAGCCAGGGCCAGAGCATGGTCGCCGCGGCGGGCGATGACGGCGCCGCCGACTGCGAGAATGGCACTACGTCGGCCACGACCGGATTGGCCGTGGATGTTCCCGGCTCGATTCCCGAAGTCACCAGCGTGGGCGGCAGCGAGTTCATGGGCGACAATACTTTGGGCTCCGATCCGCCTTATTGGGCAGCCGCAACCAACGGCACTACGGACAACATCAGCTCCGCACTCACGTACATCCCCGAGATGGCTTGGAATGACACGGCCACGGTGGGTACACTCTCTGCGGGCGGCGGCGGCAAGAGCTCCATATTTACTACCAAGCCCACTTGGCAGGCAGCGCTAACACCGGCCGACGGGGTGCGCGACGTGCCCGACATTTCCCTGAACGCCTCCGATGCTCACGACAGCTACCTGATTTGCTCGGAGCTAGACCAGGCGAACCTGCAGAGTTGCGCCAACGGGTTCCGGGATAGCAACGGCAATTTGTACGCCTTCGGCGGCACTTCCGTGAGCGCGCAGGCCTTCGCTGGCGTTCTCGCCATCATCAACCAGGCGACCAACAGCAACGGCCTGAGCGTCGCGAACAAAGAACTCTACGCACTGGCCGCGAGCACGCCATCCGCCTTCCACGACATTACGACGGGCAGCAACATCGTGCCATGCATCCAGGGCAGCACGAATTGCCCCGCCACCGCTCCCTTCCAAATCGGCTACAGCGCAGGCCCCGGTTATGATTTAGCCACCGGCTTGGGGTCTCTTGAAGTCAACAATCTGACCAGAGCCTGGCCCGGATTTTCGGCGACCCCCACCCCCAGCTATTCCATCTCCGTCAGCTCTGTCACCGTTTCTGGTCCCGGAAGTTCGGGCGCCTCGAACATCGCCGTCTCGCCCGGCGGGACCAGTTTCACGGGATCGATTACCCTGACCTGCGCTTCGCCTGGGTCTGAGATTACATGCGCGTTCCTCACGCCCACCGCCGGCGCAACCACCACCGTTACCATCCCTGGCGGCGAGACGGCCATGCTAAACGTCATCACCACCGCTCCCCACGCCATCCCGGCGGCCGTATCCGCGCAGGCTCGCCCGCGCGGCGGGTTGGGCTGGTTCGCGGCCAGCGGCGGAGCCTTGCTCGCCGGCTTCTTCGTTGCCGGCGTGCCTTCGCGCCGCCGCCGCGGCATCGCCATGTTTGGATTGTTGTTTTGTGTCTTTCTCGCGGTGGGAGTCGGCTGCGGCGGAGGTAGCGGCGGGGGCGGCGGAGGTGGTCAAACCGATCCCGGAACCCCGGCGGGCAGCTACAGCATTCTTGTGACTGGCACGGTCAACGGCAACCTGGTCAAGACCGGCACCGTCCAACTCACAGTCGAATAGCTAGAACAGGCAACCAAGGACTAAGCTGGCGCCTCTTCGGTGGGCAAACCACGCCCACTCTTCCTCTGGAGAACCGCTTTCAGGGCTCCCGTCAGAAACTCGTGTCCGTTCGCTTCGGGGATTACCTTGTCGACCATGGCCCGTGCATCGGGGGACAACGCAGCCTCGTCCGCCAGCATGATGATCGGAATGTCCGACCGCTGCCGCCGCATCTGCCCCGCCACCAACGGAGCCTCCCAGCCGTCCAGGCTCTGATCGAGAACCACCGCATGCACCGTCTCCGCGGCAAACATATCCAAGCCTGTGTTCCCGCTAACCGCGGTGAGCACGCGGTAGCCTTGCTTGCTCAGCGTCAGTCGAGTGAAGTGCAGCGCGAGAGCATCGCTTCCAATGCAAAGAACGGTAGGGTTTTGTTCCCGAGGTTTGGTCATACATCCTCCCCGACGGCCGGAGCCCGATTCCCAATCTTTCTCGGACCGCGCCCAAGCCTTTAGACTTAATACTCCCAGGCTCGCTTCCTTGTCTGTTCAATACCGAACACCCAAAGCCAGCCGCTAATCCTGCAGCACGACGTTCAGCAGGGAGCGGTTAATGCTCAGCCCCCCGTTGTAATCGATCAGTCCCGCCTTCCTGAACTTATTCATGAAGAAATTGATACGGGCGCGCGTCGTGCCCACCATTTCCGCGAGGGTTTCGTGGGTGATCTTGGGCACGTGCACCGTCCGCGGCGTGCTGTTTTTCGCGAAGCGGGAAAGCAGCAGCAAGGTGCGCGCCAGCCGCTTCTCGCTGGAGTTGGAGAGATGGTCCACCAGATCCCCCTCCATGCGGATGATGTGGGTGAGCAAGTAGTCCACGAACACCTCGTTGAAAGCCGGCTGATGACGCAGCGCGCGGGTCATCGCCGACTTATCGATCTGGGTGACCACACAGTCGCTCATGGCCGTGGCCGCAGCCAGTCGCGTCTTTTCTCCCGCCATGCAGCCGTGGCCGAAAAAGTCCTTTGGTCCCAGCAGCGCGACCACTGCTTCCTTCCCGGCCGGCGTTGTGACTCCCAGTTTCACGTGGCCTTTCTGCAGATAAAAGACGTGGCTGCCGTTTCCACCCTGCGAAAAGATGGGTTGCTTGGTGCCGTATTGCAGGACCTTCTTGCCTGCGCCCGGCTTGGTCAAAAACGCTCTAGCGTCAAACGATGCGCCTCTCATGGCTTCCTCCTCGGAGGAGTCGGCTCATCGGTGAAAGCGTACCGAATGACACTCTGTACAGCCGTTCTAAGCGGCGAAGCGCACTGAACATTACTCTTCGCAACCCGCGCGGCACGACAAGAGCGACTCGCAGCATCTTGCGTTCAATGTTTTGTCCTACCCGAATGCGTTACTCTACCCGCATCGCCTGCCGCGCGCTGTTCAATACTGAACAATGGTGAAGGGTTCCGCGCGGCCTTCCGTTAGGCTGGACCCAATGCGTTTTCGCCTCTGCGATACACTGCGGCGACCATCCGCGATTCCTGCGGTCGATTGTTCAGAAACCGGGTGCGCTCGGGCCTGCCTGTGAAGGCGATTCACCCTGAACGTCGGCTAGAAGGCTGCTCCAGGGGCTGGCGTGGGAATGAGGTTTCTCGAGTAACTGGGACTCACGTCGAGTTGGTTGCCCCGGCCAGATCGATGCTCAGGCCAAGGTCAACCGGGCCATGCGAGGCGTGGCTCGTCTACTTCCGAACCCAATGGGAGGCGAATTTCGCCGACGACCTTCTTGAGCATCGGCGCGGCATCAGTGCGGGGCTCGTTCCTCCGCGGGCCACTTCCGCCTGAGTCGGTTCGCTTCGCTAATTTCAAGCTAGTCCTAATCAGCGCTGCTGGCAAGGTAATTATTTAAAGAAAGTGTGCAATATTGCACACTGGGCGGACGGGCTCGGCGTTCCCTGCGTCAAGTGGCTGACAAGGGCCCCATCATTTTCATTCCCATGAGCGTGGCGACGAAGAATCGCCGGCCTCGTGGGAAAGTGGGTCTTCCAGGCCCACGCCAGCGCCCTGCAATCTGCGGGGCTTCAGTGTGCGTGCGAGAACCGGACCGCTGGCTATCGCGGGGGAGCAAATCGCGCAAGCCCCGGCCCCGGCGGGGCCACCGGTAATAGCCCAGCGCTTCAGCGCTGGGTAAAGTGGAACAACCGAGCAAGTCCCGGAGGGACGACTGAGGTTCTCACGCGCAATGCTTCCAGTGTGTTGCGTGGGAACTCCCTCTAAATCGTCCACGGGACAGGGCAAAAATCAGCCCCGGCGGGGCGACCTGATAATAGCCCAGCGCTTCAGCGCTGGGTAAAGTGGAACTACACCGGCTTCCACCTTAACACCGGCTTCCGCGCCGCCGCCGTCTCATCCAGCCGCGAAACCCGCGTGGAATGCGGCGCGGTCTTCACCAGTTCCGGATCCTCTTCCACTTCCTCCGCAATCGCTTTCATAGCCTCGATGAACAAATCCATCTCTTCCTTCGATTCGCTCTCCGTCGGCTCAATCATCAGCGCCCCAGGAACAATCAGCGGAAACGCCGTAGTATAAGGATGGAATCCGTAGTCAATCAGCCGCTTGGCCAAGTCCATGGTGCGCACGCCCTTTTTTGCCTGCAGCTTGTCGCTGAAAACAACTTCGTGCATCGAAGGTGTGGCGTAAGGCAAATCGTAAACCCGTTCCAGGCCCTTGCGAATGTAGTTGGCGTTCAGCACTGCGTCTTCGGTCGTCTGCCGCAATCCGTCCGGTCCATTCGCCTGAATGTAAGCCAGCGCCCGCACGAACATCCCAAAATTCCCATAAAACGCCCGCACCCGCCCCACCGACTGCGGCCGGTCGTACTTAAAGCCCAGCGTGCCATCCGGTTTGGTAATCACCACCGGCGTGGGCAAAAACGGCTCAAGGACTTGCTTCACCGCAACTGGTCCGCACCCCGGCCCGCCGCCGCCATGCGGCGTGGAAAATGTCTTGTGCAGGTTCAAGTGCATCACATCTACACCAAAGTCCCCGGGACGAACCTTCCCCACCAGCGCATTCATGTTCGCGCCATCCATATACAGCAATCCGCCCTTGGCGTGCATCACGTCGGCAATCTTGTGAATCTCTTGCTCGAACACCCCCAGCGTATTGGGATTGGTCAGCATCAGCGCGGCTACGTCTTCATTCATCTGCGCCGCCAGCGCCGCCACGTCCACCATCCCGCTGGCATTCGATTTCAGATTCTCCACCCCATACCCAACCGTCGCCGCCGTCGCGGGATTCGTGCCATGCGCGGAATCCGGAATCAAAATCTTCTTGCGCGGATTGCCCTTCGACTGCTGGTAAGCCCGCACCATCAACAATCCGGTCAGCTCACCATGCGCCCCAGCCGCCGGCTGCAGCGTGATCGCATCCATGCCGGTAATATCGAGCAGGCACTCGCTCAGCGTCTTGATAATCCGCAGCGCCCCCTGCGAAATCCGCTCCGGCTGGTAAGGATGCCCATTGGCCAGCCCATCCATTCGCGCCACCACTTCATTCACCCGCGGGTTGTACTTCATGGTGCAAGACCCCAGCGGATACATCCCCAGATCGATCGCGTAATTCCAGGTAGAAAGCCGCGTGAAGTGCCGGATAATCTCAATCTCGCTGACTTCCGGCATATTGCCCAGGTCTTTTCTTTCGCTCGATCCCAGGAGCTCGGAAGCATCGACCTCCGGCACGTCGAGCGGAGGCAACCGCCAGGCAAATTTCCCCGGCGAGGATTTCTCGAAGATCAATCCTTCATTCTGGTTCACCTGCATCGACGCTTTGCGGTTGGGATGTTTCATAACCTATGCCCTGTCATCCGGAGCGAAGTATGACGTTCGCGAAGCGAACTTCATACGCAATCGAAGGACCTACATTTTCGCCGCTAGCGAGAACGGTCTCGTCCCCCCGCTCAGCTTCGTATCAGGGCACGCCTTCAGGCGTGCCGACAACGCCCAAAAATGTGAAACCACAGCGGCTAAAGCCGGGTCATTCTCAAACACTCAACGGCATGGCTGAAGCCATGCCCTGATACGAACCAATCCTAGAGGCGAAATCTTAACTAGACGAAAAAGCTCTCACGGCGCCACATCCTCCACAAACTCCTCATCCTGCGCCGCGCGAATCGCCCGCTCGCTCTCCGCCAAAACCCCCGCTGCCGTATCGATAGCCGCGCGCTTCGTCAACTCCGTGCAGCACCACAAAGCCGCATTGCCCAACTCCGGATAAAACTTGTGCAATGGCAACCCGCCCACAATCTTGCGTTCCAGCAGCCGGCTGTTCAGCTCCTTAGGGTCCTCGTTAGTCTGCACCACAAACTCATTGAAGCGCGGCGAACCGGCAAACAATATTTCCCCATGGTTGCCCAACTGCCCAACGGCATAAGCCGTCTTCGCCAGATTCTGTTTCGCCAACTCGCGCAACCCAACCTTGCCATAGACGGTCATAAATATGTTGACCATCAAAGCCACGAGAGCTTGGTTGGTGCAAATGTTCGAGGTAGCTTTCTCCCGCCGGATATGCTGCTCGCGCGTAGCCAGAGTCAGAACAAATCCGCGTCGGCCCTGCCCGTCGGTGGTTTGCCCCACCAGCCGTCCCGGCATTTGCCGCACAAACTTCTCCCGCGTGGCAATCACCCCGCAATAAGGCCCGCCAAACCCCAGCGGCACGCCAAACGATTGCGCCTCCATCGCGATAATGTCCGCCTGCCGCGGCGGCTCGACAATCCCCAGCGAAACCGCCTCCGCAATGGAAACCGCCAAAACCGCCCCGTGCTTATGCGCGATCTCGGCAATAGCCGCAACGTCTTCAATCGTCCCAAAGAAATTCGGCGACTGAATCAGCACGCATGCCGTATCTGGCGTGATCCGCCGATCGAGCTGTTCGAGATCGACCCGACCATTCGCAGCAAACGCCGCCTCAGTCAGCGGCATTCCCTGATGATGCGCATACGTCGCCAGAACTTCGCGATACTCCGGATGCACGCTGCGCGCAATCACCACCGCGCGCCGCCCGGTCACCCGCACCGCCATCATCGCCGCCTCGGCCGCCGCGGTCGAGCCGTCGTACATGGAAGCATTCGCCACTTCCATGCCGGTCAACTCGCAGATCATGCTCTGAAATTCAAAAATGGATTGCAGCGTCCCCTGCGAAATCTCCGCCTGATAAGGCGTGTAAGCGGTAAGAAACTCCCCGCGCGAAATCAGCGAATCGATAATGACCGGGCGATAGTGGAAGTAGGCCCCAGCCCCGAGAAAATTCGTGTACCCATCGCCATTTTCCCGCGAGCGCTCCCGGAACCAGTCCACGATCTCCGATTCCGCCATCTGCCGCGGAACTTTAAGATCACGATCCAGCCGGTACTCGCCCGGGATCGGAGCAAATAAATCGTCAATCGAGCGCGCCCCAATCGCCTTGAGGATGGCGGCCCGGTCAGCGGGAGATTTAGGCAAATAGCGCACGGAAATTTAGATTAAGGCCAAGTCAGAACGACGCATTGTTACCAAAGAAAACATTTCTGTCATGCTGAGCGCAGTCGAAGCGTCCCTGCCCAGGGCATCCAACGGTTGCTGGCATCTTCCCCTCGCCCTGGAGCAGCTACTATTCCGGGTATCCGTCCAATTGAAGCCACCAGGGCAAAAACAGCCCCGAAGGGGCGACCGATAACAGCCCAGCGCTTCAGCGCTGGGTAAAACTGAAGTTCCCATGCACGCGCTTCAGCGCTGCGATACCGCCCCCAAATAATCCAGGGCTTTAGCCACTGCGGTCACGCGTCGTCAATGCCCACCCTCTTCCGCCACAAACTTCTCGTAGTCCGAAGCCGAAAGCAGAGAGCCGAGCTCCCCCGCATCCTTCAACGCAATCTTAATCATCCAAGCCGAATGCGCATCCTTATTAATATTCTCCGGCGCCGTCGCCAATTCCCCGTTAACTTCCGTCACCGTCCCCGAAGCCGGCGCATAAAGGTCCGAAACCGCCTTGACGGATTCTACCGACCCAAACACCTTGCCAGCCGAAATCTCCGCGCCGACTTTCGGCAGCTCGACAAACACAATATCCCCCAGCGAATCCTGGGCGTGGCTGGTGATGCCAATGGTCGCATTCGCGCCATCGGTTCTAATCCACTCATGCTCTTTGGTGTACTTGAAATCGGTTGGATAAGCCATGCTGTCCTCTAGCTCCTTGCGCTACCGCCCGGTTTCCTTCGTGTGCCTTCGTGCCCTTAGTAGTTCAAGCCTTCCGCGGCCGGCGGTAAAAGGGCGTTTCCACCACCCGGGCCCCCACGCCCTGCCCGCGAATTTCCACCTTCACGGATGATCCCACCGCCGAAAAAGCCGGCGGCACATAAGCCAGCGCAATATTCTTCTTCAAGAACGGCGCCGGCGACCCGCTGACCACACACCCAATCTCGCGCCCGCCATCGTCCCAGACTTTATACCCGTCCCGCGCAATCCCGCGCTCCACCATCTCCAGCCCAACCAGCGTGCGCGTCAACCCATGCGCTCGGGCTTTCTCCAACGCCGCCCGCCCGATAAACTCCGCCTTCTCCATCTTGCAGAACCGATCCAGCCCCGCTTCCCAAACATTGATGCTATCCGAAATCTCATGCCCATAGAGCGACAGCGCCCCTTCCAACCGCAACGTGTTCCGCGCGCCCAACCCGCAAGCAAGCACGCCAAACTCCCTGCCCGCCTCTAAAACCGCATCCCAAACCCGGGCCGAAGTCGCCTCATCCGCCGGAACATAAACTTCAAATCCGTCTTCCGCCGTATATCCGGTCCGTGCGACCAAAATATCTTTCAGCCCGCACAGCGTCCCACGCGTAAACCAATAAAACTTCACCGCCGCCAAATCCGCATCCGTCAATTTCTGCAGCAGATCCACCGCCCGCGGCCCCTGAATCGCGATCTGCGTGAACTTGTCCGACAGGTCCTCTACAAGACAATCGAACCCCGACGCATTCTCCCTAACCCAGTCAACATCCTTCTCCCGCGTCCCCGCATTGATCACCAGCAGGAAATCGCTCTCCCCCATCCGATGCACAATCACATCGTCAACAAACGTCCCCTGCGGATAAAGCAGCGCCGAGTACTGCGCCTGCCCAATCGCCAGCCGCGAAGCGTCGTTCATCGACAAATGCTGCACCGCCGCCAGCGCCTCCCGCCCCGAAACCCGTATGTCCCCCATATGGCTGACGTCAAAAATCCCCACTCCCGTCCGCACCGCCATGTGCTCCGCAATAATCCCGCTGTATTCCACCGGCATGTCCCAGCCGTTGAAATCGACCATCTTGGCGCCCATCTTTCGATGGACAGGATTAAGCGCGGTGGTGCGGATATCCGACATGTTGGCCGCGACAGCGGTCAAAAAGACCTCGATCAACGCAGTGGCTGGGCTGCTTGGGGGATGGTTGGGACTCCTTACCCTACCACGCGTTTTTCAACCCGGTCAAACCCGGCGCCCCCTGCCCGAAATGGCACAAGGGGTACCCCGCAAGTTACCAAGGGCACTTTCCGCCTCGGCCCGCCCGCGCTAGAGTCTTTCTTGCTATGTTGACCACCAAGGCGAAGTTCCGCTGTGCCACCTGCGAAATGACCGAAGAACGCTGCGACTGCGACCGCTACTGCTACATCTGCCTGGGACAGCACGCCGTCCGCCTCTGCGAAGACGGCCTCTACTACTGCGCAGCCTGCCGCGAAGCCTGCGATTACGTTCCTCAGGAACCAAACGCGCACTAGCTTTTGCCGATTTCTTGTCAAGAGGGCAAACCCGCCCGATTTCCCCTAACTCCATGTTTCCATGGCAAATAAATACTTGACGCGAATGTGTAGGGCGGACACTCTTGTCCGCCGCTTTTGACCTTGCTGTTGGGGTTGCCTTTTCTCCCAGAGACCTGCTGGGATGCCTGTGACAAACAAAACCAAATTCAAAGGCAGCGGACAGGAGTGTCCGCTCTACACGTTCGCGGGCGGGAGCGCCCGCGCAACACACGCTCCTAAATCACGACCGCCTCTTTGTACTCGCCGAAAACTCGGCGCAGGGTGTCGGAGATCTCGCCGACCGTCGCACTCGCTTCCACAGCGGCCACGATCACGGGCATTAGATTGGCGCCGGAGCGGGCGGCGTCTTCGACCTGCTTGAGCGAGGATTGCCACGGGCCGGGGTCGCGCTTCTTGCGCAAGGCGCGCAGGCGTTCGACCTGCTTGCGCTCCAGGGCTTCGTCGATGTGCTGGGTGGGAATCGGATGCTCGTGTTCCACGGTGAAGCGGTTGACTCCGACCACGATGGCTTCGCTGTGGTCCACTTGGCGCTGATATTCGTAGGCGGCGTTTTGGATTTCCTGCTGCACGTAGCCGCGCTCGATGGCTTTCAACATGCCGCCCAGGGCGTCGAGCTTGTCTAAATACTCGTTGGCGCGTTTCTCGATCTCATTGGTCAAGGTTTCGACAAAGTACGACCCGGCCAGGGGGTCGATGGTCTGCGGGACTCCGGATTCGTAGGCGACGATTTGCTGGGTGCGCAGGGCGATGCGGGCGGCTTGCTCGGTGGGCAGGGCGAGAGCTTCGTCGTATCCGTTGGTGTGGAGGGATTGCGTGCCGCCGAGCACCGCGGCCAGCGACTGCAGCGCGGTGCGGGCAATGTTGTTTTCCGGCTGCTGCGCGGTGAGCGTGGAGCCGGCGGTCTGAGTGTGGAAGCGCAGCATACAGGACTTGGGATTGCGGGCGTGGAAACGGTCGCGCATGAGGTACGCCCACATGCGGCGCGCGGCGCGGAATTTGGCGATTTCCTCGAGAAAATTGTTATGCGCGTTGAAGAAAAAAGAAAGCCGCGGCGCGAATTGGTCGACATCAAGCCCGGCGTCGAGGGCGGCTTGCACGTAAGCGATGCCATTGCCGAGAGTGAAGGCGACTTCCTGCACGGCGGTCGAGCCGGCCTCGCGCATGTGGTATCCGGAGATGGAGATGGTGTTCCACTCGGGAACATTTTCATGCGTCCAGGCAAACATGTCGGTGATGATGCGCATAGCCTGCGCGATGGGAAAAATGTAAGTCCCGCGCGCTATGTATTCTTTGAGGACGTCGTTTTGCACGGTGCCGGATAAGTGGCGGATATCGGCGCCCTGGCGGCGGGCTACGGCTACATAGAGAGCGAGGAGAATGGAGGCCGTCGCATTGATGGTCATCGATGTAGAAATCTTGGTGAGGTCGATGCCGTCGAAGAGGCGCTGCATGTCTTCGATGGAGTCGATGGCGACGCCGACTTTGCCGACCTCGCCGATGGAGAGCGGGTGATCGGAGTCGAGGCCGATTTGCGTGGGCAAATCGAAGGCGACGGAGAGGCCGGTGGTGCCGTTGGCGAGAAGATACTTGTAGCGCTTGTTGGATTCTTCGGCGTCGCCCATGCCGGCGTACTGGCGCATGGTCCAGAGACGTCCGCGGTACATGGTGGCCTGCACCCCGCGGGTAAACGGAAATTCTGCCGGGTAGCCGACTTGGGTGGCATAGTCCCAGGCTTCGAGGTCGGCGGGCGTATAGAGCGGATGGACGGGAATGCCGGAGGAGGTTTGCGGGTCAGCGGATGTGGCGGATTTGGTTTTCTCGGGCATGAGAGGGCTCCTTCCCGACGGTACATCTCGTTCTAACCGGTTGGTAAGAGTGTAGACCGAGTGTGGGCTGAGGTGGGAGTGACTTGCATCTCGGGGGGAAGTGAGCTTGGACGGAAAGTTTGGCGGGGGTTATGCGAGACTAGCGTTTGCGGCGGACGCGCCAGAAGGAAGTCATGCCGAACCAGGCGAACATGAGAGTGAAAACAATTGCGACCAGTACGCGGTCGGGGCCGGCGTTGTGGGCACGGTATCGGGTATACTCGCGCACGCCGGAAAGCGCTCCGATGGCGGCTAAAGCCAGGAAAACAAAGCCTGTGACCTCAAGCCAAAGCTGGTGCAGGATGCGTCCCCAGTGGGAGGCGGCAGCGCGGGCGCCTTTCCAAAGCGCGCCGAAGGTGCGGCTGCGGCCGGCCTGCTGAGCGGCGGTGCGAGCCAGAATGCCGAGCTTGCGGGCGTTGGAGAGATTTGCCATGGCGATCAACATTATGTATGTGGAATTCGCTTTGTGGCTATCGATTTTAGCGTTGTCAATTTTAGCAGTGTTCCGTTTATCATGTTCCGTCGTACAATGGCGCGTTGCGGGAGCGGCATCCAAACAGCGCGGGCCGCATCCAAAGAAGTAGAATTGCCAGAAGGGGGCTACGTGGACCAGCAACTCAAACAGATGATGAAGGAACTCGGCGAAGCCATCAACGAGTCGCTGGCGGACTCGGAGCGGATTGCGGAAGTGGTTTCCAAAATCAAGGATGGCGGGTACGACATTTTCCTGGTGCTGGAAGCCACCATCGGCGTCAGCAAGCCGGGGGAGAAGTCCACGGACAAGACCTCGCTCGTGACCACGCTGGCCAGCAATCCCGAACTCGACATCAACGACCAGGATTTGAAATTCTTGAAGTCGCTGCGGATTAAGATTGAGGAAGACGCGGCGTAGCTGCGCGCGATTCAATCTGCGGCATTTGTCCTAAATCGGCGCGGAAGGCCCCTCCTGTAGTTTCCATTTCCGTTCAGCAAGCGCCCGCTTGTCGCGGTCTGTTCGGAATACGTAATGAGTTTTCCGTGAGTTTTCCGCATATCCACAGGGTGTGGCTTGACATGCGGTTCGCAAGCCGTTTATTTTCCAGCGCACAATTTGTTCTGAGGGGGGCAAATTGACCGTATTCAGGAGGAGCCAATGGCTCGCTTCGGTCTGGTCGTGTCGTCCCGCTCATCCGTTCGTCCGTCGGAGCTGAGATCAAGTTTTCGCACGCTGCTTTCACCGGCCATGGCCGTCTGGTCCCTCGCGGCAATTCTATTTTTTCTCGTCGGGGCGGCATCTGCGCAGTCTGACCCGGTCGCCGGACTTATCCCGTTCTCCACTCATGTTGGCGGCCCAATCGATTCAATCGACCTGGCCACCGGAAACATCATGCTCAACGTCCCAGTGCGGAGCAAAGTGGGCAACATTCCCCTCTCTTTCAGTTTGATCGGTAATTTCTATTCCGCCTGGGCAAACGAGCCGACTACTCAACTCTCGCTAACCATGCCAGGCGGGACTCTCTTTTACTCGACGATGGTCGTCGGAGACTGCTACATCGGCTCTTACGAATATGAAGTATACGAGGCCTCTGGGTTTTCCGTCGTTGACTCCACCGGCGCGGGTCATTCATTCGGCGGCGTCGAAGTGCAGTACGGAGCCTGTCTGACGTGGGGCCAACAAATCGCAACGACCGTTGATGGATCCGGCTATACACTTATTATACCGGAAGGCGCCGGAGCCTCGGGTCCGGTTCCTTCGGTTTATGATCGCTCTGGAGATCAGGTCGGGGGGGGGCAGGGGGTTTTGATCGATCCCGACGGCGTGCAAATCTCGACGTCTAGCCAGTACATCAATAATCAGTGGGTAACCACTACCACGGACACGCTGGGGCAGCCGGTTCTAACCTCCACAAACCCGTCAAACACACAGGTATACACCTACCCCGGGGAGGGGAGCGGCAACCCGCCACAAACCACTACAATAAGTTATGCGATTTACAATTGGAGAACCAATTACGGCTGTCCTGGACACCCGGACTACCCCGGATCGATTGAGTGGAACCTCCCCACAAGCATCCAACTGCCCGACGGCGAGACCTATAAACTTTCTTACGAAGCTACGCCCGGCTACCCAGCAGACACGGACGGGCGCCTTGTGGGCATCACGCTTCCCAACGGCGGCTCTATCTCTTACGCGTATTCCGGCACAAACTATGGAATGAGGTGCGGCGTCAACAGCGTGACAACTCTTACCCGCACAGTGAACGATGGCAATGGCCACGTCGGCACCTGGACCTACGGCACGTCGGCGGAAGCCTCAAACGGGGAATCCACGGTCACCGAAACCGATCCCGTCGGGAATACAACCACCTACATCTTCGCCGGCGAATTTCAAACCGAGAAAATCGTCAAGGACGTCAGCCTCGGCGTTTTGAGTACGTCCGTCACCTGCTACGCCGGCCAGAACACGTCGCAGGCGGGGTGCATTTCTGGCTCATACGCAGGGAATTGGACTGCCCAAACCGATGTTTACACCTCCCTGGGCTCGGCCCCGCCCTCGCTGGTGGAGACCCAGTACGACATCTACGGCAATGTCACCTCCGTGAAACGCTACGGCGTGGGGGCAACCTATCCGCCCTCAGGAACCCCGATTTCTGAGACTGACACCACGTATTGCCAGCCCGCCCCCTATATGTACGACCACCCTTGTACCGTCACTACCTACTCCAGTGGCACGATGGTCGCCCGCACAACGTACACCTACAACGCCGGAGGCCATCCCGTCCAAACCCAGCAATGGGTGAATGGTAGCAATTACTTAACTTCATCCGCGACCTACAATTCGAGCGGCACTCTGACGAGTTCAACCGACGTCAATGGGGCGACCACGACCTACAGCAACTTCACGTGCAACGGCATGCTGCCGCAGACGACCACCCTCCCACAAATCTCCGGCGAATCGTTCCAGATGTCCTCGTCGCAAACTTGGGATTGCGTCGGGGGCGTGGTCACTTCCAGCACAGACGTCAACGGGAACCCGACTACCTACTCCTACGACGCGCTCTGGCGGCCCATCCAGACTAACTTCCCGGACGAAGGCCAGACCGCTGTGGCCTATAATTTCCCCGTCACGCCGCCTAATGTGCCCAATATCGTCGTAAGCGAAAAGATCAACTCCGCGGGACAGTTCTTAACTACGCAAACAAATTATGACGGTCTCGGACGCCCCGTCCGCTCCATGTTTCTGTCAGACCCCTCGGGAACCGATTACACCGACACCACCTACAACAATCTGGGCCAGGTGTACTCGGTCAGCAATCCCTACCGCACCACCAGCGATCCCACCTATGGGCTGACCTACTATCAGTACGACGCGCTCGGGCGTACGCTCCAGGTCACGAATCCCGATAGCAGCACGAAGCTCATGACCTACGCGGGAGGCGCGACGGAGGTGCAGGACGAGGGCAACGGTAGCGCGCGTCGCCAAGGTTCTGCAGAGCGATGGCCTGGGAAGGTTGGCCTCGGTCTGTGAAGTCACGTCGGCGACCCAGTTGGGCAATGGCGGCACGCCTGCCGCTTGCGGCCAGGACATTGCCGCCACCGGCTTCCTGACGTCCTACCAATATGACGGGCTAGGGAACCTGACCGGGGTGACGCAGAACGGGCTAAACTCGAGGAGCTACTACTACGACGGTCTCTCGCGTTTGACCAAGGAAATCAATCCCGAATCTGGGACCACAACCTACGCCTACGACACATGCAGCGCCGGCGATCTTTGCTCGCGCACAGCGCCCAAGCCGAACCAAACCAATCCCGCTACGACGGTGACCACGTCCTACCGCTATGACGCGCTGCACCGTCTGACCGTGAAAGCCTACAATGACGGAGTCACCAACACCGCCTATTACAATTACGATCAACTGGCGCCCTACGGGTGGAACATCTCAAATCCCAAGGGCTACCTGACGTCGCAGGAAACCGTTAACAGCTCCGGCGCGGGCATGACCACGGAAATGTTCATGCGTGACTCAATGGGAAGGCTGCTCGAAACCGGCAAATCCACTCCCTTGAATTGGACGGTGTCCGGCTACCATCTCTGGTCAACCTATGACTACCTCGGGAACATGCTTACGCAGAATAACGACCGCGAAGGCGTGACCTACTCCTACAACTATGACACCGCGAGCCGCCTGACGAGTTTCCAGAGCAGTTATGTCGATTCCAACCATCCAGGCACGTTGCTTACCGTCAACCAGTACAACGCGCTCGGCGAAGTCAGTCAGGCGACCCTGGGAAATGGAGTCGTCCGCAATATAGGTTATGACCACCTGGGGCGAGCCACATCTTTAACCGACGGCTCGGTGTACAGCTTCGGGCTCGCCTATGCGCCGGACAGCAACATCCTGACCGGAAACGACTCCGTCAACGGCAACTTGAGCTACACCTACGACGATTTCTCGCGGCTTTCAACCTCCAGCAAGAGCGGGCAAGCTTTCCAATACAAATTCGATCGTTTCGGCAACCGGATGCAACAGAACGTAACCGTGGGTTCCGGACCCGCACCCCAGTACTCCTTCGACGCCAACAACCGTATCACCGGGGGTGGCGTTACCTATGATGCCGC
>Ga0209415_10001514_pt1 | contig 44538 bp, 39 predicted proteins | sample PeaSoiSIISIP2007_FD_187696 | JGI IMG/M metagenome (GOLD analysis project Ga0209415, IMG submission 187696) | Peat soil microbial communities from Weissenstadt, Germany - SII-SIP-2007 (SPAdes) (version 2) | ecosystem: Environmental > Terrestrial > Soil > Wetlands > Peat | place: Germany... | reverse complement strand
TTTCCGGAGCCGCAACGGGTGTCGGCCCACATGGATCGCGGACGCGGCGCGAGCTCCGTCGAGGACAGCATGCTCGTGCATCTGGAGTGCGCGGCGGGCTTGAGCTGTTCGTTCGACGTCTCGTGGTCGTACATCGGCGAGCAGGACCGCTGGTGGTTCGAGGCGCTGGCGGCGCGCGGCAGTGCGCGATTGGCGCCGCTGCGCGTCGTCAAGCTGCTCAATGGGCGGCCCACCGATGTCTCGCCGACCGGTGCGGCGGCTCGCGAGAGTGTGTTCCTCCAGTCGTACCGTGCGGAGCTCGCCCACTTCGTCGCCGTCCTGCGAGGCGAGGCTAAATACGAGGCACCGACGGACCAGGTGATCGTCCTGCGCGTGCTCGAGGCGATCTATCGCTCGGCCGATGACGGCCGAGAGATCAAGCTGTGAGCAGTCGGACAGCCGGGCGGAGCGGAGGGCAGTGACCGCAAGCCTACGCTCCGGACCGCCGTCCGGTGCTCCTCCGGCGATCCCCGATCCGCGATCCGCAGCCGGGTCGCGTCGCACTCGAGGCCGACGGCTGGGGCGCGGCGAGCTCGTGATGGTCCTGGCCGCCGGGGTTGCGTTTGCGCTCGCGTTCCCGCCGTTGCCACTCGCTGGGCTGGCCTTCGTCTGTCTGGTGCCGCTCGCCGTGTCGATTGGGCGCGCCGCTGATGCCGGTGAACCGGCCACAGTCTCGGCACGGCTCGGCGCGTGGTTCGCAGTCACCGCGTTTGGCCTCGCCCTGTACTGGATTGCGGTGGCGTTGTCGTTATTCACGTCGCTGGCGTTTCTTGCGTATCTCGCGACGCTGCTCGGGATGGCGTTGCTCGTGGCCGGGACTACGGCGACGCTGCACGTCGGCCGGCGACTGACCCGGTGGCCGCTCGCGCTGTTGTTGCCGGCGACGTGGGTCTCGCTCGAGATCCTATTGGCGTATTTCTCCGACCTGGCGTTCCCGTGGTTCCCCCTCGGGTTGGCGGTCGCGACGCATCCGACACTGGCACAATTCGCCGACGTGAGCGGCGTCCATGGCCTCAGCGTGTGGATCGCCGCGACCAACGGGCTCCTCGCCGATGCCTGGCTGGGCTGGCGGCCCGCGCTGGTCTCCGAACCGCGAGGCGAGTCGAGATGGCCGGGGTGGCAAGACCTCGCCCGGTGGCCCACTCGCCCTGTGGCGCGCCCGCTCGCTATTGCCGCCCTGTTGGGGGCCGGCGTGTGGTCGTACGGCGTCTGGCGGCTTTATTCGGTCACGCTGCGACCGCTCGCCACGATCGGGATCGTGCAACCGAACATTCCCGAAGACGAGAAGATGCAGCAGGCGATGCGGAATCGATTCATCGAGCCGCTGGCAGCGCTGACGCGCCAGGAAGAAACTCAGGCGAAGCCCCAGCTGGTCCTGTGGCCCGAGACTGCGCTCCCTGACTTCCTCGTCAACCACCCCGACTGGATGGACTCGCTCCGCGCACTCGCCCGCACCGGTCATGCGCCGATTCTCTTCGGCATGATCGACTATACGGTCACCGGAAGCGGGGCGTCCGACTTCGACTTCTTCAATGCCGCCACCACCGTCGACACCAACGGCCGGATTGGGTCACAGCCGGCCTATCACAAGGTGTATCTGGTTCCGATCGTCGAGCGGGTGCCCTTCCTCAACCCGAAGTGGTTCAGCGGACTGAAGTACTTCGGCGCCTTTGGTCGAGGGGACTCGGCGGTTCCGTTCACGTTCCCGTTCGGCAACGTCGGAGTGCTCATCTGCTACGAGTCGATCTTTCCGCAGCAGTCGCGCCGATTCCGGAGGGCGGGCGCTGACCTGATCGTGAACCTGACCAACGACGCCTGGTTCGGCCAAGGTCTCGCCCCCTACCAGCATGAAGCCCATCTGCGGCTGCGGGCGATCGAGAATCGTGTCGGCATCGTGCGGGCGGCCAACACCGGCATCTCGGAGTACGTCGACCCCCTCGGTCGATCGCACGGCGCCACGGCCCTGTTCGTGAGCGCCGCGCGGGTCTACGAAGCCCAAACGACGTCGCTCCGGCCGCTGGCGGTCCAGTGGGGTGACTGGATCGGCGGTGCGTGCGTGCTGGTGGCGGTGGGAGTGCTGGTGGGAAGGCTAACTACCGGGACGAAGAGGGGCCGGGACGAATAGGGGCCGGGACGAATAGAAGCCGGGACGAAGAGGGGCCGGGACGAATAACGGCCGGGACGAGGTACTACCGGGACGAAGAGAAGCCGGGGAACCACGGTCGTTTCCCGGCTCCTCTTCGTCCCGGCCCCTCTTCGTCCCGGCCCCTCTTCGTCCCGGCTTCTATTCGTCCCGGCCGTTATTCGTCCCGGCCCCTATTCGTCCCGGCCCCTATTCGTCCCGGCAGTTTGCCACACCCGCGCCTCTACAAATGTCCCCAGCAGGTCCCGGTCGATGAATCCATCCTGAGCTTCGGCGTGGAGGATGTCGAGCGCGCTCTCGGTCGAGACGGCCTTCTTGTACGGGCGATCGGTGGCGGTCAACGCATCGTAGATGTCGGCGATCGTCATGATGCGCGTCTGCACGGGGATCGCGTCACCGGTAATCGCCCGCGGGTATCCGTGGCCGTTCAGTTTCTCGTGATGGGCGAACGCGATCTCGGGTACGCCGCGCAGCTCGCGGGTCCACGGGATCTGCTGGAGGAACCGGTACGTGTGCATCACGTGCGATTCGATTTCGCGTCGCTCGCCCTCGTTGAGGTTTCCCTGGCGAATGGTCAGTGAATGGGCCTCGTCCGGTGTCAGGACCGAGTGCAGCTGCCCATCGAGGTCGCGGTAGGTCTGCCCGGCCAGGCGCGCGAGCTCGGCAAACTCGCCCTCCGGGAGCACCGTCGGCTCGTTTGCCGCCAGGACGGCCCGGAACGCGCGTTCGAGTTGGAGCTGCGACTCACGCCGAAGCGTGCCCAATTCCTCGACGCGCCGCTCATAGCCCTCGCGTCCAAACCGGAGGAGGTGCTCGGCGCGGCCCCGTTCGAACTCGGCATCGGTTGCCTGCACCAGCGTCGCGAAGCGCAGGCGGATGACATCGAGGTGGAGTGGATACAGCTTCTTCTGTTTGGCCAGGATCTCTTCCCGTACGCCGACCTTCCCGAAGTCGTGCAGGAGTCCCGCATAACGAAGCTCGCGTAGCTGGCCGGCACTGAACCGCAGGCCCCGGTAGGCGCCACAGCCGCCGCCGCGATCCACTGCCTCGGCCAGCGCGACGCTCATGGTGGCCACGCGGCCGGAGTGGCCGTAGGTCGTCGGGTCTCGAGCTTCGATCGCCGTCACAGCGGCCGTCACGAACCCTTCGAACAATCGCTCGATCTCCTCGTACAACTTGCTGTTCTCGATCGCCACCGCGGCCTGGGCGGTGAGCGCCGTCACCAGCTCGACTGACCGCTGATCGAACGGCTCGACGTCGCGGTCGACCGCCTCGGGCGACGACAGCACTGCGTCCGGCCGCCGCTTGCGGTTGATCAGCTGCAACACGCCGATGACTTCATCGCGGTGCGTCTTCATCGGAATCACGAGCACCGATTTCGTTCGATAGCCGAACTTCTCGTCGAACGTGCGGTTCTGGCGATACACGGCATGGGACGGGAGCAGATACACGTCGGGGATGACGAGCGGCTCGCCGGTGACCGCGGCGTACCCCGCCAGGCTCGATGTGTCGATCGGGACGGTCGACTCGATCAGGGGGAGATCGGGTCGTGAGAAATTCTGGGACAACTTGAAGCGCAGGGCGGCCGGTGTGTGTCCAGTCGTGCGCTCGACCAAGTAGAGCGACCCGGCATCACTCTGGGTGATCCGCCGGGCTTGCGTCAGGATCATTTCGAGGAGCGTGAGGAGATTGCGCTCGGTGGTGAGCGCGACGCAGACTCGCATCAGCTCCTTGAGATCGTCCGCACTCTGCTCGCCGGCCGACGGTGGGAGTGGCTGGGCGCGCAGCCCGCCGGCGGGTGTCGGTCGACCGCCGCCGTCCGCGGCGCGCCCCGGGGAACGAAGGTCGCCCAGGCCTTGGCCGGGGATTGGCGCGATTGGGCGGCCGCCGTGGGGCGGTGTGTGTGAGTGAGTCACGCGGTGAGCGTCAGGCCTTCAGCGGCCGCGATGATCTGGAGCGTGCCACCGCGGCGCCGCGCCAAGGCCCGGCAGGCTTCCGTGTGATGGTCGACTTCGTCGTCCGTCCGCTCGGGCTTGTGATGGAACAAGACCAGCGTATCGACGCCCGCCTCGAGGGCGAGATCGACGGCGTCCTCGTACGTCGAATGGCCCCAGCCTCGATGCTGATCGTACTCCTCGGCGGTGAACATCGTGTCGTGGACGAGCACGCGGGCGTGCTCAATGAAGTGCACCAGGTCCTGCCGCCAGGTGGGAGAGGATTCGTACGCCGCCGCCGGATTGAGCTCGTTGTCGGAGATGTACACCAGCCCGTGTCGCGCCCCGCTCTCTGGAGTGGGGGAGTCCCCGTTGCCGGTGCCGGCACTGGCCGCCGAAAACCGGTATGCGAGCGCGCCGCCCGGGTGGCGTACGGGCATTGCCCGGACTTCATACGCGCCCCGCAGGTGATGGCCATCCCCGAGCTCGCGGAACTCAATGGTGGCGGCGACCTGTTCGAACGTGACGGGAAACACGACTGGCGACATCTGGTCGCGGACCACGCGCCCGATGCTCGTTTCCATCGCCTTGGAGCCCCAGATCGTGAAATGATTGCCCGGATGGAAGATCGGCGCGAAGAACGGTAGCCCCTGGATGTGGTCCCAGTGGGCATGCGTGAGGAAGATGTCCCCGTTGACCGCGGATCCATCGGCCCGTTCGACCAGCGACCGTCCGAGCTCGCGGATCCCCGTGCCGGCGTCGAGGACGATGAGCCAGCCGTCAGGCGTGCGCAACTCGAGGCACGGCGTGTTGCCGCCGTACCGCACCGTGTCTCGGCCGGGGCTCGGGATCGACCCCCGAGTGCCCCAGAAGCGGACGCGCAAGCTCATGGCACCGGGGGCGTGCTAATCACGACTCCAAAGGTGGGCGCCACAGGCGCAGGGCGAAGCGGAGGCGCTCACTGGTTCACCGTGACCGGCATCACAGCTCGTCGTCGCCCTCGTCGCCCTCGCCAGCCGTCGCCGCCCCGGCAGCGGCCCCACCGGTGCGAGCCTGCGCGCGGGCGCTGAGACGCGGTCGGTCTTGAATCGTGATCCGCCGCCGATGGACGCCAATGAGGCCGGCGTCCTGAAACTCGCGCATCGTCCGCGAGACGGTCTCTCGGCTGGCCCCGATCATCTGCGCGATGACTTGATGCGTCAGCGGTTTGTCGATCGTAGCGGCGCCGCCCTCGTCGGCGACGTCGAGCAGCAACTGTGCGATGCGACCAGGGACGTCGAGCAGCACCAGACCCCCAATCTTGCCATCGGCACGCCGGAGCCGGCGTGACAACTCGGCCAGCAGTGCCCAGGCGACCGATGGGTTCGACTCGACCCGGCGGCGGAAGTCGTCGCGGCGCAGCACCAGCAGCGTGGCGTCTTCCATCGCGATGACGTGCGCCGAACGCGGTTGATCGTCGATCAGCGAGAGCTCGCCGAAGTGGTCGCCGACACCCAGGACACCGAGAATCACCTCTCGGCCATCCTCGGCCACGAGTACCACCTTGACCCGCCCCGACCGCACGATGAACAGGGAGTCACCCGGGTCGTCTTCGAAGAGGATCACGCTGCCCTTGGGGTACTGCTTTTCCCGGGTCACGTCGCCGAACCGGCGCAGCTCCTCCGGGGCGATCCGGCTGAGCAATGGGACGGTGGCGAGAAAATCAGCGATATCCATGATTTCAGTCATCTGTCACGATGCGAGAAGTGTGCGACCGCGTATGATACCGCACATTTGACGAGGGCACGACAGCGGACCGCAGGAAGGGCGAGAGGTCACGGGTGGGCGCCGGCAGCCGGAGGCAGACTCAGCCGCCGGGGTCATGTTATATTGCACCCGGTATCCCTAACATGGCCACGAGGCACCCGTGAAAACCGACATCCACCCCGAGTACGCTACGGCGACGGTTATCTGCGCCTGCGGTAACACTTTTGAGACCCGGTCCACCCAAGCCGAGATCCATACCGACATCTGTTCGGCCTGCCACCCGTTTTTCACTGGGAAGCAGAAGCTGGTCGATACTGCGGGCCGCGTCGAGCGGTACCGGCAGAAGTACGGTAAGAAGGCCTGAGTCTTCGCGACCGGCTTGCGGAGGCGCTCGACCGGGCGGCCGCGGTCGAGCGCGATCTGTCAGATCCAAAGACCGCGCAGGACCCGAAGCGGCTGGCCAGTCTCGGGCGCGAATACCAGCATCTGCGGCGGATCGTCGACGCATCGCACCGCCTCGACCGTGCCGAGCGCGAACGGGTCGAAGCCCGGGAATTGGCGCGTTCCGATGACCCCGAACTAGCGGCCGAGGCGCGCGCCGAGGAGGCGCGGCTGAGCGTCGAGATCGACGCAGTCGAGCAGGATCTCACGCGCCTGCTCGTGCCTCCGGATCCGCTGTCCGATCGGCCTGCGATCGTAGAGATCCGTGCCGGGACTGGCGGTGACGAGGCCGCCCTGTTCGCCGCCGACCTGGAGCGGATGTACACGCGCTTCGCCGAGCGTCGGGGCTGGCGACTCGAGCTGCTCTCCCGATCGGAGGCATCGCTCGGCGGCGTCAAGGAGAGCATTCTCAAGGTCGACGGTCCCGGCGCGTACGGGGCGATGCGATGGGAGTCCGGCGTCCACCGGGTGCAGCGCGTCCCGGTCACCGAGGCCCAGGGCCGCATTCACACGTCCGCCGCGACCGTTGCGGTATTGCCCGAGGCGGAGGAGGTCGACATTCGGATTGAAGACAAGGATCTCCGGATCGACGTCTACCGCTCGTCGGGGCCGGGCGGACAGAGCGTCAACACGACGGACTCCGCCGTCCGAATCACCCACCTGCCGACCGGGACGGTCGTGACGCAGCAGGACCAGAAGTCGCAGCTGCAAAACAAGCTGAAAGCAATTGAGGTGTTGCGCGCCCGGCTGCTCGACGCGAGGATCGCCGAGCAGGAGACAGCTCGGGCGCGCATGCGGCGCACGCAGGTTGGCACTGGAGACCGCTCGGCGAAGATCCGCACGTACAACTTTCCCGACAACCGGGTGACCGACCATCGCATCGGCCTCCAGCTGCACGACGTCCCACGAGTCATGGATGGGCACATCGAGCCATTCATCGAGGCGTTGCAGCTGGCCGACCAGGAGGAGCGGCTTGAAGGCGCATCCTGATCCGAAGGAGCGATCGGCCACGGCGACGGCCACTCAAGATGGGTCGTCGACCAGCACGCCGGCGGCTGCGCAAGGCGAGCGATCGATCGGTGCGCTCGTGCGCGAGTTGGAGCGTGCGCTCGAGCCCGTCCTTCGAGGCGACGCCGGTCGAGAGGCGCGGGAAATCATCGCCGTGCTCGCGGACATGCCGCGGAGCTGGCCGGCTCGTCACTCTGACGCTGAGGCCGAGCCGGCCCTGGCCCGTCGCGCGAGGGCGGCCGCGGCGGCGCGCCGCCGGGGGATGCCGCTCCCCTACGCCGTCGGGCGCATGGCGTTCCGGCATCTGACGCTCGAGGTGGACGAGCGAGTGCTGATCCCGAGGCCGGAGACGGAAGGCTTGGTCGACCTCGTCATCGGGCGCGGGGTGCCGGGCGGGCTGGCCATCGATGTCGGGACGGGATCCGGGGCCATCGCGCTTGCGTTAGCTCAGGAGGGTCGCTTCGACCGCATCATCGGGACGGATATCTCAACCGATGCGCTGACCGTAGCGACGGCGAATGCACGGCGGCTCGAGGGCGTATTGGCGACGCCGGTCGAATTCCGGGCGGGGGCCGGTTTGGCGCCTGTCCGCGGCCTTCGGGCGCGAGCGATCGTATCCAACCCTCCCTACATTTCGTGGGCCGAAGCCGGCGAGCTCCCGTCGAGCGTTCGCGATTGGGAACCGACGGTCGCGCTGTTCTCGGGCGGGTCCGGATTGGACGCGACGGTGGCAGTCGTCCGCGATGCGGCGGCGCTGCTGGAAGCGGACGGCCTACTGGCGCTGGAAGTGGACGTGCGGCGCGCAGTGGCCGTGGCGGAGATCGTCGCCGGTGACGGCCGGTATACGGCAGTGGCGGTCCGAACCGATCTGTTCGGACGCGAGCGGTTCGTGACCGCGGTGCGACGAACTGGAGCCTGAGGTCCCATGCTGGAAGACAAAGCGATTGAGCTCGGTCGGCTGATTGGGCAGAGTCCGGAATATCAAGCCGTGAAGCGGGCGAACGACGCCTTGAGTAGCGACCGAGAAGCGGTCACGCTGCTGCAACGGCTCGAGCAGCTCCGGACGGAAGCCCAGCGCCTCATCGAGCGTGGCGAGAATCCGCCGCCGGAGATGGATAAGCAGCTCGATGAGCTGCTCTCGTCGATCCAAGGGCGCTCCGTGTATCAGCGGGCGGTGTCGGCACAGGAAAACTTCGACAAGATCATGCTGCGCGTGAACAACTGGATCCTCGATGGGATCAAGCGAGGAGCGGCCAGCCCGATCATCACGCTCGGATGACATCGCCAGCGACGTCGCCGCGCGGGCGGCTGATCGTCTTCGAGGGCACCGAGGGCGCGGGCAAGACGACGCAGGCCGCGCGGTTGGCCGATGCGCTGCGCGACGGCGGAACGTCGGCAGTCATCGTGCGCGAGCCCGGGGCGACGTGGCTGGGTGAGAAAATTCGGGGGCTGTTGCTGGATGCCCACGTCGACATCGATCATCGCGCCGAGGTCTTCCTGTTCCTCGCCGCGCGGGCGCAGCTGGTGCCCACGCTGCGCGAGCATCTGGCCAGCGGCACGACCGTCATCGCGGATCGATTCTTCCTCTCGACGTACGCCTACCAGGTGGCCGGGCGAGGCTTACCCGCCGACCTGGTCCGATCGGCCAACGCGCTGGCGGTCGGCGACCTCGTCCCCGACCTCACGCTGCTGCTGACGCTGCCGGGCGGTGCCGGGATGGCGCGCAAACAATCGGATGGGTCGAAGCAAGACCGAATCGAGCGCGCGGGTGTAGATTTTCACAGACGGGTCGCAGCGGCGTTCGAGGCCAGCGTGAGTCCCGCCTGGCAGCAGGCACACCCCGAATGTGGCGTGATCGTCAACATCGACGCGTCGGGGGCAGAGCCAGCGGTGGGGGCGCGGGTGCGGGCGGCGGTCACTGCGCGATGGCCCGGGTTGCTTTGACGTCGTGAGTTGAGGACGACATGCGATCACGGTTCCTCATCGTTGTGGGCGCGCTCGCTGGAGTGATGGTCAGTGGCGGCTGGCTGTTGGAGGCCGGATTCCACGGGGCCAGACGCGGCGGGAATGGCGCGCGGGTATTCTCGCAGGTGCTCGAGCGCATCGGGCGCGACTACGTCGATTCGATGCCGGCGGCGCAGGTCTATCAGAAGGCGATCGACGGGATGCTGCATGAGCTCCGCGATCCGCATTCCGTCTTTCTGCCGCCCGACCGGTTGCGCCGACTCACCGAAAGCACGACCGGGACCTACGTCGGGCTGGGTGTGCAGATCGACATCCGCGATGGATGGATCACTATCATCGCGCCATTGCCCGGGTCACCGGCCGAGCGCAGCGGGATCCAGCCGGGCGATCGGTTGGTGGCGGTCGACGGTCAGTCGACTCACGGCTGGACCCAGGAGGAAGCGACGGCGGCCCTGCACGGCGTGCCCGGCACGACGGTCCAGGTCCTGATCGAGCGGCCCGGTGTGGAGAAGCGGATTCCGTTCCTCCTCTCCCGGCGCGAGATCCACGTTCGCTCGGTGCGCCACGCGGCGCTCCTCTCGCCGGGCGTTGGCTATGTCGAGACGGCGGTCTTCAGCGACTCGACGGCGCGGGAGCTCCGTCAAGCGATCGACACGTTGCGGGCCCAGGGCATGCGGACGCTGGTCCTCGACCTGCGCAACGATCCGGGCGGCCTCCTCTCGCAAGGCGTCGCGGTCGCTGACCTCTTTCTGACACCAGGCGACGCGGTCGTCACTATGCGCGGGCGCATCCCTGGCAGTACGCACCAGTTCGTGGACGATGTCGCCGGCCCATGGCCCGATCTCGGGCTGATCGTGCTGGTCAACGGCGGGACCGCCAGTGCGTCGGAGATCGTGGCGGGCGCCTTGCAAGATCACGACCGCGCGCTCATCGTGGGTACGCCCTCCTACGGCAAAGGCAGCGCGCAGACTCTGTTCCATCTCGACGGTGCGGCGCTCAAGCTGACTACCGCCCTCTGGTACACGCCCTCCGGGCGGAGTATCAATCGACGCCGGCCCCGCGTCGACGAGACCGATGAGGATGCGAGCGAGGTCGCGGACAAGGACTCGATTGTGCCAAAGGCGGCCTACCACACCGATGCGGGACGCGTGGTCTTTGGGGGCGGTGGTATCGCACCGGATGTCGTCGTTGCCGACTCCGCCGCGGGGGCGGCGGACGTTGCCTTGCAGCAGGCGATCGGTCCCAAGCTCGCGGTGTTTCGTGATGCCCTGACCGCCGATGCGCTCGCCTACAAGGCCGCCCACCCGGTGTCCTCGCCGGACGTGAGGATCACATCGGCGATGCGCGAGGACCTGTGGACACAGATGCGCGCGCACGGGGTGGCGCTGGACCGCCGGACGTTCGATCAGATGTCGCCGGCCATTGATCGATGGCTCCGCAACGAGATCGTGCGATATGAATTGGGCCCCGATGCGGCATTCCGACTTCTGCTGCAGACCGATACGACCGTGCTCACCGCGCTGGACCTGGCCAAGCGCGCTCGCAATACGCGGGATCTGGTCCTGCATCCCACGCCGTCACCCGATCCGCGCGGCGCGGTGACCGACCGTGCCGGCGACCGGTCGGAGGATCGGGCACCGATACGCTGAAACTCTTCGTCTTGGGTGCGGGACGCGCCGGCCGGGGGCTGGCCCGTGCGTTCCGAGAGGGCGGTGTCGATGTCGTCGGTGTTCACGGACGTCGGCAGTTCGTCGATGGGCCGATCACGATCTCGACCGGCGCCATCCCGCCGGCGATCGGGAGCGCGGACGTGGTGCTCGTGACGGTGCAGGACCGGCAGCTGCCGGCGGCGCTGGCCGAGTTGCGCGCCGCACCGCTGGCTCCTGGCGCCGTGATCCTGCACGCCAGCGGCAGCGCGCATCCGCGTGCCGCGATGCAGCAGAACCGGGCCCAGGGTCATCCGATGGGCACGTTCCATCCGCTCGTGCCGATCCCCGATCCCGAGCGCGCTCCGGCGCTCCTCCGTGGGGCGTGGGTCGGCGTCGACGGCGACCTCGAGGCAGTGCGCGTCGCGCGCGACCTCGCCATCCGCGTTGGCGCGCACGTGCTGCCGATTCCGCGGGAGGGTCGCTCGGCGTATCACGCGGCCGCCGTCATGGCGTCCAACTTCCCGACTGTCCTGGCCGGCCTAGCCACATCCCTCATGCACCGCGTCGGGGTCGAAGAATCAACCGCGCGCTCTGCCGTGCGTCACCTCATGCGGGCGGCGGTGACCAACTTGGCGGATGCCGAGCCGGACGCGGCGCTGACCGGACCGATCAGCCGGGGCGACGTGGATACGGTGGCCAGCCATCTCGAGGTGCTCGCCGCCACACCCGAGCTCGACGCCGTCTACCGCGCGTTGTCGGTGGCGGCGATTCCGTTCGCCGCGGCGCAGGGCACCGATCCAGCGGCTCTCGCCCGGATCTCAGAGCTGCTGGCTGCTCACCCGGTGCCGTTGACCAGCGTCGACTGATCGACGACCTTCACGCCCCGCGGCGGAGTGAAGGTGAAAGCAGACTGATCGACCGGGACATTGAACTTCTCGGTCATCACGCGCACCCGACGCACGGTGCTGCTCGGGTCAGTGACCTCGAATTGCCGCACGACGCCGTCGGCGTCGTCGATCCACAGTTTGGCATGTGAGATCTGATCGGCTGGATCATGAGGGACCAGCACCGCCACGGTGGTGCGATGTCCGCCGAGCGTGTCGGCGCCGGCGCCGGAGATGGTGAAGCGGGTCGTCGGGTCGGTCAGGAATTGGCTGATGAAATCGAGGCTCACCGCGCCGCCGCTGGGCGTGCTACGCGCATCGCTGACGGGCATACGCACGACTTGGTCCGGTGTGGCGCTCGGGAGGTAGACCCAGACCCACTTCCCATCGGCGACGATGCGGTCGCCGGAGGGGGCGGTGAAGTGTATTGACAGCCGCGACGGGCGCTGCTGCTGAAACTCGCCCCGTGCGGTATCGGATCTCCCAGTCAACGGATTGTCCATCGTCTGCTCGAAGGTCCCGCGGGCCGTCGTGACCTGCGCGTACACTGCGGCCGCGTGCTTGAGCGCCGCCGCCGCGTTCGGCTGCCCGGCCACTGTGGCGAGGGGCAGGGTCAGAAGGCCGATCAGTGCGGCGACAGGGCCGGCGAGGCGTGAGGTCATCTACGCTCTACACGGCCGCGACGACGGGAGTTCCGACCCGACGTGGTGACGGGACGGCGAGCGTCCGTCCAATCGCGGTCACGATCGGCCGCAACTCGCTGACGAGCGCGGCAAACTGGTCCGGATAAAGAGATTGCGCGCCATCGGAGAGCGCCCGGTCGGGTGCGGGGTGTACCTCGATCAAGAGTCCGTCGGCCCCTGCAGCCACCGCGGCCCGCGCCATCGGCGTGACCTGATCGCGCAGGCCGGTTCCATGGCTCGGGTCGGCGATGATCGGCAAGTGGGAGAGTTTGTGGACGATCGGGATGGCCGTCAGGTCGAACATGTTGCGCACGGCGGGATCGAAGCTTCGGACCCCGCGTTCACAGAGAATCACCTGCGCGTTGCCCTCCGCCAGGACGTACTCAGCGGCCAACAAGAGGTCGTTCACCGTCGCTGCCATCCCTCGTTTGAGCAAGACGGGCTTGCCGATCCGGCCGACCGTGCGCAGCAGCGAATAGTTCTGCATGTTGCGCGCACCAACCTGGATGCAGTCGGCGTACTCGGCGACGAGATGCGCGCCGGCTTCGTCCATTGCTTCGGTGACGATCGCCAGACCGGTCTCGCGACGGGCGAGGGCGAGCAACTCGAGTCCGCGGGCCCCGAGGCCCTGAAACGAGTACGGGGAGGTCCGCGGCTTGAAGGCACCGCCGCGCAACGCGGTCGCGCCCGCGGCCCGCACCGCTCGCGCCGCAGTCACGATCTGGTCTTCACTCTCGACCGAGCAGGGGCCGGCGATGAGCACGACCTCGCCACCGCCCACCCGCACCCCGGTACCAAGCGTCACCACGGTATTCTCCGGCCGCCACTCCCGCGAGACCTGCTTGTACTGCTGGGTGACGTGGATGACCTGGGCGACGCCGGGCAGCGCCTCGATCCGCGAGGAGTCGACGCGCCCGTCGTTCCCGACGAGCCCGACGGCGGTGCGTTGCGCGCCCGGCATCGGGCGCGCCTCGTACCCCATTTCCACGATCGTGCGGACGACCCGCTCGATTTCCTCGGGCGCGGCGCCATGCCGCATGACGACGAGCACTACACCTCCTGCAGCGCGGGCTCGGCCGCGCTCTCGTCGGCGATCGGGAGGCGAGCAGCCTCCGATCGCTCGAGCCGCACGCTGACGACCGACGAGATGCCGGGTTCCTGCATCGTCACGCCGTAGACGGCATCAGCAGCCTCGGTCGTCGTACGCGGATTGTGCGTGATGATGATGAACTGCGTACGAGCCTTGAACTCGTTCAGCATGCGGACGAAGCGCCCGATGTTCTGATCGTCTAGCGGGGCATCTACTTCGTCGAGGAGGCAAAACGGGCTCGGCTTCGTCAGGAAGATCCCGAACAGCAGCGAAAGCGCGACCAACGCGCGCTCGCCGCTCGACAGCAAGTGGATGCGCTGCGTTCGCTTCCCGCGCGGGGAGGCGTGGATCTCGATGTCGCAATCGAGCGGCGCGTCCGGATTCTCCAGACGCAGGTCGCACTCGCCGCCGCCGAAGAGGGTCATGAAGATCCGTCGGAAGTTCTCACGGACCAGGTCGAACGTACCGAGGAACATCTCCCGCGCCGTCGAGTCGATCTCACGAATGGCCTGTTGCAACGATGCCTTGCCGGCCGCCAGGTCGGCGCGCTGGGTCGTCAAGAACTCAAGCCGCTTGAGCTCCTCGTCGTGTTCCTCGATGGCCAACGCGTTGACCGGGCCGAGGGCGGCAATCTGCTCGTGCAGGTCGGCAGCCTCGACCCGCAACACATCACTCTCGGTGTCGAGCGGAGTACAGGACGCCGTCAGCGCGTCCCAGGGACGCCGCCACTCCGCTTCCAATCGCTCGCGGGTCGCGTGTTGTCGTCCCGAGACATCGCTGCGCCGCAACTCGATCCGATGCAGCTCGGCAGCCAATGCCGCTCCTTCGTGCCGTGCGGCGTCCAGCGCCTGCTCCGCGGCCACGAGCCGCGTATCGGCGTCGCGCACGGCGGCCTCGGCGTCGGCCAGTCGTGTCTCGACGTCGCCGAGGGCGGCCTGCCGTGCAACGAGATCAACGCGCCAAGCGGCCATCTGATGCAACAGCTCGCCATCGGCGCTGGAGAGCGAGCGTAGTTCGGTGTGCAGCGCATCGAGTCGCCCGGACGCCGCGGCGTATTCGTCGGCCAGACGGCGCTGGCGATCCCGCGCGACTTGGGCCCGCGCCTCGGCCTGCGCCAGGCCGACCTCGGCAGCCGTGCGCGCATCGCGGGCACCGTCTTGCCACCGCTCGGCTTGCTCCAGCGCTCCGCGGGCCGCCGTGGCCAGCTGGAGCTCCTCGGCGAGCTTCGCTTCCGAGGTGGCGCGTTGCTCGGCGAGCACGGCCACGCGTGCTGCCAACGTGCCGGCCCGGGCCGTCAGCTGCGCCCAGAGATCCTCCGCCTGCTTGATCTCGCGTCGCACACGCTCCAGCTGACGCTCGCATTCGGCGCGATACTCGCGCGCGCGCCGCGCTCCCTGGTCGGCGTCGGCGGCGGCCCGGTCGGCGGCCGCCGAACGCGCCTGCGCGTCGGCCAGGGCGGCGTGGGCATTCGATGCTGCCCCCGCGGCGGCCTCGCGGGTGTTGGCACTGGTGGTCCGAGTGGTGCGGAGCGTCGCGAGCTCGGCCCGGCGACGCAACGGTCCGTGACCGGAGGGCGTACCCGGGAGCCACATGGCGCCCTGGGCGTCCTCGAACGCGAGGCCATCCCCCAAGTCGCGCACTCGTCCCAACAGCGTCTGGACCCAGTCGTGAACCGAGGGCGCCGGCGTTACGCGGTCGGCGAGCCACTGACTCAGAGCGTTGCCCGACGATGGCGAGGACGTCGTGCTGTCCGCCCTGCTGCTGCCCGTGCCGTGGGCCGGGCGAACCACGCTATCGAGCGGGAGCAGGCACAGTGGGCCAGGATCCTCCACCGCGTGCCACGCCCGGATGGCGGTCGCTGCGGCGCCGTCTCGCACGACCACGGCGTGCACGGTCGCGCCGAGGTACCGCTCGACGATCGTGGCATCGGTGGCTCCCGTCGTGAGAAAATCACTCAGGGGGCCGAGGATGGCTCCATCGCCGAACCGGGCACGCGACGCCAGCAGCTTGGCCGCTGCCGGTGCCAGCCCGACGCGGTCCCGTTCCAGGCGTTCGAGCGCGCTCACTTTGCCATCGACCTCCGCCAAACTCGCCTCGGCGCGCGCAAATGTGCGATAGGCATCGGCTTCGGTCTCACGCGCGTTGGTCACCTCCGCCCGCACCGCAGCACTGTGGGCGTCGGCGGCACCCAAGGTGTGGTCGGCGACGGATTGCTCGTCGGCTGCCCCTCGCAGATCGCGATCGGCGCTCGCTTCGAGATCGGCCAGCGCCGCGCGCTCGGTCGCCAGCGCATCCACACGTTCCAGCACCTCCCGGTGCTCCCGATCGGCCGAGGCCCGCTCGATCTCCAGATGGGCGACCGCGTCCCGCAGTTCACGCACGAGGTGGTCTCGTGTATCAGCGGTTTGGCGCGCCGTAGTCAGGCTCTGACGCGCCGCGTCCTCGTGGCCGACGCAGTCCGCCAGCGCGGCGTTGGCCGCACCGACCACGGCCTCGGCATCGAGTCGTTCCACCGCGGCCGCGTCATGCTCAGCCAGGACGCGGCTGCCGGCGACCTCACCCACACGACGCTCGTCTTCGGCCCGCTGGCGCCGGGCGAGCGCATTGCGTTGGCGTTCCTCGGCCACCGCGAGTTCGCCCTGCAGGGCGGAGAGATGCTGATGCTGGGCGGCGACCAGCCGGCCGAGCTCATTGCGCAGGCTTTCGGCGGCCGCTCGATCCCGGTGCGCGGAGTCGCGTTGCCCCTCCGCCGTGACAGCGGCGGCCTCGCTCTCCGGCGTCCGACGCCGCAGCTCGGCGGCGCCCCGATCGAGTCCGGCAATCTCGAGATGGGCAGTCTCGAGCTCGCGCATCGCCAGCGTCACATCAACAGCAAACCGCCGCGCCATGAGCTCCGAATGCCGTTCCGCGCGACGGCGCTGCCGGGCCAACGACCGGACCTGCGTCTGGACCTCGGCCACCAAGTCGTCGAGGCGGGCCAGGTCGATCGAGGTTTCCTCCAGGCGGCGCTCCGTTGTGCGCCTCCGGTCGCGATACAGCCCGATGCCCGCCGCTTCCTCGAACAGCTCGCGGCGGTCGTCGGGGCGATCCGACAGGAGCGCGTCGATCATGCGGCTCTCGATCACGACGCCGGCATCGGCGCCGAGGCCGGTCCCGCGCATCAGATCGTGGATATCCCGCAAGCGGCAGGGCGCGCGGTTGAGCAGGTACTCGCTCTCCCCGGATCGACTCAGGCGACGCGTGACGACCACCTCGCGGTAGGCGATCGGGAGCATCCCATCGTCGTTGTCGAAATGGAGCGAGACCTCGGCCATGCTCACCGGCCGTCGGGCCGACGACCCTTGAAAGATGACCTCATCCATCTTGGCGCCGCGGAGGAGCCGAGCGCGCTGTTCACCCAGGACCCACCGGACCGCATCCGACACGTTGGACTTGCCGCACCCGTTGGGGCCGACAATGGCGGTCACGCCCGTTTCAAATGCGAGCGTCGTCGAATCGGCGAAGCTCTTGAATCCGTGCAGCTCGAGTTTCGTCAGGCGCATGAGCGGTCGGCAGAGGGCGATAGAGAGGGAATTATAGACCGAGGACACCAGGAGGCGGGCCACGCGGGGACGACCGCGCAGCCGGACAGCGCGAGCGCGATGCGGCGCGACTCCACTACGGCGCCTGGCCGATGCGGTACGCCACGATCGGTGTCAGGCCGGCGGCGTGCAACGAGGCGGTCAGCGCGACGGCCTGGTCGACGGACGTAAAGGCACCGGCGTACACCCGTGCCTGCCCATCGTCACCGACGAGTGAGTACGCTGGGATCCCGCGCGCGCGCCAGGCGACCGTGGCGCGGACGGCCGAATCGGCGGTGACGCGCTCGGTCAGGCGCAGTGCATATGGAGTGTGCGTGACGGTGCCACCGGCGAACCCTCCCGCTCGGGTCCAACTCCGGGCTGTCGAATCCAGCGCAGCGGCCGATCGGGCGGCGCCCACGTATACCACGAAGCTCTGAGCGGGAGTGGCGCCGGCGCTCGACGGCCCGGGAGCCGGGCCGGGCTGCGTCAGCGGAGTGACCGTGGCAGCGCCGCGTTTGACCTCGCGGCTGCGCACATCGCGCAGCGCGCTGGCATAGGTCGGATACGTGCCAACCCGGATGGCGTACGCCGAGGCGAGCGCGGAGTCCTGGGGGTCGGCCACCGAGGGCGCCGCGCCGCCGGCGATGGGAGCCGACGCGCCAGCCGACCGGTCAGCGGCGGCGAGTTGAGCTGAGGACGTGAGCGTGTCGGTCGGTCGACGTGCAGCCACCGACGCGATCGTCGTCGATGCAGCCGAGGCCCGCGAGGGGGCGCGGCGCACGAACCAAATGCTGCCCGCGATGAGCGCGACACCCACCACAGCCGCCGCCGACAGGTGGCGCCGATACCGCGAAGCTGGAGGTGCAACGGGGGCCAGCCGCAACGTGCTGCGATGCTGTGGGCGCGGGATCGGCGGGCTCGGAGGCGTTGAGACGACGGGAGCTGGCGGTGGAAGCACCAGCGTGGCCGGAAGGACGTAATCGACTCGGGCCGTCAGGGCGTCCAGCCCTGGGGTGGCCGACAGCGCTGCAAACACGATGAGCGCGCCGCTCTCTCGGGCCTGCGAGATCAACCGCTCCCAGCGATCACTGCGCAGCACGTCGGCATATGCGATTGGCTCACTCCCCGACGAGATCAACGACACGCGCGGGTCGACCGACGTGGGCCGCGACACGGCGGCAAAGGAAAGGCCATAGGCGAAGCAGTCGGCGACGCCGTGTGGGTCGTCGTTCGTCATGATGCGGCGGAGCGGGGCCGAGTCGCCGATCAGGTCGACGACGGTCACGAGGCGCTGTCGGGCCTCCGTGTACGCCAGGTCGAGCGCGGCGCGGCCGGTGGCCACTGCGTCTAGCCCGACGACGGCGACGGCTGCGGTATCCTTCACGTCGTTCATGTCAGGGGGCCCCCTCGTACACCCATGGGTTCAGCTGACCACTGGCGCGGCCGGCAGCGTCGGCGGCGTCCCGGGTCGCGAACGGACCGAGCACCACGAGGTAAACCATCGTCCCGCCTCGCGGTGCGGCGACGACCCGGGCGTGCTGGCCGTCGGCCACGATGTGAGCGGCGCGGGCGCGCGCCGAATCCGGATTGAGGAGTGCCGCGAACTGCACGGTGAACCCCGCCGTATGCGCTGCTCCGGACCCCAGTTTCCCCTGGGCGCTGTCCACGACCGGCGGCGGGGGGGTCGTGGCCGGCGTCGGGCCGGGTTGGAGTCCCGTATCCCGCTGGCTCCGACGGATTGCCGCCAGGATCGAGTCGCCGCTGTCGACGGGCGTCGTCGGGAAGGTGACGGGTTGGTCCAATCCCGGCGCGCGTGGCCGAAACCCGCTCCACCGGATTGGAATCCAGAAATCCTGTGCCCCGTCCGTGACCGTGCGGCGGACTTTGAGCGACTGGGGATCGAGCAGCACGACGTCGGAGCCCTGCGCCACGACGACCGATCCGTCCACACCGATGAACGGCAGGTCGGCCGTCCACGTCGTGTGGACGTGGCCGACGACTCGTTCCGTGCCGACGGCGACGATCCAGGCTGAGTCGGGACTGCGGGCGGGACGGACGAGCAGATAGCGGCCCAGAGAGTCCATACGCAAGTCGCTCGGCGGCCCCGGAAGCCCGACCGCTCCGTTCTCGTCACCGCTGTATCGATCGATCACGCGTAAGACACTCACCGAGTCGAGGCCGATGAACAACCGGTCGCCACTGGGGGTGGGCGCAATCGCCCGAATCCGCCGATCAAACCGCAGCGGTGGGGCGGGCTTGAGGTCGCGCGTCCGTACCGGTTGGAGCGTCGAATCCGACGCAAAGTAAGCGCGATCGCCTACCGCGGCGCGCACCAGGTGCTCGGCGTGGGGCAGCGAAAGCGTGTCCAGGAGCGTGGTCCCGGGCGGGTGGACCCGCCACAGTCTGACCGCGCCCACGCCGTCAGCCACGATCAGCACGCTGCCGTCAGGCTGCGGCGCCACATCGCGCGCGGCCTGCGGTAGGCGAAGGGTCCACGGGCGCGTGTCGGTCGGGGTGAGTCGCGTGACGACGCCGGTGCTCGACACGCCGTACACGGCTGCCCCATCAGCCGAGCGCAGGGCGGTCAGCTTCACATCTGGCGGGTCGGTGACGGTTCCAGTCCGCAGCTCCACTCGGCGGGGGGCACCACGCGAGTCGACCATGGCGATCGCGCCGCCGTCCTCGTCGAAGGCCAGCACATGACCGACGACAGGCATGCGATCGGCCGACGTCCAGATCGCCGAGTCAAGCCGCTCGTAGTCGTAAGCGCGCGCGACCCCGCCTCCACGGGGGATGCGAAGCACAAGGGCTTCTGGTCCCGTGGCCGGTGGACGTTGTGCTTGAACTTTGGCTGACGGCGCGTGGTCGGTGCCCGCCGGCGCTCGGTCCTTGCCGCACGCCACAAGCACCACCGCCGCCGATGCCCACACGGGTATCCGCACGCGCTCAATGTACCATGGCGCGCAGCGTACGCGGAACGGGATTTTGGCTCGGTGCGCCGGCAGCGCATCCGTGGTCAGACGTTGAGGGCGCGGCCGCCGCCCCGCACGCCCAAATGCCCCGCCCTGGGCAGGGCGGGGGGTCATCCGACTGCTGCCGTCCCCACCGTTGTGACTTCTGCATCGCCCCACAAGCGCTCGAGTTGGTAGAACGAGCGGAGGGAGGGGTGGAAGATGTGCACCACGAAATCCACGTAGTCGAGCAGGACCCACCGGCCTTGTGTCAGTCCCTCGATGTGGTACACCGAGATCCCCTCCTTCTTGAGCTCTCCCACCACGTGCTCGGCAATGCTCCGGACGTGCGTATCCGACGTCCCGCTGGCGATCACGAAGTAGTCCGTCATGTCCGTCAACGGTTTCAGGTTCAGCATGACCACATCATTGGCCTTGTTATCTGCGCACAGCGCGGCGGCTCGGTGAGTGGCGGCTGTGACATCGATCGTCGCAGTAGGTCGGGGCATTCGGCTCCGGTCAGAAACAGGCGAGGCGGCACCACGTCATGGGCATCGGCTACCTCTCGCTACGCTTTGATCACCCACACTTTGATCTCCGGCTTCACGTCGGCATGGAGCCGTACCGGGATGCGGTACACACCCAGCGATCGGATCGGCTCGTGCAGGTCGATTTGTCGCTTCTCGATCGTGAACCCGAGCCCCTCGAGCTGGTGGGTGATGTCGGCCGTGGTGACGGACCCAAACAGCTTGCCCTCGTCGCCTACTCGCGCCGAGAAGGTCAAGGAGACTTGCTCCAACCGGGCCGCCAATTGCTCAGCGCTGGACTTGCGTGAAAGCTCAGCCGCCTCCAGCCGCTGGCGCTCCTGCTCCATCCGTTTCTTGTTGCCGGCCGTGGCTGCGTAGGCGAGCCCGCGCGGGAGGAGGTAGTTCCGGCCGAAGCCGGGCGAGACCTTCACGATGTCGCCCGGGTGTCCCAGGTTTTCCACGGCTGCGCGCAAGATGACTTCCATGATCAGTGCACTCCACTAGAAAGAAGCAACATCGCCAATTATTGAAGACCGCCCGCAGGCGATCGGCTTCGTGTACGTGCGGCACCGCCTTGGCCCGTGCCACGTCCCCGGGCCGGCGGCGCCGCTGGAACCGAACTCCCAAATTTACCCCGCGGGGCGTGGCGCGGCGGGGCCCGGGCGCGTCCGCCAGTCCACCCACGAGTCGCTCAGTCCGACCAGGGCTAATCCGATCACCGATGGCGCAGACAGCACCGCGGCGAGGAGCGTCAAGGCAGTGATCGCCGGCGCGCTGATACGGGCGGCCTGGAGGTACCACACGAGGACGGCGAGCCCGCGGACCGCGTACAGCGCCCCGAAGAAGAGCAGCAGATTCAGGCCCAGGGCCCGCCAATCGCCGGACGGCGGCAAGAGCACCAACGCGGCGCCGGCGATGACCCCCCACGCCAGTTGGTCACTGAATCGAAAATCCACGAGGCGACCCAGCGGCTCCCCGATCTTGGTCCGGCTGATCCGGTGGTACAGGCCCCACGCCAGGGCGAGGGCGGCGAGCGATTCCAGCGCCAGGAGCGCCGGGTAAAAGGCGACGGCGTCGGCCGGCAACGTCGTCAGCACGCTGTCGAGCGTCTGCTCCGCCGCCGCGAGGCTGCCACCCTGGGGCTCCCGAGCGGTCAAAGCCCGCCACCCGGGACTCCTGGCTACCTGCTCCACCCACGCTAGGGCAGCGTTGGGCCGCGACAAGGCGTCGGCGAGGGCTGCGTGGCGGACGGCGCCGGCGGCGTCTCGGGTGCCCAGGGCGAGCAGACCGACCAGGGAAACGCTTGCCGCGAGCGCGGTGAGGGCGCGCGCCAGGAAGCGCGTCGTTGGAGGGCTGGCGGCACAGACGAGGCCGAACACCGTCACGAGCACGAGCGCCCACCCGCATTGCAGCGCGCCATACGCGCTCTGGGGCAGCCCGCCCCAGAAGAGGATGGCAGTTGCCAGCCCGACCCACAGGATGACAATCCAGGCTCGGCCGCCGAACGCCCAGCCCAACCCCGCGCACACGCCGACCGCTGGGATCAGCAACAGCGCGGTGTCATTCAGCGGCGCCAGTGATTGCAGTAGCGGCGTGCTGGGCACGAGCAAGAAACCGGCGAGGGCCATCAGCAGCACCAAGCGGCCGTCGCCCCGCGCGGTCCCAGAAGCGCCAAGCGGGACCGGCACGCTCCCGCTAAGCGGTGTGGCCTTTGACGTACGGAATGAGCGCGAGATACCGCGCTCGCTTGATCGCCGTGGCGAGCTGCCGTTGGTGCCGGGCGCACGTTCCGCTGAGCCGGCTCGGTAGGATCTTGCCGTGGTCCGTGATGAACCGACCGAGCGTGCGGTCGTCTTTGTAGTCGATGAACCGCACGCGCATCTCGCAGAACGGACAAGACTTCTGTGGGCGACGCATCACTCACTCCTCATCATCGTCGTCATCATCACGACGGCGTGTGGCCACCAGGTCGTCGTCGGACATGGGCGGCGCACCAACCTCGTGCTCGTGGATCGAAATCATGTACCGGACGACGCCCTCGTCGAGTCGCAGGGCGCGCTCGAATTCGGGGAGCGTGGGCGGCTCGGCACCGAAGCGGGCCACGACATAGTAGCCGGTCTCGCGCGGCCCGATCGTGTAGGCGAGTTGGCGCCGGCCCCACAGATCGACCTTCAGGTCGGCGGGCGGGGTGCCGTGCTCCCCCAACATGGCGTGGAGTCGCGTCAGTTTGTCGGCGATGGCAGCGTCTTCGAGCGACGAGTCGAAGATGTATACCACCTCGTATGGACGGGGCATGTGGCAAGCCTCCCTCTGGTCTGTGGTGCCGCCCCCCGGGGGTTGCCAGCCGCGGGAGGAGGGTAGAATCGGTGTGGCGCGGTGGGGCCGCGCTATGCGGGGAAAGTAATCGAACGACCGGGCAGCTGGTAGCGGGAAGCGGGCGGCGGGAAGCAGGTAGCGGGAAGCGGGTAGAAGGAAGCAGGTAGCAGGTCGCGGGAAGCGAGGCAATCGGGCGCAAGCTACGAACAACGACGGAGCTTGCTGATTGGCCGACCGCGTGTGCAGCAGGCCGCTACTACCTGCTTTCTGCGCCCCGCTTCCCGCTACCCGATAGTCACACGTTAAACCGAAACAACATCACGTCCCCGTCCTGCACGATGTAATCCTTGCCCTCGGAACGGACCGCCCCGCGCTCGCGGGCCCCTTTCCAGCCGCCCAGAGCGACGAAATCGGCGTAGCTCGCGGTCTCTGCGCGAATGAAGCCCCGCTCGAAGTCCGTGTGGATGACGCCGGCGGCGACGGGGGCAGAATCACCGCGATGGATGGTCCAGGCGCGGACCTCCGGGTCGCCAGCGGTGAAGTAGGTCTGCAGTCCGAGCAAGTGATAGCCTGCCTGGATCAGCCGGTCGAGGCCCGCTGACGTCAGACCGAGCGACGAGAGGAATTCGGCGCGGTCCGCAGCCGGCAGCTCGGCAAGCTCTGATTCGATTTTGGCCGAGAATGGCACGACTTCCGCCCGCTCATCCGCTCCGGCCACCGCCTGGCGCAGCGCGGTCAGATGCCGGCCCTCGTGACCGGCGAGCTCGGCGTCCGTCACGTTGGCGGCGTAGAGCACCGGTTTGAGCGTGAGCAACGAAAGCGGAGCCAGCGCGGCCCGATCGGCGCTGGAGAGCCCTGCCCCGCGCAGGGGCCGACCAACGCCCAGCTCTGCCGCGGCCCGTTCCAGAGCGGGGAGCTCGGCGACGGCCTCCTTGTCGTTGGCGCGCGCCGCGCGTCGTGTGCGATCGAGCCGCTTCTCCAACGTCGCCAGATCGGGCAGCGCCAGCTCGACATCGATGACCTCGCGGTCGCGCACCGGATCGACCGCGCCCATCACATGGGTCACGTCGGGATCCTCGAAGCATCGCACGACGTGCACAATGGCGTCCGTCTCGCGGATGTTTGCCAGGAACTGATTCCCGAGCCCCTCGCCGGTCGCCGCACCCTTGACGAGGCCCGCAATGTCGACGAATTGCACGACGGCCGGGACGATGCGCTTCGGTCGAACGATGGCAGCGAGGTGCGCCAGGCGGTGGTCCGGGACTTCGACCATCCCGATGTTGGGTTCGACGGTGCAGAACGGGTAGTTCGAGGCGTCGGCGTGCGCGGCCGTCAGCGCGTTGAACAGCGTGGATTTGCCGACGTTCGGCAGTCCGACGATTCCGAGCGTCAGCATGGTGGCGATCGCCGGTTGAAGGTGTTCATCGCGCGATCGACGCCGTCCCGCACCCACATTTCCACGGCCTCGGCCAGGGTCGGCATGAGATCCAGGATGCTCCGGCGCTCGTCCTTGCCAAGAGGACCGAGCACGAACTCGGCGAGTGCATCGGGGTGCCGCTGCTCATCGACCGGACGAATCCCGATCCGGAGCCGAGCATACTCACGGGACGCGAGCGCGCCCTCCACGCTCTTGAGCCCATTGTGGCCGCCGCTGCTGCCCGCTCGGCGGATCCGGTAGCTCCCGAGGGGGAGCGCCACGTCGTCGGTAATCACCAGGAGGTCCGTGGTCGCCGACCAGGACGGTCGCCGGAGATAGGGGCGCAGGACGGCCCCGCTCAGATTCACATAGGTCTGGGGCTTGACGAGTCGGGTGCGCACCGCACCGAGCGTCCCCGAGGCCACGAGCGCGTCGGCGTCTCGCTTCCAGCCGTCAAATGACCAGGCGTCGGCCAGGTAGTCGACGACCCACCAGCCGACGTTGTGCCGGGTCAGCGCGTACTCGCGGCCGGGATTCCCGAGGCCGAGAATGATCTTCACGAGTGGGGCGGGCGACCACCAGTGGCGGACACGGGCCAATATCGGCACCGCATCCACCGCCGGTTACTTCGTCTCGGTCTCGTCCTCTTCGTCGGTCTTCGCCTTGCGGATGACCTCGGGCTCGGCCGCCGGCTCGACCGCCTCTGCAGTCGGCGCGGCAACTTCCTCGACCACGGCCCGAGGTGCCGAGCACACGCAGATCGTCGTGTCGGGCTCAGTCAGCGGGTCGACGCCAGGCGGAAGCACGAGATCGGACACGTGAATCGACGCGCCGATCACGAGGTTCGCGACGTCGACGTCGATGTGGTTGGGCATGTTGACAGGATCGACTTCGATCTCGAGTTCACGCAGCGTCTGGTCGAGAATACCACCGTCCACACGCACGCCAACGGCCGACCCGATCAGCACGATCGGAATACGGACCGTGACCTTCTCGCCCGCCACCAGCTCCTGGAAGTCGATATGAAGCACCTGGCGGCGAAACGGGTGCCGCTGGATCTCGCGAATCAGCGTGCGCGCGGTCCGTCCGCCGACGATCAGATCAACAACGGTACTCTCAGCCGAGATGTGCTCGAGCAAACGATCAAGCTCGCGCGTGTCGATCGCCAGGGCCTGCGGCTCGCGAGCGTGGCCGTACACGATGCCCGGGACGCGGCCTGCGCGGCGCAACGCGCGCGCGGCACCTTTGCCCCTCTCCGTCCGCGGCGTAGCGTCCAGTTGTGCGGTTGCCATGAAGTACTCGGTGTCAGATGCGATGCAAGCCGCGGCTGTCGCGGCTGGTCGGGAACCTTGAAATATAAGCTGGGCCGGCCTGCCGGTGTAGCCGTCAGGTGACGGGTGGCAGGGAGCGGGTGGCAGGGAGCGGAACCCAACATTGAGAGACGGTTGCGACGCCAGCGACTGGCCGTTGAGCGTCAGTTCCCGCTCCCCGCCACCCGCTCCGCTGTCACCTGAGTTAGTCAAACAACGAGCTCACCGATTGTTCGCTGTGCGTGTAGCGAATGGCCTTCGACAGGAGCTCCCCGACCGACAGGATCCGCAGGTGCGGGAACCGACGCTCCGGGCCTACCGCGACCGTATCGGTGACGGTGACTTCGGTGATTGGCGCGCTGGAGAGGCGCTCAACCGCCTGGCCGGAAAACAGGGCGTGGGTGGCGCAGACAAAGACGTGCTCGGCGCCGAGGCGCTTGAGTGCACGCGCCGCCTCCGTCACCGTGCCGGCGGTGTCGATCATGTCGTCGACGATGAGGCAGTCGCGCCCGGCCACCTCACCGACCACGTTGACCACTTCGGCGACGTTGGCGCGCGGTCGACGCTTATCGATGATGGCGAACGACCCGTCGAGGCGTTTGGCGAAGCCGCGGGCCATCTTCGCGGCCCCGACATCAGGGGCCACGACGACCAGGTCCTTGAGCTGTTTCTTTCGATAGTGCGAGACGAAGACGGGCGCCGCATACAGGTGGTCGACCGGCACGTCGAAGAACCCCTGAAGCTGATGCTGGTGAAAGTCGATGCCCAGCACACGGTCCGCACCCGCCACCTCGATCAGATTGGCGACCAGCTTAGCGCCAATCGCCACACGCGGTTGATCCTTCCGGTCCTGTCGCGAGTAGCCATAGTAGGGCATGACGCACGTGATGCGCGCGGCCGACGCCCGGCGTGCGGCATCGATCAGAAGCAGCAGCTCCATGATGTTCTCGGCCGGCGCGTTGGTCGGTTGGACAATGAAGATGTCCGTGCCCCGAATGTTCTCGTCGATGCGGACGAAGATCTCACCGTCCGCAAAGCGCGACGTCGTGAGCTTGCACAGTTCGACCCCGAGGCACCCGGCGATTTCCTCGGCCAGGGGCCGGTTCGCGGTCCCCGCCAGCAACTTGAACCCATACTTGGGAACAGCGATCCCGTCCATCGGCATCCTTCCTCGTTGCGTCCGACCTACTCTGTCATTGCCCCTGGTGGATTCGAACCACCATTCCCAGATCCAAAGTCTGGTGTCCTGCCATTGGACGAAGGGGCAGACGGTCGCGCGCCGGACGGACGCGATGGCCCCCACCCGGCTCCGTCGGCTTGCCGCCGACCGGTCCGCCACACCACCTCGCGCAGCGTCGCACGCGACGCGCGCTGAAGCTACTCGATGTGGCGAACGCCGACAACGTGATCGGCGGTCGCCGTGGCGACGAATGCAGCGCCCGGTGAAGCCACCAGTGGCCACGGCTGCGGGAGCGGGCCCTCGAACACACAAAAGACCGTCGATCCGGACCCGCTCATCAGACTCGCGCATGCGCCGGGCACCGTCCGGAACTCGGCCGTGACTCGCGCGATGTCAGGATGACGCCGGCCGATGACCGGAGCAAAGTCATTGGCCATGAGGGGAACGAGGGACGCCCAGTGGGCGAGCTCGCCCACGTCGATCGCGCGGACCCCGGTCGTTCCCGCGACAGCCGCATCGCCTCGCGATTCGGCCAGCCACTGGTATGCCTCGCGAGTCGCCACCCGCACCGCAGGCACGTACAGCATGACGGGCCTGGCCGGCAACGCTGGAAGCGTGAGCAGTCGGTCGCCGCGTCCGTAGCCGAAGGCGAGAGGGGAGTCGAGTGTGAGCGCGGGGACGTCGGCGCCGAGCCGGGCGCCCCACTCGAGCAAGGCCGTGCGCGGCGGCGGGTGCGGGTCGAGTGCGTGGAGACACCGTAGCACGGCGCCGGCATCGGCGCTGCCACCGCCCAGACCCCCTCCGACGGGGATGTGCTTGGCAATCTCGATCGCGCACCCGGGCGGCCACTGCCGCTCCAAGGCGTAGAGCCTAGCGGCCCGGTAGGCGAGGTTTGTCTCGCTCGGTCCGGTATCCGCCCCCTCGCAGTCGAACGCCCAGCCGCGCCGCACGCGCACCAGGACATCGTCAGCGAGGGCGAGCCGACAGAAGAGCGTCTCCAGCTGATGGTACCCGGACGACTCTCGAGCGAGCACCCGCAGAAAAAGATTGACCTTGGCCTGCGCGGCGACGGCCGCGCCCGGACCGATCACGCTAGGACACACTCGCGGTCGACAACTCGCCACCCTCCGCCGAGCGCACGTCGCGAACGCGCAGCCCCAGCCTCAGGAAGTACCACAACCCGATCGCCGTGATGGGCACGAACGCCAGGATGTGATAGCCGATCGCCCACGTGACGGCCACGTCCCGCGGGATGCCGTACACCGCAAATCCGATGATTGCCGCAACCTCGAATACGCCGAAGAATCCGGGAGCCGAAGGGACGGCTACACCAAGGGCGATGACACCTTGCACGAACAGAGCCGCACCGAACGAGGCCGAGAGGCCGACTGCGCGGAACGCCAGCCAGAACGCGAAGGCGTTGGCCAGCCAGAGCAGGGTCGCCCACCCGAACACAGCGAGGAATCGGGGGCCGTGGCGCAGGACGCTCAATCCCTCGGCAAACGCCTGCAAGGCGCGACGACCCGGCGCCTCCAGTGCGGGGGCGACGCGACGCGCCACGAGCTCGAACACGCCGATCAACCATCCCGGAAAGAAGACGACGGCGTAGAGCGCGACCATCAACGCCGCCATGAGCCCCAGTCCAATCGCCGCCCAGTGGATCGCCGACACGCTGCCGACGCGAGCCCCATGGGGGAAATCGGGCAGCAGCATTGCCGCCAGCGTCATGATGAGTACGACCAGTCCATCGAAGAGTCGGTCGACTGCGATGGACGCAATCGCCGCCGGCAGGGGGACCTTGGATGTCTCACGCGTGAGCACATAGGCCCGCATCAGCTCGCCCACCCGCGCCGGGACCACGTTGTTGATCATGACGCCGATAGCCGTCGCTCTCCACAGGACGCCAAACGGCAGCTTGGGCGCGACCGGGTCGAGGATGGGCCGCCAGCGACGCGCCCGGAGAGGCACGACCGACGTCGCGACGGCCGCCGAGGCCAGCAACAGCGGTACGTTGGACCGACGCAGCGCCGTCCAAACCTCTTCGAAATGGATGCCGTGCAGGGCCCACCACAGCAGTGCGATGCTGATGACGATGCCAGCCGCGCCCTTCCAATCAAGCTTCACAGACTCTCGGTCAGGGAAGACGGATGCTCAACTCACGATGTAATAGCGAGATCGAGGAGGTCGTACAACTCGGCCAGCGTGTCCGCTGGCGGCGCACCCGTGGCGCGCAACGTATCGCGTAACGCTCGAGCGCGCGTGAGTGCCGAGTCACCCCGGTACAGCAGCGACTCGATCGACACGAGGCCCTGTGCCGGCGGAGTAGCGGCGGGCTCCGCGCTCGGCGGGCTACCACCGTGAGTCGCCGACGGCTCGGGGGCCATTGAAGCGGCTGCGGGCGACCGCACCGCAGCTGTGGGCGCCTCGACCGGGCGCCTGGTATCTACCGGCCCCGCCGCCGCTTCGGGCCCAGGCTCTGACGCCGCGCTATGCGCCTGCGCGACGGGCTGGGGTTCCTCGCTCTGGTCAATCAACGGAAGATCGCCAAGTGGCGAGAACCCGGCGATACCGTCGGCCAGCAGGGCTTGGAGATCCGGGCCCGTCGGTGTCCGTAGCCGTTCGCGCCCCGTGCCGCGGTCGCCAGTGCGGCGATCGCGTGCGGGCACGACGGCCTCGGCGGTTGGCGGGGCTACCGGCGCTGGCCCGACCGGTCGGGGAGTAGCGGAGCGCTGGGCTGCTGGCGGCACGACCGAGGGTCGCAGCCCGTGAGCGATGCCGGTATCCAGCGCACGACCCCGGGCGAGCTCGGCCATGCGCGAAGACAGTCCGGCAGCGGTCGCCGTGGGTTCGGTCATGAGCGCCACGAGATCGTCGATGGCGTTCAGCGTCAGAAAATCGAAGACGGGATGGCCGTCGGTGAAGGTGCCGAGGAAATCCGCCACATCTCGCTCGCCAAAGCTCTCGGCCGCGTTCCGAACGGAACGCAGCGCCGAGCGCAGTTCCGCGACCGTGCGGTCGGGCACCGGGCCGGGACCGGATGCCTGTGCGTCCCGGACAAGGCCGCGGAGATGCTCGGCCAAGCTCACGACCTCGAGGCGGAATCGGTCCGCCGGCGTCGTTGGCGGGCTCGGCGCGCGCGACACCACGCCCCCGCGCTCATCTCCCCCGTAGAACAGCTCGCTGATCGGCAGGATGCGGTCGGCGTCGGCCGCCGTTGCCATGAGCGCATCGCGCGCCACCTGAAATCGGCGTTCCTCGGGCGTGCCCGGCTCCGACCGACCCAGGGAGCGAAGATCGCTTGCCGTGCGGCGCAGGAGCGCGGCCGAGGCCGCAAAGAGGCTCGATTGGGCGCGGCTCGGTGCGGCCCGGGCGACCGCGATACTCCGGGCGGCCCGATCGACGGCATCGAGGACTTCGGGGATCGGCGGCACATCGTGGACCGCCGCCACTCCGCGGAGCGTGTGCACGTGGCCGAGTGCTCGATCGAGCGCCGCCCCGCCTTCCAGTGTCACTGCCTCCTCCAGCGACTCGAGCGCGGTCGCCGTCTCCATGGCCTCTTGGGCCAGAAAAGCCATCCCTGTGCCCGTGCTTCCCGCCGAGGGCGCCGCGGCGTGTGCGCGCTCGTCGGTCGCCGGGATGACGCGGGCCAAGTCGGCGAGCCGACGGGTCGCTCGCGCTTCCTCGTTGGGGCCCCAGATGCGGATGTTGTGCAGGAGGATCTTTAGGTCATCGACAGCAGCAACCAGCGCCGCCGCGACGGCGGGGGACCACCGGGCGGAGCCGTCGCGGAGCGCGCGTCCCGCGCGCTCGACTGCGGCTGCGAGCTCCGCCATCCCGGATAGGCGGTGCATGAGCGCTGCGCCGCGGAGGGTACGGGCGTGTCGCACAAACTCGATCGCGTCAGGCCCCGATGGGCCCGCGCTCGCCAGCGTGGCGTCGAGTCGCTCGAGGCACTCGCCCGCCTCGAGGACGAAGAAATTCAGGGAATCGTTCGACGTTGCCATGCGTACCCCATCCCGCCTCTTCCTGTTCGCCGGGCGCGGCGCGCGCCGCGGCGCGTCATGCTCCGGCGCATCACCTGCGCTCTGTCGATCGTCCGGCTTCCGGGTAATGTGACGAACGGGCGGCGTCCATCGCCACCTGCATCTCGCGGATGGCCTCGCCCAGTCCGACGAAGATGGCCCGGCTGACGATCGAATGCCCGATATTGAGTTCTTCGATCGGGGCGATCGCTGCAACCGGGCCGACGTTCCGGACCGTCAGCCCGTGACCGGCATGGACGGCCAGTCCCAATTCTCGTCCGACCCGTGCGCCCTCGGCGAGGGCGGCGAGCTCGGCGTCCTGGGGGGTGCCGCCGAGGCGTGCGGCCTCGGCGTAGCGACCGGTGTGCAGCTCGACGGCGGCCGCGCCGAGACGTGCCGAGGCAGCGATCGTGCGCGAATCGGGATCGATGAACACACTCACGCGGATCCCGGCGTCCCTCAGCGTGGCGATGGCCTTCGCCAGCCGGGGCTTGGCTGCGTCGACGTCGAGCCCGCCTTCCGTCGTGACCTCGGCCCGGCGTTCCGGCACCAATGTGACTTGGTAGGGTCTCAATCGCTGGGCGATTCCTACCATCTCGTCGGTCGGTGCCATCTCCAGGTTGAAGACCGTGCGCACCTGGCGCATCAGCCGCTCGACGTCGTCGTCCTGGATATGGCGCCGGTCCTCTCTCAGGTGTGCGGTGATGCCATCGACTCCCGCAGCCTCGCACACTGCAGCGGCGGCGACGGGATCCGGCTGGTCGGTTCGCCGCGCTTGGCGGACGGTGGCCACATGATCGACATTGATGTAGAGGCGCAAATGCTCACCGGGAGTCCTGCCAAGAGCAGTTGAGCGGGTTGCTGCCATTTGTTCCTCCTGCTAGCTTCGCCCCGTCACCACGATGGAGCGGATCGACGTGCGGAATAGATTAGCGGCCATCGGGGCTGTGAGTGCAGCACTGGCAGCGATCGCGGCCTGTGGGTCGGCGCCGACGCGGCCACCGGCTGATCTGTCGGGTGCGCCGACGCCCCGCGGCGCAGTCGAACGTTTCCTGGCCTCGGTCCGAGCGCAAGATCTCCAGGCGATGGGGGTCGTGTGGGGCACGAAGGTCGGTCCAGCCCGCGTAACCGTCCCGCGCGAGGAGCTCGAAAAGCGCGAAGTCATCATGACACAGTGCTTGGCCAACGACTCGGCAAGCTTCCTCGACGAGAGCGCGGTGTTGGACGGCGACCGCCAGCTGCGGTACGTCTTGCATCACGGGTCGCTCGCACGCACGACGGTGTTCATCGCAGAGTCAGGTCCGATGGACCGGTGGTACGTGAAAGAGATCGAGTTGCGCGACGTGCATTCCTGCACCGTGGAGGCCGGCCAACCCGCGCGGCAGTAGGCGGTGGGCGGTGGAACTGGCGGCGGCCGCCGCGGATTACTCTTCCGTGAGCTCGATCAAGACGCCGCCCGTCGCGCTTGGATGCAGGAACGCGATCCGCTTGCCCTCGGCTCCGATCCGGGGGACGTCGTCGATGAGGCGAATCCCGGCGGCCCGGCAGCGGCTGAGCGCGTCGTCGAGATCGGGCATCACGAAGCAGACGTGGTGAAGCCCTGGCCCGCGCCGGCCGACGAACTTCCCGATGGGGGTGTCCGGATCGGCGGGCTCGAGGAGCTCGATCAGCGCGTCGCCGGCAGCCAGCCCAGCAATGTGGGCGCCGTCAGCGTCGTCGAGCGGGACGGCCGGCAGGCCAAGCACATCACGGTAGAGGGGCAGCGTATCGGCCAGCGCGCGGACGGCAATGCCGATGTGCGCGACGCGGGCCGGTCTGAGTGGTGGAGCCGAGGAAGAGTGGGGCATGGAAGAGTCGGGGACCAGGGCTGTCCTGCAACCGAAGTTAGTTCACCCGACCGCTGACCGCTGAGGGGCCGATTGGTCCGGCGGACGGCTGACTCTTGACTATTACACACGCGCCGAGCGCTAGAGGGGAGCACCGCAATGTCCAACGCAGTCGCAGTATCCGATACCGATTTCGCCGTCGAGATCGAACAGCACCAAGGTCTGGCGGTCGTCGACTTCTGGGCGACCTGGTGCGGGCCGTGCCGCATGGTCGCGCCGTTGCTGGACCAACTGGCCGTCGAGTATCAGGGCAAAGCCAAAGTGGCCAAGCTCGACGTCGATGCGAACCAGGCTACGGCCAGCCGTTTCAACGTCCGGTCGATTCCCACGATACTCTTCTTCAAGAACGGCAAGTTGGTCGATCAGGTCGTCGGTGCCGTGCCGAAGCCGCACCTGGAAAAGAAGTTCAAGGAGCACGCATAGCGCCTTGTCGGGCGCTAGAGAGGAGAAAAGCAGAGAGGAGAAAGGAGACAAAACGACCAAAGCGACGCGCGTGCCTGAGGACGGTGCTGGCATCTCCTCTCGGCTCTCTCCAATCTCCTCTCTAGCGGCCGAGGGGCCGCTCGGCCGCTCGGGCATTCTCTACGTCGTCAGCACGCCGATCGGCAACTTGGGTGACATGACATTTCGCGGAGTGGAAATACTCCGCCAGGTCTCCCTGATTCTCGCCGAAGACACGCGTCGGGCTCGGACACTGCTCGCGCGATTCGAGCTCGCGACGCCCACGGCTGCGTACCACGAGCACAACGAGGCCGCGGCGAGCCCTCGGTACGTCGCTCGCCTGGTCGCCGGCGAAGATCTTGCCCTCATCAGCGACGCCGGCACTCCGGTTCTATCGGACCCGGGCGCACGGCTGATCCGTTCGGCGATCGAGGCTGGAGTCCGCGTCGTCCCGATTCCAGGCGCATCGGCTCTGCTGGCAGCGCTCGTCGCGTCGGGCTTGGCGAGCGACCAGTTCACATTTATTGGGTTCCTGCCGAGGCGGCGCGGGGCACGTGCCGCGGTCGCTTCGAGCATAGCCGAGCTGCCGCACGCCGCTGTCCTGTACGAGGCACCGAATCGGACGGCGGCGACGCTGGCAGCGCTGGCTGACGCTGGCGCCGGGGAGCGGCGGGCAGTCGTGGCGCGCGAGCTGACCAAGGTCTTCGAAGAGGTGCGACGCGGAACAGTGGCCGACCTTGCGGCGTACTACGCGAGCACGCCGGCGCGTGGCGAGGTTGTGATCGTGATCGAGGGGAAGCCCGAGGCGCCGGCCGACGAGAGCGCATGGCACGCGCGGGCCGCTGCGCTCCGGGCGACCGGAGCGGTGCCGCGCGAGATCGCCGCGGCGTTGATCCGGGAAGACGGCGTGCCACGCAATCTGGCATACAAGCTGGCGCACGGGCACGAGCAACTCGACCGGGAGCAGCTCGACCGGGAGCAGGACGACGGCGAGCAGGACGACGGACCGACGGGCGCCCAGTGATGGAGGACGGATGTTGAGGCTTGCTCCACTCGTTGTGATCGCCGGGCTCGCTGCCGGTCTGTCCGATCCCGGGCCGGGGCTGGCTCGGTCGCGCCCGGTCAAGGGATCCTCGGCTGCCGCGACCGCCCAGGGGCTCCCTGGTCCTCGGTCGGGGGCCGCTCGGCTCGTCTCGTCGGCTGGTCCGGGCGTGCCGCGGCTGACTGTGGCGCGGCTCCAATACGACGGCGGCGGCGATTGGTACGCCAATCCATCGAGCATTCCCAATCTCATCGCCGCCATCAACGAGCGAACGACGCTCAAGGTGGATGCCGCCGAGGCCCGCGTCACGTTGATGGATGATCGCCTGTTCGATTACCCGTTCTTGCATGCGACGGGCCACGGCAACATCCGCTTCAGCGACGGCGAGATCCTGCGCCTGCGCGAGTACCTGGCTCGTGGCGGATTCTTGCACGTCGATGACAACTACGGGCTCGACGAGAGTTTTCGCCGCGAGATTGCGCGCGTGTACCCGGACCGTCCGCTCGTCGATGTGCCGCTGACTCATCCCATCTATCACGTCGTCTACGACTTTCCCCGGGGTATCCCGAAGATCCACGTCCACGATGGCAAGCCGGCGCGTGGGTTTGGCATCTTTTTGGGCGATCGGCTCGTCGTCTATTACAGCTATTCGTCCGACCTCGGAAACGGCTGGGAGGATGTCGGCACGTACGACGACCCGCCGCCGTTGCATGAGGCCGCGCTACGGATGGGCGTCAATCTGTTCGTGTACGCAGTCACGAGCCGCCCAGCCGCGTAAGTCGGGGCGCCTGGCACGCCGCCGCGGGGTGGCGTGCGGAGGTTATGCTTAATCCCGTGACGGTCATTGAGTTAGTCGCACGTGAGCGCGCCCGGCTCAGCCGTGTACTATCGGTCTGGGGTGGCGCGCTCGTGCTCGCCGCGACCGCCGCCGTGTTGGCGGTTGCAGCCGTGGTGCTCGGCGGTGGCCGGTGGATGGCGCTGCCCGCTGTTTTTCCGTTCGTGGCTTGGGCTCTGGCTGCTGCGGCTGCGGTGGGATTGGTGCTGTTCACGATACGTCATGTGCGTGCCGACGCCTCGACCGCCCGGGTCGCTGCCGCGATCGAACAGGAGCGGCGTCTGCGCTTGGGTGCCCTGCGCGGCGCGCTCGAAGTGGGGCACCTCGGTGCCCTCGGCCGTCGAGGGGCGCGGGAGCTCGTGGCTCGCCTGCAGGCGAGCGTGCCGCGGCAGGCCGCCCTGGCGCCTCGCTTGCGGCAGACGGCCGGGTACCGAGCGCTCGCCGGTCTGGGTATCGCGGTGCTCGCCCTGGGGAGTCTCGGCGCGGCCGCGGTTGGCGTGCCCGACGGCTGGGGGGCCGTGATCCACCCGATTGAGGCCTGGCGCGGCACGCTGCTGTCGGCGATCCGCGTCGCCGCACCGCGCGACGTGCCACGCGGCCACGAAGCGCACGTGCACGTGATGGCCGAGGGGCGCCAGCGGCTCCGAGTGTCGACACGTGCCACCGGAGCGCCTTGGGCCAGCGCGTGGTATCCCGTCGTACGCGGACGCGTCGACCTGACGACCGGGCCCATCTCAGCCGAGCTGGCCGTGGTTGCCACGGACGGCCGCGCCACCAGCGATACCGTGGTGGTGCGGGCGAGTGACAGACCTTTCGTCGGCGGGCTGGCCATGCGTGCGGTGTATCCGAGCTACCTCCACCGCGCAGAGGAGCCGCTCGCCGCCGGCGAAGTGGCCCGCGTGCCCCGGGGAACGCGGATCGAGATCACCGGTGAGGCCTCCGCCACGTTGGCATCGATCGCCCTCGTGCGGGGTCGGGACTCGGTGGCGCTGCAGCCGACGGGACGTCGCTTCGCTGGGCGCCTCTTCGCCGAGCTTCCGGGTGGTCAGTGGAGCTGGCAGGCGACCGCGGCCTCCGGGGCGATCACCGATGTGCCGCCGCCACTCGGCGTGGACGTCATTCCGGATTCCGCGCCGCACGTCGAGATCGTCAGCCCCTCCCACGATACGACCATCACCGTCGGCGACCGCATCTCGGTTGCGATCGCGGCGTCCGACGACCACGCGCTCGCCCTCGTCCAGCTCAGAACCTGGCGCACGCCAGCCGTCGGCGACCCACTGCCCGCGATCGTCCAGCCGGTCAGCGATAGTGCGGTGCCACAATGGAGCGGCAGCGTCGAGCTCGATCTGGCGGCACGTGGGCTGCAGCCGGGTGACGCCCTTCGCTTGGTGGCCGAGGCGACGGACGGTTCGCCCTGGCACCAGACCTCGGTCAGCCAGGAACGCGTGTTGCGCGTGCCATCGCTGACGGAGCAGCGGATGCTAGTGCGGGCTGCGGCCGATTCCGCCGTGTCGACGGCAGCAGCGACGGCCGCTGCCCAGCGCCAACTCCAACAGCAGACGGAAGAGGCGGCGCGCGCACGCGGAGCTCGGAGCGGAGGCGCGAACGGCACATCAACGAGCTCCTCGGCGCGCTCGACAATGTCCTACGAGAGCGCGGAACGCGCCAAGGCGCTCGCCAATCAGCAGCGTGAACTGGCCAACCGCGTGCAGCAACTCCAGCGGCAGACGCAGCAGCTGGAGCGACAGCTGAAGCAGGCCGGAGCGCTCGACAGCGCGCTGAGCGCGGAGCTGCGCCAGGCCCAGCAGCTCCTGAACGACGCCCTCACGCCCGAGATGCGCGACCAGCTCGCGAAGCTGGACCAGAATGCGGACTCGCTCCGCGGTGGCGACACGCATCAATCGCTGGAGCAGTTGACGCGGCAACAACAACAGATGCGCGCCCAGCTGGAGCGAAGCCTCGACATCCTCAAGCGGGCGGCGCTCGAAGGCGCGATGCAGACGCTGCACGACGAGGCCCGAGACATCGCCAAGGAAGAGCGCTCGCGCAGCGGGACACCGCCCACCTCCCCGCAAACCGCGGCGGCGCAAGCTCGGGCAGATTCTGCCGCCCTGGCCAAGGCGCGCAGCGACAGTGCCCATGCCGCGGCGACCGCGGCGCGCAAGGGTGATCTGCCGCTGTCTCAATCGGAGCCGCAACTCGCCAACAATCGCCCCGCACAACCAGCGAGTCCGCGCCAGGACGCGACGCGCCAGCCGGAGACGGCGAAGCTGCAGTCCGGCACTCCGCCTAGCGCGGGGCAGCGACCCAGTGATGAGCAGCTCACGGAGCGCTCGCGCGCACTGTCCAAGGACGTGGAGCAACTGGCGCAGCGGCTCGCTGAACAACAGGCTCAGACCGGCGCGCAGCAGGTTTCCGCCGCGCGAGATCACGTCGATTCGTCGGCGCAGGCCATGTCCCAGCGGCAGACCGCCAACGCCGCCAGCCAGATGGATCGCGCCGCACAGCAACTGGGCAATGCCCGCCAGCAGCAAATTCAGGATTGGAAGAATGCCCTGACGCAACAACTCGATCGGTCGATCCAGGAGACCATGCAGTTGGCGCGGCAGGAAAGTCAGCTGGCGCAACAAGCGCAGCAGGCGCAGCAAGCAGATGAGAAGAAGGCCGTGCAGGCGGGGCAGAGCGCGGTGCAGCAGGGCGCCGAGCGCGCTGGGCAGCAGCTCCAGAAAGCCAGTCGGCAGAGCGCCATGGTCTCGGGGAACTCGCAACGCGCGCTCGGCCAAGCGCAAACCAAGGTCCAGAACGCGACGAAACAGGCCGAGCAGCAGATGGCGTCGGGCGCCACGGCGAGCCAATCGGGATCGAGCAGCGGTGACCAATCTGGGAATAGCGGACAGACGGCCGCGGCGATGCGGGCGGCCGCTGATGCGCTCAATCAGGCTGCCGCGGCCATGATGCAAGACCGCGAGCGCGCCGCGTCGGCGACATCGGCGTCGGGGCTCGCCGAGATGCTGCAGGAGATGCAGCAAATGGCCAAGGCCCAGGCCTCGATCAACGCGCAGGCGCAGGGGCTATCGCTCAATCCCGGCAGCCAGTCGCCGGGCGGTGGACCCAATCCGTCGGCGCGTGCCGTGGCGGAAGGCCAGCGCAAGCTCGCCGAGTCGCTCGACCGCCTGGGCGATGATGATGTGTCGGGTCGCGCGCAGGGGCTGGCCTCCGAGGCCCACCAGATCGCCGACGCGCTGGCCCGTTCGGGGGTCGAGCCACAGACCCTGGTGCGCCAGCAGCGGCTGTACCATCGCCTGCTCGATGCCGGTCACACCCTCGAGCAGGACGAGCGTGACAGCACGGGGAAGCGCGTCGCCGAAGCGGCGACCGGCCGCGAGCAGTTCACGCCGGGCGACGCGCCAGTCGATGGTCGGTCGGCGGTCCGATTCCGCGAGCCGTCATGGGCGGAGTTGCGTGGGCTGTCGGCCGACGAGCGACAGATGGTGCTCGAGTACTTCAAGCGGATCAATGCGCAGTCGCCCTGAGTGGTGGGCGCGTGATCGACCGCGTCAGGCGCGGCGCATCTGCCCGAGCGCTGCCGTGGCGATCTGTGCCGTGCTCCAGGCCACGGTCGCAGCGGTCGCCGCGCCGGCAGTGCGGTCGCTCGGGGCGCAGTCCCAGGATCAACTACTCGACACCGCCTATCTGGCCGCCGAAACCGGTGCCTGGGCGACGTCGGCGCGTGCGTGGCGGCGAGTGCTCGACCGGAACCAGAATCTCGCGCTAGGGGCTGCGGCTACCCTGCGTGCCGCTCCCGTCGACGCGCGGTACGCCATCGCGACGGCATTCCTCACGCCGCCGATCTCACCTGGTGGCCGGCGCGCCCTGGCGCAGCTCCATCTCGCTTGGGGGAATCCACGTGAAGCCTGGAGCGCACTCCAGCCCTTGCCGCCGGGTGACTCGACCGGACAGGCGTGGCTCGAGTTCGCCGACGCAGCCCGAGCGGCCGGCGCCACCGCGGTCGCTCACGATGCCTATGCTGCCGCGCTCAGCGTGCATCCGAGTGCCGACGTGGCCGCGCACGGGGCGGATGCTGCGCTCGCCAGTGGCGACGCGCCGGCCGCACTGACAATGCTCCAGCGTGCGGCCACGATGCCCGGCGCCATGGATTCGGCGGTCATCGCGACCACGCTCCTGCCGCTGCGGATCCGTGTGCTCGCTCGGCTCGGCCGGATGAGCGATGCTGAAGCGGCGATGGTGCGCGACGGCCACTTATTGAACGCCGAGTCTCGCATCCCGATCGAACGCGAGATCGCGTGGGGCTACGTCCGGCTGGGTGATATCGCGCATGCCCGAGCTGCGGCGGCGCGATTTGGCCTCGCCAACGACCCGGATGTGACCGGCTGGCTGTCGCTGTATGCGGGCGACTTGAAGGTGGCGCGGACCGATCTGCGACATCCCACCGGTCTGACGCCGGACGCGCTGACCGCGCTGATGTTGCTGTCCCGGACCAGCGTCGATAGCGCGCCGGTGGTGGGGGAGGCGTTCATGCTGCTGGCACGCGGGGACTCGACCGCTGCCGCCGAGCGATTCGTGACGGCGAGCAGCGTGGTGCGAGATGCCGCGCCGCTGCTCCTCGCCACGGCGGCCCGTCTCCACGCGGCGCAGCATCACGATGCATTGGCGATCCCACTCTGGCGTACGGTCGTCGAGGAATACGCCACCGCGCCCGAAGCTCCCGAAGCCGATCTCGAGTGGGGTCGCGCCCTGAGGCGGACTGCCGATATCGCCGGCGCGGTCGCTCGCTGGGAGCACCTCATCCTGACCTATCCGGAGAGTGCCCTCGTGCCCCTCGCCCGTCGAGAACTCGAGGCTGCCAAGGCAACCGCATGACGGACGTCACTCGTCGTCAGTTCCTGCTGACCTCGGCCGCGGCGCTAGCCGCCGCCCGTGGATGGCCGCGGGGTATTCCAGGAGCGGACGACGCTCGGCTGCTCGTACCGATGGACGATAGTCAGCAGAACCATCTCAAAGCCTATGGCCTCACGTACAACGCCTTGCACGATGGGTTGCGCGGGGAGTGGCTGCTCAACTATCGCGGGGGCTCGTTTCTCCTTCCAGGCTCGGCGGAGCTCCGTCGGCGGGCGGCGTTGGACGGGATCACCGTTGAGGGACTCGATGACGCGGCCGTTGCCGCCATCCGGACCGAAGTCGCCGGCGCCAACATGGACTCGGTACCCCTCGAGAAAGCGCCCACGGTGGCGATCTACAAGCCGACGACCTCGCCGCCCTGGGATGATGCGGTGACGTTGGCCGTCCAGTACGCCGGGATCCCGTTCACGCAGGTATGGGATGACGACGTGCTCGCCGGCAATCTGTCGAAGTACGACTGGATCCATCTGCACCACGAAGACTTCACGGGCCAGTTCAACAAACTGTATCTGAACTATCGCGGCGCCCCGTGGTTTGCCGAGCAGGTCGCGCGCGACCTCGAAACGGCGCGCCGCCACGGGTTCAGCAACGTGCCGGCGCTGAAGAAGCAGGTCGCCGACGGTATCCGCATGTTCGTCGAGCGCGGGGGACTCCTGTTCGCCATGTGCGGCGCGACCGAGACGCTCGACCTCGCCAACGCCGGTCACGGCGTGGACATCGCGGGAGTGTTTTCTGATGGGACACCGATGGACCCCGACGCCGATGCGAAGATGGACTGGGGACGGGCGTTCGCGTTCCGCGGCGCGCGCCTGGAGACGTCACCCAACGTGAACTCGATGAGTGACATCGACGGCCACCAGGTGAACGTGCCCTCCCGCAAGCAGCCGCTGGGCGAGGTCACGTTGTTTGCCTTCTCGGCCAAGTTCGATCCGGTCGCCACGATGCTGGTTCAGGACCACCGGACCGTCATCCCGGATTTCTATGGGGTCACGACGAGCTTCACCAAGACCACGCTCAAGCCGACCGACGTCGTGCTGGCGTACGAGGAAGGTGCGCCCTGGGTGAAGTACATCCACGGAGATTACGGCAAGGGCTCGTGGACATTTCTCGGCGGACACGATCCGGAGGATCCGCAGCACGCCGTGGGCAACCCGCCGACGGATCTCGCGCTTCACCCCAACTCACCCGGCTACCGCCTGATTCTCAACAACGTCCTCTTCCCGGCCGCGAAGAAGAAGCCGTTGAAAACGTGATCGCGTTTCCGCCGAACGCGGCTTCTGACGCTGACGTGATGGACGAGCCGACGGACGAGGAATTGGAGTTCGCGGCGGCCGGCCCGCGCGCACTCGGGCAGGACAGGGCGCAGGATGACGACGCGATCGGGCCCGGCGAGGGGAGCCCGGTGCTGGATCCGGACGCGATCGCCGGCGATCTCGGGCCTGAGGGGCCCATCGCCGCGGCGCTGTCGAGTCGTCAGCCCAGTACAGCGAGCGGCTACGAGGACCGGGCCAGCCAGCGCGCGATGGCGGCCGAAGTGGCCGCGCTGTACAACACGGGCGGAGTGGCGTTGTTGGAGGCGGGGACGGGCGTCGGGAAGTCGCTCGCCTACCTGGTGCCGGCGTTGCGGTGGGCGGCGCTGCGCGGGGAGCGGACCGTCGTGTCGACGAACACGATCAACCTGCAAGAGCAGTTGGTCGGTAAGGACTTGCCGCTCCTGGCGTCGGCACTGGTCGACCAACCGGTGCGATTCGCGCTGCTCAAAGGGTGGCGCAACTATCTCTGCCTCCACCGGCTCGAGCACGTGCGCTTGGGCGGCGCGGCGTTGTTCGACTCCGATCAGGAACGTGAGCTCGACGCGCTCGCCGAGTGGGCGCACGACACCGCAGACGGTTCGCTCGCCGAGGCGCCCGCGCCGCTGCCTCGTCCCGAGGTGTGGGACGAGGTCGCTGCCGAACCCGATTTGTGCGGACGACAGCGCTGCCCGCACTACGACCGATGCTTCGTCTTCCGCGCCCGGCGTGCCGCGGCACAAGCCGACGTCGTCGTCGTCAATCATCATCTGCTCATGTCCGACGTGGCCGTTCGCCGGGTGCAGCACAATTGGCACGAGGCGGCGGTGATCCCTGCCTATGCGCGGCTGGTGGTCGACGAAGGGCATCACCTCGAGGAGGCTGCCGGGGCCCACCTCGGCGCGACGGTGACGCGACGCGCGTGGGAGCGGCTGATGGCGCGGCTGGATCGGCGGGGCGGCAAAGGGTTGTTGGTCCGCCTCGCGGCGGCGCTGCGCGGGATAGATGATTTGCTCTCGACCGCGAGCATCGATCTCGTCCGCGATACCCTGATGCCCATGACCGTGGCAACGCGGGAGCGGGGCGAGATTGTCTTCGATCTGCTGGCGGCTCTGCTCAGCGAGGCCGGCAAGCCGCAATTGCGGCTGGATGACACGTTTGGCGCTCATCCGGTGTGGGCCGCCGGTTTGGGCACGGTGCTTGACGATCTGATACGTGATGTCACGGCACTCGACGATGCCCTGCGCGTGATCCAGGGGCGACACGCCGGCGATGAGCTGCAGGCCGAGGCGCTGGGGCCGATCCTCAATGAGCTGCGAGGGGTCGGCCGTCGGTTGACCGCGGCGGCGGCGGCGTTGTGCGACGCCCTGGCGCCGTCACCCGACAGTGAGCCGGCGGTGCGGTGGCTCGAGCGCCGGCGCAGTGCGGGGGATCGCGATCGCCCGGGCGGGGAGCGCGCTGGTCGGGGCACGAACGTCGCGGTGTGCGTCGTGCCGCTGGACCTCGCTCCGATCCTGCGAGAGGACCTGTTCGAGCGCGTCGAGACGGCGATCGTGACGAGCGCGACGTTGGCGGCCGAAGGCCGCTTCGACTTCCTGGCGACGCGACTCGGTGTCGACGGGCCAGACGTTGGCGTGCGGACGGCGCGATATGCCTCGCCGTTCGACTATCGCGAACAGGCCCTGCTGGCCATTCCGACGGACGTGCCGGCCCCCAATCTCGATCCCGCTGGACACACCGCGGCCGTAGTCCGGATCGTCCGCGATGTCGTCCGCGCCACCGGAGGTGGCGTGTTCGTGCTGTTCACCAGTCATCGCGATGTGCAGGCGGTCGCACAGGGCCTGGCAGCTGGTGACCGGGAGGCGATCCCCGACCTGCTCATACACGGGAGCCAGCCGCGCGACACGCTGCTCAAGCAGTTCCGGGCCTCTGGCGACGCGGTGCTTCTCGGGACAGCTTCGTTCTGGGAGGGCGTCGATGTGCCGGGGCGCGCGTTGCGGGCGCTCGTGATCGCGCGGCTCCCGTTTCGTGTGCCGACCGAGCCGGTGACCGCAGCCCAGTGCGAGCGGATCGCGGCGCGCGGTGGCGATCCGTTCGTCGAGTACATGTTGCCTCAGGCCTCGCTCCGCTTGAACCAAGGGTTTGGTCGATTGATTCGCTCAACGTCTGATCGCGGCGTAGTGGTCCTTGCCGATCCGCGCGTCGTCACCAAGGTCTACGGACGCGGCCTCCTCGATGCCCTTCCGCCGGCGCGGCGGGTCGCCGGTCCATGGCCGGCCGTTCGGCGGCGCGTCGAGGCCTTCTTCCACTCCGATGCGAGCGCCTCATGACCGTCCGTCCGTCGAAGATCATCGGCGTCGGCCGCAACTACGCAGCGCACGCCGCGGAGCTGGGCAATGAGGTGCCGACCTCGCCCATCATTTTTCTGAAGCCGCCATCGAGTCTGCTCGCCGATGGGGCGCCGATCGTCCTCCCGTCCGAATCGCAGCGCGTGGAGTTCGAGGGCGAGATCGGGATCGTGATCGGCGCTCGGGCGCGGCGGGTATCCGAGCGCGATGCGGCGCACGTAGTGCGCGGCGTGGTGGCGTTCAACGACGTGACCGCTCGCGACCTCCAGAAGGCCGACGGGCAGTGGGCCCGCGCCAAAGGGTTCGACACGTTCGGGCCAATGGGCGCCGAACAAGCCTACGTCGGTGATTGGGGTGCCCTGTCCGTCGTGACGCGGGTGAACGGCGTCGAACGGCAGCGTGCCCGGGCCGACCTCATGGTGTTCTCGATTCCGCGGCTGGTGGCCTTCATCTCGTCGGTGATGACGCTCGAGCCGGGCGATGTGATCGCGACCGGGACGCCGTCTGGTACGGCGGCACTGTCGCCGGGCGATGTGGTGGAAGTGACGATCGAGGGGACGGACGGCCGAGCGCTGAGTCGCGTCGGGAACCCCGTAGCTGCCCCGGAGTAGAACGGAAATGCCTTCTTTGGCTGGGCGCATGGCCGCGCTCCCCGAGTACCTGCTGGCGGCCATCCCGCAGAAGAAGCGGGCCTTGCTCGCGCGCGGCGTCGATGTCATCGACCTCGGCGCAGGGGACGCTGACCTGGCGCCGCCGGCGGCCGCCGTCGAGGCACTGGCGCGAGCAGCCCATACACCCGCGCTCAATCGGTACGGCTTCGGGCTGGGCCTCGTGGCGTTCCGTGAGGCAGTCGCGGCGTGGATGCGCACGCGATTCGGGCTGACCTTCGATCCACTCCGCGAGGTCGTG
>Ga0209415_10001512_pt1 | contig 44602 bp, 37 predicted proteins | sample PeaSoiSIISIP2007_FD_187696 | JGI IMG/M metagenome (GOLD analysis project Ga0209415, IMG submission 187696) | Peat soil microbial communities from Weissenstadt, Germany - SII-SIP-2007 (SPAdes) (version 2) | ecosystem: Environmental > Terrestrial > Soil > Wetlands > Peat | place: Germany... | reverse complement strand
AAAAACTGCAGCGGCGCTATTTTATTGCGCGAGCGGCGCGCCGCGGGCGCGCCTGCCTAGGTGATGTAAATTATCACAAATAATCTATAACACATTATTATATATAATATAAAATGCAAAGATCGCGGTGCCTTCGCAGGCGCGGGGCTTGCGCCCTTGGCGGCAGATTATTGGAGAATCCCGGCGGAGCTGGGATGCAGTCCGTGCGCCCGAACTCATAGCTGCACTTCTATCAACAAGGCGCGCTCAATGAACACATGCCTTCGTGTCCTATATTTGCTCTGTTCGGCCGCTGCGGTCTCAATGAGCACCCAGGCGGCATCGCCGGGGTTTGCATCCAGCGAGGACGAGGCGCGCTGGCGCAGCCAGGCGCAGGACACCCGCATCGTTCGTGACGACTGGGGCATCGCTCATATTCGCGGCAAGACCGACGCGGACGCGATCTTCGGCATGCTCTACGCTCAGGCCGAGGATGATTTCAATCGCGTGGAGACGAACTATCTGAACGCCATGGGCAGATTGGCCGAGGCCGAAGGTGAATCGGCCGTATATCAGGATTTGCGCATGAAGCTGTTCATTGCGCCCGATCAGTTGCAGGCGCAATTCAAGGCGAGCCCGCCGTGGCTGCAGAAGCTCATGATCGCCTGGGCCGATGGCTTGAATTTTTACCTGCACTCCCATCCGGAAGTGAGGCCGCGCGTGATCCACCGATTCGAGCCGTGGATGGCGTTGAGCTTCAGCGAGGGCAGCATCGGCGGGGATATCGAGCGCGTGCAGCTCGGGCCGCTGCAGGCTTTTTACGGCGAGCGCAGCGCAGTCCAGCTCAGTGCGGTGCGCGATACGCTCGAGCGCGAGCCCGGAGGCTCGAATGGCATCGCGATCGCGCCGGCGAACACGCTCAATCATCACGCGCTGCTGCTCATCAATCCGCACACGTCTTTCTTCTTCCGCTCGGAGCTCCAGGTCAGCAGCGACGAGGGGCTCGACGCTTACGGCGCGGTGACCTGGGGACAGTTCTTCATCTATCAGGGGTTCAACGAGCGGCTGGGTTGGATGCATACCTCCAGTGGCGTCGACAATGTGGATTTCTTTCTAGAGACTGTCATGCAGAGAAATGGCCATGTCTACTATCGCTATGCCGGCGGCTGGCGACCCATGACCGTCGCAACCATCAAGGTGCCGTATCGCACCGCGCTCGGCGCCAGTACGGTCCGATCCTTCACGGTCTACCGCACACGCCACGGCCCGATCGTGCAACAGATCGGCGACAAGTGGGTCAGCATCGCACTGATGCAAAAGCCCATCGAAGCGCTATCGCAATCTTTTGGGCTTACCAAGGCACGCGATTACGCCGCCTTCATGAAGGTCATGGAATTGCGCGCCAACTCCTCCAACAACACCGTCTTCGCCGATGCCGAGGGCAACGTTGCCTATCTGCACCCGCAATTCGTGCCACGGCGCGACGATCACTTCGACTACACCCATCCCGTGGACGGCTCGAATCCAGCGACCGAGTGGAAGGGTCTGCACACGCTCGAGCAATTGCCGCATGTGCTCAACCCGTCCAACGGCTGGATCATGAACACCAACGACTGGCCGTACTCGGCGGCGGGCCCCAACAGCCCAAGGCGCGAGAATTACCCGCGCTACATGGACACTGCGGGCGAAAACCCGCGCGGCGTGCATGCCACGCTGCTGTTGCAGGATCACCAGGACTTCACGCCGGCGTCGCTGAACGCCGCGGCGTTCGATTCCTACCTGCCGGCGTTCGCGCAGTTGATTCCATCGCTGCTGGCCGCCTATGACGCACTGCCTGCCGACGATCCGCTGCAGGCCAAGCTCGCCGATCAGATCGCGGTGCTGCGAGCGTGGGACTGTCGCTGGGGTGTGCATTCGGTGGCCACGACGTTGGCCGCACTCTGGGGTGATGAGCTGTGGGATCAGGCCAAGAAGCAAGCAGACGCCGAGAATCGCTCGGTCTACGACCAATTGGCCCAGCACCTCGATGCGCACCTGCAGCTCGCGGCACTGGCCGCGGTGTCGGATCGGCTGCAGCAGGACTTCGGCCTCTGGCGAGTCCCCTGGGGCGAGATGAACCGCTATCAGCGATTGACGGGCGATGTCGTGCAAAAATTCACCGACGCCGGGCCCAGCATCCCGGTCGAGTTCACCTCCGCGCGCTGGGGATCGCTCGCCTCCTTCGGTGCGCATCGCTATGAGGGCACGAAGAAATACTACGGCACCAACGGCAACAGCTTTGTCGCCATCGTCGAATTTGGCGACCGGGTGTCGGCGCGTGCCATCACGATGGGCGGTGAGAGCGGGGACCCGCAGTCACCGCACTTCAACGATCAGGCGGCCCGCTACGCCGACGGCTCGCTGCGAGAGGTCTATTTCTATCCCGAGCAGCTCGTGCACCATACCGAGCGCGCCTACCACCCGCATTGAATCTTAAGCTGCTGCGGCTGACTCGCGCCGCGCTGGAAGCACGCGCCGACGCCGCCCTGCGCCACCCTGCGCCGCGCCGGGGGCGAGGGCTATTATTTGCATAATCCGGCCGCGGCGGGCCAAAACCGCCGTCCACGTCACGGTTTTACCCGGCTTGGTCGGGGCCATACCCTCACGGGCGCATACTGGATTCACCGCTCTGACTCGGAGGTCGGTGGTGAATACGGAAGCGACGGCCAGGGGTCTCATGAGGCACTTGATACAGCTCGGCGCCGCCTTGCCCTGGGCCGGTGCCTGCCTCGCGGGCGATGCGATTGGCGCCCCGCCCGGTCCGCAGGGCCGCGAGATCATGGTGTATTTCAGCCTACCCATCGGGGCATCGGGCGCACTGCGCGTCTATGGTTTGCGCATCGATCAGGCCTCGGCGCCCACAGCTCTGCCGGGCACCACCGTGCTCGGTGCCATCCGCCGTCGGGAGCTCGTGGACCTGCAGCTCGGCGCGCGCGCCAATGTCCGCATCGACTTCGCGCGCCGGCTGAGCTTCGACTTCGGCCGGCGGCAATTCAACGCGCCGGGCTACCCCTCGGCAATGGTACTGAGCCCCTCGATGCGCGCGATCGCGCCGAGCGGTCACCTGCCCGCGCTGCCGTAGCGCACGGTCGAACGACAACCCAGACCACGGGAGCGCGGCGTTACGGCTTGAGCGCCGCCAGTTTGCTGTGAGTGCGCTCGGCCTCGGCTTCGCTCGATGGCATGTGGCGGGCGCGCGCTTCGCGCACCAGGCGCTCGAAGTCGCGCGCCGGCAGTGGCCGGCTGAAGTGATAGCCCTGATATTCGTCGCAGCCGGCGGCATGGAGAAAATCCAGCTGTGCGGCGCTCTCCACCCCTTCTGCGACCACCTTGAGATTGAGACTGTGCGCCAGAGACACGATCGCGCGCACGATGGAGGCATCGGCGGGACGGCTCAATATTTCGTTGATGAACACCCGATCGATCTTGAGTTTATCGATGGGGAAGCTGCGCAAATAGCTCATGCTCGAGTAACCGGTGCCGAAATCGTCGACCGAGACCAATACCCCCATGGCGCTCAATTGCTCCAGCACCGCGTTCGATTGCTCCGGGTCGGTCATGACGGCGCTTTCTGTTATCTCCACCTCGAGATAGCGGGCCTCCAGCCCGACATCGGCGAGCGCACGACGAATGCTGTCGACCAGACCGCTGTCGCGGAATTGTGAAGCCGACAGGTTCACCGATACCCGCAGCGACGAAATGCCGTCGTCTTGCCAGGCGCGCGTTTGCCGGCACGCCTCGCGTATAACCCATTCACCGATACTGCCGATCAAGCCGCATTCCTCAGCCAACGGAATGAAGTCCGCCGGTGGGATGATGCCCCGCTTTGGGTGCATCCAGCGCAGCAGCGCCTCCGCGCTTCGGACCACGCCGGTTCGGGCATCGACCTTGGGTTGATAGTAGAGCTCGAGCTGCCCCAGTGCGACCGCACTGTGCAACTCACTCTCAAGCTGCACGCTATCCTGCGTCCCGAGCTCAATTCCCGGGGCATAGCTTTGTATGTTTCCGCGGCCCCGCAGTTTGGCGGCGTACATGGCGGCATCGGCGTGCGCCATCAATTTCTCGAGAGAACCGCCGTCAGCCGGATAGATCGCTATACCGATGCTGAGGGAGCTATGGACATCGATTCCGGCGATTTGTACCGGACTCTCAAGTGCCTCGATGGCACGCGCTGCCAGCGACGTCGCCCCGTCGGCGCTCTCGATCGAGTTGCACACGAGCACGAATTCATCGCCACCGAAACGCGCCGCGGTGTCGCCGCTACGCACGGCGGCGCTCAGGCGCCGTGCGACCTCTCGCAAAAGTTCATCGCCGGCCCGATGTCCCAGAGAGTCATTGATGAGCTTGAAGCGGTCGAGGTCGCACACCAGCAGCGCGAACGAGCGCCCGTCGCGCTCGGCATGCGCTATGGCCTGCGTCACCCGATCCTCGAGCAGTGCGCGATTGGGCAGACCCGTGAGCACATCGTGAGTGGCCAGATGGCGTAGCTGACGGTTAGCGGCCTCCAGATTGCGCGTGCGCAGGGAAATCAACTCTTCCAGACGGCCCACTTGGCCTCTGACGAGGCGCTCATTCTCCCACTTTTGACTCAGTGCCGTAGCGCATTGCAGCACCTCGATGGGCTCGGCCGGCTTACGCAGCACCAGCAGCTGGTCGCAATGCCCTAGCCTCGCGACCACCTCGGTCCAATCGTAGTCGGCGTGGGCCGAGCAGATGATGACCTGCACGTTGGGATCTTCCGCCCACAGCCGTTCGATGGTTTCAAGACCGTCCCAACCGGGCGGCATGCGCATATCGACGAACGCGACCGCGTATGGCCGTCCGTCGATGACGGCCTGACGGGCCATAGCGACGCCCGCCTGTCCTTGATGCGCGGATTCAAGCTCGAATTGAGGAGACGCTGCAACCCTTGGGGTATCGCCGAAGATGCCTGCCTCCAGAGCATCGAGCGTCGCCTTTGAGTTCAACTCTGCGGTAACAGTCAGCACCTTGCGGAAGTCGTCGTGTATCGCCGCATTGTCATCGATGATGAGAATGCGGCGGGTTGGCAGCGCGCCCGACAAGCGGCTCACGGCGCACTTCCCGGAGGCATGCTCGGCAGTTCGAGAATAAAGCTCGCGCCGCGATCGCGACCTTCGCTTTCGGCGCGCAACGATCCACCCAGTTCCTTGGCCGCGAGCGCGCTGCTGTGCAGGCCGAAGCCGTGGCCGGATTGGCGGGTGGTGAAGCCGTGCGTGAACAGCCGGCCCATGTTCTGCGTGCTGATGCCCACGCCATTGTCGATGACGCTGATGCGTATCCCACCGGGCGCCTGCTCGACACGCAACGTAACCAGCTTGTCGGTCCGACCCGAATCGTCGCAGGCGTACTTGGCGTTGCGCACCAGGTTTACCAGTATCTGCAACACCTTGTGCTTGTCGACCGTGATCGGCGGCACCTCGTCGAATTCGCGTCGCAGCGTGACTCCATGACGCGTAAAGGCGCCGGCATTCAGCCGCAGACTATCCTCGACCAGCTCCGCAACGGCGATCGTTTCGGTGATGCCGCAGCGCTTGGCGTAGCTCTGCTGCATCGCCACCGTGTCCTTGATGTGCTCCACGTTGCCGCACAATGAGGCCAGCTCCTGCAGCGTCATCTTCTGATCGGCCAGCAGTTGCTGACCCAGGGTTGCCAAGTACTCCGGTATGCGCTTGCCGCGCTCATCGGCGCTGATGAATTCTCCCACGCGTTCGCCTTGCTGCTGCAGCAGACTCGCCACTCGGCACAGGCTCGGTGCCTTGGATTGCTTGATACGCTCGGCCACCAGGCTCACGGAAATATTGACGCTGTTGAGAGTATTGCCGACGTTGTGCAGAACGTTGGTGGCGATTTCTGCCATCCCCGCCTGTCGCGACGCACGCATGAGCTGCTTGTGGACGCGTTCGAGCTCCAGATCCGCCAGCTTGCGTTCGGTAGTATCCTGAATCACCGCGACGGCGCCGAGCAGCTGCCCGTCGGGACCGAGCAGCTGGCGCGCGCTCGACAGGGTGGTACGCGGCGATGCCGAGCGCGGCACGATTACGAGCTCCAGATTGCTGATTGTCTCGCCTCGCAGGGCGCGCGCGAGCGCATGGTCTGCCGCGCTGACCGGCGTTACCCCGTCTGCGAGATACACTTCCGCTGCCAACGGCGGCGGATCGTGGGGGCTATGGGTGGAGGAATCGTGCGTGTGTATGCAGTGCAGCTCGGTGGCGGCGCGATTGTAGTGCGTGATCTGTCCCGACACGTCGCATGCCAGCAGCGCCACGGGCAAATCGGTGATGACCGCCTCGAGCAGCGTCTGTTGCTGCAATAACTCGGCCGCGAGCTGCTTGCGGGTGGAAATATCGCGCAGGAATTCGACTGACCGATCCGGTTGGGCGCTGCCCTCGCGAATCAATGCCGTCGTCACGCGCACCCACAGAATGCTGCCGTCCTTGCGGATGTATCGCTTTTCGAAATCTACGACCTCGGTCTGTCCACTCCAGAGTCGTTCGAGCTCGCTGACAGAGCGCGCCACGTCCTCGGCGTAGGTGAGATTGGCAATGGAGCGGTTCTCGAGCTCATCCAGATCGAAGCCGAGCAGCGTGCAGAATGCCTGATTGCAATGCAGCAGCCCCCCGGCGCGGTCCGCGTAGGCGATGCCGACCGGTGCCTGCTCCACCGTGCGCCGAAACAGAGTCTCGGACAATCGTCGGCTACGCCGCTCGCCCTGCGCGCTGATGCAATTGCCGATCGGACCGAATATGCCGGTCAGATCGGCACTGGCGGGCGGGGTCGGGTTGGCCGGCGATCCGGTGACAATGAGCTCGAGCTCGGCTGCGCGCCGGCAGGCATCCTCGTGCGCGACGACCTGCTGTGCCAGCAGCGCCAGCACTCGGCGCTGCGCTGGTGCGAGCTGCCGCGCCTGGGTGCTGAACACAGCCATCGTGCCCAGCACTTCGCCGGCCTCGCTCCTGAGCGCACAGCCGGCATAGGAGCGCACCGCGAGTGCGCCCACGACCGATTCAGCCTGCCGAAAGCGCGCGTCGAGTGCGGTGTCCGCAACTTCGAAGACGTCCAACGCTTGCGCGCTGTAGGCGGCAAACGGATCATGCCGCGGCCTGGAGGCCGGCGGCAGCGCGCCATCAGCGGTGCACCACGTCTCTCCCAGCGCGCTCAACTGGATGCAGGCAAAGTTTGCCGCGCACGCACTCGCGGCGACCCGGGCGAGTCCCTCGAAGACCGGCTGCAGCGATGCCGCTGTCGGCAGGCCGTGCGCGACGCTGCCGTGCGCGGCGCGGGCCCCGAGGCGCGAATCGGGGTTCATGGGCCCAGCGCTGATTGTGACGCGAATCGCGACATCGAACGCTTCCGCACCGGCAATATGGGTAGAGGGGTCGCATTATGGGATAGGAGACCGACCCGCAAGATGGCGACGGCATCACAGAAATGCGGTCAATTCAGTTAATTGCGTCGCAGCTCCCGATCAGTCCGCCACCGCTGGCGGCATTGTTGCAGGCCGCTCCACAGCCGCGCCCGCCAGCCTCTCACGCACGAACTGCAGGTGCTCGCGCATCTCGTAGATCTGCTCGCCATGCGAGCCCGGCATCTTGATGCGCACGACGGCGCGTTCGATCTGGTCGAGCCGATCGAGCATTGCCGCGCGTCGCTCGGCCGACATCTCGCCGAGCGCCTCGCGCTCGAGCGCCATGAGCTCGCCATAGCGGCGGTGGATGCGGCTGCGGATGCGCCAATTGTAGAGCTGCGGCAGGTAGCGCAGGCTCGGAATCACGATCACGAAGATCGGTACCAGCACGACCACGGCGCGCGTCAACAGGCTCGCGAGCCAGAACGGCATAAAGCGGTAAGCGAAGCTCCTGCCCGACTTCTCGTAGCGCTCCGCCTCGGTGCTGAGCGGAAAATTGTGTATCTGCAGCGTCGGAAACTGACCGGCGTTCTGCAGCAGCGAGGCATGGCCGTTCACTTCGATGGCCGCCTCGATCAGCAGATCGATCAGTGCCGGATGCAGATCCGAGTGCGTCAGGAGCTCGACGGTCGGCGCCAGCATGTTGATCGGCTGCGGCGGCAGATTCTCGCCCAGATCGAATGCCCCCGCCGGAATCTGCAGCTTGCTGAGGTACGAAAATCGGCGCACGTAGGCATCGGCCTGCGGAAAACCGTACAGGCGCACCCCTGGGGTGTGCAGCATTTCCCGGATCGTCGCCGGCGCGGCGGAGTCGCCGGTCAGAAAGATGGCATCCGCCTGCCTATTGAGCAGCGCCGATCGAGCGCTCTCGCCCTCGAGGTCCAGCAGTTTCGTGGGGCCCTGCGCGTCGATGCCATTGTCCTTGAGCAATGCCAGCGCCAGAAAACGTGTGCCGCTGCCCTCCGGGCCGATCGCGACACGACGGCCGAGCAGCTCCGACAGCCGCTGCATGACCTTGGGACTGCGATAGAAGATGGTCACGGGCTGGTAGAACACGCTGCCGAGCGACACCAGGTCGCTGCTATCGCCGGTGCCCGTGACGCCGGTTTGCACCATACCCACGTCGACGCCGGTCGTCGTGTCGGTCAGGCGGTTCAGGTTGTCGAGCGAGCCTTCGGAGGTACGAATCCGAAGCTCGATGCCATTGCGTGCGAAAATCTTCTGGTAGCGCTTGGCCACCGACTCGAAGTTGCTGCCCGCCGGACCGCTGCTGAGGGTCACGACATGGGGCGGCGCCGGGCGTACGAAGTGCAGCGCTACCAGGATCGCGATCACGCTGATGATCACAGCCGGCACGAGGGTCTGCGCCAGATCCCCCCAGGACACCGCCGTGACCTTCAGCCGCAGACGCAACGCTCGCCTGCGCTTGGGCGGTGGAGGCTCAGGCGGCGCGCTCATGGCCCGGCCGAGTTCCACGCGCTGGCGATGATGTCATGCGCGCTCAAGAGGATCCGGAGCTGCGAGGTGCCGTGCTCGTACCGGACCCGGCGCGTTGTGTGAATCCCCGGCATACCGCCGCCAGTTTATTGCCGTCGGGATCGCGCACATAGGCGGCGTAGAAATCCGCGTTGTATTGCGGCCGCAAGCCCGGCGCACCCGCGCAAGTGCCGCCAGCGCCCAGGGCCGCGGCATGAAAATCATCGACCTGCTGCCAGGACTGCGCGCGTAAAGCGACCATCGTGCCATTGCCGGCCGTGGCCGGCCGGCCATCGAAAGGCGCGCACAACCACAGTGCGATCTCCTGCGCTCCACCGTTCTTGTAAGTGCCCCATCCAGCCCACCCGTCCCAGGCCGGATCGCCGCCGACATCGCAGCGCGCGAGCCCCAAAGGGGCGAGCGCCGCATCGTAGAAGCGCTCGGCGCGTGCCAGATCATTGGTGCCGAAGCAGATGTAGGTAAACATGGCGGGCGGTGCGAACCTGGAGCCTTCAGGCCCGTTAGAGTGACTGGCGCTGCGGGGAGAGCGGTAGGTGCTTACTCTGCGCAATAGTATGGCGCAGATCAATGCCAGCCACTTCGTAGCCGCGCTTGAAATCCCGGATGTGCTTGGCCATCCAGGTCTCGGCCGAGTCGCGGTCATGCGCTTCAACGGCCGCGAGCAGCCGGCGTTGCGCGTCGATGATGCGCGCTCGAGCTTGCGCGACCTGGCCGATCATGGCCGCGAGCGAGGGCTCGAGCAGCTGTAGCAGCGGCTCCTGTGCCAGCACCAGCGCCGGATTGCCGCTGGCCTCGCCGAGTGCGCGAAAGAACTGCGCCACGTGCAGCACGGTCTGCGGCGAGTCCTGAGCGGCGATCACCTGCTGCGCGGCCTGCGAGAGCAGCCGGCAATCCTCGGCGCGGCGTCGAGTGGCCGCGATGGCCGCCAACGGCGGCTCGAGAATCATGAGCGCTTCCCAGATATCCAGAAACGTCACATCGTGCAGCACCAGCGCGCGGCGCACGCCTGCGCCGACCTGCCCGGCTCCGGGCCGCAACACCATCATGCGCTTGGAGCCGCGCCGGCGACCGAGAAGCCCCGCGCTGTCGAGCTCGCGCAGCGCCTCGCGCACGGTCGAGCGATTGACCCCGAACTGGCGCGCCAGCTCGAGCTCGGGTGGCAAGTGATCACCCGCCTGCAGCCGACCCGCGACGATGTGCTCGACCAGCGCACTGGCCACCTTGCGGTAGATCGGCTCGACGGCGATCGGTTCGAATTGCAGACGCATGAGGGCGCGCGCTCAGGCCGTGAGTCGGAACAGCTCGCGACCGATGAGCATGCGGCGGATCTCCTGCGTGCCGGCACCGATCTCGTACAGCTTGGCATCGCGCAGCAGCCGCCCGGCGGGGTAATCATTGATGTAGCCGTTACCGCCGAGCGACTGGATGGCCTCCAGAGCCACCTGCGTGGCCCGTTCGGCCGCAAACAGGATCGCCGAGGCGGCATCCTGGCGCGTGCAGCGCCCGGCATCGCAGGCGCGGCCGACCGCATACACATAGGCACGGGCGGCGTTGAGGCTCACGTACATATCGGCCACCTTGGCTTGCATGAGCTGGAAGCTGCCGATGGCATGGCGGAACTGTTTGCGCTCGTGCACGTACGGCAGCGTCACATCGAGTGCTGCGGCCATGAGTCCGAGCGGGCCGCCGGCGAGCACGGCGCGCTCATAATCCAGTCCGCTCATGAGCACGCGCGTGCCCTGATTGACTCCCCCGAGCGCGTTCTGCGCCGGCACCGCGCACTGCTCAAACAGCAGCTCGCAGGTGCTCGAGCCGCGCATGCCGAGCTTGTCGAGCTTCTGCGCGCTCGAGAAGCCCGGGAAGCTCTTCTCGACAATGAATGCCGTGATGCCGCGCTCGCGCAGCTGCGGCTCGGTCTTGGCGTAGACGATGAGCACGTCGGCGTCCGGACCGTTGGTGATCCACATCTTGCGGCCGGTCAAAAGATAGTGGTCGCCCTTGGGAACGGCGCGCAATTCCATCGAGGTGACGTCCGAGCCCGCGCCGGGTTCGGACATGGCCAGCGCGCCCACGTGCTCGCCGGACAGCAGTGCTGGCAGATAGCGCTCGCGCTGCGCATCGCTCCCATGCAGTGTGAGCTGATTGACGCAGAGGTTCGAATGGGCGCCGTAGGACAGACCGACCGCGCCGCTGGCGCGCGAGATCTCCTCCATGGCGATGATATGTGCGAGATAGCCGAGGTTCGTTCCACCCCAGCGCTCCGGCACCGTGAGCCCGAGTAAGCCTAAGGCCCCGAGCTGCGGCCAGAGCTCGCGCGGGAAGCGGTTGCTGCGGTCGATGGCATCGGCCAGCGGCGCGATGCGCTCGCGCGCGAAGCGCCGCACCTGCGCACGCACTTCCGTCAGCGTCTCATCCAGTCCGAAATCGAGCTCACAGGCGTCCAAAACGCTCATTTCGGCTTGCTCCGGCGGCCTTAATTGCGTTATTGTCCGACAATCAGTCCATAAATTGCAAGCGGCCTTGCGGGGGTAGCGACCGTGGCGACGCTCTCGAGCAGCGTGAATCCCAGAAGTCAGGAATTCCTCGCCAACCGCGACGCCATGCAGGCGCTGGTATCGGACCTGCGCTCGCAGGTGGAGCGGGCCGCGCAGGGTGGCGGCGCGGCCGCACGCGCCCGCCATGTTGGCCGCGGCAAGCTGCTGCCGCGCGAGCGCGTCGAGCTGCTGCTCGACCCGGGCAGCCCGTTCCTCGAGCTCTCGCAGCTGGCCGCTTTCGGTCTGTACAACGACGAGGCCCCTGGCGCCGGTCTCATCACCGGGATCGGGCGCATCTCGGGCCGAGAATGCCTCATCGTCTGCAACGATCCGACCGTCAAGGGCGGCACCTACTATCCCCTCACGGTCAAGAAGCACCTGCGTGCGCAGGAGATCGCCCGCGACAACCGCCTGCCGTGCGTATATCTGGTGGATTCGGGTGGCGCGCACCTGCCGAGCCAGGACGAGGTGTTTCCCGATCGCGAACATTTCGGCCGCATCTTTTACAACCAGGCCACGATGTCCGCTGCCGGCATCGCGCAGATCGCCGTGGTCATGGGCAGCTGCACGGCCGGGGGCGCCTACGTGCCCGCAATGAGCGATGAGTCCATCATCGTGCGCAACCAGGGCACGATTTTTCTGGGCGGACCGCCGCTGGTGCAGGCCGCGACCGGCGAGATCGTCAGCGCCGAGGAGCTCGGGGGCGGCGATGTGCACACGCGCCTCTCGGGCGTTGCGGATCACCTGGCGGAGAGCGACGCGCACGCGCTCTCGCTTGCACGGCGCGCACTCGCCAGCCTCGCCCCGGCCGCGCACAGCGGGCTCGATATGCGTGAGCCGCTCGAGCCGCGCTATCCGGCCGAGCAGCTCTACGGCCTGATCCCTGCCGATCAGCGCAAACCCTACGACGTGCACGAGATCATCGCGCGGCTCGTGGACGACAGCGAGTTCGCAGAATGGAAGAGCCGCTACGGTCGCACGCTGGTGAGCGGATTTGCCCACCTCTGGGGCATACCGGTGGGCATCATCGCCAACAACGGCATCCTGTTCTCGGAGTCGGCCCAGAAAGGCGCGCACTTCATCGAACTGTGCTGCCAGCGGCGCGTGCCGCTGATTTTTCTGCAGAACATCACCGGCTTCATGGTCGGCCGCAAGGTCGAGCAGGAAGGCATCGCCCGGCATGGCGCCAAGATGGTCACTGCGGTGGCCGGCGCGCAGGTGCCGAAGCTCACGGTCATCATCGGCGGCAGCTTCGGTGCGGGCAATTACGCCATGTGCGGTCGCGCCTACGGCCCGCGATTTCTCTGGATGTGGCCCAACGCCCGCATCAGCGTCATGGGCGGCGAGCAGGCCGCGCGTGTCCTCTCGACCGTGCGGCGCGATGCCCTCACGGCGCGCGGCACGGAGTGGAGCGCGGCCGAAGAGAGCGCGTTCGCCGCGCCCATCCGCGCGCAATACGAGCAGCAGGGCCACCCTTACTACGCCACGGCGCGCCTCTGGGACGACGGCATCATTGACCCGTGCGACACCCGCATGTGCCTAGGGCTGGGACTGGCAGCGAGCCTGAACGCGCCGATCGCCGAGACGCGTTTCGGCGTATTTCGCATGTGAGGCACGCGGGCATGTTCGACAAGATTCTGATCGCCAATCGCGGCGAGATTGCCTGCCGCATCATGCGCACCGCGCACCGTCTGGGCGTGCGCAGCGTCGCCGTGTTCTCCGATGCCGATGCGAACGCGTTGCACGTGCGGCTGGCCGATGAGGCCGCACGGATCGGCCCGGCAAGCGCGCGCGAGAGCTATTTGCGCGCCGATGCAATCCTCGAGGCAGCCGTGCGCTCCCGAGCCCAGGGGATTCATCCCGGCTATGGATTTCTATCGGAGAACGCTGAGTTCGCGCAGCGCTGCGTGCAAGCGGGCCTGGTGTTCATCGGCCCGCCGAGCGCGGCCATTCGCGCCATGGGATCGAAGTCCGCCGCCAAGGCGCTGCTGCAGCAAACCGGTGTCCCGCTGCTGCCCGGCTATCACGGCGAGGATCAATCCGCCGCGCTGCTGCAGCAGCAGGCCGACCAGATCGGCTATCCGGTGCTCATCAAGGCCAGTGCCGGTGGGGGCGGCAAGGGTATGCGCCGCGTCGATGGGCCGGCGGACTTTGCCGCCGCTCTGGCCTCGTGTCAGCGCGAGGCGGATGCGAGCTTTGGCGACGGCCGCGTGCTGGTGGAGAAGTATCTGCTGCGACCGCGACACATCGAGATCCAGGTGTTTACCGATACACAGGGCCATGGCGTGTATCTGTTCGAGCGCGACTGCTCGGTGCAACGGCGTCACCAGAAGGTCATCGAAGAGGCGCCCGCGCCCGGCATGACGGCATCGAGGCGCGCACGCATGGGTGAGGCCGCCCTGGCCGCGGCCAAGGCCGTCGGCTACGTCGGCGCCGGGACGGTCGAGTTCATCGTCGCGCCCAACGGCGATTTCTACTTCATGGAAATGAACACGCGACTGCAAGTGGAGCACCCCGTCACCGAGATGATCACCGGCGAGGACCTGGTCGAATGGCAGCTGCGCATCGCCTGCGGCGAGCCCCTGCCGCGACGCCAGGAGGAGCTCGAGATTCGCGGCCACGCCATCGAGGCGCGCATCTACGCCGAGGATCCGGACCGCGGATTCCTGCCCTGCACGGGCCGCCTGCGGCACCTGCGCCTACCGGTCGCATCGGCGGCAGTGCGCATCGACGCCGGCGTGGCGAGCGGGGATGTCGTTTCGCCCTACTACGACCCGATGATCGCCAAGCTGATCGTCTGGGGCGAGACGCGCGAACTGGCCCGCGCCCGCATGCGCCAGGCACTGCGTGAGTTTCAGATCGTCGGGGTCGCCAACAACGTGCAATTCCTCTCGCGGCTGATCATGACCTCGGCTTTCGCCAGCGCGGATCTGGATACGGCGTTGATCGAGCGCGAGCAGACGCAGCTGTTCCCAGTGCCATCGAGCGCGGCGGACCTGCCCCGCACCGCAACCGCCGACCCAAACGCCGCAGAGCCGCATGCCGCAACGCTGCAGGCCACGGCGGCCCTCGCGGCCGCGGCCGTGGGCGTGCTGCGGGGGCAGCGCGAGCACAATGAGCGCGGCCCGGGGCTGTCGGTCTGGCGCTGCGGCCGCGGCTGGCGACTCAACGCCCCAGGCGCGCAGCGGCTGCACTTGAGCAGCCATGGCACGCAGAGCATCGTCGCGGCGCGCGATCTGGCGGATGGCTACGAGCTGCGCGTCGGCCAGCAGATCGTGCTCGCTTCGGTACCGCCCGCTGCCGATGCGCCCTTGCGCCTCACGGTGGCTGGCCGGATGCTCAAAGCCGACGTGATCATCGAGGGCCCGCGCTGCGATGTCTTCATCGACGGCGAGCATGCGCTCGTCGAGTGCATCGATCAGCTGGCCCATGTCGGCGCGCAGGCCGGTGCAGACAGCGGCATTCGCGCCGTGATGCCTGGGCGGGTCGTGGCACTGCTGGTCCAGCCGGGGGCGCGTGTTGCCAAGGGTCAGGCGCTGCTGATTCTGGAGGCGATGAAGATGGAGCACACGACCTATGCGCCGGCGGACGGCATCTGCGAAGCATTCAACGTGGCGCTCGGCGAGCAGGTCAGCGAGGGTACCGAGCTCGTGAAGTTTCAGAGCGATTCGGTGCAGGCCGCCCCGTGAGCCGGATATGAGCGGTCACATCGGCATCGTCGCCTGCTCCGCCGAGGGTGCAGCGCTCTGTTATCGCACGATCTGCCTCGAGGGCGCGCAGCTGCTCGGCCCGCATGCGCATCCGGAAGTTTCGATGCATACCCCCTCGTTCGCACGCTACATGCACTGCATCGATCGCGGCGACTGGCAGGCGGTCGCGCAGCTCATGCTCGACTCCGCGCTCAAGCTCAGCGCCATCGGGGCCGATTTCCTCATCTGTCCCGACAACACCATGCACCAGGCATTGCCATACGTGCAGCCGCACTCACCGCTCCCCTGGCTGCACATTGCCGAAGTGGTGGCGGCGGAGGCGCAGCGGCGCGGCTTGCGCCGTCTGGGACTCACGGGCACGCGCTGGTTGGTACAGAGCACCGTCTACCCGGACAAGCTGGCTGCGCGTGGAATCGAGTTCGCGCGACCCGAAGCGGCCGAGTGCGAGCAAATCAACCGCATCATCATGCAGGAGCTGGTGCGCGGCCTCTTCAGGCCCGAAGCCGTGGCCTACTTTCAGCAGGTCATGCAGCGGCTCGCCGCGTGCGGCTGCGATGCCGTGGTTTTGGGCTGCACCGAGATCCCACTGATCATGAACGACTCGAATTCGCCACTGCCGACGCTCGATTCCACGCGGCTGCTCGCGCGCGCGGCGTTGCAGCGCGCGGTCCAAGGGTCTACCGACCGGGGCTAGTCAAAGGCGATACAAGGCAGCAACTGTATAAAATACTCTATGTTATCTATATATGTAGTTGTTTTATAATTAAAATATTATCGCAAGAGCGGCGCGACGTCGGCGCCTGGCGCGCTCGAGCCCGCAGGTCTACTCGAAAGTGCCTCCAAGGCGCGTAGATCCGGAGCAATTTCACGTTTTCGCAGCGCCACTTGCGCACTGGTGCACAGGCCGAGTGAGGCCATCCTTAGTAGGGTGACAGCATGGCCTTCACCCTAAAGGGCAAACTGGGTATTCCCGATTCCCCCTATGCGGCCGAGCTCGGTAAGAGCGCCGCGGACATCAAGTTTGCGCCCGATTTGGAACAGGAATTCGACGGTTTCTTCCTGAGCGAGCGGCGCGCCCAGGTGCGATCGTTCAACGGCGCGCTGTGCGCGCTATCGCTATGGGCATTGCTGCTATCCTTCGGACACGACTCGAGCCACGATGCTGTGCAGCGGCTGCGCTTGGCGGTGCTCGCACTCAGTTGCGCCGCGCTGACCTGGGCTGCCTTCAGCCGGCTCTATCAGGAGATCTACCTCGCCGTAGGGCGCTGGGCCTCGCTGGTCATCGCGATTTTCGGCTCGTTCGAGATTGCGCACCGCCTGGCCGCCGGACAGGGCGAAATGCTCGCATGGCTCGCGGCCTATAGCATCGGCTTGTTCTTCATGAGTGCACTGCGCTTCGGCGCGGCCGTGCAGGCGAGCCTGGCGCTCGTGGCCAGCCTGACGCTGGGTCTGTTTCTCAATGGGCAATCGCGGGCCCTCATTGCCCACGACGTCGGCATCGTGGTGATCATTCTGCTGATCGTCGGCAGCGCCTACTTTCAGCAGGCGCAGCGCTACCGCAAGGGATTTCTCGAGCGCGGACTGATCGCGGATCTGGCCGCGCGCGACGGACTGACGGGACTGAAGAACCGCCGCGCCTTCGACGAGCACCTCATCCGCTCCTGGCAGCAGGCACTGCGCGACCGCAAGACGATCGCCGTCATGTTCATCGATGTCGATACCTTCAAGAAATTCAACGACCGCTACGGCCACAAGGCCGGCGACATCGCGCTGCAGCGCATCGCGGGCGTCGTGCACAGCATCGCCAAGCGCGCCCTCGATCTGGCCGCGCGCTACGGCGGTGAAGAGCTCGCCGTGATTCTCTACGACGTGCCGCGCGAGGCAGCCTTGCCCCTGGCCGAAGCCATGCGCACCGCCGTGATGAATCTCGGCATCGAGCACCTCGACGGCACGCCGTTGAACGTCGTCACGATCAGCATCGGCGTCGGCATCGTGCGCCCGACACTCTCGCGCAGCCCCGACGGGGCTGTGCAGCTCGCCGACGAGGCGCTCTACGCCGCCAAGCGCAACGGCCGCAACCGCGTCGAAGTGTTCGAATCCGAGTACGACGCGCTGTCGACCGGAAGCTTCCGCAAGCGCTAGAGGCGCAGCACCCGCGCCGCCACCCTGCCCGTGCCGCGCCTCAAGCGCCCGCGAGCACCATGGCACTGAGCGTGGGTACCGCGGCGCCTCCCTTGACCTCTTCGGTGACGGCGAACTGATTGGCGTTCTGAATCGGCCGGCGCGCCGTGAAGTCAACACGGCCGTTACCCGCCTCATCCACCTGCAGAATGCCGGCGTCCACCGGTGTCGAGTAGCGCGGATCGATGATCCAGAGCTGGTAATCCTTGCCCTTCGGCGGCGGCTTGAGATGGTGCACGACCATAACGCCGCTCTGGCGCTCGTTGTCCCAGACGCTTGCGGCGATGGCGTGCGGATCGGTGCGCAATTGCGCGTTGAGCACCGCGATACGCATGTTGGCGAGGCGATTGCTCTGCTGCAGCGTGAGCACCGTCTGGCGCAGATCGTCGCGTTCGTAGCGCAGCCTGCTCGCGACCTGATTGATCTCATCGATGCGACGCTGCTGGGCATCGAGCTGCACGCGCAATCCAATGGTCTGCCAGCCGAACAGCAGACACAGCGCGGCAAACCCCGCGGCGAGCGCCCAGGGCAGCCACGAATGCGTAGCCGTTCCCGCATCCAGCTGCGCGATGAGCTTCGCCCGGTGAGCCGCCGGCGGCACCAGCGCGGGCGCGGTGCCGGCGAGCAGCTCGCTGACGCTGCGCAGCTGCGCCACGAGCTCGCGCAATTCGGCATCGCTATGCAGTTGACGCTCGAAGTCCCGCGCCTCCTGCGCGTCCAGGGCGCCGAGGGCGTAGGCGCTGGCCAGTTCTGCGGTGGGCTCGTCGATCACAGCGCATCCCCCAGCTGCTCGCGCAAGCGCAGCATGCCGCGGCGGATCCTGGCCTTGACCGTGCCGAGCGGCTCGCCCAGACGCGTGGCAATCTCGCTCTGACTCAATCCGGCGAAGAAGGCCAGCTCGATGACCTGGCGCTGATCGAACGACAGCTCATTGAGCGCGGTGCGGACCCGCTCGGCGCGCTCGCGCCCGTGCAGCAGCTCGTTGGCCGAGGCCACCGTCGCCTGCTCGTTGCGCTCGGTCTCAATGGCGATCTCCTCGACGAGCCGCCGCCGGCGCGTCGAGGCGCGCACGCGGTCGATGGCCTTGTTGCGCGTCAGAGTGACTGCCCAGCTCGAGAGCGTTCCGAGCGCCGCATCGTAGCCGTCGGACTTGTGCCAGATCTGCGTCACCACATCCTGCAGCACATCCTCGGCCTCGCGCGCATCGCCCAGCACGCGCGCGGCCACCGACAGCAACAGCGGCGCATAGCGATCGTAGAAAGCGAGAAAAGCCGCGCGGTCGCCGCCGCGGATGCGGCGGATCAGCTCGGAATCAGGATGATTGCCAATCGGATCTTGCAGGCTCACTGACACTCGCCATTGGCGCTCGCGCACCCACCCCATCGCCAGCGCGCCCGCGCCCGCGCGGGGCCTTTGGGGGCAATTATCCATGGCGCCGCCATTATTCATAACAGACCAATTCGCCACCCACAAGCCGTCGATAGCAGATAAACGCCCGCCCCCCGGGCGTGGACGCATCCGATGGAGTGGTCGGTGCGATATATTGGCGGGTACCTTGCAGCGAAATACAACCACATGCAAACGTTGGCAATCGTTGGCACGGGGATTGCGGGACTCGGTTGCGCGCACTTCCTGCAGCGCCGATTTGCCCTGACGCTCTATGAGCAGGCAAGCCATGTCGGCGGTCACGCCAATACGGTCCTGGTCGCGGAGCCGGCGCAGAGCATACCCATCGACACCGGCTTTATGACCTACAATGAAGTCACTTACCCGCATCTGACGCGGCTGTTCAAGGAACTCGACGTGACTTCGCAGCCGAGTTCGATGTCCTTCAGCGTGCAGCATCTGCCGGCGGATCTGGAATTCTGCGGCTCGAGCCTCAATCACCTGTTTGGCCAGCGCCGCAATCTGTTCAAAGCCAGGTTCTGGAAGCTGCTGCTGACTATCAACCGCTTCAACGCGGAAGCCGTCGCCAGTCTGGATTCGCAGCGCTACGAGACGCAGAGCCTCGGTGAATACATCGAGCAGCGCAATTACGGCGAGCAGTTTCGCGACTTCTATCTGCTGCCGATGAGCTGCGCGGTCTGGTCGAGCCCGCCGGAGCGCATGCTGCAGTTTCCGGCGATGACATTGCTGCGCTTTTTTCACAATCACGGCTTTCTCGGTCTGCACACGCAGCATCCGTGGCGCACGGTCGCCGGCGGCGCCAGACGCTACGTCGAGAAGCTCACGGCGCCGTTTCGCGAGCACATTCATCTGCGACGCGGCGTGGCCGAGGTGCGGCGCGAGCACGGCGGCGTGCGTGTGACCGACCAGTCCGGTCACAGCGAGCGCTACGATCACGTAATTCTCGCCTGCCATGCCGACCAGGCGCTGCGCATGCTCTGCGATGCCGACCAGCGCGAGCATGCCCTGCTCGGTGAATTCAAGTACCACCGCAACACCGCCTGGCTGCATACCGATGCCGCGGTGATGCCGCGCAGACAGCGCTGCTGGTCGTCGTGGAATTACCGCATCGGCGCCGAGGCCGACGGCCGCATGGCGCCGTGCACCGTCTACTGGATCAACAGTCTGCAGCGCATCCCGACGCGCCAGAATTATTTCGTGTCGATCACCGGCGATGAGACGCTGCGTCCCGAGACGATCCTGCAGCGCATCGAATACGAGCATCCGCTGTTCGACAGCGGCGCGATTCGCGCACAACGGCAGCTGCCCGAGCTCAACCGTCGTGCCACGGGGGTGTACTTCTGCGGCAGTTATTTCCGCTATGGCTTTCACGAGGACGCCCTGGGCTCGGCGCTCGAGCTCAGCCGCCAGCTCGCCGGCGACGTATGGCACTGAGCTCCTGCCTGTACCAATGCCGGGTCATGCACCAGCGCCTGCTGCCCCGACGCTACACGCTCCGGCACGCGCTGTTCATGTGCTATCTCGACCTCGATGAGCTCGAGCAGCTGTCGAGGCGGCTGCGGTTGTTCAGCCGCAATCGCTGGAACCTCTATGGCTTCCACGACGCTGATCACCTGCCCGGCCTCGGCGAGCGCGGCGCGGCGCTCAAGCAGCGGGTCGAGCAGTACCTCGCCGGCGAGGGCGTGCATCTTGGCACCGGTGGCCGCATCCGGCTGCTGACGCTGCCGCGCATCGCCGGATATGTGTTCAATCCCATCTCGGTTTACTTCTGCTTCGAGCAGCGCGCGAGCACGCCGCTTTGCGCGCTCGCCGAGGTCGGCAATACCTTCGGTGAGCACAAGCTCTATCTGCTGCGGCGCCGGGCCAGCGGGCAGGCGCAGCAGTTCGTGCTGCGCGTGCCGAAGCACTACTACGTCTCGCCGTTCTCGAGTCTGACGCTGCAATTTGATTTCAGGCTGCGCACACCCGAGGCCGCGCTCGAGCTGTGCATCGATGATTACGATGGCGCGCGTCGCGTGCTGCGCAGCGCGCTCTGGGGCCGCCGGCAGGCACTGAGCGACCTGCGGCTGGCCTGGTTCACGCTCAAGTATCCGCTGCTGACGCTGCAGGTCATCGGCTTGATTCACTGGCATGCATTGCGGCTGTGGCTCAAGGGCCTGCCCTGGCATCGCAAGGCGGATGATCCGCAACTGCAGCAGCAGGTCCTGCGGCCCAGCGCCGAGCTGCGCGCTGCCCGCACGCAGAGGCTGGTGAAGCCATGAGCTGGTGGCTGCGCTGCGCCTTCAGTGTGGTATTGGTAAGCATGCTCTGCGTGACCAGCTGGGCGAGTGTGCAGGTGCCGTTGTGGCACACACCGCGCGCGGTTGTTTTGCATCCCTGGTTCATCGCCACGTTGTTCGACGCCTACTTCGGTTTTTTGACCTTCTATCTGTGGCTCGCCTGGCGCGAGACGCGCGCGATCCCGAGAATTGTCTGGCTGATCGCGCTGCTCGCGCTCGGCAATATCGCCATGTCCGCCTACATGCTGCAGTTGCTGTGGCGGTTGCCGGCCGACGCCACGATGGCGCAGCTGCTGCTGCGACACGGCACGCGCCGCGCATGAACGCTGCAGGTCATGGACTGCGCGGCCTGTGGCGGCGCCGCGTGCTCGATGTCACGCTCGCGCAATTGCGCCAGGGCATCACGCCGCACAAGATTGCGCTGACCATCGCGCTCGGCACCGTGCTCGGACTGTTTCCGATTCTGGGCACGACCACGGCGCTGTGTCTGTTCGCGGGACTGCTGCTGCGGCTCAACCAGCCGGTTATCCAGGCGGCGAACTGGGCTGCCGCACCACTGCAGATACCGGGCATTTATCTGTTCGTGCGCATCGGCGAATGGCTCACGCACTCCCCGCCGGTGTCCTTTTCGATTTCGGCGCTGCTGCTGGCCTTCAAGACCTCGCCGCTGCGTTTCCTGCAGCAGTACGGCATCACCGGCCTGCGCGGCGTGCTCGCCTGGCTGCTGATTGCCCCGGGCATCGCCGCAGCGCTCTACGCGCTGACCCTGCCGCCGCTGCGGCGCATGGGCGCGCGCCTGCTCGGCCAACCGCAGCGGTCCTGAAATCGGACGCGAACGTGTTACTGGAACGCTGGCTGGAAAAGGATCTCTTGCCCGACGCGGCGCTGCGCTTCGGCATCCGGCGGCTGCTGCGCGCGCGGCTGCGCCAGGAGTGCCGCGCGGATCCGGAGGCGCAAATGCAGGCGCTGCAGGCACTGATCGCGCAATTGCGCACGAGCCCGATCGCCATCGAAACCGCGGCCGCCAATGCCCAGCACTATGAGTTGCCGACCCGCTTCTTCGAGCTGTGCCTCGGCAAGCGCTTGAAATACAGCAGCGGTCTGTGGTCGGGCGGCATTCAAACGCTCGATGCGGCCGAAGAGGCCATGTTGCGCCTGAGCTGCGCGCGCGCGCGCATCGCCGACGGACAGCGCATCCTCGAGCTCGGCTGCGGCTGGGGATCGCTGTCGCTCTGGCTGGCCGAACACTACCCGGCGGCGCAGATCACCGGGGTGTCGAATTCCGCCACGCAGCGCGAGTACATTCTGCAGCAATGCGAGCGCCGTGGCCTGCGCAACCTGCGTATCCTGACCTGCGACATGAATCGCTTCGACATCGCCGAGCGCTTCGAGCGCGTGGTGTCGGTCGAGATGTTCGAACACATGAAGAATTACCAGCGACTCATGGCCAACATCAGCCGTTGGCTCGAGCCCGGGGGGCTGCTGTTCGTCCACATCTTCACGCACCGCGAATACGCCTATCACTTCGAAGCGCGCGACGACACGGATTGGATGGCACGCTATTTCTTCAGCGGTGGCATCATGCCGAGCGACGATCTGCTGCTTTATTTCCAGAATGACCTGCGGCTCGAGGCGCACTGGTGTCTCAGCGGCCGACACTATCAGCGCACCGCGGAGGCCTGGCTCATGAACATGGACCGCCTTGAATCGCAGGTGCGGCCGCTGCTGGCGGCGACCTACGGCGCGCGTGAGGCCACGCGCTGGTGGGTGTACTGGCGCGTTTTCTTCATGGCCTGCGCCGAGCTGTGGGGGTATCGCGGCGGCCAGGAATGGCTGCTCTCGCACTATCTGTTCCGCAACCCGACGCCAGCGCCGCCGCAATGACCGCCAACCGACCCCTCTACTACGGCTGGAGAGTGCTGGCGGCGCTGTTCATGGCCGGATTCATGGTCTATGGCGGCGGCCTCTGGAGCTTCGTGCTGTTCGTGGTACCGCTGACGCAGGAGTTCCACTGGAACCGCGCGGCCACGGGCGGCCTGGTGACCGCCTTCTGGCTCAGCGCACCGCTGATCCTGCTCGGCGGCTATGGTATCAAGCGCTTCGGGGCCAGGCGCATGCTGATCGCGGGGATCCTGCTCGAAGCACTGTGCGTCGCCCTGCTCGCGACGGTCTCGAGCTTCTGGCAGATGTACCTGCTGCGCGCGGCCATGGGATTCGGCAAGGTGGTGTTTGCCGTCACCTTGCCCTACTCGGTGTCGCTGTGGTTCTCGCGTCATTACTCCTTAGGCCTCGGCATCACCTGGGCTGGATGGCATTTCGGCGGGCTGGCGCTCGCGCCGCTGATCGGCTGGATCATCGGCCAGTTCGGTTGGCGAGCGGCGTGCCTGACGATCGCAGTCGGCCTCGTGAGCGTGGGCCTGATTCCGACGCTGTTGACGCAGCGCGCGCGCTCGCCGCGGCAGCTGGGCCTCGGACTGGACGGGGATGCGCTCGAGACGGCATCGAGCCGGGTGGCCCCAGCGGTACGGTCCGACGCACCCCGCGGCTCGCTCGGCGATCTGCTGCGCTCGGCGGCGTTCTGGAGCATTGCGCTCATGACGCTGCTGTTTTACACCACGTACAGCGGGCTGCTGACGCACCAGGGCGCCATCGTCGAAGGCGCCGGATTCTCAGCCGCTTTGGCCTCCCTGGTGCTCGGCTCGACCGCGGGATTCGCGGGCGCGGGTAGCCTCAGCACCGGCTGGATCCTCGACCGCTACCCGATCCGCAGCGTCGGCGTCGCACTCTGTCTGCTGCTGCTGACCGGAGCGCTTGCGTTGCTCTGGGTCGACCGCGCGCGTTCGGTCGCAGCGCTCGTGACGTACGCGGCGTGCTTCGGCTTCACGGTCGGGGGGTCCGATCTGTACTTCGTGGCATTGCTGCGCCGCCGATTCCCGCAGGTCAGCGTCGCCTACAGCTACAGCGCCTGGTATTTCTGCCAGATCCTGACGCTGCTGGTCGGTGGCCCGGCCGCCGGCCTGGTGTTCGATCTGACCGGCAACTACGCGCGAACGCTGGGACTGCTGGTCGGCAGCGCCTCCCTGGCGCTGTTGCTGTCGCTGCTGATCGTGCGCTCAGCGCAGCGCGAACCCGCGACGGCCTGAGGGTATCGACCTACGCCTGCGGCGCAGATCGGTCGGGTATGCTGGCGGCAGGATTCAACGCACCGACGCGCCTGACGGCCTGCGACCAAGCGGCCATTTGCTGCTGCGCCCAGTCGCGGCTGCGCGAGGGCTCGAAGCGGCGATCGATGCGCCAATTCGCGACCACGTCCGCTTCGGAATTCCAATAGCCTGCCCCGAGGCCAGCCAGGTAGGCGGCGCCCAGAGCCGTGGTCTCGGTGACCACGGGCCGCACGACCGGCACGCCCAGCAGGTCCGCCTGAAACTGCATGAGCAGATTGTTGGCGCTGGCGCCACCGTCGACGCGCAACTCCACCAGCGGATGTCCCGCATCGCGCTCCATGGCGGCGAGTACGTCGCAGCTTTGGAAGGCGATGCCCTCGAGCGCTGCGCGAGCGATGTGCGCCCGGCGCGCACCGCGCGTGAGCCCGACGATCGCGCCGCGCGCGTGCGGATCCCAATAGGGTGCACCCAGACCGGTAAAGGCGGGCACGAAATGCACGCCGCCGCTGTCCGGCACGCTGGCGGCGAGCGCTTCGACCTCGCTCGCCGCCTCGATGATGCCGAGTCCGTCGCGCAGCCACTGCACGACCGCGCCGGCCACGAAAACGCTGCCCTCGAGGGCATAGGTGCGTTGCGTGCGCTGCCAGGCGATCGTCGAGAGCAGGCGGTGCCGCGAGTAGGTGGGCGCCTGACCGGTGTTCATGAGCACGAAGCAGCCGGTGCCGTAGGTATTCTTGGCGGTGCCGCGCGTGAAGCAGGCCTGACCGAACAAGGCTCCCTGCTGATCGCCGCAGATGCCCGTGATCGGCACGCGCCGATCGCCGAGTTCGGCTTGCGGCGCATCGCTCGCTGAAAGCGACGAGCCAATCACGGTGGGCAGGCAGGCACGCGGGATATCGAACAGATTCAGCATCGGCTCCGACCAGGCCGCCGAATCCAGTTCGAGCAACAGCGTGCGGCTGGCATTGGTGACGTCGGTGACGTGATGGCGCCGAGCCGTCAGATTGAAGATCAACCAGCTGTCGACCGTGCCGAAGGCCAGCTCTCCGCGCTCGGCCCGCGCGCGCGCGCGCGGCACGTGATCGAGCAGCCACTTGAGCTTGGTCGCGGAGAAATACGGATCCAGACGCAGACCCGTGCAGCGCTCGACCGCCGGCTCATGGCCCAGCGTTCTGAGTCGCTCACACTCGCTCGCCGTGCGGCGATCCTGCCAGACGATCGCGGGCGCAACCGGCGCGCCTGTGGCGCGCTCCCACAGCACGCAGGTTTCGCGTTGATTGGCGATACCGATCGCCACCAGGTCGGCGGCCGTGGCGCCGGCCGCGCGCAGCACTTCCTGCATGGTCGCGAGCTGACTCGCCCAGATTTCCTGAGCGTCGTGCTCGACCCATCCGGGCTGCGGGAAGGACTGGGCGAATTCGCGTTGCGCGGTGGCGACGGCGCTGCCGCTGCGATCGAACAGGATGGATCGCGAACTGGTCGTCCCCTGATCGAGCGCCAGCACGAAGCGCGAGCGGCTCACCGGCGGCTCTGATTGACGACGGTCGCGAAGGCCCCGAGCATCAAGCTATCGTGCATCAGTGCTGCCCAATGTTCTCGAGCGCGGCGGCCGGATCGGTCGCGACGCGCATGCCGCTGTGGTGGGCCCGGAACAGCCGCCAGCGCTCAGCCAGCAGCACACACAGCAGACTCACGAGTCCGCTGCCGAGTGCACCGCCTGCGAGCGGCACCGTCGAGTCGTTGAACTGCCGCCCGATCGCCGCGCCCACGAGCGCACCGCCGAAGGTCGTGAGGAAACCCTGGACCGATGCGCCGACGCCGGCGATGGCTCCGAGCGGCTCCATGGCCATGGCGCCGAAGTTCGACACCGCCAGGCTGAAGCAGCCCATGGTCGCGGACTGCAGCGCCACGAACGCCCACAGCGGCTCGGGGCCTGAGAGCGCAACCGTCAAATGCACGCATGCCGCGACAATATAGAACAGCAGGGCCGCGTGTGAGATGCGGCGCATACCAAAGCGCTCCACGATGCGGGAATTGAGCAACGCGCCCACTCCCATCGACATCGCACAGAGTGCGAACATGGTCGGCATCCAGCTCGCGCGATGAAACACCCCGGCGAAGATCTGCTGCACCATGCCGACATAGGCGATCAGCGAGCCGAACATGACCGTGACCGCGAGCGAGTAATACAGCGAGGTCCTGTTCGTGAGCACCGTGCCGACCGCGCTCGTGATGTGCTGCACGGTCAAGGTCATACGGAACTCCGGATGCAATGTCTCGGGCAACCGCAGCCAAGCCCACAGGCCAATGAGCGTGGCGAACGCGGCGAAGACGATGAAAACGAAGCGCCACGGCGCGAGCAGCAGCAGCAGCGCGCCCAGGCTCGGAGCGAGGATCGGCACCATCAGAAAAACGACGAACGTCAGCGACAGCACGCGCGCCATCCTCCGGCCCACATAGAGATCGCGTATCACCGAGCGCGTGACCACGACGCTCGCCGCGGCGAGTCCATGCAGCAGGCGCCAGCCGAGCAAAGCGCGAAAGCTCCCTGTGAGAGCGCACAGCACCGCCGCGATCGCATACAGCGACAGCCCGCCGAGCAGCACCGGCCGACGGCCGAAGCGATCCGACATGAGTCCCCAGAACAGCTGGCCGAGCCCGACCCCGACGACGTAGGCGGTGACGATCCATTGGCCGTGGTTGGCGTTGGCGACCTGCAGCTCGCGCACGATCGTCGGCAGCGCGGGCAGCATTGCATCGACCGCGAGGGCCTGCGTCGAGAGCATGGCGGCGGCCAGTACGACGAACTCACCAAAGCCGATGGCCGGTCGCGCACGGACGCCAGGCTGCGGCTGGCCGTTGAATGCGCCTCGCTGCGGCCCCGGCCTCAAACGAACGTCCATCGCACCAGCAGGTCCCCCACGATGTTCATCCAGATACGCATGCATCCTCCTGCGGTGGCTGGTCGCTATCATAGCCGCGCGCGCAGGGGTGCCGAGGCTCGCGCTCGCGAGCTCCAAGTCAACGGATTGGAGGGCTGCCTCGTTGGTATCAGCAGATCGTTCACCAGGAGGCTGCAGTATGCGTTACATCCCTGCCCTGTTGCTCGCCCTCAGCATCGGCGCGGCGGCGAGTCTGTACACACCCGCTGCCCAGGCGGCCGGGTTTTACGTCGCCGTTGGCCTGCCCTCACCCGCATTCGCAGCGCCGCTCGCAGCGGGCGTGACTATTGCGCCGCGCCACGTAGTGCTGCCCGCCTATGCCGTGGCCCCACCGTGGTTCGGCTACTTCGGCCCGCGCTACTGGGGTTACGGCCACGGCTTCTACGCGTACCGCCACGGCGGCTGGGGCTACCGACGGCGCTAACACACGGGGGTGCGAGGCATGGCGGCACTGCCGTCGGCGCCGCCTGCCGCGCACAGAGCGATCAGCGCACGGTCGGCCGGTTCGCCAGCAGCTGGGCCACGACGCCTGGATCGGACAGCGCTGAGGTGTCACCGAGTTGCTCAGTCTCGTTCGCAGCGATCTTGCGCAGGATGCGCCGCATGATTTTACCGCTGCGGGTTTTTGGCAAACCTGGCGCCCACTGAATGGCATCCGGGGTTGCAATCGGTCCGATCTGTTCGCGCACGACCTTGCGCAGCGCCCCGCGCAGCTCTTCCGAGGGTACCTGTCCGGCCTTGAGCGTCACGTAAGCGTAGATGCCCTGTCCTTTGATGTCATGCGGGAAGCCGACCACGGCCGCCTCGGCCACGGCGGGATGTGCCACCAGCGCACTTTCCACCTCGGCCGTGCCCATGCGATGCCCGGAGACGTTGATGACATCGTCGACGCGTCCCGTGATCCAGTAATACCCATCCTCGTCGCGGCGCGCGCCGTCGCCAGTGAAATAATTTCCCGGGTAGGCACGAAAGTAGGTGTCGATGAACCGCGCCTGATCGCCGTACACGGTCCGCATCTGTCCAGGCCAGCTGTCCTTGAGAAGCAGCACGCCCTCGCAGGCACCCTCGAGCGAGGTGCCGTTGGCATCGACGATTTCCGGCTGCACGCCGAAGAACGGCTGCGCCGCCGAGCCAGGCTTGAGCCGCGTGGCTCCCGGGAGCGGGGTGATCAGGATGCCACCGGTCTCGGTCTGCCACCAGGTATCGACGATCGGGCAGCGGCCATCGCCAATCACCCGGTGGTACCACTCCCATGCTTCGGGATTGATCGGCTCGCCCACACTGCCGAGCAATCGGAGCGACTGGCGCGAGTGTTGCTGCACCCACTGATCCCCTTCGCGCATGAGCGCGCGCACGGCCGTGGGCGCGGTATAGAAAACCGTGACCTGATGGCGGTCGCACACTTCCCAAAAGCGCCCGGGATTCGGGTAGCTCGGTACGCCTTCGAACATCAGCGTGGTGGCGCCGATGGACAGCGGTCCGTAAAGCACGTAGCTGTGACCGGTAATCCAGCCGATATCCGCCGTGCACCAAAAGACGTCCTGATCGCGGTGATCGAACACGCTTTCGAACGTATAGGAGGCGTACACGAGGTAGCCGCCGGTCGTGTGCAGCGCGCCCTTGGGTTTGCCGGTCGAACCGGAGGTGTAGAGGATGAATAGCGGATCCTCAGCGCCCATCTCCTCGACCGGACAGTCGGCGGAGGCGCGCGCCATGAGCTCGGAATAGGACAGGTCGCGTCCGCTCTGCCATTCAATGGCCGCGCCTGTGCGCTGCACGACGACGACCGTTTCAATGGTGCTGGTTACGCAGTGTGTGAGCGCGGTATCGACCGTCGCCTTGAGCGGCACCTTCTTGCCGCCGCGCAGCCCCTCGTCGGCCGTGATGAGAATGCGCGAGCCGCAATCGTCGATGCGGTTGGAGATGGATTCGGCCGAGAATCCGGCAAACACGACCGAGTGAATGGCGCCGATGCGCGCGCAGGCCAGCATCGCCACCGCCGCCTCGGGAATCATCGGCAGATAGATCGTGACTCGATCGCCCTTGCGCACGCCCAGTTCCTTGAGCACGTTGGCGAATCGACATACGTCGGTGTGCAACTCGCGGTAGCTGATGCGGCGCGATTGCCCTGGCTGGTCGCCTTCCCAAATGATCGCCGTGCGCTCGCCGCGCTCCTGCAGGTGTCGATCCAGGCAGTTGTGCGCCACGTTCAGCGTGCCATCCTCGAACCAGCGGATCCGAAAGTCCTCGACTCGAAAGGAGACGTTCTTGACCCGACTGTAGGGGCGAATCCAATCCAGCCGCTGGCCGACTTCGCCCCAGAACGCCTCGGGATTCTCAATGCTGCGCGCATAACCTTCGGTGTAGCGCTTCGCATCGAAGCGAGATTGAGCACCGAAGCCCGCGGGCACGTCGTACAGATGCGTCATTTGACTCACGGGTGATTCCCCCTTCCCTGTTCTGCTTGCATCGCTCGGCACCGATTCGCCAGCGACGGACCAGGTTGGCCTACTGCACGCCGCCGTCCCCGGATTCAGTCGTCTCGCCGGGCAACGCGCACAGCGATGAACGAATCAGAAAGCGCTGGTTCAGCGGCGCCTCGAGCGAGAAGCTCGCGCCGCGCCCGGGCACCACATCCACGCTCCAGCGCGTATGCGCCCAGCGTCGCAGCTGCTCCCGGTCCATCCAGAATTCGCAGCCAACGATGTCTCCCACCTTCTCATCGACGCCGCCGAGCTTGAATTCCCCTACTTTGAAGCACATCGGCGCGCTGCCATCGCAGCAGCCGCCCGAGAGATGGAACATGATCGGCCCGTGGGCTGTCTTCAGCTGCTCGATCAGTACTCGGGCCGCCGGCGTCGCGGTGACACGACCGATCGATGATACGGCGATTTCGTTCAACGGCAGCCTCCTTGGCTCTTGCACGGTCAACCGGGGCGGACGCTGCGGCGCTTGAGCCGCGCTGTCCACCCCGGTTTTCCAATGCCCCATTCAGCTCTAGAAGAACCCTAACGCCTTCGTGCTGTAGCTCACAAGCAGGTTCTTTGTCTGCTGATAATGATCCAACATCATCTTGTGGGTCTCACGGCCGATACCGGACTTCTTATAGCCGCCAAAGGCCGCATGCGCCGGATAGGCGTGATAGCAATTGGTCCACACTCGTCCGGCCTTGATACCGCGCCCGAAGCGATAGGCCATGTTCATGTCGCGAGTCCACACGCCGGCACCCAGTCCATAGAGCGTGTCATTCGCGATCTCGAGCGCCTGCTCCGGGGTATCGAACGTCGTGACCGACACGACCGGCCCGAAGATCTCCTCCTGGAAGACCCGCATCTTGTTTTGCCCTTCGAATATCGTGGGCTTGATGTAGTAGCCGCCCGATAGTTCGCCGGCGAGCTTGTTGGCGGCACCGCCGGTGAGCACCTTGGCGCCTTCCTTCTTGCCGATGTCGATATACGAGAGGATCTTCTCGAACTGATCGTTGGACGCTTGCGCCCCGATCTGCGTGCTCATTTCGTAGGGGTCGCCCTGACGGATGCTCTCGACCCGCTTGACGGCCTTGTCCATGAAGCGCTCGTAAATCGAACGCTGCACCAGAGCTCGCGACGGACAGGTGCAGACCTCACCCTGGTTCAGCGCAAACATCGCAAAGCCTTCCAGAGCCTTGTCGACGAAGTCATCGTTTTCGCGCATCACGTCGGCAAAGAAGATATTCGGCGACTTGCCGCCGAGCTCGAGCGTGACCGGGATTATGTTCTCCGAGGCGTACTGCATGATCAGCCGACCGGTCGTGGTCTCACCGGTGAAGGCGATCTTGCCGATGCGGGGGTTGGAAGCCAGCGGCTTGCCGGCCTCGAGGCCGAAGCCGTTGACTACGTTGAGCACTCCAGGCGGCAGCAGATCCTGGATCAGCTCCATGAGCACCATGATCGACAGCGGCGTCTGCTCGGCGGGCTTGAGCACGACGGCATTGCCGGCGGCGAGCGCAGGCGCCAGCTTCCAGACGGCCATGAGAATCGGGAAATTCCACGGAATGATCTGTCCCACCACACCAATGGGCTCATGGAAGTGATAGGCGACGGTGTCGTCGTCGATCTCGCCGATCGAACCCTCCTGTGCACGCACGCAGCTGGCGAAATAGCGGAAATGGTCGACCGCGAGCGGCAGGTCAGCAAGGTTGGTCTCACGAATCGGCTTGCCGTTGTCGTAGGTTTCCACCGCAGCGAGAAACGGCAGATATTCGGCCATGCGGTCCGCAATTCGGTTCAGAGCCTGGGCGCGCTCGGCGACCGCGGTGCGGCCCCACTTGTCCGCGGCTGCATGCGCCGCATCGAGCGCGAGCTCGACATCCTCGGCCTGTGAACGCGCGATCTGGCAGATGACCTGGCCGGTCGTGGGCGAAATGTTGTCGAAGTAGCCGCCCTTGACCGGAGCAACCCACTTACCGCCGATGGAATTCTCGTAGCGGCCGCGCAAGGGCACGGTGCGGGGCAGTGTCTTCAAATGCGCCGCTAACGACGCGCTCAGATTCATGGAAGCCGCGGCTGCAGGACTGCTCGTCCGGGCCTGGGCGGAACTCGAGGAACTCATTAATACTCTCCTTATCGTCGGTTTGATTGGTTGCCTTGATCGTTTGATCCCGCGGTCAGCATGGTCGATTCCCGTTGCCTGGGCCGCCACGCCGCGTCCCGTACGGCGTCCTCAGGCTGCAACTTTACGCCCGTTTGATCGCCGAGAGTTCCCGTGCCGATCCAGTGGACGATTATTTTCCGTAATAACGTAACGGCACCCTGGATTTCTCAGCCTGCTCGTAGGTCAGCGCCTGCATGCCCGGCGGATAGCCGTTCTGCTGCAGCAGGTACGCCATGATCACGACATCCTGTTCGCGCGTCAGGCTGCCGGGTGTGGCGGCAGGCATGAGCTTGGCGACGAAATTGAAGATCTCGTTGATGTGGAAGTTGTAGCTCGGATCTGCGAACTCCGGTCCCTTCAAGGCCGGTCCGGAGTACCCACCGGCCTGGCCATCCAGGAGCGGCCCATGACACATGGCACAGTACTGGCTGTAGGCGACCAAGCCCTGCTGGGCCTGTTCCGCGGTGTACAGAGCGGGTGGCGCGCGGTGGCTTCTCGCACTGCTCGCCTTCATGTCGGCCACCTCGAGCAGACGCCCGGCATCGGCATTGCGCGCGTACGCCCACTGTAGATGCGCCGCAGGCCAGCGTGCGGAGCCGGGCTCGGTCGCGCTTGCAGCGGCGCTGCGAAAGGGCTGGATCAGGCGCGCTAACTGCCCGCTGCTCTGCAACTGCTCAAGACCCTTCTCAAACACACTGGCCGCGCCTTGAGATTGCGAGACGTACAGCGCAACGAGATTCCAAAGCATGTGCTTGCCGGACACGAGGCGCACCTGCAGCGACGGCTGCGAAGGGTGCGCAGTGGCGTAGGATTCGATCGACGGCTGCCAGCCCAGTGCCGCCGCGATGTGATGCGCTTCCAAGTCCTCCAGCATCAGCGAATCGCTCGGGTAGACGTGCATGACGACATTGGGGTGGGTGCCGTAGAGCAGTCCCGCATAGGTATCGAGCTGCGCGATGCCCACTTCGCTGCCCGCGGGCAATTCATTCAGCGACACAGGCTTGGAGCCGCCGCGGCGCACCAGCACGAAGCCGGTACTGGCGTAGGCCGCAGTGGCCTCGACCTCGGGCGGGAGATTCGGATCGCTGAGATCAACGGGAAAGCCCATGACCAGCTCGCAGTCCGACTGCGCCAATTTGGCAAAGCGGCTCGGTGGAAGCGCGTCGCCTCCCTTGCCATAGCCGAGAAATTCGACCAGCTTGACCGCGTAGCCCTGCGTCCGGGCGGCAGCGCCGGCGACCCGCGCATCCATCGCCGCGGTGGGGCTGGCCTGATCGATGCAGACGTTCAGCACGGGCACGGCCTCGGCGCGGTGCGCGAGCACCGCGCCGAGGATCAGAGCTGCAAACCGGAGCTTGTGCGCACCGTTATTGCAGAGCAAAGACATAGAGGTGCCCGCCTTTCGGGATCGCCGCCACGGCGGGATCCTTGGCCATCTGCCCACCCCAGATCGGACCGGCACCGCCCCAACCCGCCCAAATGGCGACGTACTGCTTGCCATCGACCGTGTAGGTGGTCGGCACGCCGATAATGCCGGAGCTCAATTGATCGCTGCTCCACAGCACCTTGCCAGTCTTGGCGTCGAACGCCATGAAATGGCCATCCGTGCTGCCGCTAAACACCAGGCCACCGGCAGTGGCGAGCGTGGCACCGGACCAGGGTAGGTGGGTCTCGTATTGCCAGACCTGTTTGCCGGTATTGAGATCGACCGCCTGCACTGAGCCCCAATTGTCAGTGGTCGGATCGTGCTTGACTTCGAAGGACTCATCGAGAAAGGCGAGCCCGGCCTTGTAGGCGACCGGTTCCGCACCCTTGATGTCCATGCAAGCGTGCTGCGTGGGGATGTAGGCCATGTGGGTCTGCGGGTCGATGGCCATCGGCCACCAATTTTTGCCGCCAAGAAAGCTCGGGCAGGCGAACACCTGCTTCTCGATCGTCGGACGCAGGTCCGGATCGGTCTGCGAAATGCCGTCGCGCATGCCCGTGATGGAAGTCGCATGCACGAACGGCTCGGCATAAATCAGTTTGCCGTTGCTTCGATCCACCGCGTAGAACCAACCGTTGCGGTCGGCATGTACGATCGCCTTGTAGGCCTTGCCGTTGTAGCTCAGATCCGTCACGACCGCTTCGTTGGCACCGTCGTAGTCCCAGGTGTCGTTCGGCGTCCACTGGTAGTACCACTTGAGCTTGCCGGTATTCGGATCCAGCGCCATCACCGAGTCGGTGTACAAATTGGCGCCCGGACGCAGCGTCGCCAGCCACGGGCCGGGATTGCCGACGCCCCAGAACAGCGTGTTGCTCGCGTGATCGTAGGTTCCCGTGATCCAGGGATTGCCGCCACCGGTCTTGTATGCGCCCTTGGGCCAGGTGTTGCCACCGGGGGTCCCCGGCGCTGCGGTCGTATAGGTCTTCCATTCCACCTTACCGGTTTCGGCGTTCATCGCGACGATTTCTCCGCGCGCGCCGTACTCTCCGCCCCCATCGCCGATGATGACCTTGCCGTTGACCACCAGCGGCGCACTGGTGATGAAGTAGCCCACGCCCGGCGGGGCGAGCGCCGTATCCCACTTGACGCTGCCGGTCTTGGCATCGAGCGCCACGATGTGATTGCCCAGCGTGGCCATGTAGACCAGATCAGCGTAGAGCGCCACGCCGCGATTGACGACGTCGCAGCAGACCGTCTTCAGCGCTTTCTGATCGATCGGGTAATCGTACTTCCACAGCACTTTGCCGCTGGTCGCGTCCATCGCAATCACATGGTCCATCGGTGTGGTCACGAACAGGTACTTGCCGTTGACCACCGGCGCGGCCTCGTGGCCCTGGAACAGACCGCTCTCGTAATCGAACGCGACCTTGAGCTTGTTGACGTTGCTGGTATTGATCTGATCAAACGGCGCGTAGCCGGTACTCTCGTAATTGCGTCGATACATCAGCCAGCCATTGTCCTGCTGCGCATTGACCAGCCGCTCGGACGTCACTGACTCATACGGCAGCGTGTCCGCGTAGGACAGCCGTGGCGTCAGCGCCGCTGCGGCCAAGACGCCGCCACCGAGGATGCACCTGACTGCAGTCAATACAGAACTATTCCTTGTGCTCATCTCGCTCTCCGTGCGCCGGTAGCACCGGCTCGATAGGATGAAGGGAAACTCGGTCTTGAAACCACGCCCGCTGCGCTCATGAATGCCGTTGATGGGAACCCCTTGCTTCGGCGTGCGCTCTTTGGATGATCGAGCGAGCAAGCGTCGTGCCATACACGGCTCGCGAGGCGCTGCGTCGTAAGCTGTGCCGCGGCTTCGCGGCTCGCAGGGCGCTCGGGCGCGAGCCCAGCAGTTCTTGCGGCCGCATCCCACGCTCTGGCCGCTGAGTTTACCTTAATGGGCAGTAGACATGTTGACCCGCGACAGCCGTGTCATTAATGTGACAGTTGTCACCTGATGCACTCTATGCGCGATACAAGCGCTGCGCCGCGGTCTCAGGGACGGGGGCACGTCCATGACTACTTCAGACATCGCTCGGCGTCGCTACCGGCCGGAGCGTGCACGATGAGCAATCGGCACGAGCCGCACGCGGACCTGGTATTCCGGGTCGCCGGGCATGATCCCGCCGCCTCGAAGCCAACGGATCTCGTTCCGGCCGTCGACACCTCCTGGCGTCGCTGTCTGAATGATTTCAAGCTCGATCCGGTGCAAAGCAATGAGCCGGTGGTGCTGGACGCCCGGCGATTGCGAGAGCTGCAAGCCGAACATGCGGATCTGGTCGACATCGCGCAGGCGGAGATGGACTCGTTATACGAGCAGATCTGCGGCTCCGGTTACGCCTTGCTGCTGGCCGACACCTCCGGGGTCATTCTGTGCGAACGGGTCGATCCGGCCATCAAAGGCATGTTCAAGCGGGCAGGACTGATCCTCGGTGCCGAGTGGAGCGAGCAGCGCGAGGGCACGAATGGCATCGGCACCTGCGCCACCGAGCGCCGGCCAATCACGATTCATCAGACCGATCATTTCAAGGCCAGTCACGTCGGCCTGTCCTGCTCCGCCGCCCCGATTCACGACTCGTTCGGGCATGTCATCGCAGTGCTCGACGCCTCGAGCGTCAACTCGCGTGGCACGCGCGAGTCGCAAATGCACACGGTCGCACTCGTGAATGCCTCGGCGCGGCTGATTGAGAAATGCCTGTTCCTGCGCCGCCACCAGTCCGATGCCGTGCTGCGCTTCCACTATCGGCCGGAATTCGTCGACCTGCTGCACGACGGCGCGATCGCCGTGTCGGCCGAGGGCATCATCGTCGCGGCCGACATGCCGGGGCTGCGGCTGCTCGGCGCGAATCACCGCGGGCAGCTCGTGGGACGCCCGTTTGCCGACCTCTTCGACGCCAACTGCGAGGAGCTGCAGACGGCGGCGAACTCCGGACGGCACGCGCTGTGGGAGCTGCGCGATCTGGTGCACGGCAATCGTTATTACGCGAGCTTCGCCGCGCTGTCCCAGCAGCGCCGGCGCACGCCAGTCGAGCGCTCTTCGACTCCCCGAACGATCATCCCGGTAGCCGGCGACTTCTCGAGTCAGGCCCCGACGCTCGAAGGTCTGGCGGGCGAGGATCCGCAGATGATCCGCAATCTCTACAACGCCCGTCGCGTGCTCGACTCCGCGATTTGCGTGCTCATCAGCGGACCGACCGGCTCGGGCAAGGAAGCCTTCGCCAAGGCGATGCATCTGTCGAGTCAGCGCGCCAGGCAGCCGTTCGTGGCAATCAATTGTGCTGCCATCCCGGAAGCGCTCATCGAAAGCGAGCTGTTCGGTTACGCGGCCGGCGCCTTCACCGGTGCGCGCCGCGAGGGCATGCGCGGCCGCATCGTGCAGTCCTCGGGCGGTACGCTGTTCCTGGATGAAATCGGCGACATGCCCTTGGGGCTGCAGACGCGGCTGCTGCGGGTCCTGGAGGAGCACGAGGTCACGCCGCTCGGAACCGAAGCGGCCATCAAGGTGAATCTGCGTGTGATCGCGGCCACGCATCGCAATTTGCGCGACATGCTCGCCGGCGGCGCTTTCCGCGAGGATCTGTTTTACCGCCTCAACGGCATCACGCTCGAGATGCCCTCGCTGGCCAAACGGCGCGACAAGGAGGCGCTGGTGCGCAAATGCATCGGCCAGGAGTCGGCCGGCGGCGAGCCCGTGGCCATCGAGCTCGGGGCCCTGGAGCAGCTGATCGCCTACCACTGGCCGGGCAACATCCGCGAGCTGCGCAACGCGATCCGCACGGCGCTCGCCATCTGCGAGGGACGGCTGATCCGCTTGAGCGACCTACCGAGCGAGATCCGCCAGTTCGAGGTGCGTCCGGCTGCCGCTGCCGGCTCGAGCCCCGCCAGCGCGGCGCGAGCGAGCGGCGCATGCACATCGCTCGAGATCGCCGAGCGCCAGGCGCTGCTAGAGGTCATCGAGCGCAATGGCTGGAACATGACGCAGGTGGCCGCGCAGCTGCGTCTCAGCCGCAACACGCTGTACCGAAAACTTCGGCGTCACGGCATCGCGGTCGGGGCGGCTCGCTTCCACCCGCACTGAGGCACTCAGGGGCGGGCGCGCTCCAGCGCCGCACGGCCGCGGGCGTTCAGGGGCTCAATGCGAGTGCTGCGCCCGCCATTGTTTCACGGCATCCATCGTATTCTTGACGTGCCGATCGGGATTGAGGGCCGTGTATGCATAGAGCACCGTGCCCTGCGGCGAAATCACGTACGAGGTGCGATTGGCCAGTTTGGGATCGATCCAGAGCACCGCATCGTAGGCTTTCATGATGCGTTGATCCGGATCGGCCGCGACCGCGAACTTGTTGCGGCACTCGCTGACCGAGAATTGATTGAGCGTATCGATAGTGTCGTGCGAGACACCGATCACGGTTGCACCTAGGGCCTCGAATTGCGCGCTCGCCTCGGCGAACTCATGCGCTTCGATGGTGCAGCCCTTGGTGAAGGCCGCAGGATAAAAATACAGCACCACCGGTCCTTTCTGCAGCGCCGCGGCCAGCGAGAACTCGAACGGCTTGCCGGCCAAAGACGCCTGGGTCGTGAAATCCGGTGCCTGATCGCCCGGCTTGAGCGCCGCGAGCACGAGGCCCGTAGCGCCGCACATCAAAGCCCCGGCCAGCCATCGATGCTTCACGGGATACCTCGCTCGGCGTTTTCGCAGCGGATGAGCGCGATTATGCGGGGGCGCCTGATCGATCTGCAATTGCGCTTACGGTCCCTCGACCGTAGCGCCTGCGGCGCGAAAGCGCGCCAGCGGTCCGTTGGGAGCGAGCAGCTCGTAGATCGGGCGCATCGCCACGCTGACCCGATCGTTCGTGAGCGCCGCTTCGGCGGCATCGTCCCAGCCGGAGTTGGCGCGCTCGATCAGTGAGCGGATGCGTGGTGCCGTCGAGAGCGCGCTGATGCACGCCTCGCGCTGATCCGGAAACTTCAGTGCCCGCAGCCGCTCGACATCGCCGACCGCCCAAGCCTTGGCGCGCTCCTGCATGGTGGGCAGGTCGGTCTCGAGCCGCGTGACGGTTGTCTCCAGGCAGCTGACCTCGACGCTCGGCGGCAGAGCACTGACCTCTTTGAGCGTGCCGGAAGGGTCCTCGACTTCGAGCACCGCGCGCCGCACCGGTATGTGGCGTTTGGAGGCCAGCTTGAGCACGGTCTTCTCGACTTCGTCCCGGCCGGTCAGACCGGCCGCATCGAGCGCCTTCTCGTACAAGCGCAACGCGGCGAAGGACGGCCGCAGCTCCTCGATGCTCGAATCGTGCGCATCGAACCGCTGCTTGAGCGCCTCAAAGCGCGCGTACAGCGGCGGCGGCAGCCAGTCCTTGAGCAACGTGCGGCTGGGATTCTTCTGCGTGCTGCGCCACTGAAAATACAGCCGGATCATCGCGATCGGCCCGATGTTCGCCGACACCGACGGACCGCTGACGAGCACCTGCTGCGACTGCGCGAGCGCCGTATCGACTTCGCTCGAACGCCAGACCATGCGCCGCGGCAAATGATTGAGGGTGCCGAGCACCCACAGCACATGATCGGCGCGCGTGATCTTCCACAGCCGTGGCCCCGGCCGCTCGCCGATGACCTGGATTTCCTCGATTTGATCGCCCGCCGGCGCGCTCGCCGTCGGCGCGCCGCGCAGCGGTGAGACCCACGCGCAAAAGCCAAGCGCACCTGCGAGGATCAGCCTCCGTGCGCGGCCTTCCATTGCTTGACGGCGGCGAGCGTGTTGGCGACATGCTGATCGGGATTCAGATCGGTGTAGCTGTAGAGCACTTTGCCGTCGGGTGAGATGACATACGAGGTGCGGTTGGCATACTGCGGATTCTTCGCCAGAATGGCATCGTAGGATTTCATGATGTGCTGGTTCGGGTCGGCGGCGACCGCGAACTTGTTGCGGCACTCCGTGACCGAGAACTTGTTGAGCGTGTCGATCTTGTCATGCGAGACGCCGATGACCGTGGCGCCGAGGGCCTGGAATTGGGCGGTCGCCTCGGCGAAATCATGCGCCTCGACCGTGCAACCCGGGGTGAAGGCGGCGGGATAGAAATAGAGCACCACCGGCCCCTTCTTGAGCGCCGAGGCCAGCGAGAAATCAAACGCCTTGCCCGCGAGCGAGGCCTGGGTAGTGAAATTGGGCGCCTTGTCACCCGGCTTGAGCGCGGCCGTGGCGAACCCCGCGCAGCTCAGCAGGGCGATGAGTGCGATTAAGCGCTTCATGTCGACACCTCGGCTTCAGGGATGGGACGTCGATTATCGTCGCCGGTCAGCCGCACCGCAATCCAGGCGCGCAGCGGCGCGCCCGCAAGCCGGCCCTCAGACCAGCGTCGGCGCCGCGCAAAATTCGGCGATCACCTCGGGCACGACCGATTCGTTCAGCGGCGCCATCAAATGCACGCCGGCGACGCCGGGGATTTCCCGGTACTCGTGCATGAGCTCGATGCAGATACGGCGCCCTTCGAGTTTGGGATCACGCGCCGACTCGAGTCGCGCGATCAGCGGCTCGGGGATAATCGAGCCGAACAGGCGATCGCGAATCCAGCATGCGGAACGTGCCGAGGCCAGCGGCGCGAGCCCGATGAGCAGATACACGCGCTCGGTGATGCCGTGCTCGGCCAAGCGCGCCATGTAGCGTCGCAGCACACCGGCATCCATGCAGAACTGCGTCTGCACGAACTGCGCGCCGGCCTCGAGCTTGCGCAGCAGCGAGGTCGGCTGCCAATCCGGCGGCGGGTCGATCGGCATGTCGGCGGCACCTAGAAAGAAATCGATGCGGCCTTTGATGTGGCGCCCATGCGGCAGCTCGCCGCGATCGCGCATGAGGGCGGCCGTGCGCAGCAGCGCGCTTGCGTCCAGATCAAACACCGGCTTGGCTTCGGGCTGATCGCCTGCGCTCGGATCATCGCCCCTGAGCGCGAGCAGGTTCGAGACGCCCTGCGCAGCGGCGCCGAGCAGCTGGCTTTGCAGTGCGATGCGATTGCGGTCGCGGCAGGTGAGCTGCAGCACCGGATCGAGCCCATTGCGCACCAGCAGGGCTGCGGCGGTCAGCGAATCCAGATGCGCGCGCGCACTGGCGCCATCCGTGACATTGATGGCATCGGCACGGCCGCGCAGCGGCAGTGCTCGCTCCAACAGGTCTGCCGGATCGGCCGATAGCGGCGGTGTGATCTCGGCCGTGATGGCAAATTCACCCGCGCGCAGTTTCCTCTCGAGCGCTCCGCTGCCCATGATTCTCAGGTCCTGGAATGGCTGTCAGGGACTGAGTTTATCAATCTGCAACGCCCGCGCTCCGCTCTTGCCGGCGACGTAGCGGATCTCGCCGTAGAGATCACCGCTCTGGGGCAGCGCGTTGCCGGAGCTCGAGATGCGCGCCACGACCGATACATCCTCGCCGGGCTGGACGCTGCGACCGGCCACCATGGCATCAGCGGCCGATAGATCCACGTCCTGCGGCAGCCGAACCTCGCTGCGCTTGGCTGCCAGCGGCGGCCCTCCCGCGGGGGCGCGCACGAATACGAACAGCGTTGCCGCGGGCGGCACCTTGTCGGCCAGGGCCGGACTGAGCGTGACGTGCAAGTGAATGGCGGTGGCTGGATCGAGCTTGGCGGCCGCGTGCTCGGCCGCCGACGGGCGCAGCTGCGCGTCGATGTCCTCGATCTGGCGCCGCAGCGCCGTGCGCACCTCATCGGACAGGTTAAAGGCCAGCATCGCCTGGAAGCGCTCGCGCGCGAGCGGCAGGTGGCCCTGCTGATAGGCGATGACCGCGCTGTAGAACAGCGCCTTGGCCGAGCGCGGATCGATCTTCAGTGCGCGCTCGAGCAACTCCGCGGCCTTGGATGTCTGCGTGGTGTCGCCGCTCATGAGCATTGCCTCGGCCATGCCCGCGAGCGCCATGGCGTTGCTGCCGCCACTCAAGCGATTGGCGCGCTGAAAGCAGCGCAAGGCGAGCGAGTAATTGCCGAGGGTCGCATACGCCTGTCCCAGATCGATCCAGCCGTGCAGATCCTGCGGGTCGTGCTCGAGATGGCGTGCCAGAGTCACAATGGACGGGCTCGCGGTGCCCTGCCCCGCGCCGCCGGGCACGGCTTCGAGCGCCGCGCGATCCCCGAGCCAGCCGTACAGTGCCGCGCCGGCAATGAGCAAGGCGAGCACCGCCGCGCTCGCCGCACCTGCCGCGCGCGGCAGGCCGGAGCGGCGCCGCAGCAGCGGCAGCGCTACGAAGGCGCCGGCCAGCAGGCTCAGCAGCAAGGTCGCCAGGATGAAACGGCTCATGCGTTGAGCGACTCGTCGTCCGTCTCTTCCTGATCGACTCGCCGCGAGCGCTCGCGCAGCACGCGCGCGGCGATGATCGCACCGATGAGCATCAGCACGGCGGGCGCGCACCAGAGCCACGCGTTGCGCCAGTTCATACGCGGCCGAAACAATATGAACTCGCCGTAGCGCGCCACCATGTGATCGCGGACCTGCTCATCGCTCGCACCGGCCACGAGCATCTCCTGCACGTTGCGGCGCAGATCCGAGGCCAGACCCACCGGCGAGTCGGCCAGCGATTCGTCCTGGCACTGCATGCAGCGCAGCTCGTGTGTGAGCGCCAGGTAGCGTCGCTGCAGGACCGGATCGGGCAAGGGCGGCGTGCTGTCGATGGCCAACGCCACGGGCAGGCGCAGCAGCAGCCAGGCGCCGAGCAAAGCCACGAACAATCGTTGGGTCGCTTTCATAGCAGACGCGGCAGAAACTCCCGCTGCCAGATCTCGGGCGTGAGCGCGCCGACGTGCTTGTAGATCACGGTACCGGTCGGATTGACCAGGAAACTTTCGGGCGCTCCATACACACCCCAATCGATGGCGACGCGCCCTTCACGATCGGCCCCGACGCGCTCGTACGGGTTGCCGAGCTCGGCGAGCCACGCGCGCGCCTGGGCATCGTCATCCTTCCAGTCGATGCCGAAGATCGGCACTCGCCCCTGCCTCTTGATCAGCAACAGCGTCTCGTGCTCGGCGCGGCACTCCACGCACCAAGTGCCCCAGACGTTGACCAGCGACCAATGCCCGCGCAGCGTCTGCGCCTGCAGCGGGCTCGCCTCGTCGAGCAGCCCGGGCAGATTGAATTGCGGCGCGGGCTTACCCAGCAGCGGCGAGACGATGATGCCCTTCTCGGGTGCATGGTACAGGCCGGCGATCAGCACCACGAGCAGCAGCACAAACGCGCCGAGCGGCCAGAGGAAACGATTCACGGCGATCCAGTGGACGCGCCGCCGGAGACCGCTGCGGCCTTCGGCCCGAGCGGCGCCGTTTCGCGCGCGGCGCTCCATCCGGCACCGCGCTGGCGCCGGCCCACCACGACGGTGACGCCGCCGATGGCCATGATCAGGGCCCCGAGCCAGATGAAGCGAATCAGCGGCCGGTACTGCAAGCGCAGACTGTAGGCGCCATCGCCGACGTCGTCGCCCAGTGCGGCCAGCAGGTCGCGACTCAGGCCCGGCGCGATCGCGGCCGTGGTCTGCACCGAGCCCTGCACCCAGAAGCGGCGCTTTTCGGGATGCATGACGGTCAGCGGTTCCCCGTCGCGCGTCACGGTGACGGTGCCGCGAACGCCCTCGTAGTTCGGCCCCTCGATGCTCTCGACGCCATCGTAGCGGAAGCGGTAGCGGGACAACTGCACGGACTGCCCGGGCTTGAGCGCCACGTCGCGCTCGAGCGTATTGGACTGCACGAAGGTGATGCCGACCACGAACATTCCCAAACCGATGTGCGCGATCGCCATGCCGGCGATCGCCGCCGGCACGCGCAGACCCCGGCGCAGTCGGTTCACCGGGTCAATCAACGAGGAGAGAATGATCCACAGGCCGAGCGTCGCGCCGATGGGTGTCAACGCCAGTGGGTGCGCATAGACACCGAACACGAGCGCGGCCGCGAGCACCAGCGACAGCCCGAGCGTGAGCAACAACGATCGGCGCGCCTCGCTCAAGGCCCCGCGCCGCCAGCGCGCGTGGATGCCGAGCGAGAGCAGCGCGAGCAAAGGCAGCATCGGCACCAGGAAGCTCGGATTGAAATACGGCGGACCGACCGAGAGCGTGCCCAGATGCAGTGTGTCGGCGATCAGCGGCGCCATCGTGCCACCGAACACCACCGCGGCGGCGATCACCAGCAGCAGATTGTTGAACAGCAGGAAGGACTCGCGCGAAATGAGCTCGAAACCCACGGCCGAGACCATGCGTGGCGCGCGCCAGGCATAGAGCGCGAGCGCACCGCCAATCATGACAATCAGGAACACGAGAATGAAAATGCCGCGCCGCGGATCGGCGGCAAAGGAATGCACCGAGACGAGTACGCCCGAGCGCACCAGGAAGGTGCCGAGCAGGCTCAGCGAAAACGCCGCGACCGCCAGCAGCAGCGTCCAGCTCTTGAACAGACCGCGCTTGTCGGTGACGGCCAGCGAGTGGATCAGCGCTGTGCCCACAAGCCAGGGCATGAACGAGGCGTTCTCGACCGGGTCCCAGAACCAGAAGCCGCCCCAACCGAGCTCGTAGTAGGCCCACCAGCTGCCCAAGGCAATGCCCCAGCCGAGGAAGGCCCAGGCGATGATGGTCCACGGCCGCATCCAGCGCGCCCAGAGCTGATCGCGCCGGCCCTCGATCATGGCCGCGCAGGCAAAGGCGAAGCTCACGGCGAAGCCGACATAACCGGTATAGAGGATCGGCGGATGCACCGCGAGCGCGAAGTCCTGCAGCACCGGATTGAGATCGTTGCCATCGGGCACGGCCGGACTCAAGCGCGCGAACGGATCGGAGGTACAGAGCGTGAAGAGCAGAAAGCCAAAGCTGATCAGTCCGAGTACGCCCAGCACACGCGCGCCGAATGCGGGCGGCAGAAAGCGCAGGCGCGCCACCACCGCCATGGTCCAGCCACCGAGCACCGTGACCCAGAGCAGCAATGAGCCCTCGTGTGCGCCCCAGAGCGCGGTCACGCGATAGAACAGTGGCAGCGCCGTGTTGGAGTTCTGCGCCACATAGCGCACCGAGAAGTCATCCTGAACGAGGGCGTTGACGAGCGTACCGACCGCGAGGGCCAGAAACACGAACTGACCGGTGGCCGCCGAGGGCGCGACGCTCAGCCAGCGCTCGCGCCCCAAGGCGGGACCGGCGAGGCCAAAGAACGACTGCGCCGCGGCCAACAGCAGCGCGAGAATCAGCGCGTAGTGCCCGAGTTCGACGACCATCAGCGCGCCTCCTGAGTGCCGCCGGCTGCGGGTGCGCCGCTGGCTGCCGCCTGCTTGAGCGAGCGGGCGACCTCGGGCGGCATGTATT
>Ga0209415_10001511_pt1 | contig 44622 bp, 40 predicted proteins | sample PeaSoiSIISIP2007_FD_187696 | JGI IMG/M metagenome (GOLD analysis project Ga0209415, IMG submission 187696) | Peat soil microbial communities from Weissenstadt, Germany - SII-SIP-2007 (SPAdes) (version 2) | ecosystem: Environmental > Terrestrial > Soil > Wetlands > Peat | place: Germany... | reverse complement strand
AACCGTCAGGTAGTCCCAGCCACCTTCCCCGCCCACCTTCAATCTTTTTACGACGCGATACCCGGCATCCGCGGCATAGGCGTTGAACGCGAACAATAAACACGACAGCAACACGAGTGATTTCAAGGGAACCTCCAACGTCTGATTTGATTTTTTGCAGGGCGTTCGGTGAAGCGGGGCCAAGCTTACCACATCGGGGTGACGTTGGGCAGTTTCCTGTCTAAGTCGCGGCCGGTTGCCGAAAGCCTTTGCCGATTGGCAAGAATTGTCAGCTTTCATCGGGAAACGTTTACGGTTTGGGACGAAAAAAAATGGCTTCCGCATCTTCCGTTGTACTTCAGGCCAAAACTTTTTTGAAGGGCGCGAAATCGAAACCGTTTTGCGCCGAGCCGTTTTGCTTTTGTCGAAACAAAAACGGCCTCGGCTCAAACCAGTTTGTTTTTGGAAATTCCATTCAGGTTTCGGCGAAAGCAATTTGGTTTTGACGAAACCTGCTTTGCTTTTCTGAAAAGCAGATTTGCCTTTCAGGAATCCGCTTAGGTTCTCGAAAAAAGCAAATCTGGTTCCGCCGGAACCGGTTTGGTTTTCGGAACAGCAAATCTGTTTCCGGCGGAACGTTTTTGCAGTTTCGGAAAACGGATTTGCTCCGGGCCGAAACACTTTGATTTTGCGGGATCTTGTTTTGGATTTGGCTAAGGCGGGAACCTTTCGGAGAAAATCGTTTTGGTTTTTGGCGGGAGCTGTTTGGATGCGGTGAAATGAGTTTCCTTCGCGACGCGGCGGCTTGAGGCAGCCGCGTCGCTGCCGGAACTGGTTCTAGAGAACGATGATGCCGACGGGCTTGGACCACTTTCCTTCACCCCCGTCTTCGACGTACCTGGCCCTGAACCAGACTTTCGACGCCGGTTCATATCCTTTGCGTTCCAGGCGGGACCTGCTGAACGTCCCCTGGTTGCCCCAATTCTCTTCAACCGCCGGATCCTTGTCGGTCATCTGCAGGTGGAAGGCCGCATTGCTCTTTGCCCGTTTTACCATCAGGATAAGGCATCCCGAGATGTCCCCGTGTTTGAGGAACAGTTCCGGGACAAGATCCAGGAGGGTTATGGACGTCTTGTAGGTCCTCTGCTTGAACGCATAGCCGCCGTTGTCCAAAAGCTTCTGGTCGTTCCTGACTATCGAAACCATGATCAGGTGTTTGGCGTTCATGTTCAGGGCCAGTTTGCAGGCTGCCCAAAGTGCATGGAAAGCCTCTTTCAGGTTTTTGTCGCCCCCCGCCGCCGCGTCCCGCGCCTTGCCCAAGTTGTCGGCCATCTCTCGAAGTTTGGGCGGCCTGGTCACGTAATCGGGCAGTTTGCCCTGAAAGGCGGGATGTTTTTCCTGTTTGTCCGCGACCTGGTGCATCTCGACTATGAAGTCGTTGACGGTAAGGTGCGAATAGTCGAGGTCCAACGGTTCCGGAAAATCACCCATAGTCTACCTCCTGTGTGTGCTGTGTCGTGACAAAAAGGTTGCGCGAGCAAGATTGGAACATGCTAACAAACCTTTCCGAAGATGCAACCCTGTGGGGGAAAAAAAGTGAACGGTGTCGTCAGGGGCTTGTGCTGGGGGTGCCGGGCGCGCTACACTGCCGGGTGGGCCCGGCTGCTCCCCGTAGCGGCTTTTCATGGAATTTTCATAGATCTTCATGGAAACTTAAGACCCGCTTCAGCACCAGTTAAAAATGATTTCGTACAGTAGCTCCATCACAAACCAAGGAGGCTACTGTATGAACAAGATCAAGCTGATGTACGACGTGGCGATGGCTATGAAGAAGTCCGGGAAAATCGCGGGGACCCTGACGGCCAAGGTGCGCAAGGACCAGGCGGAAGTTTTCTCCCTGTGCAACCAGTTCGAGAAGACGGACGCGGGGAAAGGGAAGACCGTCGTCTCTGCCGAATTCAACCTCGACGGTCGACACGTGACCCGCGAGAGCACCACCGAGTTCGATCTCCCCGGCTGCTGCAGCCACGGTCATGGTCACGGCCACGGCATGCTGCGCAGGCTCCTCCACGGCAAGGCCGAGCGGGAAGGGTGCTGCGGGGTCAGGGGCTTTTTCGGCAAGCTGTCGGTCGCGTTCGGCGTGCTGAGCGGCATCGAGGCGGAGGAGCGGGAAAACGGCACGGCGCGGCTGTCGCTGAACCTGGACGCCCTTCCCGACGAGCTGAAGGCGGGGCTTTTGGAACGCCTGCGGCACAAGGCGGAGCACTGCTGCGACCACGGCTTCCTGGCCGATTGCCAGCAGGTCGAGGGGGTGCACGGCCAGATCAACGTGGACGTCGACAAAGAGCGGCGGATCGAGAAGATCACCCTCGGCCTGGACGGCAGCACGCGCGACGCGGACGACGAGTTGCACGAGGTCACCGCCGGAGGCGAAATAAGTTTCGCCTGGTGAGACGCTGAGGTTACCCAAAGCAGACGCTGTAGTTCCTCCCCCTCCCCTTGCGGGAGGGGGAGGGAATGTTTGAGGAAATTAGCTGATCGGCTGGGAGAGACAATGCACGACGATTACAGCTGGGACGGACGCCGGGAGGAGGGGTGCTGCGAGCCTTTAGGGAGGCTGCGGGACCACCTGCACCGCCACCACCACGAGTTCCTGCGCTACCACCGCATCTACCGGTACGTGAGACCGGCGGTACTGCTCTTCAACCTGGTGATCCTGGTGCTCCTCTTCCGCTGGGCCGGCATCAAGGCGGTGGGCATCTTCTTCGCCACTCTCATCCTTTTGAAGGAAATCGCCATCTTCATCTTCCTGAGGCGCCTGGAACGAAGGATCATCGTGCCGATCCAGGCGCTTCGGCGCGGCGTGGAGGAGATCGCCAAGGGTAACTACGACGTCCGGGTGGAGTGCGACCTGCCAAGCGACGTGGGGCTTTTGACCGACTCGTTCAACGACATGGCCTCCCAGCTTCTGCAAAACGAACGGCTGAAGGCCGAGTACGAGGAAAACCGCAAGGACCTGGTGGCGAACATCTCCCACGACTTGAAGACGCCGGTCACCTCGATCCAGGGTTACGTCGAGATGCTTTTGGAACGCGACCTGCCGCCGGAACAGCGCGAGCGCTACCTGAAAACCATCCACCACAACGTCTCGTACCTCAACCACCTGGTGGACGATCTGTTCCTCTTCTCCAGGCTCGACATGCAGAAACTGGAACTCAAGCTGGACGAGGTGTCCATCCGGGGCTATCTTTCGGACCTGATCGAGGAATACCGGCTGGAACTGGAGCCGCGGCAGGTAACGGTGACCTTTGCCGACCATCTCGCCGGCGACCCGCAGGTGAGGATGGACGGCAAACGCATCTACCAGGCGCTCGACAACATCGTCCGCAACGCCGTCGGGCACGGCCCCGAACACGGGCTGTCGCTGGAGGTGACGCTTGGCCGCCGGGACGAGTGGATCGCCATCGACGTCAAGGACAACGGACCCGGCATTGCCGAAGACCGGCTGCCGCTTATCTTCGACCGGTTCTACCGGATCGACACCGAGCGGCGCAAGCGGTTCGAGAGCACCGGGCTGGGACTTGCCATAACGAAGGAATTGATCCAGGCTCACGGCGGGCGGGTCGCCGTGGCGAGTGCGGTGGGAGAGGGGACCTGCTTCACCGTGTTGCTGCCGGAAGCATCCCGGGTCGGGGGGGACGATGAAGAAAGTGCTTTTGATCGAGGATGACCTCGACATCGCCGAACTGGAGCGGGACTACCTGCAACTGAACGGCTACCATACCGAGATCGTCCAGGACGGCACGGCGGGGCTGAAGCTCGCCACCTCCGGCCGCTTCGACATCGTCGTGGTCGACCTGATGCTCCCCGGCGCGAGCGGCTACGACATCATCCGCGAGATCCGCAAGCACCAGGAGATCCCGGTCATCGTGGTCTCCGCCAAGAGCGAGGACATCGACAAGATCAGGGGGCTCGACATCGGTGCCGACGACTACCTGACCAAGCCGTTCAGCCCGTCGGAATTCGTGGCGCGGATCAAGTCGCACCTCAAGCGCTACGAGCGGCTCAAGGGAAACGGCGCGGGGCACGAGGTCATCCTTAACAAGGGGCTGGAGATCAACACCGGTTCCCGCCAGGTGTTCGTGAACGGCAAGGAGGTGCAGCTCACCACCAAGGAGTACGAGATCCTTTTCTTCCTCGCCTCCCACCCCAACATCGTCTTCACCAAGGAGCGGCTTTTGGAGGCGATCTGGGGGAACGAATACTACGGCGACACCTCCACCATCGCCGTGCACATCTACAAGGTGCGCAAGAAGATCGAGGCCGATCCCGTCAACCCGGTCTACATCGAAACCATCTGGGGCACCGGCTACCGTTTCATCCCCTGACGGCCCGCCCGCGGACCAATCCGGCCCAAGGTGCGAGGTTTCGTCAGACAACGGTTCCCGGAACGGAAAACTTATTGTATAAAGGGCGCTAAAGGCACTACCATACGACAGTGCCGGACGGATTCTTTCTGGAGCCCCCTAGTTGACGATCAATACTTCTCCGAACCTGACGACGCGGCACGAACGTGTCGGCGGCCTGCGCCGCTGGCTCCCCGGTTTCGCGATCCTGCACCATTACAACGGTCAGCTGTTTTTGCGCGACCTCGCTGCGGGACTTGTTCTCACGGCCCTTTTGGCCCCGGTCGGCATGGGGTACGCGGAAGCCACCGGTCTTCCCGCCATCTACGGCCTTTACGCCACCATCGTCCCCTTGCTTATCTATGCCGTCTTCGGGCCGAGCCGCATTCTCATCGTCGGCCCCGACTCGGCGCTCACCGCGCTGATTGCCGCCACGGTCCTGCCCCTTGCCGCCGGCGACCCGCAAAAGGCGGCCTCCCTGGCCGCGGGGCTTGCGATCATCGCGGGCATCCTCTCCGTGCTGGCCGGCCTGGCGCGCTTCGGCTTCGTCACCGACCTCCTTTCCAAGCCGATCCGTTACGGCTACCTGAACGGGATCGCGCTCACGTTATTGATCAGCCAGCTGCCGAAGATATTGGGCTTCCCGGTGACGAGCTCCAGCATCATGGAAGCGGTCGCCGACCTCGCCGCGGGGGTCGCCGGGGGGAAGATAAACGGCGCCTCGTCCCTGATCGGCTTTTGCTGCCTGGCGACGATCTTTGGCTGCAAGCGCTGGGCGCCGCGCATCCCCGGGGTGCTGGTGGCGGTGGTCGGGGCGACGCTCTGCGTCAAGCTGTTTAATCTCGCGGCAGGCGGCAGGATCGCCGTGGTCGGCGCGCTGCCGCGCGGATTGCCGGTGTTCCAGGTGCCGCATTTCACCGGCTCCGAACTCACCACGCTTTGTACCGGGGCGGTCGCCATCACGCTGGTCTCCATCGCGGACATGAGCGTACTGTCGCGCATCTACGCCATGCGCTGGAATTACTACGTGGACGAGAACCAGGAGATCATCGCCCTGGGGCTCGCCAACGTGGCTACCGGCCTGTTCCAGGGGTTCTCGGTCAGTTCCTCCGCCTCGCGCACCCCGGTCGCCGAGGCGGCCGGCGCGCGGACCCAGGTCACCGGGGTGATCGGAGCGGTCTGCATCGCGCTCCTTTTGCTCTTCGCCCCGCGCCTCATGGAGCATCTCCCCACCGCAGCCCTGGGGGCGGTGGTCATCGCCGCCTGCTGGACCATCCTGGAAATCCGGGCCTTGGGCCGGCTCTTCCGGCTGCGCCGCGACGAATTCATCCTCTCCAACGTCTGCTTTCTCGGGGTCGCCGTCCTGGGGGTGATCCAGGGGATTTTCGGCGCCGTCGCCCTGGCGCTGCTTTTGTTCATCTGGCGCGCCTGGCGTCCGTACCACGCCGTTTTGGGGAGGATCGACGGCATGAAGGGATACCACGACATCTCCCGTCATCCCGACGCGAAGCGGGTCCCGGGGCTGGTGCTTTTCCGCTGGGACGCGCCGCTTTTTTTCGCCAACGCCGAGATATTCAGGGAGCGGGTCCTGCGTGCCGCCTCCGAGGCGCCGACCCCGACCGTATGGGTGGTGGTCGGTGCCGAACCGGTGACCGACATCGACATCACGGCGGCCGACGTCGTGTCGGAACTCGATCTGGAATTGAAGCGGGCGGGGGTGCAGCTCTGCTTCGCGCAGATGAAGGGACCGGTCAAGGACCGGCTCAAGCAGTACGGGCTTTTCGACCAGATCGGAGCGGACCACATCTTTCCCACCATCGGCCAGTCGGTCGATCACTACGTGGCGACTACCCGGGCGGATTGGATCGACTGGGAGGACAGGCTGCGGACGGACGCGGAGGGGAAGGCGGGGACGCCGTTTCATTGAGAAATTAGACGGCGAGGCGGAGGGCGGCGAGCTGCTCTTTTAGCCGCAGGACGGCCAGCTCCTTGGCTTTGGCCTCGACGTCGACGGTCACGTCTCTTCCCAGCCAGCAGTCGGGGAAATCGGCGGGGTCAAGGTAATCGGCGTGGCTCCTCCGGTCGGCACCCTGCCAGCCGTTTCGGGGGGAGGAGACGTGGCAGTAGGGTTCTTGGCCGCGCGCCCGCCAGGTCTCGGCGGCAAGGTCGGTTGCCTTTTCGACGGTCAGCCGGTCGGGGTTGCAACGGTGATGGTGCACGTCGTACACAAGCGGCAGGGAAAGCCGCCCGCACAGGGGTAGCAGGTCGGTCACGGTGTAGCTGCGGTCGTCGTTTTCCAGGCTCAGGCGGCTGGCGGCTTCCGCGGGGAGATCGCGAAAGACGCTGGCGAACCGGGCAAGGGCTGCCGGCTTGTCGCCGTAGACCCCCCCCAGGTGCAGGTTGATCACCTCCGCTCCCAACGACTCGGCCAGCCAGCCGTGGTAGGCGAGCTCGGTCACGGAATTGCGCAGCACCTCGGCCCGGGGCGAGGAAAGCACCACGAACTGATCGGGGTGCAGGCTCAGACGGACGTCGTGACGGCGCGCATAGCCGCGTACTTCAGCCAGGGCCGCCCCGATGGCCTCTCCCTCGGGGAGATCGGCGAGCCGATAGCCGACCTCGGGATGGGTCATGCGCGGAAAGAGCGGCGACATGACGCGGAAGGCGCCGATGCCGAGCCGCCGGGCGGCCGCCAGCGCCAGGAGCAGGCTGGCTACGTTGTGGCGGCCGATCTCGGAGAGCCGCTGCAACTGGACGCTCCTCGGCTGCCGGCTCAGCGCCGCGGCGGTGGTGCTCCGGAAGCTCACCGGTTCGGCCTGGAAAAGACAGCAAAGCCCCAACCGCATTAAATCCCTCCTTTATTCCCCGGGCCTCCTGCAGCCCACGGCCGCGCCGTTCCCCCGGTTTTCCTGGACGAGGTCCGGTTCAGCCGTAAAATTAACTAAGAAACAGCAGGATGTCTATGCTTTTCCCGCAAGGTGGCGAGGTTGCAAGCCACCGGGAGGAGACCATGTCCATCACCGGCTATCTTGACCGTCTTTACGACGCGACCTTCGAAGCGGTGTATCGGGAACTTTGGGAACAGGCGCGCCGGGACCGGGCGCATGCGGAGGAGTCGATCAGGCAGACGCTGAAGAGTCTTTATGTCTGGCAGGGAAACGACTGGCTCGGACGGGGCGCGGTCGGCGACGCACCCATCGACGCCTTGATCGCGGCGCATGAGTGCGTGCTGGCCGAACTGCGTACCGATCGCGGCTGACCGGCGCCAGGAAGGGAGCCGGGGCTACCCCAGCCACTCGGGGTGCTTGGCGGTGCTGTCGAAGACGTCGCTGGTCTTGAAGAGTTCGTACTCTCCGCTGGCGGCGTACTTGGCGGTGCGGGCGAGCAGCGCATCCAGTTCCGGCCGGGACAGCGGCTTGAAGTCGCGCACCGCTTCCAGGGCCTGGTGCAGGATGGGCATGCTGTCGATGCCGGTGATCACCGTCCCCGGCGAAACGGTCATGGCGTACCTAAGGCATTCGGTGGCGCTCACCGCCCCGGATTTGAGGATGATGCCGTCCCCCATCGGCTTCATGGAGAGGACGCCGATCTTCTCCGCGATCAGCCGCGGCAGCACCTGCTGCCGGAAGCTTTTGTAGTGGGCGTCCATCACGTTGAGCGGCATGAGCACCGCGTCCAGCTTGAACCCGTGGGCCGCCGCCTCGTCGAGCATGCGCAGGTGGATGGCGGGGTCCTTGTGGCCGGTGAAGCCCAGGAACCTGGCCTTGCCCGCCCGCTTTGCCGCCAGCGCCGCTTCCGCCCCGCCTCCCCTGGCGAAGAAGCGGTCCGGGTCCTCCATCCTGATCACCTCGTGGCACATCAACAGGTCGACGTGGTCGGTCCCAAGCCTTATAAGCGACTCGTCGATCTGCCGGGCGGCGGCCTCCCGGGTGCGGCCGTCGAACTTGGTCATGAGAAAGGCCTTCTTGCGGTAGCCGTCCCTCAGGGCCTTCCCCATGCGGATCTCGCTTTCCCCCTTGTTGTAGTCCCAGGAGTTGTCCAGGAAGGTTATCCCCTGGTCGAGCGCGGCCCTGACGATCTCGATGGAGTCTTTGGCGTTTGGCTGCCGGCCGATGTGCGCACCCCCCAGGCCGACGCTGGAGACCTCCTCGCCGGTGCTCCCCAGCGGGCGGTAGATCATGCATTGGCGGATCACGGTGCCGTTGGGAGCGGCATGGGCAACGGGTTCCAGCGCGGCGAGCCGTTCGGCCGCGACGGCGCCGGCGACGAGCGAGGCCCCTTTGAGGAATTCTCTGCGGTTCATGGCAACCTCCGGGCGACGATGGCGAGCGGTGCAAGGCAGGGATGAAGGGTGGCGGCCGGTCGGGCCGGGAAAGACATGAGAGTGGTTTAACATCCGGCGGGGCGTTGTCAACGTAAAAAAATCGGGGAGGGAAAAGCTCAGCGTGCGCCGGTCAGCACCTCGGTGACCTTGGCGGCGAGCACCGGGAGCGAGAAGGGTTTGTGGATGAAGTTCAGCTCCTGTCCGAGCACGCCGTGGTGGCCGATGACGTCGGAGGTGTAGCCGGACATGAACAGCGACCGGGTGCGGGGGCGGGTCTCCTTCAGCCGGCGGGCCAGTTCGAGGCCGTCCATCTCGGGCATGACGACGTCGGAAAGGAGCAGGTCGATCTCGCCTGCGTGCAGTTGCGCCTGCTTGAGCGCTGCTGCCGGGGTGCAGGCGGTGAGCACCCGGTAGCCCAGGCTGGCAAGCAGGGCGGAGGTCACCTGCAGGATGGCCGGTTCGTCCTCCACCAGGAGGATGGTCGCCTGGCCGCGCGGCAGATCGGCCGCCGCCTCCGGCGACAGTGGCTGCAGATGTTCCTCTTCGTGGCGCGCGAGGTAGACGGTGAAGGTCGATCCTCTCCCCGCTGCGCTTTCGACCTCGATGAAACCGCTGTTTTGCTTGACGATGCCGTAGACGGTGGACAGTCCGAGACCGGTCCCCTTGCCGACCTCCTTCGTGGTGTAGAAGGGCTCGAAGATCTGCTCCAGAAACTGCTCCTCGATGCCGCAGCCGTCGTCGGTGACCGACAGCCGCACGTACTGGCCGGGGGCGAGCAGCGGATGCTCTTCGCAGTAGGCGTCGTCGACCGGGCAGTTGGCCGTCTCGATGGCGATGTGGCCGACCGCCGCGATCGAGTCGCGGGCGTTGACGCAGAGGTTGGCCAGGATCTGGTCCACCTGGGACGGGTCGAGCTTGACCCGCCACAGGGAGGGGGCGGGCTTCCAGGCGAGCTGCACGTTCTCTCCGATCAGCCGCTGCAGCATCTTCAGCATGCCGGAGACCGCACGGTTGAGGTCGAGCACCCGCGGCTCGATGGTCTGCCGGCGGGCGAAGGCCAGAAGTTGCCGGGTGAGGTCCGCCGAGCGCTCCGCCGCCTTCTCGATCTCGATCAGGTTGGTCTTGAGCTGGGGGGAAAGTCCCTGCGTCGTCAGCGCCATGCCGGCGTGGCCTATGATCACGCTCAGCATGTTGTTGAAGTCGTGCGCCACCCCGCCCGCCAGGCGGCCTACCGACTCAAGCTTCTGCGCCTGGTGCAACTGGGCCTCAAGCCCCTTGCGCTCTTCCTCGTGCCGCTTGCGTGCGGAGATGTCGTGCACGAAGACCACCAAAAGCGCTTCCTTGGAGTCCAGGCACTGCACGCTGATCTCGACGTCGAAGCAGCTGCCGTCCTTGCGCCGGTGGCGCGACTCGAAACGATCCTGACGGCGCGCGAGGATCCCCCCCGGGCGGGCGGTCAGTTCCCCGGGGGAGTCGCCCGCCTCCAGTTGCGAGATGGACATGGCCAGAAGTTCCCGCTCGCTGTAGCCGCTCATCGCAAGGTAGCTTTCGTTCACCTCCAGAAACCGCCCGGTCCCGTCCAGAAGCACGATGCCGTCCATGGCCGTCTTCAAGATGGAGCGGTGGTGCTCCTCGCTCTCTCGCAGTTCGCGTTCCACCTCCATGCGCCCCGAGACGTCCTGCACGGTGCCGATCAGCCGCACCGGTTGCCCCTTTTCGTCGTAGCAGACCTTCCCCCGGTTGGAGAGCCAGCGCACCACCCCGTCGATGCCGACGATGCGGAACTCGTCCCGGTATTCGCCCCCCTCGGCCAGCACCCGCGCCACCGTACCCTGCACCCGGGACGCGTCCTCGGGATGCAGCAGTTTGCCGAAGGTCGCGAAGTTGCCGTCGAAATCGGGGAGGCCGACGAGCTCGTAGCATTCCGGGGACCAGTGCACCTGGTTGGTGGCAAGCTGCCACTCCCAGACCCCCATCTTCGAGGCCGCCAGCGCCAGGCGCAGCCGTTCGTCGCTTTTGGCCAGATCCACCGCCACCCGGGTGCGCTCGATCTGGGAGGCGAGCTCCATCTCCATTTTGATCGCCAGCAGCTGGACGCGGCGCTGCAGGGAACTCAGGTAGGCGATGATCAGGCCGGTGAGGACGAACACGACGAAGCCGAGCATTTCGGCGGCATCGGAAATGGCGAGGGCATGGACCGGCGCGATGAAAAAGCAGGAGGCGAGCAGGGCCGACAGCGCGGTGCTGACGATGCCGGCCGGGAAGCCGCAAAAGAGGGCGGAGAGCATGACGACGGGGTAGAAGGTGAGGTAGGGGGCATGGTGGCCGAGCGGGTGCAGCAAAAACGCGCGCAAGGCGGCGGCCGAGAAGGTGGCAAGCACTGCAAACGGATAGCCTAGCCACGGCCTCCTTTCCAGCAGCGCGTACGCGGCCATCATGGCGGGCAAATACCTGTCCGACCTCCGTTTTGTAAGACCCATCGATTCCGCCTTTTCAACCTCTTGATAGGAACCGGGAGACGGCGCGGGTCGTTGCGCAGGGGGGGACGCCGGCCACCTTCGGGTAAACGCACGCCACAGTAGCAAAACGGGCCTGACAATACAACCTTTCAGTGTATACGGTGCATGCGCCAGTAGTAGGCAGATGTCCGGCTTACCGGATTTTGCTATTTGAGGGCCGTCCGCTTGTCACAAAAGCCGATGTGACGATGAAATGGCTGCTTCACGTCACGATAAAGAGCGTCATGATTTCTCTTAGCAGATGTTTACCTAAAAAACGGTACTCTTTTCATGTTTTCAGATACAGCAATTGAAGGTATTTATTTTCTTTATGACTGCTAAAGGTTTTCTCTATAACTGCGCCACCGGCAGCAACGTCACTCTCCTCAAGTCTGAGTCCTTTCGATCGCAACGAATAAACTGTTGATTTAATCTAATAAGATCTCTATAATCCAGATTCGCTTCCCCCGCGAACCACGAGGATCCGATGTCTCGTTACCAGCAGATGACCAGGGAGGAGCTCATAGGCGGGCTGCTCGACCGGGACGCCTTCGGTTTGGGCGACCGGCCGCTGGAGGGGGAAAGCCACTACGACGTCTTTCCGGAGATCGGGCCTGCGTGGCGTGCCGCCCATCGCCGGGGGCTTGCCGGGGAGGTGCTCGGCGCCGCAGGCTTTGCCCATCGAAAGCGAGGAACGCGATGACAATCCGACGCAAGCTGATCATCCTCGGGCTGCTGCCGGTCTTGTTGGCCATCGTCACCGTCTGCGCGGCCATGATAAGCGACCGGCAAAGAGCGGAGGCGCTGCAACGCCACGTGGCCTCGGATGCCATCCTGCGCAACGTCTTCGAGCAATCGCTCGCCGTCGACCACTACCTGCACCGTCCCGACCCCGCCGCCAAGAAACAGGTCCTGGACTATTTCGCTGCCCTGGAGCAGGGACTCGCCGAACTGAAGATGCCCACCAGGCAAGCCTCCGACGTCGTGCGCGGGCTTTTTCGAAAACAGCTGGACGCCGAAGAATTGTTTGCAGCGACGGCCGCCGGCAAGGAAAAAGGCGGTAACGGCGCCGGCGGACGGAAGCTACTGGCGGAGCGCCTGGCAGCGGTTTCCCGGGCGCTGAAGACGGGTGCGCTGCAGCTGAAAGCCCTCACCGCGGTGGAGGTGAACGAGCGGGGCGCATGGCAGACCAGGACGCTCCTGCTGCTGGTTTTCTCCTTCACCATCGCCGGCGTCGTCCTCTGCTATTTCGCCGTCAGCAGGCTCGTGCAACCGATCCGGCGGCTCAAGGCGGGCACCGAGATGGTGGCCGGGGGCGATCTCGGTTACCGGGTGGAAATCGACACGCCGGACGAGTTCGGCAGCCTGGCCGCCGCCTTCAACGCCATGACGGCGCGACTCAGGCAATCCTACGTTTCCATAAACGAGCTGCAAAACGAGGTCGCCGAACGGCGGCAGGCCGAAGACCGGATCGGCCGGCAGAACGTCGTGCTCAAGGGGATCGGCCGCATCCTGGAGGCGGCGCTCAGCGCGCCGGACGAGGAGGAGCTGGGCAAGGTGTGCCTCACGGTGGCCGAGGAGGTGACCGGCAGCCGATTCGGCTTCATCGGCGAAATCGCCCCGGACGGCCTGATGCACCACATCGCCATCTCCGATCCCGGCTGGGCCGCGTGCGCCCTGCCGGAGGGGCGCGGGCATCTGGCGCCGCCGTGGGAGTTCCAGGTCCAAGGGCTCCTCGGCAGGGTGCTCCGGGACGGGAAGCCTTTTTTCAGCAACGACCCGCAGCGCGACCCCGCAGGCGTCGGGGTGCCGGCAGGGCACCCGGCGCTCACCGCATTTCTGGGCGTCCCGCTCACCCAGCAGGAGACGGTGATGGGGATGATCGGTCTTGCCAACCGCCCCGGCGGCTACAGCCGTGCGGACGTCGAGGCGATCGGCGACCTCACCGCGGCGGTGGTGCAGGCCATCAAGCGCAAAAGGGGGGAGAGGTCGCTTAAGGAAAGCCAGCTGCGGCTGAAGCTGGCGCTGGAAGGCGGCAAGATGGGGATGTGGGAGTGGGAGTTCCGCAGCGGCCGCCAGATCTGGAACCGGACCGAGTACCAGCTCCTGGGGGTGCCGGTCGGCGACGGGCATCCCTCCAGCGAGCTTTTTTTCAGCCGGGTGCACCCGGAGGATCTGCAACTGCTTAAGTCCTCGGTCGAGCGGGCGGTGCGCCTGCAGCAGAACTGGGAACACGAGTTCCGCGTGGTCCGGGACGACGGAGAGATCCGCTGGCTGATGGGGGCGGCGCGGCTTTTGTGCGACGAAGAGGGGAAGGCGGAGAAGATGGTGGGGGTCAACTACGACATCACCGAACGCAAGCTCTTCGAGCACGAGCTGCGCCTGATCCACGACACCCTGGACCAGCGGGTCCGGGAGCGGACCCTGGAACTGCAGGCGAGCAACCGGGAACTGGAGTCGTTCTGCTATTCGGTGACCCACGAGCTGGGCGCGCCGCTGCGCAGCATGAACTGCTACAGCGCCATCGTGCTGGAGGAGTGCGGCGAAAGGCTCGACGCCGAGGGGAGGGAATGCCTGGCCCGCATCGGGGCGGCGTCGGCGCGGATGGAGCAGCTGGTGCAGGATCTTTTGAAACTGTCGCGGGTGACCCGCCGCAAGCTTAGCCGGGAGGAGGTGCCGTTAAGCGAGCTCGCCCGGCAGGTGGTGGAGGGGTTGCGCGCCCGGGAGCCTGAGCGCGAGGTGGAGGTCGAGATCGCCGACGGCGTCCGGGGGAATTGGGATCCGGCGCTGGTCGAACTTGCCCTGCAAAACCTGTTGGGGAACGCCTGGAAGTACACCGGCAAGACCGCGTCCGCCAGGATCGAATTCGGCGTGCTCAGGCGCGGGGACGACGCCGTCTTCTACCTGCGCGACAACGGCATCGGTTTCGACATGAGCTACGCGCAGAAGATCTTTCTCCCCTTCGAGAGGCTGCACCGGCTGGGCGAGTACGAAGGCACCGGCATAGGCCTTGCGACCGTCGACCGGGTCATCTCCATGCACGGCGGCCGGATCTGGGCCGAGGCGGAGCCCGGCAAGGGAGCGACCTTCTACTTCACCGGCGGCCCGGGCGTCTGAACGCCAGCCTGCGGGGAACGGTTCAGCTGTTGCGGGAGCGTACGATGTCGGGGATGTACTCGGGGGCGACCGGCCGGGAATGGAGGTAGCCCTGCACGTAGCTGCAGCCCATCCCCTTGAGGATCTCCTGCTGGTCGGAATTCTCGACCCCTTCGGCCACGGTCAGCATGTTGAGGTTGTTGGCGAGGTTGACGACGGACTGGGCGATGGCGCGGTCGCTTGAGTCGCTGAACAGGTCCTTGACGAAGGAACGGTCGATCTTCAGCACGGAGACCGGGAAGTTTTTGAGGTAGCTCAAGGACGAGTAGCCGGTGCCGAAATCGTCGATGGCGATGTTGCAGTTGAGCTCGCGGATCTTGGCCAGCGTCTTGATCGCCTCGTCCGGCTTGTCGACCAGGCAGCTTTCGGTCAGTTCCAATTCCAGCTTTTCCGCTTCCATGCCGGTCTCGGTGAGGATGGCGCGGATGGTCTCGATCAGGTTGGGCGCCTTGAATTGCACCGCCGACAGGTTCACCGCCATCGACAGGTCGTAGCCCATACGCTTCCAGGCGACCTGCTGCGCGCAGGCCTGCCTGAGCACCCACTCGCCGATGGGGATGATCAGCCTGCTCTCCTCGGCGATGGGGATGAAGCGATCGGGAAGTATCGAGCCCAATTCCGCGTTGTTCCAGCGCAAGAGCGCCTCCACGCCGATCACCTTGCCGGTGGCGTTGCAGATCTTCGGCTGGTAGTTCAGGCAAAGCTCGTTGCGCTCCAGGGCGTAGTGCAGGGCGTGCAGCAGGCTCAGGCGTTCATGGGATGAGTGGTCGAGTTCCTCGGAGAACATCCGGAAGGTGTTTTTCCCCTCGTCCTTGGCATGGTAGAGGGCGAGGTCGGCGCATTTTTCCAGGGTGACGGCGTCCTGCGCGTCCTTGGGATAGAGGGCGCCGCCGATGCTGGCCGACACCAGAAGGGGGCGGGAGGCGATGGTAAGCGGCGTGGCGGTCGCCTCCAGAAGCTTTTCCACCACGACCGTCATGGCGCCTTCGTCGGGGATGTCGTGCAGGATGACGGCGAACTCGTCGCCCCCCAGCCGGCAGACCGCGTCGTCTTCCCGGAGCACGGCCTGGTAGCGCGAGGCCATCACCTTCAACAGCTGGTCGCCCGCGGTGTGGCCGAGGCTGTCGTTTATGTGCTTGAAGTTGTCGATGTCGATGTAGAGCAGGGCGAACCCGGTGCTCTGGCGCCGGCTGCGGACCAGGGAAAGGTTGAGGCGGTCCTGCAACAGCCGCCGGTTGGGGAGCCCGGTTAAGGAGTCGTAGTTCGCCAGCCAATGTTTCTCCGACTCGGCTGCGCGGATCTCCACGATCCGCTCCTTGAGCGAGCAGGTCATCTCGTCGAACGAGCGGGCGAGCTGCCCGATTTCGTCGGCGGTGTAGGCAAGCCCGCTCCTGGCGTCCAGGTCGCCCGCCTCGACCCGCCGGGAGACGGTGACCAGCTGCTTGAGCGGATTCACCACGTAGCGCCGGGCGATGACGCTGGTCAGGCTGTAGGTGAGGACGGCGGCGATGACGCAGAAGGAGAGGGCCAGGAGAAACGCCTTGGCCGCGGAAGCGGCGGCGACTTCCTCGGGGATGGAAACCCTGATGAAGAGATAGGGGGGATCGCCGGGAGCGAGGCGGACGCGTTTGTAGGCCAGCTGCCTTTGAACGCCGTCGAGGCCGATGCCGGAGAAGATCCCTTCCTCGCTTTCGCCGGTCATGTTGCGGCGCAGCTCTTCGCGGTCGGGCTTGCCGTTTTGGTCGTCGAGCCCTATCTGCGCGTAGCGCAGCAGCACCCTCCCCTGATGGTCGGTGAGGTTGATGATGGAGCCCCGGGGAAAGTTCTGGGCGTCGAACATCTTGCCGAAGCTGTTGAGATCGATGGCGGCGAACAGGACCAGTTCCACTTCGCCCCCGGCGTCGAGTACCGGCAGCGCGAACTGCAGCGTCGGCTTGTAGGGGAGGGCCGTGGGGACGAATTCGCCCGAGCTGAAACGCTTGGTCTTGAGCGCGTCTTTGAAGTACTTGAGGTGGGCTATGCTGCCGGTGGCCGGCGCAGGGTGTTTGGCGCAGGTGGCGACGATCTTCCCCCGGGCGTCGGCGACGCCCAGGACGAGTCCGGAGGGGTTTTTTTCCAGGATCAGGTCGAGCAACTTGGTACAGGCGGCGGGGTCCTTGCGGCGGATTTCGGGGTGCTCGGACAGGGTGGTCAAAAGGCTGCGCACCCCCTCGACCTGGGCTGAGTGTTCGAAGGCTATGACCTGCACCGCGGAAAGAACTTTGAGCTCGACGTCGCGGTGTTTTTCCGTGTATGCGCTTTGAATGAAATAAGCCAGTACAAGAAGGACGGGAATCGCTGAGACTACCATCATTGCGAGGATTTTCCACTTTATAGATGCGTTTTTGAACAGAAGCATTTATAAGCCTTTTATCATTGCAGCTTTCTTGTGGACTCTATCCATGATTTTTTAAGGCTTATTAGTATTGATAAACGGTGGCTGAAGGCGACCACAGTATAATTTATAATCGGGGAATTTCCTACAAAGAATATTTTTGTATACCGAAGTGTGCAAGCCGTGCCGTCGACGGCCGGCTGCTTGCAAAAACTTGCGGCCTGTGCCAGTATCGGGCGATGAACCTTTCATCGCTGCCCGGGCTCGGCCATTCGCCGGCCGCGCTCGTTTCCGTTTTCAAACTCTTCCTGCTGCCGGTCGGCGGCGGGATCCCCGCCGGAGTGCTGCTCGCCCAGAAAAACGGCGCAGCCTGGCCGGTCACCGCCACCCTTTACCTGGTTTCCGACCTCGTGCTTGCCGTGGCCTTCGAGCCGATCCTGCGGCTTTTTGCCGCACTGGGACGGAGGCTACCGCTTTTGGCCCGGCTGGGGGCGGCTTCCCGCGCGCTGAGCGAGCGGAGCACGCGGAAATTCGCCGGCAGCGGCGCAGGTCCCATCGCGCTGATCATGATCGCCTTCGGCGTCGACCCGATGACCGGCCGCACCAGCGCCCTGGCCGCCGGCCACGGCTTCCTCGCCGGCTGGGCCTTCGCCATCACCGGGGACCTCCTCTACTTTGCCGTGATTGCCGTCACCACGGTCCGCCTGAACGCCTACTTCCATGACCCCAACACCGCGATGCTGATCGTCCTCGCCGGCATGTTCCTGCTCCCCGTGCTGCTGCGCCGCCTCCGCGCGCTCGGCTCCCGGCCTGCCGATCCGCAATCCGCCGCGACGCCGGAGTAACCGATGCAGACCACCCTGGAAGGAAAATCGACCCTGGAGGAAATCCGCAACCGTTTCGACCGGGACGTGGAACGTTTCTCCAACCTGGAAACCGGTCAGACCGCAACCATCGATGCGCCGCTCGCCATGGAGCTTATCACCCGGGCGGCGGTTTCTTCCACGGCAAAGATCCGGCGGGTCCTGGACGTCGGTTGCGGCGCCGGCAACAACACGCTCAGGCTGCTTGAGTGCGTGCCCCCCTTCGATTGCGATCTCGTCGATCTCAGTCTGCCGATGCTTACGCGGGCGCAGGGAAGGATTGCCGCCGTCAACCCGTGCAGCGTGAGGATCTTGCAGGGAGACTTCCGGGCCGTCGAACTGCCGGAGGCGGGGTACGACGTCATTCTGGCGGCCGCCGTTTTGCACCACCTGCGCGACGACCGGGACTGGGAGGAGACCTTCCGCAAGCTCTACCGGCTGACCGCTCCGGGGGGAAGCGTCTGGATCACCGACCTCGTGTCGCAGGAGACCGCGCCGGTCCAGGCGATGATGTGGGAGAGATATAAGGACTACCTGACTGGCTTGGGAGGGGCGGAGTACCGGGAAAAGGTATGTGCCTACATCGACAGGGAAGACTCTCCGCGGCCGGTCACCTATCAACTGGAGCTGCTCCGCAACGTCGGTTTCGACCAGGTCGAGCTGTTGCACAAGAACTCCTGCTTCGCGGCCTTTGGTGCGGTGAAGAAGGGGTAAGCGGTCGGCGCCGCAGCTATGCAAAAAGGCCGGCCTTCCGTCACGGGAAGCCGGCCTTTTTGTGGATGGGGCAGGTTCGAAAAGCGTAATCAGCCGGCGCGCCCCGGACCTCCTTCGAGGGAAGTCGATTCGGATTCCAGAAAACGATAACCTGAAATGGCGTCGGCTTTTTCTTTATAAAGAGAGTCAAGCCGGCCTTGCATCAAGCGCAATTCAGTTTTAGATGGCCGGATGGCGACCATGAGTACGATAAAAGGCAGTAAGTATACCAATTCAGACACAGTAATCACCTTCTTTCTTGCGAATTACTTCTGCCTGTGTTTTGACAGAGTCAATAATGGATTCGTTGCAAGCGATGATATGGCAATTAACGTTGTGAGCTGTCGCGACAGTTAAGACATTTATCGGTCTTTTCGAGACGGAACTTTAAACTTTTTTTCTGGAGGGGCGCGATGGCACGGGAGGGGGCGGGAAGCCGGAGAGGCACCAGGGAAAGAGTGCCGCAACCTACCGACGGTACCACAAAGAAAAAAAAGAAAATAGACTGGTTTTTAAGGATGGGGGGCGGTATAGTTTAATCAGAGCAGCAACAAAACGACAGAGCTAAGGAGACGGCAGCTCACGAAGGAGGACCGTATGAATGAGGATACGCCACCGGGCCAGTCAACGACATAACAGCTGTTCTGACAGGCATGGCGACATGCCTGAATCCCATGAAATGGGAAACCAGTGAATCACAGAAGGCCCGCACCCAGCGGGCCTTTTCATTTTGCCGCGCTTGCCACGTTTTCTCCGTCCGAAACACCCGCCCGCAGCTTCAGCCCAGGAGGCGGCCGCCGAGACGCGCAGGCCAGCTCAGCGTTGCGCCGCGCGTGACGTCGAAGACGGTCAGCCGCGTGAAACGGCCCAGGGGGGAGGTGCCGGCGAGCAATTCGTCCAGCAGGGTGCCGAACAGGAAGAGATCGCCCACCCCGGCAAACTCCTCCCCCCTTACCTGCAACGTCGTCTCCGTCCCCCGCACCGGCAGGCCCTCCAGCAGCCGTTCCTCGCCGTGAACGGCGAGCTCTTCCAGGGCGTCGATCTTCCTGCGGCCTGCGGCGGCTGCGCAGCGCTCGGGGGGGGGATCCTCCGTCAGGCAAAGGGCTAACCAGTTGCGGAGGCAATCGACGTCGCAGATACCGGTGCGGTTCAGCTTGAGTTGGGAGAGCAGCAGCCCGAGCAGGCGATCTGCGCCGGCCGGCGGCAGCGCGGGGGTAACGGGCTGGACGTCGCTGACCGCGGCCACTGCCGGCAGTGCATCGGTAACTTCGCAGAGATCGCCGCTGCACAGCGCCTCCGGTAAGCTGCCGTTGCTGCAGCAGAGATCGACGGCAAGGGTCTCGGTCGCCGGGGGGATCTGTGGCGGCAGGGTGACCGAAAGGTAGAGCTCGCTCCGCTTTCCGTCGGGGGAGGCGAGGCGCGCGGTGTGGTAGAGGGGTACCTCCGACCGTGACGGCGGACAGGAGCCGAAGGAAAGGTACTGCCTCTCGACGCCGGTGCCGCGTTGCAGGCCGGTGACACGCTCGACGCCGAAGACCTGGGCGTGCCCGGGGGCAAGTCCGTCCGGATGGAGCAGGTGGCGCTCCTTGCGGTGGTCAAGGACGATGGGCCTGGCGTGACGGCGGAAGGTGTTGACGGCGGGGGTAGCGTGAAGCACGAAACTGTGGCTCGTTATGGCGGGTATGGACCTCGGGTGGGAGCCGAACTCGAAGCGCAGCGAAAAACTCCGGCTCGCGCCACGCCGCTGCCAGCGCTCCAAGCCTCCCAGTTCCAGAAAGAGGAAGCGCTGCGGGCTGGTGAAAAACTCCCTCAGCAATCGGCAGGCGGGATCGGCGTGGGAAGGGTAGGGGAGTAGCGCCTCGTCCGGGGAAAAGCCGACCGTTTGCAGGGAGTCAGGCGGCAGCACCGCCGCTTCGCCCTGCTCTTCGCCGATGACGATGCGCCGCAGGTGCCGGCGCAGCAGGTAATGGAGCTCGGCGGCACTCGCATAGTCGCCGCCCAGAAAAAGCCTCAACGAGGTCGGGGACCAGTCGGCAACGTTAAGGTTGTGCAGGCGAAAGCCCAAAGTGATGGCCGGTTGGCCGCCCGGTGGCTGGTGGCAGTATTGTTCCGTCAGGGTGAGCGGATGAAGTTCCACCGGCGCACAGGTGCGGAAGGTACAGCGGGTTCCCTCGATCGGCGCGGAGGCCAGCTCCACCCCGGCCGGCAGTTTCGCGCCGGCGGCGAGGGTTGCGGCGGGGGAGAAGGCGACGACGGTCGTCGCCGGGATGGGCTGGAGAAACTGCGGGGCGAAAAGCTGCGCCAATCCATCGAGAAACTCCGGCAGGTCGTGGTCGAGTTTGCGGCGCAAAAGCCCGTTGAGAAACGCCACCCCCTCCAGCAGGCGCTCCACGTCCGGGTCCGCAGCATTGCCGCCCAAAAGCGGCGCCAACGCCGGGTGAGCCGAGGCCATCTCCGCCATCGCCTCCCTGAATCGGCCGAGTTCTTCCCGACAGAGCCGGCTGCTTTCCACCTTTGCCTCCTGAGCAGGCTCTCCGCCTAGCGCGTGACCTCTACCTTGCCGTCGCTCTCCAGCACCGTCCGGAAACTCACCCGCGCCCCGTTCCCCCCGCGCACCCTTGCCTCGATATGGAAGTTCAGGCTCAAAAGTTCCTCCTCGTCCGGCAGGAAGGTCACCTGGACTTCCGTCAGGCGCGGCTCGTAGCGCTCCACGCTGCGGCGGATGCTCGATTCGATCTCGCGTGTCGATTCGGGGAAACGTTGCAGGAAGTCGACAAAGTCGGGAACGCCGTAGTCGGCGGCGATGGGGACGCCTCCCTGGCGGGTATTGAGCAGGCAGCGCAGGTGGCCCAGGATGGAATCGACCAGGCATCCGTGGCTTGGGCGTTCGCGCCGCAGCGGCTCGCGCTCCAGCTTGGCCAGCCGCTCCAGCAGGCGTTGCTCCGGCATCTTCTTTCTCCTGGCTGATTTCTCCCTCCCCCGCCGGGGGGGAGGGACGCGATGGGGGGGAGGTTACTTCGGCACCGCCCAGGAATCCTCCGCCTCGATGCCGTTGGGCTCCCAGGTCCACTTGATCTTCTTGTAGGTGAAGGAGACCTCCTCCATGTGGCGGTACGGCTCGTTGGAGGCGAGTAGGGTCACCGGCATCTGCGGTTTTACGCTGACGATGATCGCGTCCTCAAGCACGTGGGTGAAGTAGTGTTCCTCGGTGCCCTGTTTGGTGATGCGATACCACTTCAGGGTCACGTTCTTCAGGTGCTCGCCGGTGCACAACGCCTGGTAGAGCTTGGGCGAGCTGCGGTCGTATTCCTTCATCACGGTGAGGGGAGCGTGGACCCGCTTTCCCGTGGCGAGGCCGTCGGTCGGACTGCGCGGAATGGTGACGTTGTGATCCATGCCGTAAATAAGGATGGTTCCTTCCCGTCCCTGCATGTCGCAGGAACCTTCGATGTTGCCCTGTTTCTCTCCCTGCAAGGTGAGGTGTGCCGGCATAGCCATGAGCGTGTTCCTCCTTTTGGTTTGGGTGTCTTAGCTTTGCTATTCCTTCTCCAACTTTCCGACCAGCGACAGGGTGAAGTAGGCACCCATGTACTTGAAGTGCGGCGTTACCCTGAGGCCGACCCGGTACCAGCCGGGCTCGCCGGGGACCTCGTCCACCGCCACTTCCGCCCGGCGCAGCGGTCGGCGGCTGCGCACCCCGGGCATGGGGTTGTCCATGTCCGAGACGTACTGGCGGATCCAGAGGTTGAGCTCGTTCTCCAGGTCGCTGCGCTCCTTCCAGCTGCCGATGTTCTCGCGCTGGATCACCTTGAGGTAATGGGCGAGCCGGCTGACGATGAAGACGTAGGGGAGCTGCAGCCCGAGCCGGTGGTTTAATTCGGCCTCCTTTCCATCCCTGCTGCCGGCGAAGCGTTTCGGCTTCTGCACGGAATTGGCGGAGAAGAAGGCGGCGTTGTCGCTTCCTTTGCGCATGGTGAGGGCGATAAAGCCTTCTTCGGCCAGTTCGAACTCGCGCCGTTCCGAGACCAGCACCTCGGTCGGGATCTTGGTCTGCAAAGTCCCCATCGCCTGAAACTGGTGCAGGGGCAGGTCGTCCACGGTGCCTCCCCCCTGCGGGCCGATGACGTTGGCGCACCAGCGGAAGTTGGCGAAGCTGTCGGTGAGCCGGGTGGCGAAGGCGAAGGCGGCGTTCCCCCAGCAGTACCGGTGGTGGCTGTCGCTCACCTCTTCCCGGTAGTCGAAGCCGCGCACCGGGTTGTTCGCCTCGTCGTAGGGAAGGCGCAAGAGGAATCTCGGCAGCGCGAGCCCGACGTAGCGCGCGTCCTCGCTCTCGCGAAACGCCTGCCACTTGGCGTACTGCGGTCCCTCCAGGATGGAGGAGAGGTCCTTGAGAGCCGGCAGCTCGGTGAAGTCGTCGCAGCCGAAGAACTGGGGCGCCACGGCGGCGACGAAGGGGGCGTGCGCCATGCCGGCCACGGCGGCGACGTTCTGCAAAAGCCTCAGGTCGCGGGGGGCGTGCCCGAACTCGTAGTTGCCGATCATGGCCGCGTACGGCTTGCCGCCGAACTGCCCGTACTCGGCCGAGTAGACGGTCTTGTAGAGCCCGGTTTTGGTCACCTCCGGGGCGTCCTCGAAGTCGTCCAGCAATTCCTCCTTGGTGGCGTTCACGAGTTCGATCCGGTTGTTTTCCCTAAAGTCGGTCCGCTCCACCAGGAAGGCAAGCGAGCGCCAGGCGGATTCCAGTTTCTGGAAGGCCGGATCGTGCAGGATCTCGTCCAACTGGCGGGAGAGCTTGCGGTCGATCTCGGCGATCATCTCGTCCAAAACGGCACGTGAGACCCGTCTCGCCTCCCGGCCCGGTGAGGCGAGACGGGTGACCAGCGTTTCCACTCCGCTTCTGGTGATGGCATAGGCCTCGTCGTCAGGCTTAAGGCGCGCGGCGAGGACGATCTCCTCCAAGAGTGAAGGCTCCCCTGCCGCCTCTTTAAGCGGCGGGAGCGCGATGGTGGTTTCCGGGTTCATGGTCGCCTCCTTAGCGGCTGCCCGCGCCGATTTCGGTCAATAGCCTGGTCCTGGTGCCGTCGTCGCCGATCACCTCCTGCAGCTTGCGGCGGAAGTCCGGCACGTTCGACAGCGGCCCCTTGAGCGAGCGCAGCGCCTCGCGCAGCCCCAGGAGCCGTCGTAACTCCGGTATCTTGCCGATCACCGCCTCGGGGCTGAAGTCGGCTAACGCCTCGAAGGTGAGTTCCACGGTAAGCGGCTCACCGGCCAGGTCGTCGAGGCGGTTTGCGACCGACAGCTCAAGCGAGATCCGTTGGGCCTTCATGACCTCGTCGAAGTTGTCCCGATCGACGGCCACCGGTTCCCGTTTTTCGATCGGCCTCGGGTCCGGTGCGCCGGTGAAATCCCCCACCACCAGGAGCTTGAGCGGCAGCTCGACCTCTTCCCTGGCGGTGCCCTCCGCGGGGCGGTAGACGATGTTCACCCGCTCCCTGGGCGCTACTGATCCCTCTTTGCTCATGACTGCCTCCTCTCCTTTTGGAATGTGGCACGTAAGCTATCCCTCGGTCAGGCGGACCATCTCCACCGGATCGATGCGGGCGATGCGGTACAGCGCCTGCCGCGCTTTCTCCTCGAAATACCCCCCCTCCTGCTCGACGAAGGCGCGCCAGGCGAGTTGCAGCCCCTGCAACGCCAGGGTCGGATCGTACTCTTCCAGGCCGAAGCGTTCGATGTCCAGCAGGGCCTGTTCCAGATACGGCAGCGCCAGCGCCGCCCGTTCCGAGTTCAAAAGCGCCCGGCACAGGGCGAGCCGCAACTGCAGGCATTCTCGGCCGGAGGCGCATTCCCTGAGCTGGGTACGAAACGACTGCACCGTGTCGAAGAGCTCCCCTCCCGCGATCACCGGCTCCGCCTCGGCAGGCTTTATGCCGCCGGGAAGGGCAGCGCCGGGCAGCGGTGCGCCGGGGCGAGTGGCGGCCCTCAGCGCCGGTGCGCGCCCCCCGGCGAGGATGCTGCTTAACCAGGCGCAGGTTGCGGCATCGGCAAAGGGGGTGCCGTCGGCGAAGGAGAGCCGCTCCAGCCCGGGGAGCCTGCGGACCAGGGCGGCCGTCTCCTGGCAGACCGCGGTGCTGGCCGCCTGCGCCCCCTCGATGCCGGCGAGCCCCTCGACGCTGAGCCGGTTGAGGTCGAGCCAGAAGATCTGCTGGCCGAGTTGGGCCTCCACCTCGCGCACGAGCCCCCCCGGGTCGCCCGTGGTAAGCGTGGCGGCGAACCGGTCACGCAGTTCCTGCGACGGCGGCGCCAGCTTGCTGCGGCCGTCAGCCGCCGGCGGCAGCTCCGTGATGGCGAGCCAAGAGGCCTGCCTGGCCAGCCGGTAGGCGAGCGGGTTGCGGATCTCCTGGTCGCGCAGCACGGCCGCGGTTTCCCGCAGCCGCCGAAAGAGTTCGTCGAGCGCGCTGCGGATCGCGGCGGGAACGGCCGCCGGAGCCGGGCCGCCCGCAGGCGCCGCGGCGCTCCCCCCGCCCCCGCGGGAGACGGTACGCGCCGGCGAGAGCGGCGACGCCGCGCCGTCCGGGGAGGTCCGGGCCAGGGGGATCATCTCGCCGACGCAAGCCGCTTCGCCGCTCTGGGAAGGCTCGCCGGTCTCAGGCGGCCCGCCTCCGGCCGGCTCCTCGCGTGCGTGCGCTTCCCTGAAGACCTGCGGCATGGCGGTAAGCGAATTGAGGAAATCACGCACGACGCCCAGCGGCACCGTCTCCTGCAAAAGCTCGCTCAAAAGCCGGCGCAGCTTGGCCAGCGCCGTTTCCATCTGGGCCAGCCGGGCCGGTTCGACCGCCGTCCCCTTCAGCGCCATCAGGGCCGGTTTCGATTTTTCCAGCCACCAGCCGACCGCACGCTGCCGCGCGCGGGAGCGCTGCGGGAAGATGCGGGAGCCGTACTGCTCTAGCAGGTCGCAGTAGACGTCGAGCGCCAGCGCCATCCCCTCCACCCCCCCGGTCTGGACGAGCCCCACGGCCAGGTAGCTTGCCACCTGCAGATCCTTCGCCTTGTCGCGCAGGATCTCCGCGGCGAGGGCGATCACCTTCGCCCAATCGACGGCGCCCGCCACCGCCGGCAGTGAGCCGCGGTCGATCTCCGCCTGCAGGAGGTCGAAGAGAGGGTCGTAGCGGACGTCGTGGCCTACCGGCTCATCGGCGCTGACCGGCTCTTTCCCCAGATTTGACAGTGGTGACAGGTCCATGGTTGCCTCCTCCTGGTGACTCATTTCGGCCAGCATCTGGCGATGGTTTGCGGCACCGGACTGGACGCCGCGGCGGCCGACTGCCTGATCACCTCGCCGCTGCCGGTGAATTGGTAGTTGACCCTGATGAAGTCGATCCCCATCTGCTCCAGCGCCTTTCTCGCCCCGGGGAAGTCGCGCGGGGTGAAGGTCCGCTGCCCGCGGGGAAAGGCCTGGAGAAACTCCGGTAACGCCTGCGGGCCCGGGTAGCGCCTGGTGAGCAGCAGGTCGCCGATTTCGATGTCCAGGGTGAGGTCGCCGCAGCTTTCCGGCGACCAGGTGAAGGTCCTGCCGACCGGGTAGTTATGGTTGACGAGGGTCTGGGGTGCGGCGCCGCAGACAAGTTCCAGGCGGGTTGCGTGCGGCTTGATCCGTGCGCTGCGATTGGCGTCGGTGGGGAGGGCCTGGATACCCACGCTGTAGCTTGCCTGCCGGGAGAGGGCGGCGGCCTGCACCTGGCTGCCGCGCTCCAGGAAGGAGAGGAAGGAGGGCTCGAAGGGAAGCGCGCCGCCGAGGACCTCCCTGGCGCGGTAACCCCGGCTGGAGCGGGTCAGGAAGGGAGCCGCCGGCCCGGCGACGAACTTCCAGACCAGGCCGTCCTGGCCGAGCAGGACCGGGGTCGCCTGCTGGGGGGTCATGCCGATGCTCCCCCCCAGCACCTGTTCCTCCCACTGGTTCTGCAACTGGCCGGCGGCCTGTCTGCCGATCAGTTCCCAGAGAAAATCGAGCGGTCCGCGTAAAAGCCGCTCCAGGGTGCCGGTGGCGCCCGGCGCGGCGAGGGCGGCTGCCAGCCTGCGGTGGGCGGAGACGGCAGCCACGAAGGGGGATTTCGAGACGGACGGGTCCTCGCCGTACAGCTGCGCGGCGGCGCGCTGGGCCTGCTGGCGGGATACGGTGGCGGCGGCCAGGAGGGCGAGAGCGTCCCGGTATTCCTTCCAGGCCTTGGCCCCGGCGATACGCGCCTCCAGTTCCCGTGCTCCCCCGTCCCTGCCGAGGTTATTGCCGAGTTGCACGAGCAACCTCTGGCCGCTCTCCGCCGCTTGCTGCACGCTGCGGTGGTCGCCGGCGAGGGCGCCCGCCTTGATCGCCTGCAACAAGGCGAGCTGGCGCAGCCACGGAGGGGCGTTTTGCAGGTCGCTCTCCCCCTTGAGCTCCGTGGCGAGCCGGTTAAGCAGCGCGAAATAGGGGGCGGATTCGCCCGCCATGCGGGCCGCCGCTTCCTGCCATTGCCGTTCCCCGCGCAAACGCTCGCTGCCGTTGGCGAAACCGGCGGCAAATCCCTCCCAGGCCGCCAGCGTCTCGGTGCGCAGGCGGCGCTCGAAGGCGGCCGGAAGTTTCCCCTTTTGCTCCCCCGGCAGCGCGCCTTCGATTTCCTCAAGGAGCGAGCGGCTCACCTCCCGTCCCTTAAGGGTATGGCGCGGGGCCACCTGCACCTCGTGCGCGGCGGTAGAGCTCCCGCCCCAGAACTGCGCGAGCGTCACCGGCGCGATGCCGCTTTCGCCGTCCAGCCAGCTTTCCAGGGAGCGCAGCTCGGGGTCGCCGGCAATGAGACGTTGCAGCGCCTCCTGGAAGAGCGCGATCTCGCGGTTGGCCTCGCTGGCGTCCGGGCGCCAGGCGAGGTAGCAGAGGTAGCAGGCGTTGAAGCTGTCGTTCATGCGCTGAAGCTTGTCCGGATCGGGGGGGGCGACGTGCCCCAGGTAGTCGGGTTGCGCCATGGTCCGCAGCCGGTCGTAGGCATCGTTTCCCTTAAGCGCCTTCAAGAGGTTGATGCGCCGGACCAGGTGTAAAAGCTCGCGCGCGTAGGCGAGGCTGGTTGGCCGGTTCGGGGGGGAGGCGGCGGTGAGCCTCCGGTCGAAGGGGGCGAGAACGCCCACCTGGAACCGGCGGCAAAAGCGGCTTTTCAGCTCGCCTTCCAATTGGAGGCTCGCCGTCAGCCCGAAACGCGGCAGCCACCAGTGGCGGTTGCGCGCCTCCACGGCCGCGACCTGCGAGCGGTACTTTTCCATCGCCAGAAGGTCGCGCGCCAGGTCACCCTGCGGCTCGGGCAAGGAGGCCGCCTCGCGGTGCATCAGATTGACGGTGGTGAGGTTTTTGACGAAGGAAAAGCTCATGAGTCCGGCCAGGGCGACCATGAAGGCGAGCCAGCACAAAAGCCCCAGGTGGCCGGTCGCCGCGCGCCAGCGGGCGGCGGAGCGGGTGGGGGTGAAAAGCCAGCGCTCCTTGGGCAGGATCTGGGCGAAGAGGTCGTGCAGGAAAGCTCCCCCGCCAGCCACCGGGCGGGCCGGCGCGGCCGCACCGTGGCCCGGTGGTTCGGACGGTACCCCCGGGAGGAGGGCGCTGCAGAAGAAAATTCCCCGCAAAAGGGGCGTCTCCTGGTAGAGATCGCTGTCGCAGACGGTCTTAACGAAGCTTGCCGCCGCGCCTTCCATGAGGGCGAGCCGCTCCGGCAGGAGCGCCAGGGCCGCCGCTTCCTCGGGGTGACGCGGTTGCAAAAGCAACTTAAGGCGCAGGTCGCGCAGCCGTCCCCCCACCGTGGCGAAGGCCTCGGCCACGAATTCCCCGGGAGGAGCGAAAGCGTCCTGCCGCGCCGCTCCCAGCGCCTGGCCGGTGAGCCCTTCGGGAAGCTCACGGGTGAAGGCGCTGAAACCTTCGATCAGGTCGCACTTGGTGATCAGCAGGTAGACCGGCAGCCTGACCCCGAGCGCTCTCATGGCGCCGTCGATCCGGCTGCGGATGGTCGCCCCCTCCGCCTGCAGGCTGCCGGTTTCGCCTGGCTGCAGCCGGTCTGCCGCCACCGCCACGATCAGGCCGTTCAGCGGTTCCCGGCTGCGGGTTTTGGCCAGCTGGCCAAGGAGGGCCTGCCATTGCCGGTCGTCTTCCGCCCCGGTCCCCGTCGCGTAGCGGCCGGCGGTGTCTATGACCAGGGTCTGGTCGAACAGCCGCCAATCGAAGCTCTCGGTGGCCGTGGCCGGATCGTTCCCGGCGGCAGCCGGCGTGCAGAGGCTTCCCCCGGCGAGTGCGGCGCTCTTGCCGCTGCCGCTCGCCCCGACGATCAACTGCCAGGGGAAGAGGTAGAGCGGGTTTCCCCGCTTACGGAGCTGCGAGGCCCGCAAGGCCTGCAAAGCCTCGCGCCAGCGCTGCCGGATGCCTGCCGCTCCTTCCTTGTCGGCGGTTGCAGGCGGTGAGGGAGATGCCGGCTCCCGGTGCAGCAGCGCGCGGCGTTTGAGCCAGAACTGCCGCAGCAGCAGTGCGGCCAAAAGGAGCGCCGCGACCAGCACGATCAGGAACAGCCATACCCATAGCGGCCACCCCAGGGCGTGCGCCGCGGCAAGGACCAGCAGCGCCATCAGCACGGCCGCCGTCGAGCAGAGCGCCATAGCCAAGGTCTTTTTGAGCGTTACGCGCATTCAGTTCACCAGGGTTTTCAGCAGATGGTCGGTGACGGAGTCGAGGGTGAAGCGGTAGACGGTGAACAGGATCGCCAGCAATGCCAGCGGGGCGAGGACGCAGACCACGGCAGGCAGCGGCAAGAGCTGCCCCCGCTTGTCCCCTCCTGCGGCCTTGGCCGGGGTATAGGCCTCGGTAAAGAGCCTGCCGCCTTCGGCCGGAGGCGCAAAGCCCGAGTTGCCGGTCATAAGTTGCAGGTTGGCCCCCTTCAGTTGTTGCAGCCGGTGCCGGTCGTCCGGCTGGCAGAAGCGCCCGGTGAAACCCAAGGCAAGACAGAGGTAGTAGATTTCGCGCAGCGCATGCCGATCCGGCCCGAGCGCGTCGAGTTCCTGAAAGAAGAGGACGCCGGCGTCGGCGGTGCCGAAATGCGCGCACTGCAGTTGATCCCTGAGCCAGAGCGGGCGCTCTTCCCAGCCCGAATCGAGCACGGTCTCGTCGAGCCAGGCGCAGAGGGCGAAGCGGGCCGATTCGCGCTCTTTTTCCGGAAAACCCGCGGCGGCGGCCAGCGCGTCGCCCTGCGCGAGGAGCCGGTCGAACCGGGCGCGCAGTTCCTCGCAGCCGGGCTTTTCCGCCGGCAGCAGGACGCGTAGCTTGCCGCCGAGGGCGAAAAGCTCGGCGAAACAGTCGGTAAGCTGCATGGCAACTCCTCCTACGTCCTCTCCACCACCATCAGTTCCACCGCCAGATCGGCCGGGGCCTTGTCCCAGTTGAGCGCGATGTTGTGCCCCTTGGCCACGAACTCCCACTGGTCGTGGCGGTGGTCCACGGCGAAGTAGAGCGTGCCGGCGCGCCGCGGGAGTTCGGCGGGGGGCGTGTCGAGGTAGCTGAGCGGCAGGCCGGGGAGTGCGTGAGAGGTGAGGGTCGGCAGGTGCTCTTTGGCGCTCAGCTTGCCGGTGGCGATGAGCAGCCGGTGCACGTGCTGCGGCGGGTCCGCGGTTTTCAGCGCCAGGAAGTAGCGGTTGCGGTCGGCGAACATGGCCGGGGCGAGTTCGGCACAAAAACAGCTGCCGTCGTTCTCAAGGCGGACCACGTAATCCGGGCCGGCGGTGAGCTCGTCGAGCAGCCTGGCGATCAGCCGCTGCACCGCGTCGAAACAGTCCCTAAGCCTTTTGTGATCGTAGGGTGGGAGCAGGGGCTCGCCCCCTTCCGCTTCCCCCAGGAAGTTGACCCGCAGCGAAAAGGAGGAGAGTTCGCCGATCAGTTGCCTAAGCACGCCGTAGGCGACCCAGGGATGCGCCGAGGGCGCCTCGCAGAGGTGGAACAACTGGGGGAGATAGCGGTTCAGGGTGCGCAGCGCCAAGAGGTACACCATGTCGCGGGAGCCGAAGTCGGCGTTCTGCACGCCGCGCTGCCTCTTGTACTGCTCCAGCTGGTGGCAGCGGGCCGAGAGCTGGTCGCGGATCTCCCCCACCAGCCGCTTGAGCGGCTGACAGGCCTTAAGCGAAAGCGAGGGCGGGATGAAATCCTTGGAGAGCCCGAGGCCTCCCAGTTCCTCCAGCCGCGCCACCGGCAGCAGCAGGTAGTCGCCACCCTGCGTCAGCTCATCTTCCCGGAACACCCTGAGCAGACAGGTAAGCCGCCGAACCGGGCGCTGCGGCCCGTTGCCGTGCAAATCCCCCACTTCTTCCGGCAGCCGGTCGACCAGGTAGCGGCAGGTAATCGCCCCGAGGTCGTCGCTCTCGTCGATCTCTGCGACGTTGGCGCCGGACTCTTGCCAGCGCCGCAGGCCGAGGTAGAGCAAAAGCGGCTTTCCCTCCGGCAGCGGGGCGGCAAGCAGCCGCGGCGGGATCACCCCGTTGCCGGGATACTGCACGAAGCTGCCGTCGGGGAACAGGAACTCCCCGGAGTGCAGCCGGAAAACGCCGGCGGCGATGGCCTCCTCGTCGATCTCCAGGGCGGCAACCCCCCAAAAGTGCGGCTGGCCGTGCTTGAAAAGGGGTGCCAGCCGGGAGTCGAAGGCCCGCTCCTGCAACTGGAAATGCTGCGGCTGCAGGAGCTGGCCCTGCTGCCAGTAAAGCGGTCGTTCGATCTTCATGGCTATCTCCTGGTTTCGGGCAAGAGGTAGGCTTAATCAGCGGGGCGGCTCCAGCTCCCGGGGGCCGAGGTACAGTTCTATTTTCAACTGCTGGGGGATCTGCGCCACCGCCTCGCCGCGCCGCTCCTCGGCGAGCGGGACCGGAAACGACCTGGTGACGGCCTCCTTGCGCATGGCGAAGTAGCCGGCGGCGATGGCGATCTGCCGAGCCCCTTCCGGACGGTCCAGGGACTCCCTGAGCTCCTGTCCCGGCTGGATGACGACCCGCCGCGAGTAGACCACGGAGGGATCGAACCTGCCGCAATCGAGCAGCCGTTGCAGGCCGTCCTGCTCGTCGCGCAGCTGGTTGAAGGGGTTCGGGTCGCGCAGGTGATAGATGCAGAGCAAAAGGGTGTGGGGAGTCTGGTGAAAGAGGTTTAACTGCGGATCGGCCTTCAGGTGCAGGTCAATCGCCTGTTTCCGGTAGGTCCAGTCCGGCGGGGTCCTGGGAAGAGTGTCCTTCAGTGCCGATGGCGACGAGCAGCCACCAAGTACCAGTAATGCCAACCAAAAGCCGCCGGTGATGTTCCGCATGGTCCCTCCCGGTAGACGACCTGCACCTGGCGAAAACGGACGGCGGGGAGCAACCCCCGCTGACCCGACCCCGGGCATAGTCTAGGACCCTTTTGGCAGTTTGCAAGGGACTGAGTTGTTTTTTGCCGGGGACTCCCCGCTTGACAGCGCCGACAAAGGCGTCTATACCTCGTCCCACCGGCTGTCTGCAAACGGCGGCAGCTCGCGGGGGAGTCCGCCGCTGCCGGCGCTGCCCGGCCTTCGAGGAACGATGGGAAAAAACGGCAACGAGCTTGACCGCAAGGTGCGGCAGTACCTCGACGCGCACAACGTCGCGACGCTCGCCACCTGCGACCGCCAGGGGCCTTGGGCCGCGGCGGTCTTTTACGTCTGCGACGGCGGCACCTTTTATTTTCTCTCCGCCCCGGACAGCCGGCACGCCCTGGCGCTCAACGAGAACCCGCAGGTGGCGCTGAGCGTCCAGGAAGACTACCGGGACTGGCGGGAGATCAAGGGGGTGCAGCTGGAAGGAGTGGCGACGGAACTTGCCGGCGAGGAGGAGGAACTGGCCCGCAGGCTCTACGGCGGGAAATTCCCGGTGGTCGGGGTGCTCGCCAAGGCGCCGTCGTCGATCGTCAAGGCGCTGGGCAAGGTCCGCTGGTACAAGGTGACGCCGCGCCGGCTCTACTTCATCGACAACTCGCTGGGACTTGGACACCGGGAGGAACTGGATCCGGCGAAATGATGGGTTCTCTTTAACTTCGCCCGCTGGTCTGGTATACAGTAGTGAGGCGCGATTCAATCGGGGGCGAAAGGAGGAACGTATGATGAATCCTGAGATAGCCAAGCTGAGCCCGGGTCAGAAACTGATGAAACAGGCCGTCCATGAGATAGACGACTACTTCGGCGAGGGAGTCGCCTTCAAGAACATCGAGTTCCTGGGAGGCTATATCCAGGCGCTCGCCATCCTGGAACTGAAAGAAACCCTCCGCAACAAGCTCTGAAGTACCGCCTTGTCAGCCTGACTTAGCCGTGGACTGGTCCTCTTTCCTGGTCTCCGACTTGGGAAGCGAGAACCAGAAGGTGGCGCCGCCGTCCACCGATCCTTCGGCCCAGACCTTGCCGCCGTGCCGCATCACGATCCGCTGCACGATGGCCAGGCCGACCCCGGTCCCTTCGAACTCGTCGGTAGCGTGCAGGCGCTGGAACAGCCCGAACAGCTTGTTGACGTAGGTCGCGTCGAAGCCGACGCCGTTGTCCCGCACGTAGAAGCGGGTTTCCCGCTCCTCGTCGACCGCCCCGACCTCGACCCTGGCCACTTCCCTTGGCCTGGTGAACTTGACCGCGTTCGCGACCAGGTTCACCAGCACCTGGCGCAGCATCGCCAGATCGCCCACCACCGGCGGCAGTGGCGCCACCTGCCACTCTATCTGCCGATCCTTGTTTTCCTCGGTCAGATCCCTGACGATGTCGCTGACAAGCTGCGCCATGTCTACCCTGGTTTTCATGACCTCGGCCCTTCCCATGCGCGAGAAGGCAAGCAGGTCGTCGATCAGGACTCCCATTTTCTGGGCCGCCTCGCTGATCACTACCAGGTAGTGACGGCTCTTGTCGTCGAGCCCTTCCGGCGTCTTGGCGTTCAAAAGGTCGACGAAACCGATGATGTGCCTAAGCGGCGCGCGCAGGTCGTGCGACACGGAATAGCTGAACGCCTCCAGCTCGCGGTTGCTCGCCTCCAGCTGATCGACCTGGTCCTTGAGCGCCGCGTTCAGTTCGGCGATCTTGGCGTCGGCCTGCTTCTGCTTGCTGATGTCGCGGATGGCGGCGAAGGCCCAGGTCCCCTCCGAGGTTTCGATCGGGGTGAGCATGATGTCCACCGGCATCTCGCGGCCGTCCTGGTTGCGTCCGTACAGTTCGAGGCCGATCCCCATCTTGCGCGCCCGGGGGTCCTCGAAGTAGGCGCGCCGGTGCTGGCGGTGGCGCTTGTGGAAGCGTTCCGGGATCAGTTGTTCCACCCGGTGGCCGATCAACTCGTCACGCAGGTAGCCGAACAGCGCCTCGGTCTGCTGGTTCACCCTGCGGATCACGCCGTTTCCGTCCACCACCACGATGGCGTCCGGTCCGGTTTCGAAAAGCCTCTCGAACATGTTGCGGCTGCGCTGCAGCGCGTCCTCGGCGTCACGGCGGGCCGTGATGTCGCGGGTCACCTTGCAAAAGCCCATCAGGTTGCCGTCGGGGTCGTGCAGGGCGGTTAAGCTCACCCAGGCCCAGAAGCGGCTGCCGTCCCTGCGCAGGCGCCATCCCTGCAGGTCCATGTTCCCCTGGGCCGCGGCGATTGCCAGCTCCCGCTGGGGCATGCCCGCCTTCACGTCCTCCTTGGTGTAGAAAAGGGAGAAGTGCTTGCCGATGATCTCCTCGGGGCGGTAACCCTTGAGCGCCTCGGCGCCCAGGTTCCAGGAGAGGATGTGCCCCTGCGGGCCGAGCATGAAGATGGCGAGGTCCTTCACCTGCTCCACCATCAGGCGGAACTGCTTGTCGGTGGTCAGTTGTTGCTGGGATTGCTTGTTGAGTTGGGAGACCTGCGTTTTATCGTCAAATGTAGTAGCCATGGCCGGATCACTCTATCTGTACGCCAACGAACGAATAGTTTCGGCGGTTTTGTCCCTTGAGCCATTATATGCCCCCTTAGCTATATTTTCCACTAAAGTGGACGCGCGGCCTGCCGACCCGGTCCGTGCGGCCGCCCGACGAAAAAAACAGGGGAAGTCCCGGCCTTGCGCCGAAACTTCCCCTGTTTTTTGCCGTTCTTTCACTGCCGCTACGTTACCTGGGCGGCACCACCGCGTCGAAGCTCTGCCACCAGTTTATGCCGCCCCCTCCGCCCCCATCGCCGCCGGCCCCGTCGTTGCCCTGGTACTTGTAGGTGAAGCGCAGCCTGCTCCCCGGCGCGACGGCCACCGGCAGTTTCAGGTTGAACTCCGCCGACTGGTCCTCTTCCAACTGGCGCGGGATCACGAAGCTCACCGCTCTCGCCGTCACCTTGCCGGACGGATCGAGCGCCTCCGCCCAGATCTCCAGGTCCAGCATGTACCGGTAACGGACGTTTTTCACCACCCCGCTGATCACGGTGCTGCCGTCGAACACCTTGACGTCCCAGCCAAGCTGCAGGTCGAACTGGGCATAGCGCTGCGACTTGGCGTCGAGCGGGGAGGCCGCCTCCCGGTAGGTCGCGCAGCCGCCAAGGAGCAGCAAGGCGGCAGCCAGCATCGTCAGATTTTTTATCATCGGAGCACTCCTCCCCCCTGAACGACAAGAGGCCCCCGGGACGGCAGGCGGCCGTGCCGGGGGCTCCATTGGCATGCCAGGGGCGACAGCTACCCGCCCACAGCTACTCGCCCGGATAGTCGGGCGGTACCGAGGGGTAGTCCGACGGCGCCGGCGGTGCCGGGACGCTGCGGTAATTCCTCTGCACCGCGCCGGGGACCTGGTTGCCGTACGAGTACATGCACTGCAGGTAACTGTTGTCGTAACGGCGCTGCGCCTCGTAGCCGTAGACCCGCGCCGAGTCCGCGCCGGCCGTGGAGCCGACCAAGAGGCCGCCACCGGCGCCGATGGCCGCGCCGGCGCCGGCATTGCCCGAGGCCGCGCCCAAGAGCGCGCCGATGCCGGCGCCCACCGCGGTGCCGATGGCCGCGTTGTTGACGGCGGTCTGATTGATCCCTTCCTGCGGGCTGATGCCGATCTGCTGCGATGCCCACCTTCTGCAGATGGCGTCCTCGTTCTGGAACAGCTCGAACGGCTTGCCGGGGGTGGGGAGCACCATCACGCTCGGTCCGTTCGGCAGGGTCGCGCAGCCGCCGAGCGCGAGCAGCAACAGTACGGCCGGAACTTTAACCAGATGAACGCGCATCACTTCGACTCCTTCGGCTCCACCGGGGGGGCGGGCGGCGGGTTGGGCGACGGCACCACCTTCAGCCACCCCTTGGGGCACGCCTTGACGTTCGGGTAGTACCCCTGCGGATCGGGGCAGTAATACCAGAACTGTTGTTGTTGCGGTTGTGGCTGTGCGGAGGGCTGGCTTATGTAAACCTGCGGCTCTTCCCTGATCACTACCGGCGGGGCGGCATAGCCGTAAGGGTACGGGTAAGGATAGGGGTAGGGGCCCCACCAGCCGGGTCCCCAGACCGGCCCGATCCAGACGCCGCCTCTGACGTGAGCCTCGCTCGGCGCCGCCTGCGCCAGCACCAGCACCACCATGGCCAAGGCAAGACAAATTGCCTTTTTCATCGTTATTGCCTCCCGTTTAAGAAAAGGGTCCACCGTCTTTTTATTTTCAGCCGTAAAGCAGCGCTGCGTCAAGCGTTATTCACCGACGCAGCCGGTCAAAAGGTCCACGGCTGCTCCCCGGTGCCATCCCGGGAGCAGCCGTGCCGGCCGTTGTTACCTTATTTACCTGCCGGGCCCTCATCGTAGCGGAAGTGCTCCATCTTCTTTTCCATCCGGGCCTGCATCGCACGCAGCTTGGTCACCTGATCAGGGGTCAAAAGGCCCAGGAAATCCTTGGCGGACTGCGCCTTCTTCACTGCCAGGTCGGCCTGCAGGGCGGCAACCTTGGCCGCCTGGGCGCGGATGGCGGCCTCGTCGGCGGTGCCGGAGAACTCAAGGGCCCTCAACTGCCGGCGCTCGGCCATAAGCGAACTGCGCAGCGGCCGGTTCGCCTCGTGGTTGGCCTTGAACAGCGCCTTGACCTGGACTTTCTGCTGGTCGGTCAGGCCGAGTTCCTTGGCCATCCTCTTGAAGAAGCGGTGGGCCTGCTTGCCTTGGCGGCCTTGGTGGTCGGGGTGGTGCATCGGGCCTGCGGCCTGCGGTGCACCACCGGTGTCGGGAGCGCCGGAGTCGGCGAAGGTGAGTTGGCTACCAAAAGTCGCGGCTGCGGCAAGGCAGGTAAGCAGGGCAACGTGACGGAGCTGTTTTTTCATGGTCTTTCTCCTTTGGCTTTGGGACGACACGCCGTGCCGTCCTGTTCCTATCTCGACGGCCTAACGGTACGAATTAAATGTGAAGCTATTGTGTAAGCATTGAGAAAAAACAATTGACAATTACCAAAGCCGGATATATTTTAATATTAAATCAATCGACGGTGAACGACTATGGGAACCAAATTCGCAGGCACGGAAAAAGAGGTCCGGGCCCTCGACTGCTACATCAAGCTGGTCAGGGCGACCGAGGCGGTCAACGCCCGAACTGCCCAGAACTACCTGGCGGCGGGACTGTCCGTGAGCCAGTTCGGCGTCCTGGAGGCGTTGCTGCACGGAGGGCCGCTCTGCCAGCGCGACATCGCCAGGAAAATACTGAAGAGCACAGGCAACATCACCATGGTGATCGACAACCTGGAAAAACGTCAACTGGTGCAGCGGGTGCGTGATGCAGAGGATCGCCGCTTCATCACCATCAGCCTCACCGACGCCGGGCGCGCACTGATCGCCGAAATCTTTCCCCATCAGGTGGCGGGGATCGTCGCCGAGATGGAGGCGCTGACCCTCGCGGAACAGGAAGAACTCGGCCGTCTGTGCCGCAAAATCGGGCTTAGAGAAGGAGGTGACTCAAAACGGCGCTGAAAGCAAGAGAAAAAAATTTGGCATAATAGCTTAATATTAAATTATTTGACGTTCAAATCCTACCTCCTGCAGGCAGGAACCCCCAAACCGCGATAAAGGAGCTTTGCCATGAAAACCCCGTTCAAGACCCTCTTTGCCGTCGTCGCCACCGCCGCCACCTTGAGCCTTCCGGCCCTTGCCCTGGCCGACAGCTGGCAGATCGACCAGGAGCACTCAAACGTCGGCTTTAAAGTGCGCCACATGATGGTGTCCAACGTGAAAGGCGATTTTGCCAAGTTCAACGGCGTCGTCGATATCGACAACAACGACCTTGCCAATTCCAAGGTCGCGGTCAACATCGACACCGCCTCCGTCAACACCGGGGTACCGAAGCGCGACCAGCACCTGAAAAGCGCCGATTTCTTCGACGTCGCCAAGTTCCCGGCCATGACCTTCGTCTCCAAGAAGGTGACCGTGGTAGGCAAAGACCGTCTGAAAGTCGCCGGCTACCTGACCCTGCACGGCGTGACCAAGGAAGTCGTGCTCGACGTGGAAGGTCTTTCCGCCGCCGCCAAGGATCCCTGGGGCAACGTCAAGCGCGGCGCCTCCGCCACCGCCCGCATCAACCGCAAGGACTTCGGGCTCGTCTGGAACGCCGCCCTGGAGACCGGCGGCGTGGCGGTCGGCGAGGAAGTCCTGATCACCCTGGAAATAGAAATGACCAGGAAGTAGCAGGTAAAGGGGAGGGGGGCGCGGAAACGGCCCCCCTTCTTGCCATTGCGCCGGCAGTGGCTAGACTTTCCCTGTTTGTTCACCAGCGGGGAGGGGACCATGAAAACTACCAGAATGCTTTTGTCCGCATCCGTTCTGTCAGTGGCGGTACTTGCCACTGACTGTTTCGCCGTTTCCGACTGTGTGTATTCGGGAGTGAACTTCTCCGACGGCGCGCTTTCCTGTCAGACGGGACAGCAGTTCAGGTGCAGCGACGGCACCTGGCAGTCCCTCGACATCCCCTGTACCGCCCCGCCGCCGGCGCCGACCGTCGTCAACCCGGCGCTGTGTGAATGCACGCCCCAGGAAGTCCTTGCCTGCACCCAGTCGGGGAACGCCTGCTGCGTGTCGATGGAGTCGGGTAGTTGCGTGAAGAAGTGCTGCCAGGGGCAATAGGGCGTAAAATTTCACCAAGAAGCACCACATCCAAGCGGCTTTTGAGAGGAGACTTAAGATGAGCAAGGTTCTGATAGTTTTCTACAGCATGTACGGTCACGTCCTGAAGATGGCGGAGGCGGTGGCCGAAGGGGTGAGCAGCGTGCCGGGGTGCGAGGCGGTGCTCAAACGGGTTCCCGAGACCCTTTCCGACGAGGTCCTCAAGATGATGGGGGCGCTGGAATCGCAACAGGGGATGGCGCAGATCCCGGTGGCGGCGGTGGACGACCTGAAGGCCGCCGATGCCGTCATCTTCGGCACGCCCACCCGCTTCGGCAACATGTGCGGCCAGATGCGCCAGTTCCTCGACGCCACCGGCCAGCTCTGGGCCAAGGGGGCGCTGGTCGGCAAGGTAGGTTCCGTCTTTACCAGCTCCGCTACCCAGCACGGCGGGCAGGAATCGACCATCCTGAGCTTCCACACCACCTTGTTGCACCAGGGGATGGTGATCGCCGGGCTCCCCTACGCCTTTGCCGGCCAGAGCCTGAACACCGAGATCACCGGTTGCTCCCCCTACGGCGCCAGCACCATCGCCGGTACCAGCGGCGAACGGACGCCGACCGACAACGAACTGGCCGGCGCCCGTTTCCAGGGAAGTTACGTGGCGAAACTCTCCTTGAAGCTGAAAGCGGAATAGGCCCGACTGCCGTACCGGCAGCATGATCGGCGCCTCGCCCACTCCAGGGCGGGGCGCCTTTTTATTTGCTTCCAGGATCGCTAATGTCGCTGGGAGTCGCTCCAGTCACCGCCGCGATGGTCACTTTTGCAAATCCCCAAAACGCATTTGCAGTTTTGCAAAAACGCAAATTCGACTTTCGCAAGCGCGCGAGAGCCCGAAACACGCCGGTTTCCGCCCGGATAACCCCCCTGCCAGCCGGGAAAGCCATTTGCATCGATGCGAAAAAAGGGCGGTGGGGCGATAAGTGGTAGAATTGTGCCCATTTTCTAACTATGCGTAATTAAGGATAAATTTAATGTCGTACGATAATCTAAAACGTTGGTATGTTAGTTGCTGTTACCTTTCCAGGTACGCGATCACAAAAAAAACCTGGAGGTATAAAGAAATGGCAACGACGACATCCAACAAGGGTTGGCAGGTAGTTAGCGCCGGTACCGGTATCAACTTGGCACTGGGCGTGCTCTACGCGTGGAGCATCTTCAAGGGCGCCATCAAGGCGTCCATCGAAAAGGGCGGCCCCGACGCCTTCCAGTGGAGCCTCTCCTCGATCAACGACCCGTATGCCCTCTGCTGCCTCTTCTTCGCCTTCTCCATGATCATCGCCGGCAAGTGCCAGGACAAGATCGGTCCGGCCCGCACCGCCCTGATCGGCGGCGTCCTGGTGGGCTTAGGCTTCTCCCTGATGTCCTACTCCAACAGCTACGCCGCCTGGGTGACCGGCTTCGGCGTGCTGGCAGGCTCCGGCTTCGGCTTCGGCTACTCCGCCGCCACCCCGCCGGCGCTGAAATGGTTCTCCTCCAAGAAGACCGGCCTGATCGCCGGCATCGTGGTCGCCGGTTTCGGCCTGGCCCCGGTCATCATCGCGCCTTTGGCCACCTACCTCCTGGGCGCCTACGGCATCCAGAAGGCCATGCTCTTCCTGGCGGCCGGTTTCGCCGTGGTGGTCTGCGGCCTCTCCTTCTTCCTGGTCAACCCGCCCAAAGGGTTCGTCCCCGAAGAGGCGGCACTGAAAGCCGGCGAGACTCAGGCCCCGGCCAAGAAGTCCGTGCACGACGCCTCCGTGAGCGAGATGCTCCGTTCGCCGAAGTTCTACCTCCTGTGGGCCACCTTCTTCATCGGCGCAGGCGCCGGCCTGATGGTGATCGGCTCCGTGGCCGGCCTCGCCAAGCACTCCATGGGTTCCATGGCCTTCGTGGCGGTTGCCATCATGGCGGTCGGCAACGCCTCCGGCCGCGTCGTAGCCGGCGTGCTCTCCGACAAGATCGGCCGTCGCTCCACACTCACCATCATGCTCTCCTTCCAGGCCATCCTGATGTTCGCCGCCGTGCCGGTGGTCGGTTCCGGTTCCGCTGCCCTCCTGGTGCTCCTGGCCTCCTTCATCGGCTTCAACTACGGCTCCAACCTGACGCTGTTCCCCTCCTTCGCCAAGGACTTTTGGGGCTTCAAAAACTACGGCCTCAACTACGGCGTGCTGTTCAGCGCCTGGGGCGTGGGCGGTTTCGTGATGGGGCGTGTTTCCGAGATGATGAACGCCCATCCGGGCGGTCTCAACAAGTCCTTCATCCTGGCGGGCACCTGCCTTGCCTGCGGCACCATCATCACCTTCTTCCTGCGTGAGCGCAAGGCCGTTGCCGTCGAAGCGACCATTCAGGTCTGCGAGCCGGTGGCAGTCGAGGTCGCCTCCCATTAAGCTGTTGGCGGCATAAGGCAAAACAATAAGGGGCCATGCATTTTTGCATGGCCCCTTATTGTGCCGATGAGGTAGAATTCCGCCGGAGTAGCTTGCAGCTTGCGAAAGGAAGCACCATGGATACAACGTTCGTAACCATCATGCTGGTCGTTTTTCTGGTCCTGACCGGTCTCGCCGTCGACATCGGCTACATGTACGTGAGCGAGGAGGACCTGCAGTCGGCCGCCGAGACGGCCGCCCTGGCCGGAATGCAGCAGATGAAGCAGCGCATGCTCACGCAGTTCCAGCAGGCACCCGGCAAGGTTGCCGAGGTGCTCAGGGACCCCCTGCAGACGGCGGCCCGGGAGGCCGCGGTGGAGACGGTCAACGGCAAGCAGAGCGCCGCCGCACTGGTGGGGCTGGCCAACAACGACAGCAACGCCTTCTCCGGCGACAACGACATCACGGTCGGCTTCTGGAACATGAGCAGCCGCAGTTACACCCCGGGTGGGACGCCGGTGAACGCCATGCAGGTAAGGACCCGGCGCACCGCCGAGAGCTCCACCGTGGGGCTGGGCAACCTGGGAAGCTTTCTCGCCACCGTGAACGGCACCGTCTCCTTCGGCCTGACCCCGGTTGCCACCGCCGCCATTCCCGCCGGCACCAGCGCCCACATCGCGGTCTGCGGCGCGGCCTGCGACAGCTCCTGCAGCTATCCGAACGTCTGCACCATCCCGCAGCGGCGCATGAGCCGCCCCAACGGCGGCGACGGCAGTGCCGGCTACCTCTACACCTCGCTTCTGCACCCCGCCTCCATCACCAACAGCATGTCCGACCTGGTCTGCCAGGAGACCCCGACCCAGGAGGTCTGCGGCAAGCCGATCTACACCACGGCGGGGACCGGCGACGCCACGCTGCGCGACCTGCGCTCCGTCATGTACGACTCGACGGCGGACCACTCCAACAAGGAGTACGACAAGGACGGCCGGCTGCTCGGCTGGTGGCTGCTGGCGCCGCGCACCGACTGCGTCGGGGTCAGGGCCCAGAACATCTTCGAGCAGCGCACCGCCACCGGCTACGTGCTGGTCAGGATCAGCAAGATCTGCGCGGGCGGCACGGCCGGCTGCGGCCAGCAACCGGGCAAGGCCGACCGTCCCGCTCAGGCCTGCGGTCCCGGCGAGGAGGGGCTCTACATCGACCGCATCTCCTGCGTGGGGTGCGACAGCAAGTCGAAGGTGACGCTCCCCGGGCTGCACCCGGTGCTGGTCGAACCGGCGGTCCGCTAGCGACGGAGAACCCGCCATGACGACGGACCCCTGCGCGCAAGAGCCGGACCAGGAACTGCTTTTTGCCATCGAACAGTTCAACGCCGGCGAGTGGTTTCAGTGCCACGAGACGCTGGAAGAGCTTTGGGTCGGGGCGAAGGGGGAGTTGCGCCCGTTCTACCAGGGGCTGCTGCAACTGGCCGTTGCCCTGCATCACTGGCGAAACGGCAATTTCAGGGGAGCGGTGATCCTCCTGGAGGGGGGAAGCGGCCTGCTCGGGCAGGTGCCGCCGGTCTGCCTGGGGGTGGACGCCGCCGCGCTGGTCGCACGTGCGCGGCAGTTGCTGCAGGCACTGAACGAACTGGGGGAAGAGCGGATGGCTAAGTTGCCGCCGGAACTGATCCCGACCATAGCGCAGGTTGCCTCCCCGTCTCGCCCCTCCCGCTGACCGGGAGGGCGAGGCGGGGCGATTGCGGCCCGCTACTTGAGCAGCGTCACCTTGCCGTCGTCCAGGTCGTACTTGGCCGAGACGACCTTGATCTTTCCTTCCTTGATTTCCGCCGCCAGAAGCTTCGACTTCCTGGCGAGGCTTGCCGCGACTGCCCTGGCGTTCAGTTCCACCGCGCACTCAACCACCTCTTCGGCCGGTTTTCCCTTGGCCACCTGCTTTGCACGCCGGGCGGACGGGGCGATCTCCCTGACGATGGCGCCGATGTTTCCTTCCGGCTGACCTTTGGCGTTCACCGCCGCCGTCACCGCCCCGCAGCGTTCATGCCCGAGCACCATCACCAGCGGCGCGCCGAGGTGTTCCACGGCGTACTCGATGCTCCCCACCACGATCGGGTCGGCCACGTTGCCGGCCACCCGCACCACGAACACCTCACCCAGCGACTGGTCGAAAATCAGTTCGGGCGGCACCCGCGAATCCGAGCAGGAAAGGATGATGGCGTAGGGATGCTGGCTCTTGGCGAGCTTGAGGCGCGCGTCGGCGCCGGCCGCCGCACAGGCGCCCAGCTTGTTCTCCACGTAGCGTTTGTTGCCGTCCATAAGCTTCTGCAGCGCCTCGTCCGGGGCCAGGCGGGCTCCGCCGGAGGCCAGCGCCAGTGATACCGTTGCGGCCAGGGTAGCCGCCGCCACCGCGATTTTGCTAAGCAGTTCGTTTCGCATCATGTACATCCTCCTTGGGTCGTGGCATTGCCGGTGGACGACGCTGTCCAACGGGCCGGACAATTTTCGAGGTAAACGAGCAAGTGGATAGACAATTTATCTAAAATTTGTCAATAATACTATCCTAATTTTTTTTTTTGGAAGGCACTGCACTGTCAGAGCCGGCTTTTAGTGCCGATATCACATCGCCTACAGACAGACAATGCACAAAGAATAGGCTCTGCTGCCTGTTTTTTATATGATTGTGACATTTCCCCTGTGGTCAGACATCAGGCAGATCCAGTGTTTGCCTGTATACGGAGGCCTAATTAAAAACTGGCACGCCTCATGCTAGGTGGATAGCGATCAGCCGTTCGCGACGAAGCGTTACCGCTGAAATTTGCCGATTATGCCTGATTTTCACGGCACCGATAGCACTGCAATTTGATCGAAAGGAGGTTGTGACAGCCGGGAAGAGGCTGGAGAAGTGAGGAGGATGACGAAAACCACATCAAATTTTACAAAGGAGTAAGCAATGAAACGAATCTTCAAAACTCTCGTTACGGCAATGACGCTGACTGTAGCAGCAACCGGCGTGGCAATGGCTACCCCGTCGACCCAGATCTGGATCCCCTCGACCGACGTGCAGGGGTTTGGCACCTACCATCTGGGCATCGACAACTACATCCGGGCGACTAAGAACAATCCGACGCCTACCACGCGCGAAAGCAATACCTACGACATCGGTCCCGTAGCCGGCTTCCTCCCTTTCGAGAAGTTGCAGGGCGAAATCGGTTTCGACTACCTCTCCAATGCAACGGACGCCAATGACAACCATCCGTGGAGCGGCAACATCAAGATCGGCACCCCTGAGGATTCCCTCTTCAAATATTCCCCGGCCATCGCCATCGGCGGCTACAACCTGGGTCCCGCCCAGTCCATCGGCCTCGCACCGGGAGTTTCTTCCGGTCAGAACATCATCTACGGCCTGCTTGCCAAAACACTGCCGGCTGCAGGTGGCATCCCCTCCCTGGGCAGGCTTTCGGTCGGTTACTACCGCGGCGCAGAAAGGGCGCTGCGTGACGCTGACGGCACTTCGAGCAACAAGGGCGTGCTGGCCTCGTGGGATCGCACCATGACCGAGATTTCCGACAAACTTTGGTTCGGGGTCGACTACCTGAGCGGCAACAACGCCAACGGCGAGCTCGGCATCGGCGGGTCGTGGGCTTTCTCCAAACAGGTGACCCTCCTGGTCGGTGTTCAGACATTCAATCCCGGTTACAAACTTTCTACAGCGGATGGTAACGCGCTTCCCGGCGGGAAACCGGCTTTCACCACCCAGCTCTTTATCAATCTTCCCTAGCTGTCCCTCCTTTAATCCGGGGGCGGAC
>Ga0209415_10001509_pt1 | contig 44625 bp, 43 predicted proteins | sample PeaSoiSIISIP2007_FD_187696 | JGI IMG/M metagenome (GOLD analysis project Ga0209415, IMG submission 187696) | Peat soil microbial communities from Weissenstadt, Germany - SII-SIP-2007 (SPAdes) (version 2) | ecosystem: Environmental > Terrestrial > Soil > Wetlands > Peat | place: Germany... | reverse complement strand
AAGCCACAAAACAGCTTGCTCCCACGTTAGATGACTATCATTTTTCAATCGAAATGGCATATTAATACTTCGAGAGCAAAAAATAAATCTTCATATTCATTTGATCATTTCCAGACATACGACACATCGTGAAAACGCCAGGTAATCCGCTTCATATTTATTGGATTTATGGATATCAAAGCAATAGCCGTCTTGGCAGTTCGTTTCGGTGGAAAAATTCCATTGATCATTATCATATCGAAAAAAAGTTTTTATTACTTTTGAAGCGCGGAATGCGTCGACTACGCCATTGATCATTTCCGAATCGAAGACCTGGAACCATCCATGATTCTTGTATTTTCCGAACGGCATGGATAAGTACAACGTTCCGTTTTTCTTAAGCGTCCTATGGAATTCTTTAAGAGCAGCAAGATGCGCATATTTATCGTTCTCTTTCTTCGAAACATCTAGGGTGTATATCATGGTGTTATCAAAGCCGATATGTTCCAGCGTCGAAAGTGAACAGATAGCGTCAAAAAACCCCTCTTTAAAGCACATGTTCCTCAAATCTTCATAAATATAAGAAGGTGATGGCTGAATTTCAGGCCTCCCTTCGTAAGAGAGAGTCGAAATATAAATATTTTTATTTATTAATTTATCCGCAAGCAGAATCTGTTTAAAGTTTAGAACTGAGCCTGCGTCGAGAATGATATTCTCATGGTCTTTCAAACGTGAAAAGAACCACGGATATTCTACGAGCCGTTCATCCATTCTATAGCCATATTTGGATGGGAGTGATCCCTTTTGGAAAAAGGAAAGCTCCTTGCTGTTGATGAATTCTCCGAGGAAGTTATATTTATACTCTCCATACCCCGGAGTCCAAGGCTTTCTTTGTGACATCAGGTAGCGCCATATTCGATATTTGATAACCAGCTGTTCTATCCAGGTGAATGTGTTCTTTGCAATCTTCATATGCTTTCTATCTCATGCGCGGCACGATCTACAACCCCAATAACTGTCGCCGGATTGCCCGCAACGATTGTAAACGGGGGCACACTCTTGGTTACAACGCTGCCAGCTCCGATAATTGCACCTTGGCCGATTTGGACACCTTTTAAGATTGTTGAATTTGCCGCGATTAACACATCGTCCGCGATATTGACCTCAGCTGACGGGATCTCAATTTTTTTGGGGTGGCCACTCGTTATAATTTCAACAAATTGCCTATGTCTTTCCACCGGGTCAAGTGGATGCGTATCATTATCGAATATATTGCAATTATGGGAGATTAAAACTCTATTCCCGATTATTATATTCTTTGCTGACCATATAAATGTATTCAGACCGACATAGCAATAGTTACCCACTTCGATTTGGCCGTCGTGGCCAAACAGCAGAAGTTCACCTCTTATATGACAATAATCACCAATCCGGATTCTCTCACGAATATTGAGGTTGTTCACGATGTTGGAGGTTTTATACAAAACACTGTGTCGCCCTATTACATAAAGTCTCTTTGATGGTAAGAATTTATCAACTATGAATTTCATTATCGTGCGCATAGGATGAATGTTGACTGACTCTTTAATGCAAGTTTTCAGGAGCTGTACGTTGATAAAATATATTCAAAATCCAGAATTCGTTTATCATAGCTATGTCGTTCCGTACAAGCTTTCTGCCCAGCCTTAGCAATTCTCTCCCGTTCGGTATCATGAGACAGATAATACCCAACTTTCTCAATCAGATCAGAAAAGTTATCATAGGCTACGACTTCCGTTCCCGGCTGGAACAAACGATCCAGGTTCACGGCGCTTTCGGTCATCAGTAACGTTCCGCATCCCGTCGCTTCGAATAAGCGCATGTTTCCCGATATACCTTGGGCAACGTCAATATGAAAATTGAGGGAGAGTTTGGATCGATTGAGAGTCCGGTACATCTCGAGCCCCCACAATTCTCCTCCATAGCTGTTCCAGAGTAGTGGTTTACCAAAAGGGAGGAAGGGACGCCTGAGCCCATAACCGAAGGTCTTGATGTCGATGCCATTCGCTAAGAGAAGTTCAAGTCCCTGAACTCTGCTGCGATGCGTCTTCTTTGATAGTCCTCCAATAAAGCAGACATCCATGGTTTTCTTATCATCGAGGGCAGAGAGGATTTCCGTATCAAAGGCGACTCTGAGAAGCTCTGCATTCATGCCCATTACCCTGAATCTTTCCACGAACAAATCGTTTGAAGAAATAAGACAGCGTATACTGGAAAAATCGAGTCGTTCACTGTACGGGCAGGAGATCCAAGCAAAGATGTTTTTTGTCGTTTGAGAGACTCTGTTGATGAAGCGGCCGTAATAATCAAACATACTCCCCATGAAAAAGACATCGGGAGCGAATTCCTCCACCTGCCGTAAGACGACGTCATACTTTGACAACCCTGACCCGCTAATTTTATGCTCGGCAAGCCATTTATTTTGAAGAAAGGCATCGTTGCCGATTACCAGTTTTACGTCATGTCCTCTTTTCTTAAAATGGTTATAGTAGGAAACAAAACTGCCGAAATAATCATCGAACAGCAACTTCTGATGCTGATCGTAGGAGAGCCCCTCTGTTTTATGCGAGGCATAAAAAGCATTTAGGTAAGCCTGATAGTAGTCGGCCAGCAAAAAAATCTTCATTCTTGGGCGGTTACCTTTTCAGGAACGTTCTTTCAAACCAGAGGTAGTGCAGGTATCTCCACGCGGTTTCGACATTCTGCCACGTCCATGACCGTTTGTCCATGTTTTCTTGGATATACCTTTTAAGCTGGGGCATATTAATCAATGCATGATCTTTGCTCTTATTCAAAAGATCTCTAACCCACGGTTGGAGAGGACCATTGAGCCACTCCGGCAAAGGCGAATTAAACCCGATTTTCTTTTTTGACAGTCGAATGCTGTCAGGCATTTTACCAGACATGCCGATACGCGCAACCCTCTTTGTATAGCCATCTCCGATTTTACTGCTGTCGGGCAGGGAAAAGACAAAGGTTACGAGCCTCCAGTCCATGAACGGCATCCTTACTTCTATGCCGTGCGCCATGGATATGCGATCGAAATTCCTCAGGATTGTTGGAAGAATATCGGAGTGGAACATAGGGTAAAGCATGCGGTTGACGGTGCCCCAGTGAGACGGCAATCTATCGTTTTCCCCCGGGAATGCAAAATCTCCATAGCGGGAAGGCATGCTCCCCCGCCTAAGGAATGCTCTGCTGGAACCACGCCCCATACTATTTGCGATGCGACGCAAGAGAGCAAAATTCCGAAGATAGAGAAGGGCTGGCCTGCTTGAAGTTATGATAGTATGGAAAAGACTTCTGTTCTCTTCCATGGAGATATAGCCGCCCATGAGTTCATCAGCCCCGTGGCCGTCAAGCGAAACCACGACCTTGGACTTGCGCAGTTCTCGATATATAAGCCATGCAGGAGTCGGAAGTCCAATATACACATCATCAAAGTCGGAGAGCACGCGGTCGATGTCCAAGAGCGCGTCGTTCTCCGTGACGGGCATCAGCGTAGCCTTTACTCCGGCAAATAGAACTGCCTCCTGTGCCTGAGGACTTTCATCATTCACCGCGCCGGGAAATGTCGCTACAAAGGCGTGCTGCCAGTCTTTGGCCTGCCGTGATCCGTGTTGATGCTTCCCAATATCCGCGAGGGCGCAGACGACCGCGGTCGAATCGAAACCACCGCTTAGGCAGGTGCCGATCGGTACATCGCTGCGCATCCTGAGACGGATAGAGTCATAAAACAATTCCTGAAATCTTTCTGCCTGCGCCTCAAAAGACGATGGTATCTCAAGGAGATGGTCAAGGGTGTTCCACCAGCGGACAACGGACAGCTTTCCATCCTTGACAAGTCCGTAGTGACCTCCTGGCAGGCGACGGATGCCAAGGAGCATGGTCCGAACAGTTCCTTCAATGCCGAAACCATTGCGCAGGAACACATCAGCGCTCTCGCTATCTATTGCAGCTTCGTATCCTTCAAGATGTTTGAACGCTTTTAGCTCCGACGCAAATGCGAAGCGGGCTCCCGTGAGATGATAGAGAAAAGGTTTAATCCCGAACCGGTCTCGGGCGATAAATAGCGTCTGCTCCAACGTATCAAATATTGCAACAGCCCACATGCCGTTAAACCGCAATAGCATGTCAGGGCCCCATTCTTGGTATGCTCCGAGGATAACTTCCGTGTCGCCTTGCGAACGGAAAAAATGTCCTTTCTGCTCCAATTCGATACGAAGTTCGAGGAAATTATAAATCTCGCCGTTGTAGGTGATCCAATATCGGCCTCCTGAGTATGACATCGGTTGACAACCTTCTTCGGAAAGGTCGAGGATGGAGAGACGACGGTGACCAAGTGCGATTTCGCCACTTTCATTAAACCAGGTTCCCCGTCCATCCGGGCCACGGTGGGCGAGGGAGTCCGTAAACTGATCGAAAGTGGATCGGTCAACAGGGCTTTTATCAAAGTTCCATATTCCTGTAATCCCACACATATTTTCAGACTCTGTTAGCCGAATTAAGGTCCGACGCCGTTTTACGACAAACAACGTACAACTCGTCACCGATTTCCCCAGTTTCAACGAGTTGAAATCCGAATCGTGTAAACAGGGCAGTTAAAGCGCTAAGATTGAAAAATTGAACATGGTGGGGAACGATATAACTCCACCACCAGACGCCTTGTTTCTTTGCACTCGGACTATCGCTATTCGGCGTCACGAGCATCAGCAGACCGTTTTCCCGGATGTGGTTCTTAAGGACCAAAAAGATTTCGTCAAGATCCCATATGTGCTCTATAACGTCGGAACAGTAAATACAATCAAATATCTCTGAAACACTTTTCGAAGTCAACGGTTTGTCAATTACTCGTAATTGCGGATAGCGTTCCCTGCATTTTATCACGTAATACTGATTGATCTCGCAGCAGCTGACATCAATATCCGGCATGGCAATTCTTATGAATTCTGCGAAAGCCCCCATGTTAGCACCGAAGTCCAAATATGTTGATATTTCTTCACGGTAATTTGCTAGTATCGTATAAAGTAGCTTAAACTTGCCGTCTACGGAACCAATGTTTTCCAGTGGCGAAGAGATGATATTCGAAACCATCGCAGTAGAGATCAAGGGTTGTGTCTGGCTTAAATAAGGTTCAACGACTTTATCAAAAAAAAGAGGATGATTCTCGACGTTTTCAACAAGGCCTTTATAACTTGCGGGTACAAAGACGAGCCCACAGTTTCGGCAACGGTGTAAGTCAAATTTAGCAAGTTTGTAAACAGGGTCTATGATATCGTTGTAAACGCTTAAACTTGAACCCCAGTGAACCAAGTGAGTCTTGTAATAAGGGACAGTTGAAAAAAAGATAAAATTATTGCTACAGCAAGCTGGACAAGCAGTCGGGCATGGTCTTGTCAAGTCTTTGGGCTTGCCTCGTGTGGCGCCAGTAAGCATCAACAGGGGAGCAATCACAAAGAGCAAGTAACGATTATACAGCACTGTTCTCATGAGACCGGAAATGGCGCTGTTCGTTTTCTTTATAAAGATCTGGATTGATTCACGCATGGTTGTTTTTATAAGGCTACGCTTTCTGAAAAAATCAGAAATGTGAAGATGTTAATAGTCCGGTAAAAAGTTGCAAACAGATGCACCCAGCCTGTCATTCTTACGAGATCATGTAGTAGAAAAATATGGTTCAAAATGAATATGCTTTCGGTAAAATTCGCTAAGATTTTCGAAACGCAGATACGCCGGAATCCGGATTTTCATCACAATGCATTTGCCAAAGGAGGACTAGGATTTATCAAGATCTCTACGCGGTCCGCAACATCAAACTCCTGATAAGTGTTCTCATAAATTGACTCCGCTCCCTTCCATGAGGTAGCAGCCCGTTCACCGCTACTATCACCCCGAACATTATGACAGATACAGCGAGATATGCCAAAAACAACTGAGTCCATGTAACAACACAAATTTCGCCAACAAGCAAAACCGCAAAGGCGATCGAAAGACCGACGATGATCGGTGCGTATAAAGATGTGACAATATAGCTCAAGGGTAGAAGCTTCCCAAATATTTTTTTGAGCATGATGTTAACGAACACTATTTGGGCTGATACAGCCGCTACCCCGCTCCACCCCGCTGCCCTGAGGCCAAACCTAGGAAGCACCAAGGCGCTGACGATTACCGTAACAACGCCGGTTGTGATCGACAACAGGGTAATCGCCCTTGTTCGTCCTGTGCCGAGTAAAAAAAAGTAACTCGCGTTCGTTGCAGAACCGAGTGTACCGACCACAGCGAGGGTCTGGAGAACAAGCCCCCCTTCTCGGGCGACATCACTGTTGATCCAAAGTGCTATGAGGTCATGAGCAAGGGGGATGAGCGGCGCTATGATGCACACGGCCACTACTGTCAGCATCCAGCTCGCTTTCATCAATGCATCAGCGTTCAGTTCCAGCGATTCATTGCTCAAGGAACTGAAGGCGGGGAAAAGGACTTCAGACATAGTGAATATCGAACTATACGCCCTCTGTTGTATAGTCAAGGAGACATTATAAATACCGACCGCCGCGGGCATGAGAAATGCGCCCAGAAGATATTTATCTGCCTGACCCGCCATGATACCGCCCAATTGCGATATTGCCTGCCATCCTCCGAAATGAAAAGAACTTCTCCAAACTTCGCGATGAAAAACCGGTCGAATCCTGGCGGCAGGGAAAATCCTCTTCGCGATTGCGTACCAGTAAAAAAAATTAATGAAGCTTCCAGCAACCGTTGCCCCGGTATATCCGATCAAGCCGCCTCCGCCCAACACAAACAATAAAATCAGTATTGAATTCGTAAGCATGATAATAATGTTCCCAGCAGCGACGAAATTGTATTTCTGAAAAGCTGCCGGGATTCCTATCAGAACGGCTGTAGCCTGGTTGAAGAACCAGCCGGCCGCCACCAGATAGAGGCAGATTTTGACTGTTTCCAGGTCATTCGCTTCGATACGGAAAAAGGCGGTGAAGATGAATCTTCCGAAAATCGCTATAACAATGGCGCCCCCTAGTCCGACAATAAGGTTCATGAAAAAGGTTGTGCTGATATACTGCTCGGCTTTGTTTAAATCCCCCTCATGAACATATTGGGACACATATTTGACTGTTGCTTCACCAAAACCTAAATTGGCAAGGCTCAGTGGTGCGAGAACAGCGGTAATAAGACCGAACAAACCAAAAGACGCTATCCCAATTTTGTTCACGACAAGAGACATCACGACAAGGCCCAGAACCGTCGTAACAAAAAAACCGGAGATGTGCCAAAGAGCGTTTTTAACCGTTTTTACCGCTAATGTTTGATTTTGAGACTGCATGTTATCAATTTCCTCATCGCGAAACGACGGAGTCGAGACGGCTAACGATTTCGTCGACATCCAGCAAAGTATTTACAATGAAGTCGGGCCCATATTTCTTGAGCGCAGACTCATTTCTGATGCCGGTCGTAACCGCACATGTCGCAATCCCGAGTTTTTTGCCAGTAGTTATGTCCAAGCCACTGTCTCCCACTATTAGAGAGGGCGACGTAATCCCCAGTCTTTCCAGAGTTTCTGCTTTTGAGGAAAGAACAGCCTTGCTCCGTTCTGCGACGGAAAATTCCGGAGCAAGAACTGCTGTGAAGAAGTGTTCTATATTGAGCCAACGAAGCTGTTTTTGAAACATCGGGCGATTCCGTCGCATTGATATGAGATAGCATGCGTGCCTCGAGGAAAGCCGGTCTAGGACGGCTGCTGCATCATCAAAAAGCCGATCGTTTTGAAGGAATTGTTCCAGCTCGATTTTATTTTTTATATGCTGACTCAGCAAATCTGGATCAAGATCAGGCAAATGTGACGCGTCTAATATTTCTTTATTGGATGTCTCCGAACGTTTAAGTTCCCAGTATTGCCTCTGCGTCATTGCAATCCCGCCATGCATGCGCACAAAATCGGAATAGACGGAGAAATATTTCCGGGAAATGTCAACAATCGTTCCATCAAAATCGAAAAAAAGCATCATGGCATCAGTGACCGGTCCGGTTCAGAGTGACGCGACAATAATGAGGCTTGAGCAGTATTCCGGGAGTTCTTTGCCGACTTCGTACAGACCATCAACAATCTTGGGATCCCAGGATTCCATCTGTTTGTGAGACAGCGGTTTGAGAAGTATCCCACCGACATGATTTATCTGATAGCCGGAATTGATGAAAACGTTCTTCAGGCGTTCCCTGTCATAAACGAGCTTGTGGCCTTTTTGAATGTCGGCGTTGGTGAGGTCATAAAAATCATGAATTAGGCCCATTGCCTTGCCGATCCTCTTGTGAAGGCCAAGAGCGTTCGGAACTGTCATCACGAGAAGGCCCTTTGGTGTGAGCCATGATTTTAACCGCTTAAGAAATGCTGCAGCATCATCAACATGTTCCAGAACATTGGTTGACACTATAAAATCAAAAGGGTTCACTGGTGCATAGTTTTCAAATAACGTGCACACATAGGATATATTTTGTGCTGCATTGTACCTCTTTGCTTTTAAAATCTTTATGTCTGATCCATCGATACCGACAACATATTTAAACTTTGGAGCCAGCGTTTTGGTAAGAGCTCCAACTCCGCAGCCGATATCTAGCATTGAATCGCCGATACAAAAGCCGCTGATCGCTGATATTTTATATTTCATCAATACTTTTTCAAAGCCCTCGTCTTCAGAGAAGTTGAGGGCTATGTCGTTCAGCTCGCTCAAAGATATGTGTTTCGTGGCATCGTTTTTGGTCATCTTATTCGCTTTCGTAGTATATTTTACTTAAAGCCACTCGCAGGGGGGTTAGTTCCAGTACACCCAAAGCTTGAATGAGTTTCCGTATGTCGAACACGTAATCGCTTCTCGGTTTAGTCCGGCTACCATATTCAATTTGGAAATCTCTGTCTGCAAGCTCTCTTAATATATCCACGATTTGAATCAAGGATTGACTTTTACCACTTGCAATGTTAAAGATTCCCGCAGTTTTGTGTTCGCAGAACTCAGCTACTATTCGTCCTAAGTCCTCGACAAAGAGATAATCCCTCAGGTCCATTCCGTCGCCGTTTATCATAACGGTGCCCGTCTTCTTGATGCTTTTTATAATTGACGGAATAAACTTATTGCTCCGGTCGTCCTTGCCGACAATCTGGCATAGCCGCAGGATACACGTCGGCACGCTGAAATTTGATCCCCAAAGTTCTACAAACTGTTCTCCGATCCGTTTGCTCATGGAATAGTAGTTTTGCGGTGATACTTCACTTGATTCGGTAATAACATCACTGATCTTATAAACGTCAACAGTGCTCAGTTTGACAAAATAGAACGGAGGATGGCACTCCAGTACTTTTAATATATTCCGAGACATTACTATGTTGTCGAAATAATCATCGGAGGAGGGACCTAGAGGTATTTTTGCCGCCGCGTCGATCACAACATCAAAATGCTTGCCATTAATGGCATTCTTCAGAGTATCAAGTGATCCTATATCCGATTGCAGCAGTTCCCAATTAACATTCTTCTCCGAGTCAATTTGCCTCACGACGCCGGTAACTATATGTCCTCTCTTGTTTAACTCCTTGGAAATTGCGCTGCCAATAAAACCGTTTGCACCTGTTACGAGTACCCTCATTGAGGTCGGCCCTTTTCTCTTATACAAGCCTGGCGCTGACGCAAAGCGAGATCATAGGAGTCTATTTCGTTCATGGATACCAATGTCGGTTCGCAATCCATGCCGCGAACCCATGCCATGCCGGGTGTCAATGGATTGATCCTTCGTTGTGGCAGGGGCGGAGTTTCTCCGTAGCCGAGTTTAACGTAGATGTACGGCATATTAAGGCCTGCGGCAGTGAAAAAATAGTGGGTGGTAAAAAACCGTCCGATATTGATTTCAGTGAGATTGGGCACTCCCTTTTTGTCATACGTCAAATCTACGCCAAATATCCCATTCGGCTGATTGTCGATTGCCAAAATAGCCTTCTGGGCAAGATCATCCACATAGGGATCGGAAACAGTGACCCCCGTGCCTGTAATGCCAGTGACGCCAGAAGGGGCGCGGTTCGCAAATTCCCAGTAAAGGCGTTTGCGGCCCTGCGCTACGATAAGCTCACCCTGATGCCAGATGGACTGCCACGTTATCGTCTGAGATTCAAGGCACTGTGCAGCGGTAAAATTTCCCCAACCACGGTACAGATCAATCCAACGACGTGCTGTATCCAAATCGTCAGTGGGCAGAGCGCCTTTCCCTGCAGAACCCCTAATTTCGCGGATCCAGATTTTTGGGCCAAAACGATCAAATGCGGTGTTTAGGTCGGCTACATTTTCTATGAGCATGGTTTCGGGCACCGGCAATGCCGCGGCCTTCCAGCGTTCAAAGGACGCATACTTGTTTTCGCAAATGTCTATCGTATGGTGATTGGGCAGATTGGTTCGTATATGCAGTTTATCGCGGAGCTCAGAAATAGTAAGCATCTCGTAACTCATCTGGCAATGCAGGAATTCAGCACCGGTTTCCCTTACAATGTTAAAAAGTACATCGAAATAGGAAGGGTCATTCACTTTTGGGATGAGATATTTTTCGTCGGTTTCAGCCCGCTGGAGAGTGTACTTGTTCGCATCGACGCCAATAATCCAAAAAGGCTCCGGAGCATTATGGAGAGATCTTACAAAATTGGTTGCCGGTGCACCACCGGCCGATGTAATCAAAATTCGTTTCATTGTTGGCATCCCTTTAATCCGATGTGGATTTTACTATGAATAACTTACTAAGAAATCTGGCCGGACAATATCTTAATCACTTCCCGAGCATGTTCGGTTCCCGTAAGGCACTTTTGCCCTTTTTGAATACAATCGACAAAATGATCGATTTCCACTTTAAGGGGTTCTTGAAAATCAATTTTCGGCAGCAGAACATCGCCTGATCGATGAGCAAAGGTCTGGAAATTGGGATTGTCGTAATCCATGTCAGAACCCAGTTTTGCCTTTGGATCGATTCCCTTGTCGTAGATGGCAATCTTGTTATCTGCCATGTCGTCATAGACTATCATTTTTTTGGAACCGACTACAGTTATGAGCCGGACTTTCTGCGGATCGAGCCAGCTGACGTGTATGTTCGCCATGACTTTGTTGGGGTAAGAGATATTCAAGAATACCACATCATCAATACCTTTCTGGACGTAATCGATCCCATGCCTGCATACCGAAACAGGGGCGGGGTCTCCAAGCCAGTACTGGATGATGCTCACATCGTGCGGTGCAAAATTCCAGAGCGCATCCACATCGGAGCGGATACGTCCCAGATTGAGCCGCTGGCTGTAAATATATCTTATATCTCCTAATTCATTCGAATCGATCAGCTTTTTCACATAACGGACGGCCGCGTTGTAAAGAAAGGTGTGGCCGACCATGGCGACCAGTGTTTTCTCCTCGGCCAGCTTTTTCATGTGGTCCACTTCTTCGATCCGTCTTGCAAGAGGCTTTTCGACAAGGATATGTTTGCCGGCACTCAGGGCTTTAACGGCAAGATCATAGTGCGTGGCAACCGGTGTTGCGATAATAACCGCGTCGATATTGCGATCGTTGAAAATATCAGCAGGGTCCGCAGATGTGAGCACAGATGGGTAAAGGCCGTTCACATAACTTCGACGCTCGGGAGACGCATCGACTACTCTGATGACCTGACATCGTTTGTTGGCGACCAAATTACGGAGCAGATTCGGACCCCAATAGCCGACTCCTATTTGCGCTATCTTGAGTAAAGAGTTATTCCCTGGATTATCTTGCATGCCATCAAAACCTCGCTTTTGTCTTATTTCGCGGCTCGCTTTACCTGCTCGATAATAAAGCTGACCTGATCGTCTGTAATGTCTCCATGGATCGGAAGGCTGAGAATTTCATCTTTCAAGGAGTGGGCAACGGGAAAATCTTCGGATTTATGGCCAAGGTACTCATATGCCTTCAAGAACGGCAAGGGAATGGGATAATGAATTCCAGTGCTTATTCCCTGTTCTTTTAATCTGGCGATCAGTTGATCTCGTTTCTTAACTCGGATAACATAGAGATGGTACACGTGTTTCACATCCGGACGGACTGTCGGAGTGACAACCACATTACTCAATTCTTCATCATACCGTTTCGCGACAGAACGCCTCCGGTCGGTCCATTGTTCAAGATATTTGAGTTTTACCTCGAGAATCGCCGCTTGTATCCCGTCGAGTCTGCTGTTCGTTCCCTCAAATTCATGGTTGTATTTTTCAACCCTCCCGTGATTGGCATACATGCGTGCTTTTCTGGCAAGTTTCTCGTCGCCAGTAACGATTGCTCCTCCGTCGCCATAGGCTCCAAGATTCTTACCTGGGAAGAAGCTGAAACAAGCGAAACCACCGAACGTGCCGATGTTTCGCCCCTTATCGCGTGCTCCGTGAGCCTGCGCTGCATCTTCAACAACAAAAAGCTTTCCCGTTTTGGCTACCTCCAATATATCGTCCATCGCTGCAGGTTGCCCGTACAAATGGACGGGGACTATGGCCTTCGTTCTTGAGGTGATAGCTGCGGGTATTTTTTGCGCATCGATGTTATAAGTTTTTTCGTCGCAATCAACGAATACCGGTCTGGCCCCCGTCAGAGTAATTGCTTCAGACGTTGCAATGAAGGAATTCGCCGCTGTTATCACTTCATCTCCATTATTGATTCCCAGGACTTTTAATGCGATATACAGAGCATCCGTTCCGTTCCCTACGCTGATGCAGTATTTTGTCCCGACATAATCGGCAAAATGATGTTCAAACTGTTCAACATATTTTCCCCCGATAAAGGCAGAATCCTGGATGACATTATGTATTGCCTGGTCAATCTCAGTTTTGATATTAAGGTATTGTGAATGGAGATCAACAAAAGGAATCCTCATCGTCAAAGTGATCCTCCGATAATTTTATATACTGCGGGCTGTATGCTCCATGGACAACGTTCGCTGTCCACTGTTGCTCTTTGTACACACCCTGATTTGCTATTTTCGTAGCGCTGTATTCCTAAGAAAATTCTCATAAGACTTAGCAAATCTTGTATTGCGTGATGTTTTGTGTATATCCTTTTGCTGCAAGTTTCTTAATAGAAGAATTGACCAGTCCCAAGGCGAGCCGAGATGGCCGCTCCGGTCGCGCTGGATGCGTAAATCGTAGTCCGCTAGCTTGCTGAGGGCCTGTAGGAAACGGTATTGATCTATATCGGTCGGGGAGGAATATTCAATGTTCATGGTATGAACATAGCATGGCGGGCGCTCGATTGTCAAGAATTTGTTCAGATGAACAACAAGATCAGGATCATTCGGCGTCGTGCCTACAGTCTTCGAGTTGAAGAATATCACTACGACTCAGGGTACTGAACTCAGTGTTACCTGAAAACTGGAAAATCGGGCACTCCCGATCAAATTACCGCTCAAGCTTGTACCTGATCCTAAATAAAATACATAGCTTCAAAGAAGTATGTTTGAACCTTGGCTTCTCGCAAATATAACTCTTTCCAAAGACTGGGAATAGGATAGTCTTTAGGTGTAATGGTTATTCCGTCTACAGCATTTTGACTCACCCACCACTGTTTTGAATAAAAATAACCTTTCGTTAATTTGTCAATAAGTTTGAAATATGCGTGAATTTGGTCCACTTTCATTTCATGAAGGGACGAAATATTGATAAACAGATCAACACTTTTCGCAGGAAGCATTTCTGCCTGGTGTGGCAGAATAAAAGCGATATCGGCATTATTGAATTCTTCTTCCACATCGTTGAATCGATCAAAGGGTCTAAAGGCGAATATTTTTTTGTCCCGAAAGACGGATGTGAGGTAGTGCTGAGATACATACAATGCTGGTGGAATATCAATAATAATATATTTACACTTGGGTAATGCCTTCAAGAAAACAAAGGCATTCCTGCCATAGCCTGCCCCAAGTTCACAAATCGTTTTATCAGTAGTTGCTGATGCTTCAAAGTGCTCGCGAATGGAATAGTATTCCAAAACTGAATTAGCCAGGTCCTGGGAAATTAATTTTCCCTGAAGGTATATCTTAAAAGGATTTCCTTCGAGGGGTTCGTGAATACGTGACAGAAGATGGTCAGAATCAAACCGCTCTGTAAATTTCCACAACATTCTCGTAAAAACTGTTAGTTCTCGTTGCTGAACAGGGTTGAGGGGAAAAGATGGATCATGCGCAAAAATATCTTTAAGTATGGCAGGCCATGCCCAGAGTCTTGTATGCCTGCGCAAGTAACGGAACTGTTTATCTTTGCGCCCTATAACCCACGTGAAATAGTTTTGAGCAACTGTTTGTTTAATATTGTCGAGACCGCCGGATTCCAGTTGCTGAATATTTTTCGAGTTGAGAGCTTCCCAGAATTTCGACGGAAGGTACACTGCATTGCCACGTGCGAGAGAGTCGAACATTGATTGCAATATATCATTCATGAATAATTGCTCCTGATAAAGAAATGTTATATTCTACGTTAGAAGATACTGGCTTATTTCAGACTAAAGCGATACTTTCGCACCTTGTGCCAATCTATCCATGTCTGGGTGGCCGGCAATGCCAGAATGGTAATCAAGCCCGACCATTAAAATGCTACAACCAACCCCCTAATCAGGACTGCCCGTTGGACAGTTTGAGTCGAAATCCCTTGCGTTTTTAGACGATGTTTTATTTGACAGACGACTCTTCTTAGTCTCAATTATTATACACAACAAATCTCAACAAGGATAAGGAAATGATCACTTGTTTAGTGATTGCTGCCTACGGTATATTTATTTTGTAAATATCTCTCCAGCGCATCCCGCCACGACGGCAGAGTAATCCCGAGTGCGCGGGCCTTTGTGTTCTCCAAGGCGGAATAGAGCGGCCTCCTCATGTCACCGCTTTTGCCACCGCGGTTGACCGGAATCACCTTGACCGGAAGCCCCATGATTTCGTAGATGGCCTTGGTAAATTCGTACCAGCTGCATTGACCTTCGTTAGCTAAATGATAAATGCCCATCTCTTTCTCAGAATGTTCAATGAGCTGTAATACTGCTTTACTAAGATCGCTCGTCGAGGTTGGCGAAACAATCTGGTCGCTTCCCATTTCCAGCGTGGTCTGAGTTTTCGCATCTTGGATGCGCTTGTCAACGAAATTACCGCCTTTCGATAGCGCGCCCAATACTCCATATAACCCGCATGTTCTGATAACGATTGCGCGACAGGGTGCGGCGGAGAGCGCCGCATGCTCTCCGACCAATCGCGACATGCCGTAGATCTGAAGCGGCGCGGGTTTATCATCCTCAAGATAGGGAGTTCGTTTCTCCCCTCCGAATACGTAATCGGAACTGAACGTTATGAAGAGGGCTTCAACGCGGTTGCAGGCGGCAGCCAAGTCCCGCACTGCAACGCAATTGACGAGAAACGCCGTTGCAGGTTCAGTCTCGCATAAGGGTACGTTATGGAACGCGGCGGTATTGATTACGGCATCAGGTCGGCAGCTTTCTATGGTGGTATTGATGGATTCCAGTGACCGTATATCAAGTTCATTGTGATCGGGAGCGGATATCTCATGGTTCGTGTTATTCCGCAGGATGTCTCCGCCGAGCTGCCCTGTTTTTCCTATCAAAAGAATCTTCATTGTGTAGCCCTAATGTAGAGAGGATAGGTGCGATCTTTGCCCGACATTACCGGATTGGGCAAGGGCCAGACGATTCTGAATTCAGGGTCGTCCCACCTGACGCCGCGTGCGTGTTCGAGAGAATAAAACTCAAACATCTGGTAAAAAACTTCGGAGTCGTCTTCAAGGGTCTGAAATCCGTGAGCAAACCCTTCGGGAACGTACAGCATCCGGTGGTTGTTTGCGGTCAGTTCGACAGAAACCCAAGAACAGTAAGTAGTCGATTCCGGTCGCAGATCGATAATAACGTCATAGATAGCGCCTCGGGTGCAGCGGACGAGCTTTGCTTCCGCTTTGGGTGAAATCTGAAAGTGCATGCCACGTAGAGTGCCTTTTTTCTTGTTGAAAGAAACGTTGGACTGCGCAATTGCCGGTTTCAAACCATGGGTGATGAATTCTTGCTGGCAAAAACTACGCGCGAAGTATCCCCGCTCGTCAGTTCTCAGCTCCAAGTCTATCTGATATGAGCCTCGCAGTTTTGTTTCTGTGAAAATCATCACACAATCCTGACATCTGGGATGGGGAGAATGAATTTGCCGCCTTTTTTCCGGAACGCCTTTTGCTGTTCCAGTATCTCGTCGGCAAAGTTCCAGGCCAGGAGCAGTACGTACTCCGGCATGTCCTGGCTGAGCTTGTCAGGGGGATATACTGGAAGGTGCGCGCCTGGCGTGTAGAGATTTTGCTTATAGGGGCTCTTATCCACGGTATACTCGACGAGGTTCGTCGTGATGCCGCAGTAATTGAGCAGGGTATTGCCCTTGGCCGGGGCTCCATAAGCCGCGATCCGTTTGCCTGATGATTTCAGATTATTGAGCAGGGACAGGAGGGACGCCTTTATGCCTCTCGTTCGTTCTGCGAACGCTAGGTAGGTCTCTTTTTTGTCGAGCCCCTTATCGAGTTCCGCGTTTACAAGAGCCGTGACCGTCTCGGTTTTTTTATGTGCTTCCTTATGCCCGATGAAATAGATTATTGAACCGCCGTGGATCGCTACACGTTCGGCATCAAAGACTTCCATATCGTAAAGATTGAATAAATAGGACATGGCGCGAACTGAAAGGTAGGAGTAGTGCTCGTGATACACAGTGTCGAACTCGTTCTTCTCCACGAAGTCGATGAGATAGGGGGCTTCGATGGCGACTGCGCCATGCGGGGAGAGAAGGCTTTTTAGCCCTTTCGCAAAACCATGGATTTCCGGCACATGGGCAAACACATGTCTTCCTAGTATGACGTCTGCTGTCCCGTGTTGTTTTTTAACATTTTCCGCAGTCGTTTCATTGAAGAATGCATTGACTGTGTTGATGCCTGCGTGCATCGCTTCTTTTGCGATGTTAGAAGCGGGCTCGATACCGAGCGTCTTGACTCCGGTTTTTTTAAAATACTGCAATACTGTGCCGTCATTGCTTGCAATTTCGACGACCTGTGATCTTTGCGTGAGGCCGAACTTTTTTTGAAAACTCTTTGCCAAATAGTCCGCGTGTTTATGAATAAGATCTGACGTTGCCGAAAAATAGATGTAGTTTTTGAACAGCGCATCAGGTGTAACAGCATACCCGATTTGCACAAGGCCGCATTCCTCGCAGAAATAAACATCAAGAGGATACTTCGGCTCTTGCCCCGAAGCGAGTTCTTCTTTATTCAAGAAACTATTGGCCAGTGCCATCGTGCCCAGTTCCAGGAACTTGAAAATATTTTCCTTGCTGCAGAATCTGCACTTCATGCTTTTGTTGCTCCCTTGGCGATATAATCATCTATCTGTCTCGTGCAAATGGCGGCAACATCCTCGTGGGCGGCGTAGATTTGCGTCCACTCAACGATGCTGTCGATTGCCTTTTCGAGATCCCATTGCGGATGCCAGCCGAGCTCGGTCTTGGCCTTAGAGCAGTCCAATTTCAAATAGTGCGCCTCATGGGGGTGCGTAGCTTTAGAAATCGAGTATGATGCGCCATCTCCCCATTTTGCGCACAGACGCTCTACCAGCCAGGCTACCGGTTTCGCATCGCTGTCATCAGGGCCGAAGTTCCATCCGCCGTTAAAACGAGGACCCTCAACAACGAGTCTCTGCGCCAGCAAAAGGTAACCTGATAGCGGTTCAAGTACATGCTGCCACGGCCTGATAGCATGCGGGTTACGAATAACGACTTTTCCCTTTTTCAAAATTGCTCTGATGAAGTCTGGGATTAACCTGTCCAATGCCCAGTCTCCGCCGCCGATGACATTGCCTGCCCTGGCTGATGCGATTGCCACACCATGCGTCGCATAATCCTTCTCGTTGAAGTAGGAACTACGGTAGGCCATAGTTACAAGTTCGGAACAGGCCTTGCTATTCGAATAAGGATCGTACCCGCCCATCGGTTCATTCTCACGGTAGCCCCATACCCATTCCTTGTTCTCATAGCATTTGTCCGTCGTAACATTGATGACGGCCTTCACGCTTTTGGTTGCGCGTACCGCTTCGAATAGATTGACTGTGCCCATGACATTGACAGAATAGGTATCTACGGGGATTTTGTAGGAATCCCGAACGAGGGGCTGCGCAGCCATGTGGATCACGACTTCAGGCTCTGCGGCCTGCATCGCTTTAGTTAGCAGTGCCCCGTCCCGTATATCGGCAATCGTTGTGCGAACAAGCTTGTCGGTCCTGCAGAGTTCATATAGACTGGGATTGGTTGGTGGGTTTAAGGCGTAGCCTGTGACCTTCGCATCAAGTCGATTAAGCCAGAGGCAGAGCCACGATCCCTTGAAGCCTGTGTGGCCGGTGATGAAGATCTTTTTGCCTTTCCAGAAATTCGCGTCGACCATGTCCCGTTGCCTCCGCGTCATTTCCACACCTTCCATGGAGCGTTGCCGCTGTTCCATAGGTCCTCAAGGTGCGTCTTGTCTCTTAAGGTATCCATTGGCTGCCAGAAGCCTACGTGCTTATATGCCACGAGTTCATGATCACGGGCAAGTCCCTCGAGTGGTTCTTTTTCGAACACCGTTGAGTCACCGGAGATTCGGTCGAGCATCTTGGGCTCAAGCACGAAAAACCCTCCATTGATCCAGGACCCGTCTCCCACGGGCTTTTCCTGGAAAGAATTTACATGGTGCAAGGCGTCGAGACTTAATGCTCCAAAGCGACCGGAAGGTTGAGTTGCCGTAACCGTGGCGGATTTGCCATGTTGCTTATGAAATGCAAGGAGTTCCGTAATGTTGACGTCCGATACCCCATCCCCGTAGGTAAGCATGAAGGTGTCTTTCCCAACGTAGGGAGAAACACGTTTCAATCTGCCTCCAGTCATTGTATCTGTACCGGTATCCACCAAAGTGACCTTCCAAGGCTCAACGTACTGCTGATGCACTTCCATCGTATTTTTCTGCATATCAAAGGTCACATCGCTCATGTGAAGAAAGTAATTTGAAAAATACTCTTTAATCATGTAGCCTTTAAAGCCGAGACAGATGATGAATTCATGGAAACCATAATGAGAATATATTTTCATAATGTGCCACAGGATTGGCTTTCCGCCGATCTCGACCATAGGTTTGGGACGCACGGTTGTCTCTTCGCTGAGCCGCGTGCCAAGTCCTCCGGCAAGGATAACGACTTTCATGTTTACCATTCTCCTTTTAGCTTATTTTCCAACCCACGAGGGTGAGATCATCACCCATTAAACGATCATTCTTATTTCTTTATTTTCAATACCATGAAGTAGTGGAGCATAATAGATTTTGTCCCGCTCCAAGGGGGACGGAACAATATGAGCCATTCATGTTCATGTTATGAACATGCCGTGAAAGTATTGTTTTGTCAATAATTTTTTCCCGAAATGAAACAGAGGGCGCGGCTGATTTTAATGTTTTTTCGAACCAGTCCTCGTAGTCAGATTCACGCGACAGATAAGGGAGCCCCCCTATGGACATCCCTGGGTAGCGCTGTCTTGAACGTTTCCTATTTTTGGATGGAGGGATTTGTGGAAAAATCCTCATATGTTTTAACAAGACCTTCCTGAAGCGAAGTTTTATGGCGCCAGCCCAGCCGGTGCAATCGGGAGACATCCATGAGTTTACGCGGTGTTCCATCCGGCTTGGTAGTGTCAAATTCAATCACGCCATTAAATCCCACGACCTTTTTTATCGACTCTGCCAGTTCACGGATCGTGCAATCTTCACTGGTGCCGATATTTATCAACTCGCCGATATCATGAGCCGAAAAATTTTCCATGAGAAATATACACGCTTCGGCCATATCATCTGCGTACATGAACTCGCGGCGGGGAGTTCCTGTTCCCCACACGGTTACTGATGGTCGCCCTTTAACCGTTGCTTCATGAAATCGCCTCAGCAACATCGGTATGACATGAGCGTTTTCGGGATGATAGTTATCGTTGGGTCCATATAAATTCGTCGGCATCACGGAGATAAAGTTTGTTCCATATTGTCTGTTCAAAGCGCTGCACAGTTTTATTCCAGCAATTTTTGCAATTGCATAAGGTTCATTCGTGGGCTCGAGTGAGGACGTCAGAAGATATTCTTCTTTAATCGGTTGCGGAGCAATCTTGGGGTAAATACAGCTAGAGCCGAGAAACAGTAGTTTCTGGACGCCGTGGCGCCAGGCAGCCTCGATAACGTTATTCTGGATTTTTAAATTATCCAGGATAAAGTCTGCAGGGTAGGTGCTATTAGCATAGATGCCACCGACCTTGGCTGCGGCCAGGTAGACAACATCGGGACGTATTGAGCGGAAGAACTCGTTCACTCCCGAATGATTCAGGAGATCCAACTCGCTGCGGCCTGCAGTGACGATGTTTTGGTATCCGCAAGCGGTCAAACGCCGTACCAGGGCACTTCCCACAAGCCCCCTATGCCCAGCGACGAATACTTTAAAGTGTGTGTGGTCCATTTATATCTATATCCCAAATCCGAGATAACAACAATTTGAGCAAAGATATTAGCCCTGGTTATCGGTAGAGCAGCAGCCGAAACCACCAAGCATCGAGCATGGTACCGCGGCAATGTCCTGAAAATTTATCCAATTAATATCCCCGCCAGGCGCGTGAACTTACCACCGAAAAAAATCTATTTGGGGATAGGATTGTTCTGCTCCGTAAATATAACTTGTATATCTTTCTTTTCGATACGTGCGGCTATCAGGGCTTCATAAATCGATTTTCTGTTCAGATACGACGTTACAACAATAATATCGTAATCCATTTCAACGGCAGACTTTATCGGCTTGATGGGCCGGCCAAAAAAAAGTTTCCCTTTCTTTTCTTCATCCAGAACGCCGATGAGTTTTAAGTTGGTTTCCTGCAAGGTGATATACGCGATTTCCGCGACTTCATCGGCACCGGCAAAGATGATTTTCCGCACGTCTTTTTTTTCCAAATCATGAAACAATTTAGTAAGGTTTGTCCGTGCCTCGCGGTAAATTCGCGTATAATCCTGCAGTAGGTGATAGGAGAGACGGGTTTTCTCGGCTAAACCCTTTGGGGTAAGGTAATAAGCGTATCTCTTTGGGGGTATCGCTGTAATGGTAATGTATCCCTTGGCAACCAGATTTTTGATATACGAGTTGACCAGTCCTAAAGCGATACCAAGACGCCCGCTCAGGTCGCGCTGGGTGAGGGAATCGTTGCTGGAAAGCTCATCCAGTATCTGCAAATTTCGGTAATGGTCCGCTCCGGTAGTGGATGTACGATCTGTGTTCATATGATGAACATACCATGAAGGTCAGTATTATGTCAACCAAAAATGTTCAATATCGCTTCTTGAATCCCCCGAATTAGAATGCTATAGTTTCATTGTACAAGTTTGCCCCGATATTTCGTAGCGGGAGATATTTCTCATGGAATTAAAGGTCTGTCTGGCACTGGGAGGAGGGGCGGCCAGGGGGCTGGCCCATCTGGGCGTGCTCAAGGTCTTTGAGGACGCCAAAATACCCATCGACATGATTGCCGGCACCAGCCTTGGCGCTCTGATCGGCGGACAGTACGCGTCGAAGCCCGATGCTTCTTACTGGATGGAGCGGGTGGAACAATATCTGCGCAGCTACCGGTCTCGGAAAACACGGCTCGAATTCCTCCGGAAGCTTGAACAGCCGGCCAACAACCAGGGCTTTTTCAGCGACATGGCGACCCTGGTCCGCAAGGGATATTTCTGGGGGGTAACGGCGACGAAGCCGGCTTTTATCGGTGAACAAGAATATGAAGAACTCATCTATCCGCTTATCCCCGATATTTCGATAGAAGAAACTAAAATTCCCTTCAGTTGTGTGGCAACGGACATTCGGAACGGCAAGCGCGTCATGTACACAACAGGAAGGCTTCGCACTGCGGTCAGTGCAAGCTGCGCCCTCCCCGGTATTTTTCCGCCGGTAAGTGACGGTGGCATGCTGCTGGTGGACGGAGGATGGGTCGAACGCATTCCCGTGTTCTGCGCATGGGACATGGGCCCAGACGTTGTCATTGCCGTGGATGTCTCGAGCGATGTCGCCACCTTCGAAGACAAATCGGGGCTTGACATCGTTCTCCGTGCGGATGCAGTGTCGCGGATTTATTTAAACGAGATCATGGCAAGGGAGGCGAATGTGGTCATCCATCCGGCCGTGGGAGAAACGCATTGGGCTGATTTCAGCGATCCCCGTGACCTGTTCAAGCAGGGCGAGACGGCAGCGCTTGCGAAACTCATTACGATCCGCGCGACTATTCACCAGCCCGGCATCCAGCAGAGAAAAATGGTGGACCATATCCGGTCGATCAAGGACAAAATTATGGAAAAGATGTCGGGATCGCGATAGTGTTTGTTGACTCCTTCTTTCCCTCAACCCTCCTTCAGTTGCGGTTTGCGCGTTTTCGGGTATAATTAAGAACAATGAACTTTCCTCTTGTAATTGCTCACCGCGGTGACCCTTCCGCAGCTCTTGAAAATTCCCTGGAAGCAATTCATCATGCGCTGTCCTATCCTGCAGACATGATCGAAGTCGATATCCGCAGAAGCAGCGACAATATGCTCTATGTGATGCACGATAAGAACACGCTGAGAACAGCAGGAACAAATATCGACATCGAGAAATCCACTTCCGTTGCGATTGAACGAATCAAGCTGAAAAACGGGGAGCCTGTTCCAACACTGACCGATGTGATAAAGATCATTTCAGGCAAGGCGGGATTGAATCTGGAAATCAAGAGTGACGGCGCAGGATTGTTAACGGCCGAATATCTGGCGTCTTCTGATTACCGGGGCTATGTGCTCGTGTCGTCTTTCAAAGAGGATGAGCTTCTAGCCGTGCGCCGTGTTTTGCCGGCGCTGCCGACATCGATGATCTTTGACGTTTTCTCTCCACACGATGTCCCGTCATACAGCGCAAAAGGTTATAAGATAATTAGTCTGAGGAAAATGACTGTAAACGAAAAGCTCGTCGAGCTTTGTCACGAGCAGGGGATTCAGGTGTATGTCTGGACCGTGGATGAAGAAGAAGACATGGAAAAAATGATTTCCTGGAGCGTGGACGGGATCTATTCCAACAAACCCGGGATGTTGAAGCATCTGATTGAAAAACTTAGGTCTGCTTCCCGGAGCTGACTGCACAAGCAGTTCGGAAACAGAAGATATCTCCCGGGCTCCTGGAGCAGTCTTGCAGAAGACATGGTCTCGGATTCCATGGGCCAGATATTCACAGGAACACATCATGACCCTGAATCGATTCCCCGACAGTAATTTTCTTTTTGACGTTATCATCATCGGCGGCGGCATTACCGGCGCAGGAGTTGCCCGGGATGCCGCGCTCCGGGGCCTGTCCTGCCTGCTTCTTGAAAAAGGCGATTTTGCCTCTGGTGTTACCTCCAAAACAACGCGGCTGATCCACGGCGGCCTCAGATACCTTGCAAACTTCGAGATGGATCTCGTGGCTGAGTCGTTACGCGAGCGGGCCATACTCCGGAAACAGGCGCCATACCTCATCCGCCCTATGCCGATCCTGATCCCCATTTATCAGGGCGATCCGCACGGAAGGGCCGTGATCTCGGTCGGGATCCATCTTTATGATTTGCTCTCCCATGAAAAAGACATCCCCCATTATTTTACGGCAGGCCGCGAAAAAACTCTTGCTTTTGAACCGCGTTTGAGCCGGGATGGTCTTCGGGGCTGTGCGGTATTTTATGACCATCAGATCCTGATGCCCGAGCGACTCGTGATCGAAAACGTGGTGTCGGCGCGGGAAGCCGGCGCAACACTTCTGAACTACGTTCGGGCCGGGAAGATCGAGGCAACAGGTGATGGTGTAATCGTTACTGCACAAGACCTCCTGTCAGAGGAAACAAGAACTTTCCGCTCCAAAGTTCTGATAAACGCGGCAGGGCCCTGGATCGACACCGTGAGGAAGATAGCGAACATTTACGATAAAAAAATAATCTATCCGACAAAAGGCATCCATCTCGTCATGCCGAAACTCTCCGATCAGGCACTTTTCGTCACGTCACGCGACGGCCGGATGTTTTTTATCGTCCCCCTTGGAGGATATTCGCTCATCGGCACGACGGACACGAAGTATGGAGGAGATCTAGATGAAGTCCATGCCGACCGTGACGATATCGATTATCTCTTGAACGAGAGCAGGCGCGTCCTGCCGGGATTGAACATCAGCCGCGAAGCGATTCTCTATACCTATGCCGGTATACGGCCGCTTGCTTTTGCCGGAGACCGGGAGTCGAAAATTTCACGCAAGCACCGTGTGGTCAGGGAGGGAAAATCGGGAAGGATTTTCACGATCGCCGGCGGAAAGCTCACGACCTACCGCAATATGGCCAGGGACGTTGTCGATGCGACATGCAGGACCCTTGGCACCAGAGTAAAATGCCTCACAGCGCAGAAGCCTTTTGCCGGCGGTTTGGCTGCGGAATTTGAGGAATATTTGCGAGAGGAGGTCCCTGATTTTTCAGCACGCTATAACGTTCCAAAGGAACTCGTCCGCCATCTCATTGGTGTTTACGGCGGTCGTGTTGCCCAACTGTTGGACCTCGCGAGAACCGATCCCGCCCTCGGGGAAACGATCTCGCCGGAGAGCCAGGACATCTACGCCCAGGTTGTATTCAGCATCCGCGAAGAGGGCGCCAGAACGCTGTCTGACATCATACTGCGCAGGATGCACCTGGGCATGACCGGCTTGCGGGGTTTGAAGCAGATAGGAAGGATCGCAGCTATTGCAGCAGGAGAACTTTCATGGAGTGACGAGGAGAGACAGCATTATATTGAAGAGTTCTCGAACACGTTGGAAACAGAAACAGCCTGTTTGCGTGAATGATTGAAATTGAGCAATAACATCTACGATGAAATCGTCAAGTACAAGGAGTATGAGCCATGCATATCAACTGGGCCCATGTACATCTCATGATCAACCATTTTCCCGTTATTGGAGTGTTCGGTGGAATCCTGCTGCTCGTCTATGCCTTGGTAAGGAAAAGCGAGGAAGTCAAAATGGTGAGCCTCGGAGTGTTTGTGCTCATCGCGCTGATTACGATTCCCGTTTTTCTTACCGGCGAGGGAGCAGAAGACGTGGTCAAACATATTCCCGGTGTCACGGAAGCGTATATCGGAAGACACGAAGAACTTGCAGAACTGACGCTGGTCCTGATGGAAATTCTGGGGGTTTTGTCCCTGACCGGACTTGTTTTGCTCAAGCTCAAGGGCTCCATACCTGCAATTATCGTGATCCTTGTTCTGGTGATGTCATTGATTACGGCAACTTTCGTTGGCATCACGGCAAATCTTGGTGGTCAAATCAGGCATACGGAAATACGGGAGTCGGCAGTGCCGACTCCAGAATCACAGCCGGGGAAGTAGAAGAGCTTCTCCATGAAAAGCCGTCCTGTGATGTTCGGAAACCGGCATTCGGAGCAGGACCTGTTGAAGGGGAGAGGGGAATTCCCCTTTTAAAAATTTATTATTTCCGGAGGGCGATCGATGAAATTGATGAAGGGGGGAGAACTTTCCGCAAAAATTGTCGCAGCGGTGCGGGAGGAGACAGACAGACTTGCAAGACACGGAATCCGGGCGGGCCTCGCGCTTGTCCTGGTCGGAGAGGACAAATCGTCGTATATGTATTATCAGGCGATCCAGAGCGCGTCGGTGCGCTCAGGGATCGATATTTTCAACTACTCCATGCCCTCATCATCATCGGTGAATGAGATTCTGAACCTGATCAAGAACCTGAATCATGATGAGCGGGTAAACGGCATTCTCGTATTCATGCCGCTTCCCCGCCATATCGATACAAGGAAAGTCGTGAATGCCATTGCTCCAGAGAAGGATGTGGACGGACAGGGCGCCATCTCCGTGGGCCGCCTCTCGGCTGATGAGTCTACAACGCAGCTCTTCGAACCCGGCTTCAATCTTACGGTTCGCTATACCTTTCTTCCCTGTACTCCCTACGGAGTGATGCGGATGCTCGAACACTACAGCGTCGATCCGAAAGGCAGGAAAGTCGTCATTGTGGGCAAGAGCCTGGCCGTGGGAAAGCCGCTGGCAATGATGATGTTGGTCAAGGAAGCCACGGTCACGGTCTGCCATCGTGAAACAGAAGACCTCGGCATGGAAACCAGGCAGGCGGATATTCTGTGTACTGCCACGGGAAAGCAAGGCCTGATCAAAGCCGACATGGTGAAAGACGGCGCAATCGTTGTTGATATCGGCATTAATGTGCTGCCTGGCGGATTGACCGTCGGCGATGTGGATTTCGAAGCAGTCTCGAAAAAAGCATCGATGATTACGCCGGTTCCCGGCGGCGTGGGGCCGGTAACAATCGCCATTCTGCTCAAAAATACGGTAATCTCCGCGAAGAGGATGGTGGGGGTGGGATGAGATAGAGCTCGGAGTTAAAGTACTGAGTTAAGAGTGAAAAACCTTAGATGGATTTTGTTAATATTATAAAACTCCCTGGTTAGCCAGGGAGTTTTTTGTCGTGCCGCTCTGTAATCTGAACTGTTCTATTTCGGCGTAACCCTCAGCTCAAGCGTGTTGGCAGTCGAGGCGGTCACTTCAACGCCAAACGTGCCGAAGTCACTGAGTGTGAGCGTGTCAGAGAGTGTCTGGGCACTCACCTTTGAGTCTACCGATATTCGCGCGGTTGTCCCATTGAAGCTCCGTTCATGCAGGTCCTTGATGCCGCGCACCTGATTCCTGAGCACGTCCTTGAATTTTACGAACTGGGTCTTGTTTAGCCCGTTGATCGTAATGTTGACGGACCTGGTGCTTCCGATCTCCCGGGAGTAAACAGCAAGGATCTTTTCCATCATTTCGTCGGATGCTGTTTGTGCAGCTTTTTTAAGCGCCTCGATGCCTGCAGTTTCTTCGGAAATATGTACGGCGGCCGCATGGGTGGTCACTACAGCAATGATCTGGCCGGTATCGGTGCGGATCGCCTTGACCGAGAGGTCTGCCTGCGCTGACTTCATACCTCCGCCTATCTCACCATATAACTTGGACAGCGCTTTGCCTACAATCACGACTTCGGCATCCACTTCGTTCCCGAGCGTTGTTGCCTGGGTCGCGGTCAGATCCTGGACCTTGTAGGGGGAGGTGATCCTGAACTCCTTTAAGGCTGTTGCATGATCGATGAATTCAAATCCCTTTTGTGTGAAAACATCGGCAAATGTGTTTTCGACGACACCCATTTCGGTCTGGGACGCATGGGGACCCCACCACCAGGCATACCATTCCTGCCCGATGTTTTGCTCGGCGATCATCACGATAGTCCGGGGTTTGTGCATCTGCCCGAGAAGGATACCGATACCGGTGAGGTCGTCGGTCAGCTGGCTGAGAGATACTTCTGCGTTAATGCGGATTCGCAGCAGCGAACCGTCGGCGGTTTCGCCTACCACATTGTAACGCTTGATGTACCCTTTGGTCTGCGACAGGATTTTGTCGCTGATCAGCTGATAATTCTCGACCTGGGTTTGAGAATCAATCAGGATCCCGATCGCCTGCTCCACGGCACGCTTCTGGGCATCTTCGAGCGCCGCATCGCGGGCAATGTCCAACGCATTTCCCTGGATGGCGGCCACGCCCTCCGCTGTAACGGTTTTCGTTTCCTGCGCCCAGGCAGGGAAAAGAGGCAGAACTGTTACGCATATGGCAAGGACGAGTATTTTCAGGGAGCGAATCATCTATCCACCTCCGCAGAATAAAATGCTAGTTGGTGAAATAATACCAGAGGTGACGATTGCGGTCAACCTCGAAAGAAGCTTCGATTTCATCCGTCAAACAGGCTGCTGGAGAAAGAGCATTACCCTTTGCTCCGATTCCGGTGAGGGGAACTTTGTTGGGGTCATTGCCGATTCAATTTTGGACAATCTAGGGACATGAAGAAGCTGTCTGCCGCAAATTTTCTGGATATTTTGGCGGATAGATGATAAAATCAAAAAAAGATCATCGCATGGTATGAGGAGGAGTTCTCGAGTGTCAAGGTTATCCGTCAATATCGATCATATTGCAACGATACGACAAGCTAGGAAAGGTACAGAACCCGATCCCGTTGCAGCCGCAGTGCTTGCCGAACTCTCCGGCGCATCAGGCATCATTGCCCATCTCCGGGAAGACCGCAGGCATGTTCAGGACAGGGACCTGCGACTTCTCCGCGAAGTCGTGCAGACAAAGCTGAACATGGAGATGGCTGCAACCGACGAGATGGAGCGTATTGCCCGTCAGATCAAACCGGACTTCTCGACGCTAGTTCCGGAAAAACGGGAAGAACTGACGACTGAAGGCGGTCTGGAAGTTGCTTCACGGATCGAATTCATGAAAGTCTATATCGGCCGCCTCCGGGAGGCGGGGATTACGGTCAGCCTTTTTGTCGATCCCGATGAAAAGCAGATCGCCGCAGCAAAGAAGGCCGGCGCCGACTGGGTGGAAATCCATACGGGAGCCTATGCAAACGCCCGGGGTGCGCAAGAGCAAGACCGGGAGTACTCGAAGATCTTTGAAGCGGCGCAACTTGCATCGAGCCTGGGGCTTCATGTCGGCGCAGGACATGGATTGAACTATAGCAACGTCGCACGGATTACGGACATCACGGAAGTGGAAGAACTAAATATCGGCCACAGCATCATCTCCCGAGCCGCGCTCGTAGGAATCGACCGGGCAGTTCGCGAGATGAAGCAACTGATGATCTGAATGTCGAATCCCGGCATTGCTGCATACGAGGGCAAGCATGATAATCGGTATTGGAGTTGACTTGGTAAAGATCGACCGCATCGACCGGGCCGGGAAAAGCCGAGTCGGCTTTATCGAACGAGTATTCACGGAGAACGAGCGAGAATACTGCTCCAGGCAGAAATTCCCGGCCCAGCACTATGCCGGCAGATTTGCAGCAAAGGAAGCGGTCCTGAAAGCCATCGGAACGGGGTGGAGCGCAGGCGTCAAATGGACGGATATGGAAATTCTGCACGGCGAGGGCGGCGGACCGATCGTGAACGTCTCGGGCAGGGTAAAAGACCTTATGGACCTTAAAGGAGTAAAACAGATTCTCCTGAGTTATTCTCACGACGAGGGGTATGCTGTGGCGCAGGTCGTGCTCGTCGGCAGTTCTCAGAATTCAAGCCGCGAAAACCCCTGAACGGAGGGCGGTTCGTACGGAACCCGGCACAGGTAAATCCATGAAAATCGTCACCTCTCAACAGATGAAGAATATCGACCGCAGGGCGATCAAGGACTTCGGGATTCCCGGGCCGGTGCTGATGGAAAACGCGGCCTCGGCCATACTGGACGAGATGGAAAAATATTTCGGCGGTCTCGCCGGTGTCCGGACAGGGATCATCTGCGGTAAGGGCAACAACGGCGGTGACGGACTGGCGCTTGCCCGCCGATTGCGAATCCGCGGCGTACCAGTGCGTGTGGCCCTGCTCTCTCCCTTCAACGACGTGACTGGAGAGGCGAAAATCAACCTCTCCATCCTTCGCAAGATGGATGTGGAGATTCAACAGGCTGCCTCATCACGATCCGTCGCTCAGCTCATCTCGTGGTCCGATGTCCTCGTCGATGCCATGCTTGGCGTGGGGCTTGCCTATTCCCTGAAAGGCGTCTATGCCCAGGCTGTAAACATCGTGAATGCGTCGGGCAAGCCGGTGGTCTCCGTTGATATTCCCACGGGCATCGATTCCGATACAGGCGCTGTACTCGGTGCAGCAATCAAGGCAGATCTCACGGTAACCATGGCGCTGCTCAAGCGTGGCCTGGTGCTCTATCCAGGCGCAGACCATGCCGGCACGGTTCGCGTGGTGGACATCGGGATTCCCCCGGAAATCGTGGAAAGAGAAAACCTCTCGGTTAGTCTCCTGGACCGGGCCGTCGCCAGAGTGTCAAACACCCGGAGAAAGCCTGACGCTCACAAAGGGGATTTCGGCCATCTCATGATCATCGCCGGATCGCCGGGCAAAGCCGGCGCCGCGGTCATGGCGGCGAAGAGTTCACTCAGAACCGGTCCGGGACTCGTCAGCGTTGCGACGCCGAACAGCCTCGTACCGATCATCCAATCCCAGATTTTCGAAGCTATGTGCATTCCTGCTGCTGAAAGCATGGAGGGGACCCTGGGCATAGCGTCTGAAGAGGAGCTGCTCAGGTCTGCGGACAAAATGAGTGCTGTCGCCATCGGCCCCGGGCTTTCAACTCATTTTGAGTCAGCCCAACTCGTGCGGAATCTTCTTAGCCGCATCAAGATACCCCTCGTCATCGACGCGGATGGCCTGAACGCCCTTGTCGGGCACAGGGCTCTTTTGAAAGATGCGAAAGCCCCTGTTATCCTGACACCCCACCCGGGCGAGATGGGACGGTTGCTCAGCTTGTCCTCCGCGGATGTGCAAAAGGACAGGATCAACATTGCTGCCCGGTTCGCAAAGGATTATAACGTTGTTCTCGTTCTGAAAGGAGCTGGGACGGTGATCGCAACTCCCCAAGGCGAGATTTTCATCAACTCGTCGGGAAACCCGGGCATGGCCACAGGAGGTACTGGCGACGTGCTCACGGGCATGATCGGCGGTTTTCTTGCCCAGGGACTGTCGGCCGTGCAAGCAGCCTGTCTCGGAGTATATCTTCATGGCCTGGCCGGCGATATTGCGGCCCGGGAATTGGGCGAGGCATCGCTCATCGCAGGCGACGTTATAGAAAAGATTCCCCAGGCCATGAAAGAAATGCAGAGTAACAGCGGAAATGCCGTTCCTGAAGATGTTTAAAAAATGCAGGGCGGAAGGCTGCCCTGTTTATCAAAAATTACTTTGGGTTTTCTTGAGGTGATTCAATGCTTACTGCAAAAGACATCATGACAAAGGATGTGATCTCCGTGACACCCGCGACCTCCGTTGAAGAGCTTGCATCCCTGCTGGTGAAGAACCAGATCAGCGGCGTTCCCGTTCTGGATGACGCCGGCGTCCTCTACGGCATGGTGACGGAAAATGATCTCATCAGCCAGAACAAACGTCTCCACATTCCCACGGTTGTCAGTTTCCTCGATGCCGCGATCTACCTCGAAAGCTCGAAGAAGTTTGAACAGGCGGTAAGACGGCTGACCGCGACGAAAGTGGGGGATATCTGCACGCGCAAGGTCATCACCCTTACGGAAGACGCATCACTCGTCGACATCGCCACGATCATGGCTGAGAAAAAAGTGCACCTTCTGCCGGTCCTCAGGAACAATAAAGTCGTAGGCATTGTTGGCAAGCGCGACATGGTAAAGGCCGTTGTGATGCAGGCAGAATAATGTTCAGCGTGATCACCTCGAACCAGGAACAGACCTGGCGGATCGGCGAGATGCTCGGGGCCCGGCTTGATGCCGGGGATACGGTTTGCCTTTACGGAGACCTCGGCGCGGGTAAAACAAGCTTATCCTATGGGATTGCCCAGGGCCTGGACGTAGAGACGAAGTATATTACAAGCCCTACATTTGCCTTTGTGAACGAGTATCAAGGAAGGGTGCCTTTTTATCACATCGACCTTTACCGTCTTAAGGATGCCGAAGAGCTGGAGAATATCGGGTTTGAACAATATCTCGATTCTGACGGTGTTACCGTGGTTGAATGGGCTGAACGCGGCGAGGATGAGATTCCGCAGGAGTGTCTCAGCATTTATCTGTCCTACGTTGACGAACACAGCAGGGAAATAGGATTTCTTGCCGAAGGCGAACGATACGAGAAACTCCTTGATGACCTGAAGCGGACTTTAGAAACGCAAACGGTAGAAGGGACGCCGGGGAGCCCTAGGATCAGCTCATTTTGATGGATTATGAGTGGCAAATAGTGACCGGTGGAATGGCGTCAACCATCCCATGGCTGAAGTCAGGGGTTTCCTCGACGGATATTCGATGAAGAAGGTCGGCATCATCGCAAAAGATATTCCTGCGGCGCAGAAAGCGGCGAAAAAGCTGACTCGATGGCTCGAGTCGCGCGGCAAGAAAGTTTACGTCGATAACAGAACTGCCGAGGCCGTCAAAGCCAGGGGATATGACGACGAAGAGATCCCCAAGCTCGTCGAAATGCTGATCATTCTTGGAGGGGACGGTACGCTCCTGTCAGCGGCGAGACACGTGGCAGATGCCCATACGAACGTTCCTATTTTCGGCGTCAACCTCGGCAGCCTGGGCTTTATGGCCGAAGTATCTCTTGACGAACTCTATGACAATCTTGAAAAAGCCATTGCGGGCAAACTGGAGACCGAGGACCGGATGATGCTGTCTGCAGCGGTCATCCGTGGCGGAAAGCGGCTGGCTCAGTACCGAGTGCTGAACGATGCAGTGATCAACAAAGGCGCGCTCGCACGCATGATGGAGCTCAAAATTTCGGTAGGAACCAGGCATTTGACAACACTCAGGGCGGACGGACTGATCGTCGCGACACCAACGGGATCGACGGCATATTCGCTATCCGCGGGAGGCCCTATCATTTATCCGACGCTTCACTGCTTTGTAGTAACGCCAATTTGTCCTCATACACTCTCAAATAGACCGATTGCACTGCCTGATACCGTCGTCGTAACGGTATGTCTGACTTCACAAAGTGAAGACGTATCATTGACGCTGGACGGTCAGATAGGGTTTCCTCTGATTCCCAACGATGTCGTGGAGATCAGGAAGTCGCGATACAAGATGAAGCTGATCAAGCACCCCTCGAAAAGCTATTACGAAATCCTGCGGACGAAGCTCAAGTGGGGGAACTGAGCAAAAGTTCAGAGTTCAGAGTACAACGTTCAACTATACGGCGGGGACATGACTGAAATTCAGCGTGAATTACTGGATATCGTTACGCAAATCAGAACACATCTTGAGTATCAGAAAGCGCTCGGTGTCCGCCTAATCGAATCCATCACCCCCTCTGTCAGCGGCATCGCGTCTCCTGTCCCATTGACTTCAGCGGGAAAAGCTGCCGAGCCGGCGGTTCCGAAACCATCACAGGCTCCATCGGGACTGTCAGCGATTCGCGAGGAACTCGGCGATTGCACACGGTGCAAGCTGTACGGCGGGAGAACGAACATTGTTTTCGGCGAGGGTAATCCGAAGGCTGTGCTTGTTTTTGTCGGGGAAGGACCGGGTCAGGAGGAAGATCAGCAGGGCAGGCCTTTTGTTGGTGCCGCAGGGCAGCTCCTCACAGACATCATCGTCAAAGGCATGAAGGTCAAGCGCGAGGACGTCTACATTTGCAATATTGTGAAGTGCAGGCCTCCGGACAACAGGAACCCCGACCCCGATGAGATCGAGGCTTGTGAACCCTTTCTTAAAAAGCAGCTTTCGGCAATCAACCCGGCTGTTATCGTGGCCCTCGGAAATACGGCCGTAAAAACCCTGCTTAAAACCCCTGAGGGAATAACCTCACTCCGCGGGAAATGGCAAACCTATCAAGGCATACCGCTTATGCCTACATTTCACCCCGCTTATCTTCTGAGAAATCCCAGCGGCAAGAAACTTGTCTGGGAGGACATACAGCAGGTTATGAAGAAACTCGGGATGCAGGCGAAAGGATGATTCTCAGACAGTCGGAAGCACAATTCCGGGTGCGAGACCGAAGGACAAGGGAATGTCCCGCGTGTCTGTCGTCTGGTATCGGCTTTCCGTCTCCTCTTTTCCTATGTCCGACTTAACTCCCTTAATGAAGCAATACCGCGAGATCAAGCACCGGCACCTGGACGCGATCCTGCTGTTCCGCATGGGCGATTTTTACGAGATGTTCGACCAGGACGCCGTGACGGCATCGAAGGTCCTTGAGATCACACTCACGGCGCGGAACAAATCCAAAGGCATCGAGACGCCGCTCTGCGGGTTTCCCTATCACGCGGCGGAAGTCTACATCGCCAAGCTGATCCGGCGCGGTTTTAAAGTCGCGGTCTGCGAGCAAGTGGAGGATCCCAAACTCGCGAAAGGCATTGTAAAGCGGGAAGTCATTCGGGTCGTGACGCCGGGAACGGTGCTGGACTCGAACCTTCTCGACGCGAAGGACAACAATTATCTCGCCTCTCTCTATCCGGCAAAGAGCGGATTCGGACTCTCGTTCCTCGATATTTCAACGGGTGAGTTCTTCCTTGCCGAAATTCACGGCGCCGGCAATCTTGCGGAGTTGGACAACCTGTTTGCGCGCTTTAGCCCAAGGGAAATCGTGTATCCAAGGGGCTATCAGGCCGAAGCGGGCTTGTCGGCATTACTGCGTCAATATACCCAGGCCGTCAATGGCTGCGACGACTGGACCTTTGATTATGAAACCGCCTACCGTTCGCTGCTCGATCATTTTAAGACCGTGTCGCTCGAAGGGTTCGGCATCACTGGCATGAAACTGGGCATCTCCGCTGCCGGGGCTGCGCTCCGGTACATGGAAGAAACGCAGAAAACCGGCCTCGCGAACCTCAGGCAGATAAAGCCATTCCGGCCGCGGGAGTACATGGTCCTGGACGGGTCGTGCCAGCGGAATCTCGAACTGATCAGGAACATTTATGACGGCTCGTCAAGAGGAACGCTCCTTGCAGTACTTGATTTCACCGTCACGTCCATGGGCGGCAGAAAACTGCGGGAATGGATGCTGAATCCGCTTATGGATGCAGGCGAAATCGAACGGCGCCTTGACGTGATCAGTGAACTGAAGGACGGCCACCAGGCCCGTACCAATCTCAGGACAGCTCTTGGAGAAGTTTATGATCTCGAACGTCTTATCAGCAGGGTGTCGCTCGGCGTCGCGAACGCAAGGGACCTTCTTGCCTTAAAACGATCTTTTGGCGCACTGCCGAATATACGGGCAATGATCTCCGAATTGGGATCGAAGCTGATATACGATCTGGCAAGCGGCTGGGACGACCTTCATGACGCATCTCATCTCATCGACAAGGCCATCGCAGATGACCCGCCCTATACCCTTCGTGAAGGCAGATTGATTAAAAAAGGGTATGACGCCGGGCTTGACGAGTTGCGATCTATCAGCTCCGAGGGCAAGGGATGGATCGCGGGCATCGAAAAGCGGGAGCGGGAGCGAACAGGCATCAACTCGCTGAAAGTAAGCTACAACAAGGTCTTCGGATATTATATCGAAGTGACGAAGACGAATCTTATGAACATTCCGCCGGATTTCATCCGCAAGCAGACGCTGACCAATGCGGAGCGGTTCATCACTCCGGAGCTGAAAGAATACGAGGACAAGGTGCTGGGGGCTGAGGAAAAAATTCTCGAAATGGAGTCCAGGATCTTCCAGCAGGTTAGGGAGCAATTGGCAGCCTGGACCGTGCGTGTACAGGACATGGCCCGCCGGCTTGCGATCCTCGACTGCCTTGCGTCGCTTTCCGAGGCGGCGGCAAAGAACAATTATACGAGGCCCGCGATTATTGACGGCGATGGATTGAGGATTGTTGAGGGGAGACACCCGGTCCTTGAACAGCTGACCGCCGATGAGCGGTTTATCCCGAACGACACGGTCCTCGACTGCGAGGAAAACCAGCTGATCATTCTCACCGGCCCGAACATGGCGGGCAAATCCACCTACATGCGCCAGGTCGCCGTTATTGCGGTTATGGCGCAGATGGGGAGCTTCGTCCCGGCGCGGGAAGCCCAGATAGGGCTGATAGACCGCATTTTCACCCGCGTAGGCGCTTCGGACTTCATCACCCGCGGCCAGAGTACCTTCATGGTGGAGATGAACGAGACCGCCAATATCCTGAACAACGCCACAGACCGGAGCCTTATCATCCTTGACGAGATAGGAAGGGGCACCAGCACCTTCGATGGAATCAGCATTGCATGGGCAGTGGCGGAATACATCCACAAGTCACTCAGATCGCGGACACTGTTCGCCACCCATTACCACGAGTTGACCGAGCTTGCGCTCACTATGGACCGCGTCAAGAATTACACCGTGGCTATCAAAGAATGGAATGACCAGATCATATTCCTGCGGCGTGTTGTGGAAGGCGGTGCGGATAAGTCCTATGGCATCCAGGTGGCCCGGCTTGCAGGACTTCCGCAGGCAGTGATCCTGCGTGCTAAAGAAGTGCTCGCCAACTTGGAAAAAGCCGAATTCAACGAATTGGGCGAGCCCGTCGCGGCTCCTAAACTTGGAGCAGAAAGGGAAGACACGGGCAGTCGGGACAGGAAGAAGATAAAGGCGACGGGTCAGACCGATGATGCAGCAACGGTTGAACCGCAGTTAGGCCTTTTCGCGAGTCAGGCGGGATTGCTGTTTAAGGAACTGCAGGACCTGGACCTGAATACCATGACACCCTTGGATGCCATGAACAAACTGCAGGAACTCAAGAAAAAAGCAGGTGGTTGACCGGTATTCTAGTTCAGAAAAAAAATATCGATCGGGCTATAAACCTTTTGTCCTCAGATCCGGGAAGATGTCAAAGCTGACATCGGCCAATTCGGCCATCTGGCCAGAGATGAAGTCCTGAAGGAAGTCTCTGGCCTGTTTAAAAGTATCATCCGCGCCTATAACATTTTCGGCAGGTTCAGTTGAGAAGAGTCTCTCATCAGTCTGCCCGATACCGACATCGAATAGGCATGGTGCTTTGCAGAGAGGATCCGCATGGCGGTAAAAGAACCACCATTGGTTGCTGCACCGGTAAAGATCAGCTTGGGAGTTGCTTCGAGGATCCGGACCAAACCATAGACTACATGATCAAACAGGCCGATGATGCCTTGAACAGTTGCAAAAAAGAGAGGTGGGGCTATGTGGAAGGGACGCCGCGGTCGTGATGCCAGAGTTCACAGGACAACAGCCGGAGTCAGATTCTGATTGACACCTTGCCCCCATTTCTGGTAGTATCGAGCGACTATCACGTATTCGAAAGGAGCAGTTCCAGAAATGCAGGTAATTTTACGGGAAGACATTGATAAATTAGGCAAGATCGGCGATCTCGTGAAGGTGGCCGATGGTTATGCGAGAAACTATCTGGTGCCGAACAAAAAGGCCATTGAGGCCACACCAAAAAACCTCAATGCTATGGATCATGCGAAGAAAATGGTTTCCGACCGTATTCGCAAATTGAAAAAGGAAGCAGCGGCGGACGCCGACATGATCAAGGCTCTGGCGCTTACGATTAAAGCCAAAAGCGGTGAAGAGGGCAAGCTCTTCGGTTCCGTCACGTCCATGGATATCGCCGAAGCCATGAAGGCGCAGGGCGTTGGCATCGACAAGAGAAAAATTATTCTTGACGAACCGATCAAACGGCTGGGGGATTATACCATCACCGTAAAACTGCATGCCGACGTCACCGCGGATTTCAAGCTGACGGTAATTGCAGAGGAATAACGCTCCAGCGTAGTCGCCGATGTAGAATCGAGACCCTTGATGTGTCCTTTCGTAAGGCTGGTGCTTGCACCAGCCTTCGTCGTTTCACTCCGTGAGAAGGGGTCATGGCTATTTATCCCGCGGCAGACGGCTTGAGTAAGAGCTGGTGACAGGAACGGGCATCGTTCTTTTGCAGATGATTTAACCGCACTCCTTCCCGCGAAGCCACTCCTTGTAACAGATTTGAGGTAGAATCATGTCCGTCCAGACTGAAGTTCCTCTCCAGAAACTTCCTCCCCAGAACATCGAAGCCGAACAGATGGTGCTCGGCGCCGTCCTGATTGAAAATGATTCACTCAACAACGTGATGTCGCTGTTGTCGTCCGAGGATTTCTACAAGGACATCCATCGGAGGATATATGCCGTCATGATCGAGATGTTCGAACGCCGGGAGGCGATCGACCTTGTTACCTTGACGGACAGCCTTCGCGGGAAGGTGGCGCTCGAGACCGTGGGGGGAGCATCCTACCTGGCGAATCTCGTGAGCCTCGTGCCCACGGCAGCCAACATCAAGTACCATGCGAAAATCATACGCGAGAAGTCGGTCCTGAGAAGGCTTATTCACGCGTCTACCGATATTATCACACAATGCTACGACGATTCACGCACGGTCGAGAGCATTGACGAACTGCTGAACACGGCTGAGCGCTCCATTTTCGACATAGCGCAAAAGAAAATCGGCGAGGCATTCTCACCCCTGAAAAATATCGTCGGTCACAGCTTTAAGATGGTCGAAGATCTTTATGAGCGGAAAGAGATGATTACGGGCATCCCGACCGGTTTCGTCGATCTCGACCATCTGACGTCGGGCCTCCAGCCGAGCGACCTTATCATTGTTGCGGGCCGTCCGTCCATGGGCAAGACCGCTTTCTGCCTCAACGTCGCAGCTTACGCTGCTGTTGAAAAACAGAAGATCGTCGCTTTTTTCAGCCTCGAAATGTCCAAGGAGGCCTTGGGACTTCGTTTGCTGGGATCCGAGGCTCGGGTGGATGCTCATCGGCTGAGGACCGGTCATTTAACGGAACGGGACTGGACCCCGCTTGCGAATGCCGCGGGAAGACTCTCCGAAGCGCCCGTATACATCGACGACACGGCTGCGCTTTCGGTGCTCGAAATGCAGGCGAAATCGAGGAGACTCAAGGCGGAGCACGGTCTAGACCTTATCATTGTTGACTATCTCCAACTCATGCGGGGCCGTCAGAACGAGTCGAGCAGGGAGCAGGAAATATCCAATATATCGCGGTCGCTCAAAATGCTCGCGAAGGACCTGAAAGTGCCCGTCATAGCTCTTTCCCAGCTGAACCGCGCCGTGGAAACGCGGCCGGGAAAGGAAAAACGGCCGATGCTCGCCGATCTTCGAGAGTCCGGGGCCATCGAGCAGGATGCCGATGTGATCTTATTCATCTACCGGGACGAGGTTTATAACAAATGCGAGTGCCCCCACGAGGGAGACTGTCTATGCGGGAGGAGGGGCGTCGCAGAAGTCATCGTTGGCAAACAGCGAAACGGACCCATCGGGAAGGTTGATTTGACCTATATCAACAGGTTTACCCGTTTTGAAAACACGGAGAAAAGAAATTATTAAGAGTGGAGACCCTGTCGCTGCATCGCGGAACAAGGGGCGGTGGTCACAAGCGATCGAAGGGAACGACAGAGAAAATCATGGATTCGAATAAAAACTGGAAGATAATCCGCTAATGCGTTGGAGAAATCCATGGTACGTCATGCGGCTGTAGCAGGGTATTTCTATAAAGGATCTCCCGAAGGGCTCAGAAAACAGGTCTCGGAGTTTATCACTCCAACCGTTATGCGAAAAAAGGCAATCGGCATTGTCGTTCCTCATGCCGGCCTGATCTATTCCGGACCTGTGGCTGGCGCCGTATACTCAAGCATCGAACTCCCCGACACCATTGTGCTTATCGGCCCGAATCACACCGGTCTCGGCGCGCCTGTTTCTCTTATGGCAAAGGGAGCATGGGAGACTCCGCTCGGCGTCGTATCCATCGATGAATCACTGGCAACAGCGATTATGGCGAAGTCGCCTCGAATTCGGGAAGACGAACTTGCTCATCTTCGTGAACATTCTCTTGAGGTACAGCTTCCTTTTATCCAGTACTTGAAAAGCGATTTCAAGATCGTTCCGATCCAGATGCTCGATACGACATTCGATACCTGCGTTGCCGTGGGCAAGGCAATAGGGGAAGCGATCAAGGAACGCAATAAACTGAATGCTGAGAACAAAGGACAATCCGGCGATGAATCCTTAAAAAGAAATTCACAAACCGTACTCCCCCCCGAAGTCCTTATTATTGCAAGCTCTGATATGAGTCACTACGAAAGTGCGGCTGTAGCCAGAGAAAAAGACCTGAAAGCCATTCACTATATCCTGAACCTCGACGCTGAAGGCTTATATAAAACCATCAGGGAATATGGAATTACGATGTGCGGGTACGGACCGACTGTGGCAATGATCATCGCTTCAAAAATACTCGGAGCCGCAAATACAGAACTGATCAAGTACGCTAACTCCGGAGAGGTTAGCGGAGATTATAAACAGGTTGTTGGATATGCCGGGGTTGTTGTTGTGTAATTCATTACCTACCTGTGAGTTTAAAATAACATTTCCCGCATTGATCAAAAAACTAACCCATTATAAAAAAAGGAAATTGTTGTTGGTGCAAATGTTGCATGTCTACTCTATGGAAACATAAATAGCGGTAAATTGTCTCAACTTAAAATTAAAGCGAAATCCTTCTTTTTGAAGAAAGGCTGAACATGGGTGCGGATAAACTGCATATCAATATCAAACAAAGCGGTTTTACCATGTTGGAATTACTCGTAGCAATAACGCTTATCGTAATAGGATTATCGGCTGCAGCTTCAATGCAGGCTATTGCGGTAAATTCCAATTCCGTGGCTAACAAGGTATCGGTTTCCAGCTTTCTCGCACAACAAGTCGCCGAGGAGATTAGTTCGCGCAATATGTCTGATCCGCTCTTAAACAGCAACTCGGGGGGTACCTATCAGTTTGTCGACTGGTCGACCGGAGTTGAAGTGCTAACAAACAGCTTGACCATCCCCGGGGCAGGTACATTCACGGCAACCTACACGATAAAAGCGAATACCTATAATGGCGCAACGTTTGCCGGGATGACAGAAATAACAGTGACGGTGAATAATATTACTTACACGACATACAAGATGGTGCTCTAAATGAAAAAATGGACGGGTCATAGCGAACGCGGATTTACCTTAATCGAGCTGCTGATGGTTGCCGGAATGTTCATTTTCGTGCTGAGCGCCATGTACTCCCTCTACACTGCTCATCAGCGGGCAGCATATACTTCGGATGAAACGGTGGAGGTGCAGCAGAACGTTCGGGTCGCCCTAGACAGCATATCCAGGGATATCAGGATTGCCGGTCTGCTTCTCCCCGCAGGAAATACGCCAATAAGTAGTGGGACTTCGACGATGATTACTATCAGTTCAGGGTGCCCCTCGGCGATCATCACGAGAATAACACCTTCGCCGTCGCCGCAAATAGGCGGCGGGACTCCGAATACGTTCACTGTTGACAATGACGGTTCGGTGAGCTCATTTAACAAATTAGATTATGTGAGGATCATCCGGCCCACTGATAAGACTCAGCCGGGTGGGATAGACAGACTTTATCAAGTTTCAGCAACTCCTGTCGGTAACTCGATCACGCTTACAACAAAAAGCGGTGGCGATCCGGTTGGTGTCAGTTTCATAACGGGGGATGTTATTTGCAAGCAAACTTCTGATTTGACTCCTGCACCGCCCAATACTATCCAATATTATCTTGGGCCCGGTGGAGTCTGTCCGGTCGGGCAGCAATGTCTCTGGAGGGTTGATGAAACCGGCATTCTACCTGGAGATGTGATCGCTCAAAACATGGCAAACAACGGACTTCAATTCCAATACCTCTTGTCCCAATATCCGCTCCCGAATGAAACGAATGCGCCGACGGCTACTAATCTTGGCGTTATACGAGCCGTTCGCGTAACGGTCACCGGCCAGACAGCAGTTACGGTTGCCCTTTCAAACAATGTACCAAAGACAAGACGGATGGAAACGCTTGTACAAATCAGGAACCCGTAGGAGCACGAGATGGAATGTACAAACGAATCAATAGAGAGGATGAAAAGGGAATTGAGTCAACGAGGGGATGGTCACGTCATGGTTATGGGAAATGAACGCGGTATGGCCTTGATCATGGCTCTTGTGCTGCTCGCGCTATTAACCATGTTGGGGGCGTGGGCGTTGGATACATCATCAACGGACCTGAAAATCGCAGGCAATTACCGTAACGCAGAATACGCTTTTTCCATGGCGGACACAGTCTCGGCATATGCAACGAACCCGACGAATCTTAGTGCCGCATGTGAGACCATAACTGCATGTTCGAATACTACATTCTCAGCCCCCAACTGGACATACCCGATGACCCAGGCTCTGGTGACGGTGGCTTCGGTGACGGTGGAATATCTGGGTAAAGGCCCGTTGCCGATCGGATCCATGTTTGATTCTGACGTAGATGCAAGCGGTAACCCGAAATTTAGCGGAGTCTATTTTAGTGTAGTCGGATATGGATATGGGCTGAATAATGCGAAAGAAAGTATTGAGACGAATGTCGCCCAGGTGGTCAGCAACTAGCATTTTTTGCCAAGCGGTGATGACCTGCTGAAATTGCGCGGGTGAGAATTTATGAACAGAGAAAACGCGTGGAGGCTTTTTATGAAAAAAATATTATTAGTACTTCTCGTGATGCTCGTTCTTGCGTTTTTTGCCGGTAGTGGCGTTGCGCAACAGAAAAATCAAGCGGCAAAGGGGAATGGCTATAACCCGCAGGCCACATACTCGGGTGACTATAAGTTGAACCTGCTTTTTTTCAGATTTACGCAAAACGATGGTTGGCGGCGTCTACCGCATATGGATAGACTGCGGAGTATATCCTGTCAGGACGCCCTTAATCACCTGAACAGTGAAGGCAAGTGGCAAGGGAGTCTCAATCCAGACGGGTCATGCGGAACGAGCAGTATCGAATCGCCGCAGTGGGCCACTGGCAACCGGCTTAATTATGATGAGTCGCTCGGACAAGCTCAGAATTAGTATTCAAAGAAAAATGCAAGGAAGAATAGGAAAAACCTCAGGCGTCTCCTATGATAATGTTTCCTGAGATACCACGCAGCTTGCTGTTGGGATTTTCATTCATCAATATGTTATTAGCTTCACAGGTATCAGCCGAATTCATGTTTTGACCGAGAGGTGGCCTGCAGAGAACCGGGATGAAATGTCGTTGAAACGCGGGGGAAATTGATTTTTCGCTCCCCGTTCAGTTGAAAGGAGCCGATATGCGTAAACTAGTCATTTCCATAATACTTTGTGCGGCACTCGTTGTCGTGGTATTTCCGGCCGCAGCAACGGCCGGCCCCGATCTTTTCTCGGGAGACACCAGGATTTACGGCGGCTCACCGGTGGTACTTCAGCCGAACGTCCTCATCATTATAGACGATTCTGGAAGCATGGCTGATACTGTCCCTGGTGGCGGCAGCATTTACAACAATGCAACTACCTATGCTCCAACCTTTAACTGCACGAACAGTGCCGGGCTCGATGGAAGCTCATGCGATACCAATACCGTCTATGATACTAATTATACCTATGTCGAGAGCCCAGTGACCAGTCTTCCCACCTGCACTTTTTCTGTAAGCGCGCAGAACGATACCGTCGTAAACTATGGTAGCCTGCTGCAGCAATTTGGCACCATATCGCAGGGGAAACTTAATATTAGCCACGGGGTCGCCAGTTGCTGCTATCAAAGCATCACAATCACGACAGGTGGGCGTCATGGAACGTCTCATACGTATCCAAATGGTGAATGCAGCACTGCAGTGTATGACCTCGGGAACTATATAAACTGGCTTTATGACGGGTCGAACGCAAACATCGCAAAAATCGACATTGCCAAATCAGTGGTGGCTGATCTTGTGCAGTCGACGAGCGGGGTAAGGTTCGGTCTCATGACCTATTACTACCCGGGTGGGGGCTCCATCGGTGATGGAGGAACGTTTCTTAACTCAGTGCCTATGACGGGGTTGCCGGCGTATACTACGACGATTCAAAATATGAGCACTATTTTCAGCGGCAGCTATACGAACCAACAAGCACTTGCAGATACTGTTCAAACGCTGACCCCCCAGGGCGATACACCGCTTGGCGAGACGCTTATGGAGGCTTTGCGATATTTTCAGGGTGGCGCGCCGGCATTCGGCGCTACGATCGGAACAACGCTTGCAACCGGCGGGACCGGGACAAGCTATAAATCACCTATCCAGTACGGCTGCCAGAAAAACTATATCATTCTCGTGACCGATGGTATGTCGAATGAAGACACCGGCGCTGCGATGAATTTGGTAACTTCTACGTATGGGGCGAACCATTGGGATGGCGGCTTTTGCACCGGGTATGGTAGCCCTGCCTATACTACGTGCAATGGAAGTGATGAAAACCACGCAGTGGCAGGTGTCGCGAAATATTTATATGAGCATGATCTGCGCTCGAATATAAGCGGTACACAGAATGTGACGACGTTTACGGTCGGATTCGGCACGGTAGGAGCCGATACTGAAGCGTACGATCTCCTGAGATTGGCGGCTGATAATAACCATGGTCATGGCGCCTACTACGCTGCGACGAGCGCGCAAGGATTGGCCAAGGCATTCACCAACATCATGAGCGAGATTTTTAATGTGAATACATCCTTTGTGGCGCCAGTAGTTCCGGTAAGCCCTGAAAACAAGACCTACTCGGGGTCAAGGGTGTATATGGGCTTTTTCCAGCCGGAGACTTCGGCCTCCTGGAGCGGCAACCTGAAAAAATTTGGACTCGGTGTATATACTAGCTCGACCGGCACTGTTCTTGATTCGGCAGCTGTCTTTGATTCGACTGGGAAACTTGCAACTTACGTAGACAATAATGGTGATGGATTCGATGACCGGGATGGAGCAGTCTTACCCGTTGGAGTGCAAAATGGCGCATTCCGGGCCAACGCTGAATCTTATTGGAACACGGTAGCGGACGGCGGTACAGTACAAGCCGGCGGTGTGGGAG
>Ga0209415_10001507_pt1 | contig 44644 bp, 36 predicted proteins | sample PeaSoiSIISIP2007_FD_187696 | JGI IMG/M metagenome (GOLD analysis project Ga0209415, IMG submission 187696) | Peat soil microbial communities from Weissenstadt, Germany - SII-SIP-2007 (SPAdes) (version 2) | ecosystem: Environmental > Terrestrial > Soil > Wetlands > Peat | place: Germany... | reverse complement strand
CCCAAGCTCCTGGAGATGGCCCAGCAGATCAGAAAAATCTTGGCGGATAATCCTTAAAACGAGGGGCGGCCACCCTTGTGGCGTTCTTTGCGACAGTGTGGGGGTTTTCGTCACGCAAGAATCAGCCGCGTGCTCCACGTCTTGCTGCCGTTGCGAGACGTGGGAGTGATAGCCTGTCGCATCCGATATGCTTTAGCATACGATCGTGACCGATTACACTCACACCATGTCCTCTCCTTTGGCGACCATCGCTGAAATCGGCAAACATGACGGACAATCCGTTACCCTCCGCGGCTGGCTCTACAACCTGCGGGAAAGCGGGAAGCTGCTGTTTCCCATCTTCCGCGACGGCACTGGCTTGATTCAGGGAGTCGTGCCCAAGAGCGCCGTGACGCCTGAAATTTTCGAGGCGGTTAAGGGGTTGACGCAGGAATCAAGCGTAATCGTTGAAGGCAAAGTCCGCGCCGACAAGCGCGCCCCCGGCGGCTATGAGCTCGACGTGAGCCAGTTACAGGTGCTGCAGCGAGTCGCGGAGAACGACCCGTATCCCATCTCTCTCAAAGAGCACGGCGTCGATTTTCTGATGGAGCATCGCCATCTCTGGGTCCGAACGCCGCGCCAGGCAGCCATTTTGCGGGTGCGGGCGGAGATCATCAAAGCGACGCGGGACTTTTTCGACGACCGCGGCTTTGTTCTAACCGATCCGCCGATTCTGACCCCGGCGGCGTGCGAGGGAACCAGCACGCTGTTCCCGGTGGACTATTTCGATGAGCAAGCCTATCTCACGCAGTCTGGGCAACTCTACATCGAAGCGACTGCCATGGCGCTGGGCAAGGTCTACTCCTTCGGCCCCACGTTCCGCGCAGAGAAGTCCAAAACCCGCCGCCACCTGACGGAGTTTTGGATGGTCGAGCCGGAAGTCGCCTTCGCCACCCTCGACGACCTGATGGATCTAGCCGAAGGGCTGATTTCCTTTCAGGTGAAGCGGTGTCTGGAGCGGCGGCGCAACGATCTACAAACGATCGGACGCGACGTGGCAAAGCTGGAAAAGATTGAAGCTCCGTTTCCCCGCATCACTTACGACGAAGCCGTCAAGGTGTTGCAGGAAGGCCACGCCAAAGGCGCTCTGGAGACGAAGTTTGAGTGGGGCGGGGATTTAGGCTCGCCGGATGAGACTTATCTTTCGTCGCAGTTTGACAGGCCGGTCATGGTGCACCGCTATCCCGCCAAAGTCAAAGCGTTCTACATGGAGCCTGACCCGCAGCGTCCGGAACTCGCTCTGTGCGTGGATGTGCTGGCGCCCGAAGGCTACGGCGAGATCATCGGAGGCTCGCAGCGCATGGCATCGTATGATTTGCTGTTGCAGCGCGTTCGCGAACACGGCCTGCCCGAAGAGGCGTTCAAGTGGTACCTGGATCTCCGCAAATTCGGCAGCGTGCCTCACGGCGGTTTTGGCATGGGGATCGAGCGCGCTGTGGCCTGGATTTGCGGGCTGGAGCACGTGCGGGAAACGATTCCGTTCCCCCGGATGCTGCACCGGTTGTATCCGTAGTTTTTGCAGGCGGAGAAGCGAGAGTGACGATCCGCGAGGCGAATGATGGCGCCAATCACGGCTTCCGATTCCAGCATCACTCCTAGAAAAATCCGCGTGATCGGTGTGCCTCTCGACCTGGGCCAATCGCGCCGCGGTGTGGATATGGGTCCATCGGCGGTGCGGGTGGCGGGCTTGCAAGCCCGGCTGGAAGAACTCGGCCACATGGTGGAGGATGCCGGGAACGTGTCCGTCTCGATTCCTGAGCAGAAAAAAGAAGGCGACCCGAGGGCGAAGTACCTGAAAGAGATCACGGCCACTTGTAGCAAGCACGCCGAGTTGGTGTTGAAGACGCTCGAAGCGGGCAAGGTACCGGTGGTGCTGGGAGGAGATCACTCGGTGGCGGCCGGCACAGTGGCCGGCGTGGCTGAGTTCTACCGCCGCCAGAACCAGAAGATCGGCTTGATCTGGATCGATGCGCACACCGATATCAATACCCCGGAGACCTCACCCAGCGGGAACGTGCATGGCATGCCGCTGGCCGCGACCATGGGGTTAGGTCCGCCAGAACTGGCCAATATTTTCGGCTTCTCTCCAAAAGTCAGCCCTGAGAACTCCGTGCTGGTGGGGGTGCGCGACATTGATGCGGTCGAAAAGGCAAACGTGCGCCGGGCGGGCATCGAGGTCCGGACCATGCGCGACATTGACGAGCGCGGTATGCGGGCGGTGATGGAAGAAGCCTTGCGCATGGCCGGGCGCGGCACGGCTGGCTACCATGTTTCACTCGACATGGACTGGATTGATCCCGAGGTTGCGCCGGGCGTGGGCACTCCTGTGCGCGGCGGCGCGACTTACCGCGAAGCCCATCTTGCCATGGAGATCATCGCCGACCATGGCCGCATGCTGAGCTTTGAAGTGGTCGAGGTCAATCCAGTGATCGATGAACACAACCGGACGGCGGACTTGGCGGTGGAACTAACGCTTTCAGCGTTTGGGAAGAAGATTCTGTAATTCTCAGGTTCACGCAGGCGCGGACGCCCTCGTCCGGGCGAAGCCATAGTCTTGGTACGGGCAGCTACGCCCGAAACGTCTCTTCCCCGCCGCGCAGCTTGCGCAGGTGGTCCGGCACCTTGAGGGGCACATCGGCTGGTTCGGGAATGAGAGCCTCCAGCGTTTCCAGCCACAGCATCTGACTCTGAAAGACGAATCCAAAATTGCGGGAGACGGATTGGGCGACCTCCTCCAACGACAGCTCCCGCTTCAATTCTTTCGCCATGGATGTGACCGGCCTGGCGGTGATTCCGCAGGGAATGATCAGGTTGAAGTAGTCGAGATCGGTGTTCACGTTCAAGGCGAAGCCGTGCGAGGTCACCGCGCGGGAAATGTGGACGCCGATGGCGGCGATTTTGGCTTGGGCCGTGCCTGCACAGCCGGGGGCGGCTGTGCCTGCGTGGTTCTGGGCAGTCCACACGCCGGTCAGTCCGCAAATGCGCTCGGTTGGGATGGCGAAGTCAGCGCAGGTGCGGATGAGGACTTCCTCCAAACTGCGGATGTATTCAATCGCGCCCATCGTCTTGCGCTTGCCATCGGAGGAGGGCAGCCCGCGCAGGTCAAAGATGGGATAGCCGACCAGCTGGCCGGGGCCGTGAAAGGTCACGTCGCCACCGCGATCGCATTCGAAGACCTCAACCCCCCGCTGGGCAAGCACTTCAGGCGATGCCAGAATATTTTTCTGCTTCGCGTTACGGCCGAGGGTGATCACCGGCGTGTGCTCCAGCAGCACCAGAACGTCCCCGATGCGGTCTTCCTTGCGAAGTTCTACCAGCCGCTGCTGCAGGCGCAAGCCGCTGGCGTAGTCGAGCGTGCCGAGTTGGAGGACGGAAATCACAGCTTTGTGGCCACGGATTCACACGGATTGAACGGATCGAGCAATATCCACCATCGAGAACATAGAGGCCCCAGAGATTCGCTCTGAAAATCTGTGCGAATCCGCGAAAATCCGTGCCTGCCTCTCATGCGTTGATCGCCAGCCCATACACGCTGTTCGAGGCGTCGAGCATAGCCTCAGCCAGGGTGGGATGGGCGTGGATGGTCCACATCAAATCTTCCACTGTGGCCTCAAGTTCGATGGCGGCGACGGCTTCCGCGATCAGTTCCGTCGCTTGCGGACCGATGATGTGCACGCCCAGAATCTCGCCATAATCCGCGTCGGAGACGATCTTGATGAATCCTTCGTGGGCGCCGACGATCGATGCCCGCGAGTTGGCGGTGAAGGCGAACTTGCCGATCTTGAGGTTGTAGCCCAGTTCTTCTGCTTTGGTCTGCGTCAGGCCGACGCTGCCGATTTCCGGATGGCAATAGGTCGCGTTCGGAATGTGTTCCGGATTCACCGGTTTGGCCGGCTTGCCCGCAATCTTGGCTACGGCCACCAGGCCTTCCATCGCGCCGACGTGCGCCAGTTGCGGGGTGCCCAGCACGATGTCTCCAATGGCATAGACGCCAGGCTCGGTGGTTTGCATCCAGCTATCGGTTTTGATGAAGCCCCGGTCCGGCTTGACGTGCGTCCTCTCCAGGCCGATATTGTCGGTCCGCGGCTTGCGGCCAACCGCGATCAGAATCTTCTCCGCTTCCAGCTTCTGTTGTTTGCCATCGACCGTGAACGTCACCGCAATTCCAGTCTTTGTGTTGTCGATTTTCTCGACTTTTGCCCCGGTGTGAAAGTTGATGCCACGCTTGCGGTAGACGCGGGCGAGTTCTTTGGAGACTTCTTCGTCTTCCACCGGGACCAGCCGCGGCAGCATTTCGAGGATGGTGACTTCCGAGTCGAAAGAGCGGAAAATCGAAGCGAACTCCACCCCCACGGCGCCCGCGCCGACAATGACCAACGACTTCGGAATCTGCTTCAGATTCAGAATCTCGATATTCGTGAGCACGCTGGCGCTCGCCTCAAGCCCTGGAATCATGCGGGCTTCCGAGCCGGTCGCCAGAATGACGTTCTTGGCTTTGAGTTGGCTGGCCTTGCCCTCATGGCTGACTTCCACGCTGAGCACGCCGTTCTGGGCCGGGCCGGTAAGCTTGCCGTAGCCTTTTACCGTCTCCACCTTGTTCTTGCGCATCAGGAACTCGAGGCCCTTGGCATGTTTAGCGACGATCTTCGCCTTGCGCTCCTGTACGGCCGTCCAGTTCAGTCTGCGCGAGTCGACGCCTTCGATGCCGAATTCTTGCGCATCTTTCAGGTGATCCCAGAGTTCAGCGTTGAAGAGCAGCGCTTTGGTGGGGATGCAGCCCACGTGCAGGCAGGTGCCACCCAGGAATCCGTCTTTTTCGATCAGCGCTGTTTTCAGACCGTACTGCCCGGCGCGGATGGCGGCCGTATATCCCGCGGGGCCGCTGCCGACAATGGCAACGTGATAGATGGTTTCAGGCAAATCGGTTCTCCTCGCCAACAACTAATGATGTTTGAGGGCAAGACTCGATTCTAGAACAAGCCGGGAAAACATACGAAGCGCGACCGGCATCTATAGGTTGCGGTTCCCGGTGAGGACGCTTATAGTCTCCACCGTCGGTTTGGGAGGCAAGCTTGCGACTCCTGCTCAACTGGGTTCTCAGCGCGCTCGCACTTTGGATCGTGGCACATGTCGTCTCCGGCTTCCATGTCAGCGGGCCTATCGCCGCTTTGATCGCCGCGCTGGTCATCGGCTTTGTGAACGCTACCCTGGGAGTTTTCCTCAAGATCGTCACCTTTCCCTTGACCTTGGTCACGCTGGGCATTTTCTGGCTAATCATCAATGCCGCCATGATTGAATTGGCTTCGGCAATTGTGCGCGGTTTCCGGGTGGACACCTTCAGCGCCGCGTTCTGGGGAGCCATTGTCCTGAGCCTGGTCAACATGCTGCTGCGTTGGGTGGTGGGAACCGGCAGCCAGCACAGCTAGGGTTGTCCCTGGCGGTGGCTACGACTCACCCGCCACCCGGAAGCCGTAGTCGGCATACTGGAACTGGGGCGGGATGCTGGAACGTGCCGCACAACGCGAAACCTTGATGTGGTGTCGCCAGGAGCCTCCGCGAGAACTGCGGCGCGCACCGGTTTCGGGTCCGCGGGGATTGCGTTCCGGAGAAATCGCGTAGTAGTCCGCCTGATACCAATCGCTGCACCATTCGTGCACATTCTCACCTATGTCGTGGAACCCGAATTCATTCGGGGCATAGCGGGCTACCGGTTCGGGACCAGTCTTCCAGCGCTTTTCGTAGTCCGGCAGCGATTGCGGTGGTGTGTCTCCCCAGGGATAAAGTTTGCCTTCCGGCCCTCCGCGTGCCGCCCGCTCCCATTCCGCTTCCGTGGGGAGGCGATAGCGGCCGCCTGTCCCAGCGCTGAGCCACTCGCAGTACTTGGAGGCTTCGAACCACGAGACGGCCACGGCCGGCTGCTCGGGAGGGTTGAAGTTGGGATCGGTCCAAAAAGGTGGCGGCTCGGTTCCCGTGCCGCGCAGAAAGCGAGCGTAATCGGCATTGGTTACCTGGCAGGCCGCAAGACCGAAGGCGTCGATCCAGACGCGATGAACGGGGCGCTCGTTATCCTGGCCGGCATCCGATCCCATCAGAAACCACCCCTCGGGGATAGAAACGAGCTTTGGTGGCGAAACGCTCTGCAGAGGCGACGATGGCAAGGGAGACATAGGGAGGGGAACCGGCTAGCCTCGCAGGCTTCGCACGACTTGAGCAATCTCATTTCCCTGGAATAAACGGATGGCGGCAATACCCGCTGCTCCGGCATCGAGGCAGGCAGCAGCGTTTTCCAGGGTGATGCCGCCCAGGGCCAGGACGGGTATCTCGTGGCGGCAAGCCTGACGAAGACCTTCTAAGCCGAGCGGAGGCGTGCTGGGGGATTCGCGTTTTTCGAATACCGGCGCGACCACGACGAAATCCGCACCGTCCTTGGCTGCGCTGCCGATCTCACTGGCCGTGTGGCAGGAAACCGCGATAACCGGCGCTGGCTGGAAGTTTTGGCGGGCGGGGGCGCCCGCCCCACACTGTTGCCAAATCTTTCTCACTTCGGACGGCGATATGTCAGCCGAGCGAAGATGCACGCCGGCGGCGGCTACGGCCAGGGCAACGTCGATGCGGGAGTTGATGAGCAGACTGGTTTTCTGGCCGCTACTCTCGGAACTCGGTGGTTGGTTTTCAGTTTTCAGTCGGCAGTTCTCAGTTCTCAGAGGCCGGTTCTCGCGGATAATTTGAACCGCCTCGCGAGCGAGAGCTTCCAGTTCCCGGGCGGACAAGTCTTTTTCGCGCAGCTGGATGTAATCGACTCCACAACCGGCGGCTTCGGCAATCTTCTCCAGAAGACGCCGGCAACGCGTGGCCTCGTCGCCTGGGAGCTGACGGCGATCGGTGATGTAGTAGAGAAGCAAGCTTCGATTCCGCACCGGCGCTACGGATTCGTTTTCGCGATCTCCGGCACGCCTTCTGGCCGTTTCGGTTGCGGACCAAGGTGATATTTGGTGAGTCCCTCGCGCAAAACCTCGAAGCCCTCCTCAGGCGAGTCCACGATCTTGAAAAGATCAAGGTCCTCCGGCGAGATCGTACCGGCATCGATCATGGTCTGGAAATTGATCAACTGCTTCCAGTAGGCGCTGCCATAGATCACCACCAGTATTTTCTTGGCTAATTTTTCCGTCTGCGCCAAAGTCAGGATTTCGAAGAGCTCATCGAACGTGCCGAAGCCCCCGGGGAAAATCACCAGCGCCTTGGCCAGGTACGCAAACCAGAATTTACGCATGAAGAAGTAGTGGAACTCGAAATTCAGCGCCGGCGTGATGTAGGGATTCGGATTTTGCTCAAAAGGCAGATTGATATTCAGCCCGATGGTCTTGCCGCCGGCTTCATGCGCCCCCAGGTTGGCAGCCTCCATAATTCCGGGACCGCCGCCGGTCGTGACCACGAAACGCCGCCGCCGCGCCGGAATATGGCTGGACCACCGCGTCAGCATGGAGGCCAGGCGGCGAGCGTCTTCGTAATACCGCGCCGTGTCCACGGCCGCCAGGGCACGCTTCCTTTCCGCGTCGCGCTGTTCGTCCGGAAGGTGGGTATGGCGCTCCAACTCAGCCAGGTTCTCCTGCGCGGCAGCGAGGCCGTGAAAACGCGCGGAACCGAAAAACACCACCGTGTCCTGAATCTGCTCCCGGCGGAAGCGGGCGAGCGGTTCGACGTACTCGGACAGGATGCGAAGAATTCGCCCATCCGGGCTGTTGAGGAACGGTTCGTTCTGATAGGCCAGGAAAGCGGCTTTCAGTTTGCGGTCACTCATAATCGCTGTATCTTTCTATGGAGGAAGTCACAAAGGCTGATGATTCGACATATTCACGCAGAGCACGGGAAGGCATGGCAATTCCCGAAGCCAAATCTCACTTCACCGCAACCGGTCCCTCGTGATAATGGGTCGCTTCTTGAAACCCAATCCAGAGGTCGAGAATTCCCAGGCCCGTACAAAACCCGCGGACAAATCCGTTGCCTAGGAGGGTTTTGAGTTCGGTGTGGCCCCACAGCAAATGGTTGTCGGTCCATTGCAGGCTCCAGGGCAGGACCACCAGCAGCACCCCCACAACCGCACAAAGGATCACGAATAAGAGCACCGCAGCCCGGCGGAGCCAGAGTTCCCCGCCGCGTAGGCGTTTCGACTCAATCTTCTCAGCCGTTGGTCGCAGAACCGCAACGGGAGTGGCTGCTCCGTTTGTGTCGGGCTCGGTTGTCCCAACCGAGCTTGGCGGAATCGGATTTGAGGGAATGCGAGGCTCAGCCATTACGGCCTCCCCGGGCTTTCAGAGAAGCTGCATGGCGAGTCTGGCTCGCGTGCCGGTGAGGTGAGAAACCAAAACCCATCGTAGCATTCTACGACTTCAGGGCCTTGATGCGCTCAGCCACGTCGCGATAGTCGATATTGTTGCCGTAAACTTCGAGAAAATGCTTCAGGGCGGCCGGTTTGTTCTGGGCGGCTTCAAAGGAGCCGGCCAGTTCGTAGTGCAGAGCCACGCAAGTCTCCCCGTCCAGACCGGGGAGCTGCAGCGCCTTCTGGTACCAGCGGACGGCGGCCTCGGGAACGCCCTTGTCCAGGAAACATTGGGCCAGCCAGGTGTAGGTCTGCATCAGCTGCGGGAAAGGATGTCCTCGGTCGACCGCCTGGCAGACCTTTTGGAATTCGCCAATGGCTTCGTCGAGCAGACCCATTTCACGGAAGGCCACGCCGAGGTTGTAGTGGGTTTCGGAATCCTCGTTCGCGCTCGGCGAGTTGTCCTCGAGTTCCTGCTTCAAATCGCCGAACATTGCGGCCACATCCACACCCAAGGATTCATCTCCTTGAGATGGGGCCATCCGGGAGGGAGCCGAAGGCTTGGCTTGATAGGTGAAAGTGGGAGACGCGATTGCGCTGTCGCCGGCCGAGGCGGCCGCTGCCCTCGAGGCGGGAGCGGCGGAAACAGGCGCCGGAATGGCAGCGCTGGTTTGATGGAGCGCTGGCTTGGCTTTGGGTTGAGCCACGGGTTGAGCCACGGTCAAGGGAACCCGGGGCGCAGCCTGCGGTTTGGGCGCCGCCGGCAGGAACTCATCGCCCAGCGAGCTTTCCAGGTCCGCAACAAAGTCACCCAGCGCGGCAGCGTGCTGCGGCGGTGGGGCGTGATGAGAGGTCTCCACCGGCAGAGATATTGGGCGCGGTGAAGGTTGGGCTTCCGTTTCAAGGGCTGGTTCCGAGTCCCCATCCGCGGCAAGTGTTTCCACTTCCTCGATGGAAACTTCTTCCGCCGGTGCGGACAAGGAGTTCGCGGCAGCGGCGTTAACTTCCTCTTCGATGGCCGACAGCGTCGCGGCATCCGGCTGCAGTTCCTTTAGCTTGGCGAAAGCCGACTGTGCCTGCTCGAGCATCGAGTGGGCCAAGTAAAAGCGGATCTCTTCCGCCGTGGCGGACACGATCTCGGCGATGATCTCCTCATCGTGGACGGTTCCCGCCCCGCGCGGAATCGTCTCTTCAGCCGAAGCCGAGACGCTCCGTTGAGCAGGGGACGAAGCCTTCGAGGTCTCATCCGAGAGCGCGCCTTCCCACTCCTCGGAAAGATCAATCTCGCGCTCGACCGACGGCAGCGTACTTTTGGCTTCCGGGTCGGGGCGCGGTTGCGGCGGCTCCGTCGGCCAGGAGACAGCGGCCGGAGCATGCCAAAATAACCCGGATGCGCGGGGGGCGGCTGCGACCGGGGTAGGACTAGGAATATCGGTAGCTGCCGGCACAGGCTCGGCCGTAGCCTCCGGCTCCGCTTCTGCCGCCGATGTCACTTCCCGGGTCGCTGGCAGTCCGCTGGTTTCGACGGCCGCAACGGGCTCAGGGGAAATCCGTGCCTCGCATTTGCCAGCTAGTTCCCCATAGCGGGTGGCTTCGTCCGGGTGTCCGGCATCGTGATAGAGGACTTCCAGCCTGCGACAGCAAACCGCAGCCTCGGCAAACCGCCCGGCCCGGGTGTGCAAAGCGGCGAGGCGCTGGTTCAGGCGTAGATCCTTCTCCGCCATGGGCAACACGGCCAGCAAAGGTCCCAGGGCCTTAGCGGGCATATTGTAGGAAGCAAAAAGCTCGGCGTCGGTTAGAGCCGCGCGGACCGCCAGCGCAACCTCATCCGGATAGAGTTGTTCGATGAAGGGAGCCGTGGCTTCCAGCTCATCCACCAGGGTAGCCCCCTCTTCCACGGTGATCAGTGATTGTTCACCGGATGGGGTTCCCAAACGAGCCGCCACCTGCAGGTAGTTGCGCGCATGAAGCGGGTTTTGCGGTTCCAGTTGGGTCAGTTTCTGGTAATAGCCGCGCGCTTTCTCAAGTTCTCCCGACTGCACGCAGGCGTGAGCGAGGAGTTCGTAGACCTCGGTGAGATGGGTGCTGTCTCCAGCCTTATTCAAGAGCGCGAGCAGCGTTTCCAGAGCTGCCGTGTTCTCGCGAATGTGTCCAATCAGGGCGTGCAGAGTGTCCAAAACCTGAGCCGGGTTGGAGGCTAGCAGGGGTTCAGAGTACTGCTGATAGAGCTGTAGCGCATCCTCGAAGCGGTCGGCGGCGACCAGAGCGTCCGCATAACTGATAATTGCGTCGAGGTCGCCGTGGACGGAAAAGAGCTTTGCAGACAAGGCTTCTGCCTCTGCCAAGCGCCCGTTCTGCAGGTAGGCCTGCATCAGGGTGCGCAGGCCATCGGGGTGGCTGTCAAGGTCGGCCACTTTCTCCAGGTACTGGATTGCGCCCGCGGTGTCTCCCGCCTCAAAAACCATCTCCCCACGCAGCAATAACGCCTGGCTGTTGCCGGGGTCGAGGGTCAGCATGCGCTGCACGATTTCCTCTGCCGGACCCGCCGCTCCCCGCGCTCGCAGGCTGGCGACCGCCGCGCCAAATATCTGCCACGCCTCGGTTTTCTTGCCCAGCCGCACATAGACCTCGGCCAGTTTGGTTCGCATGACAACGTTTTCCGGATCCATTTCCAGAATCTTCTGGAAGATCCGCACCGCCTGGTCCAGTTCCCCGGTGCGGAGAAATTCTTCCGCCACCTGCTTGTACTGGGCGCGGGCATCGTTGAACAGGCCCTGCTGGGTGTAAAGTTCGGCCAGCCTGAGCACACATTCCAGCGAGGGCTTGAGCTTGCTCAGCTTCTTGTACATCGCGATAGCTTTGACGGTGAAGCCCTGGGCGGCGTAGGCGTCGCCAACATTCTTGAAGCACTCGACGGCCTTGTCACTCTGGCCACTGCGCGAGTACAGGTCGCCGACCGTATTCAGCACGGTCAAATCCTTGGCGTCCGCCTTGAGAATCTTTTCGTATTCGGTGATGGCGTTCTGCAGCTTGCCCTGCTGGACAAATTTCTCCGCAGCGTTGAGAACCTTTTGTTTGTTGAAGCCAAAGCCAAACGCCATAATGTGCGAACTCCGATTCCCTTAGCGGTGAACCATTGCTTCCAACCCTGGGAGGCTCACCGGCCAGTTGACCATCCTGCCGGCAATGCGTGCGCTCCTACCGGAGGATGGTCCTTTCGGACAAGGCCCATTGTAAGGCGGGTTACCTAAAATCGTATGGTTACCAAGGGTTACCAAGAGTGAGTGTACGAACGAGTTACCGCTTGACTGGAGAGGCTGCAGGCCAACTGGATGCGGGACAACGACGCAGATCGGGGATCAAGGCGGCCAGCCCCGCCGCAGCAGGCCATCCCTTGGAGACTACGCTTGCTAGGCGCGCGCCACGGCCGCGAGCACAAAGAATAGCAACACCAGCAACAGCGGCTTGGGCAGCCTGCGTAGGATTTTCCATATCATGATGCTCATCGACCCGATCCTCCGCGCGGGCGAACTCCGCGAACGAATCTGTCGGCCAAGCCCCCTCGGAATGGTTGGAACCCCTGGGCTCGGCACCCACCATGGCTTGCAGTGTTGGTACGCGACGGCGGCATTCTAAGGCAAAAGCCGCGCTAAAGAACAGCGTTTTGTACCTCGGAGTATGGAAAGTAAACACTCGGCGAACTGTCGCCATGACGAATTTCACTGCCTCTGGGTTGATGATTGTTCATCCAACTCATTCTCCGAGAATAACTTAGCGCCGCTGGGGGCGGGCTGGCTTTCCGCCGGACTTCCCCGTTCGGCAATCCACTCCCAAACCCGGTGTCTGTTGTCCTGGAGAAAACTGCGGGCTTCCGCGTAATCCACCAGCCGGTTGAGAATGGTGTTAACCGAGGCAAGCGGGTCCTTGTGGCGATCAAGGAGCTCAGGGAATCCTTGCCGGAGACGTTCGCAGACCTGACGTAGATCCAGGGGGATTGAGGAATTCATCAAGACAAGGCGGCAAGCGCGGGTGAACCCGGGGCGGCGAGCGGCCGCCCCGCGACCCAATAATAGGCCCACCTCGAGATCAAGCACCGAGTCCCCGAAGAGGTTCGCCAGACCGGCCAGGGTTTGCTTGATGGTGCCGATTCGTTTCATCACGTCCGCCCGCTGCCGCAAAAGCTGACGAAGTTCCTGTTCCGCAGAGCGGACCACTTCACGCACATGGGATTCCGCTGTCTGGAGTTGGCCGCTGTTTCCGTTTGCATCCGTGTTCATTCAGCCTCCGGATTGCGCAGTCGAACCACTACGGCTGTCGCGTTGTCTGAACCTGCGTAGCCGGCGCACTGGCCACGGCGGTTAGCGGTTTCGGCCTGGATAGTTCGTAGCGATCGCCTGCCCGCCGGACTCCGATCAAATAGTGCTCTCCGCCCTGCACGTAGAACAGCAGCTTGGGCTCGGCTCGAAAAGGGGCAGACTCGACCGTGGTGGTCAAGGCCACGGCCAGAACGCGGCCCTGCGAATTGCGCAGGCTCAGACGGTAGGGTGCGGTGTGCACAATCGAGTAATCCCCAGCCGGGAAAGTCCTTTTATCCAGCTTGAATTCGAAAGGAACCTTGACGTTGATTACCCAGGCCGGGAATTGCCCCTGGACTAGACCCGCGAGCAAGAGAACAGCCACTGAAAGCGAAAGCATGTGCTTCATCAACTTCATACAGCCTCCCTTTGTCTTGTTATTCGTTCATCGTTCGATTCCGCTGCGTCTTTTCTGCCTTGAGGCAACTGTGCCGTGAAACTCTGCGTGCCGCTATCCGCTGCTTGCGCTCAAAACTTCTTTGGCAACGCTACTGAGGATTGGACGCTTCCTGCATCCATTAGAATTATTGTTTGTTTTCATCACATGAATGAACTATCCTCATGGGTATGGGAGTGAAACTGGAAATTCGCCATCTGAAGTTGCTGGCCGCGGTGGCGGACGGCGGCAGCGTGACCGAGGCTGGCAAGCGCCTGCACCTCACCCAGTCGGCGCTGAGTCATCAACTGCGGGACGCCGAGGAAAAGCTGGGCTCAGCGCTGTTTCTGCGTTTGGGCAAGAAGATGGTGCTGACACCGGCGGGAGAAAAGCTGCTGGTTTCGGCGCGGCGCGTTCTGGAAGAACTGGAGAACGCGGAAGCACAGATCGAGGGATTGAATGGCGGCACGCGCGGCGTCATCCGCCTTTGCACGGAGTGTTACACGTGCTATCACTGGCTGCCGCCGCTGCTCAAGAAATTCCACGATAAGTTCGCCGACGTCGAAATAAATATCGATGCCGAGGTCACGTGTTACGCCGCCACGGCGCTGCTCGAAGGGAAGTTGGACGTAGCGATCTCAAGCTGTCCGCCGCGCAACAAAAGCTTGCGTCTTACGCCCATGTTCGAGGATGAACTGGTGCTGGTGATGGCGCCGCGGCACCGGCTCACTGCTTCCAGCCACGTGCATCCTCGCGACCTCGCGGATGAGACGGTGCTCATCTATCCCCCTCGCGAGGAAAGCACGTTGCTGCAGAAAGTGATGCGGCCCGCGGGCGTCGAACCGCGGCGGGTAATTGAGGTTCCTTTGACGGAAGCCATTGTTGAAATGGCCGCGGCGGGCACCGGCATTGGTTTCCTAGCCCGCTGGGCTGTCCTGCCCCAGATCGAGTCCGGCAAGATTGCAGTGCGGCCGCTGAGCACTCGGGGCTTTCGGCGGCAGTGGTACGCGGTCAGTCTGCGAAACCAGCCAACGCCGCCGCACCTTGCCGAATTTCTAAATCTGCTGTCGAGCTTCTCTCCTAAACAGGCTCGGTTGCGAACCTGACATGGCACGTCGTTCTCTGGTCGAATATCTGGATGAGTTTCTCAGGCGAGGGAATGATCCCGCCTACGTACAACGTAGCGGTTACCGCACCGTGCGCTGGTCCTACCGCCGAGTGGCGGAAACCGCGTTTCAATTTGCGCGGGAACTGGAAGCACGAAATATCCGCACCGGCGACCGGGTGCTAGTTTGGGGCCCCAATTCCGCGGAGTGGGTAGCGGTATTCTTTGGCTGCGCGCTGCGGGGCGCGATCATTGTCCCGATCGACGATGCGGCGACATCGGATTTCGCCGTGCGCGTGTTCGAACAAGTCAGGGCGCGGCTCATGCTGTGCTCGCGGCCACACGCTGAAAAGTTTGCAGCCGCCCCGGCGCTCATTCTGGAAAACCTGGCCGACCATCTGGCGCGCCAGGCGTCTTCCACCTACGCCGCGGCTGCAATCGAATCCTCGGACACCCTGCAGATCGTCTTTACCTCCGGCACCACCGCCGAACCCAAAGGCGTGGTGATCACCCATGGCAACGTCTTGGCCAATATCGCGCCGCTGGAAACGGAGATCCGCAAATACTTGAAGTACGAGCGCTTCGTGCATCCCATCCGCTTCCTGAACCTTGTCCCTCTCAGCCACGTGTTTGGGCAGTTCTTGGGAATCTTTCTGCCCCAACTGTTGCGTGGAACGGTGATTTTTCAAGACACGCTGAAGCCCGCGGACGTAATCGCCACCATTCGCCGCGAGCGAGTTTCAGTGCTGGTGGCGGTTCCGCGGCTGTTGCAATCGTTGAAAGAAAAACTAAAGCGCGACCTGGACGACGAAGGCCGTCTGGAAACATTCCAGCAGCAGTTCGGGCGAGCGCAAAGCAAGCACTTCCTGCATCGCTGGTGGATCTTCCGCCAGGTACGACGGAAATTCGGCTGGAAGTTCTGGGCCTTGATCTCTGGCGGTGCGGCGCTGGACCGCGACACGGAAGAATTCTGGGATCGGCTGGGCTACGCCGTCATCCAGGGCTACGGGCTGACCGAGACAACTTCGATCGTCAGCGTGAATCATCCTTTTCGCCTGGGCAAGGGATCGATCGGCAAAGTGCTGGCTGGGCGCGAGGTCAGGCTCGCGCCCGATGGAGAAATCCTGGTTCGCGGAGCGGGCATCGCCGCCGGATACTGGAGTGAACAGCGTCTGCAGCCCGTGACAGGCGGGGAAGGTTGGTACGGCACCGGCGACATCGGAGAACTCGACGCGGACGGCAACCTGTATTTCAAAGGACGGAAGAAAGACGTGATTGTCACGCCCGCGGGAATGAACGTCTATCCCGAAGACCTGGAGGCCGCCCTCCGCCGGCAGCCCGAGGTGAAAGACTGCGTTGTGGTCGCGCTGCCCCGCGACGGCAATGCCGAGGCTTGCGCAGCGCTGATCCTGCGCGAGGGCTATGCTGATCCTGAGCCCGTGGTGAAGCGCGCCAACGAATCGCTAGCGGAACACCAGCGGATGCGCACCTGGCTGATTTGGCCCGAGGAAGATTTTCCGCGAACCTCCACGCAAAAACCGCGCACCCGTCAAATTCAGCAAGTGGTGCAAGCGAAGATCGGCGAAAGGCCCTCCGCGCAGATGCTCTCCAGTCCCTTGGCGGACTTGATTGAAAAGATTTCAGGACGGCGTCCTGCGCACCTGTCTGCCGTGGCGAGCCTCGAAACGGACCTGAACCTCAGTTCCCTCGATCGGGTTGAGCTGCTGGGCGCCCTCGAAGACCGCTACCAGCTCGACCTCAGCGAGACTCGCTTCGCCGCTGTGAACACGGTGGGAGACCTGGAGCAAATGCTGCATGGCAAATCTCCAGGACGGGCACAATACCACTACCCGCGCTGGGTGCAACGCTGGCCGGTGACCTGGATTCGTATGATCACGCATTATCTGCTGCTGCGTCCTGCCGTGTTCCTCCTCGGACGGCCTCGGATTGAGGGCCGCGAGAACCTGCGCTCGGTGCAAGGCCCCGTGCTGGTCGTCTGCAACCACATCAGCGACGCGGATTTCGGATTTGTGATGACCGCGCTACCGGCTCGCCTTGGCTGCAAGCTGGCTACGGCTACTCGCGGCGAAGCACTGGAGGCTTTGCGGACGCCGCCGTCGCCATCCAAACGAAACGTCCTGGCCAGAGCCTACGACCGCCTGAAATGGGCGCTGGGCGTGGCTTTGCTCAATTTGTTTCCGCTGCCGCAGGAGGCTGGTTTCCGGGAAAGCTTCGCGTACGCCGGGGAATGCGCGGACCGCGGCTATAGCGTGCTGGTGTTTCCCGAGGGCCGGCACACGAGTGACGGCAGGATCAATCCGTTTCGCGCCGGGATTGGATTGCTGGCCAACAATCTGCGGTTGCCCGTCGTTCCTATACGGATTGATGGATTGTTCGAGTTGAAGCAGGCAGGCAGAAAGTTCGCCCGGGCGGGAAAAATCCGGGTGAAGGTAGGCACGCCCCTTCATTTTGCGCCAGACGCCGATCCTGAGCAGATCGCCAGGCAGCTGCAGAAGACAGTCGAAGGATTGTGAGAGCACTACATTGCGAAGCTCGAATGCACAGTTTCGGTAGTGGCTGTTCTGAATTTCACCCTCTTGGAGTTGATCCCGCTGCTTGTTTATAGACCATCCGGCATGCAACTCCGGCTATTACCATTGAAGCCCCGATAACGACAAACCGCGCGTACCAAACAATTAAACCTGAAAACCAAGCATCCGGCATTTTGCGCCGTATTGCCAATGCGGCGACGATTGCTGGTGAAACGAGTGCAGAGTAGGAAAATATCGCCGAAATGACTCCGGCTAGAATGCTCTCAAAAACAGCCTTAATCTTCATCACGCTACCTTGCTATCCTGCGCCTCCAATAATCCTACCAATCCCTCCAACCTCCAAACGTCACTGAGTGTCTAGGGATCGACGCCTGGTGAATTCCTCAGCCTGCTTCTCAGCCACATTGAGGATAGCCGGTTGCCTAGCGGCGGCGCAGGTCGCCCGGCAGCGTGGACTTGGTGAGCCACAATCCCGCGGCAACCGCTCCCGCCCAGGTGATCCCGCTCAGCGCCAGCGCCTTGAGGTCGCCCACCCGGCTGCCGTTCACCATCACGACACGCACCATCCGATAACTCAAAAATCCAGCCACAGAGGCGGTAATGGCTGCCTTTCCGACCTCTCCCCAGTGCAGCTGGAGCAGAGAAACCAGCTTGCGCCGGTGCAAGAGCACCGCCATGGCCAGGCAATTGGCGAGGATGCCAAGATCGGAGGCCATCACCAGCCCGACTGTCGAAAAAGAGCGGAATAGAGCGGAGTACATCGGGATGGACGCGGCCGTAATCAGGGTGCTGGCAACCATGGGCGTGAGCGTGTCGCCGGAGGCGTAGAAACCGCGCGCGTATAAGGCCTGAGCCGACCAGAAAGCCAGCGAAAGCGAAAACAAAAAGAAGTAGATCGCGATCTCGCGCGAGTCGAAGAATGTTAAGCGTCCGCGCCGATAGAGCAGGTCAACCAGCGGCAGCGCCGCGCTCATCATGAAGCTGCTGACCAGCAATGAAGTAGCGGTGATGCGATACACCGATCCGTTTACGGTATCGGAGAATTCCTGCATCCGCTTTTCGCCGATCAGGCGCGCAAAAAAAGGCAAAGAAGCTTGCCCCGCGGCTTGTCCCAGCACGGAAATGGGCACTGCGAACAGGCGTTTGGCGTAGGTGAGGCGAGTGATGTCGCCCACCGAGTGCTTGGCGAAGTAGCGCAGAATCCAGTCATCCGCGCTGACCAGCGATACGCCTAACATCAGCGGAATGGAGAGTCGCACCCATTCGCGAAACGCAGGATTGTGAATGTCGAAGGAGATACTGTATCGCGCGCCCGCCCGAGCCGCCCCGACGGCGTTGATCAGAAAGACTCCTAGAAAACTGCCGGCCACGGCGCCATACGCCAGCGATGCGATGCCAAGCCGGTGCGAAAACAGAACGCCGCCCAGAATGATCGCGAGGTTGTAAATCAACGGCCCAAAGGCGGGAAGAAAAAACATCCGCCGGGAATACAGCACGGCCGAAACCACGCCGCCAACATAGAAAAATAGCTGCGCCGGCAAAAGAATTCGCGTCAGGCGAACGCAGATTGCGAGCTTCTCGGCGTCAAACCCGTTCTTTCCTCCGAACATCCACCCGTCGAGCTGCGGCGCGAAGATCCAGGCCAGCACGATTCCGGCCAGCACTACGGTGGTCATGACGGTAATAATGACGGAGAAGGTTTTCTGGGCCTCGTCTTCCTTGCCTTCGGCCAGGAAGCGCGTATAGATAGCGATGAATGTAATGGAAACCGTGCCCCCGGCCACGATGTAGTTCAGCCAGTCAGGGATAGTGAAGCCGGCGTTGTAGGCATCGGTCAGGGAGGTGGCGCCGAAGGCCCAGGCGATATACGCCTCGCGCAGGAAGCCGAAGACACGCGAAAGCATGACGGCCGCCATCACCAGCAGAGTCGCCGAGAAGGCGGTGTGCTGGTGCGAAGGGCGGAGCAGGCGCAGGGCGCGGCTCAGAAAACTGCGGCGCGCGGCCTGGGGAACATCGGCGGAATTCGGCATTCAGGGGCGATTCTACACGGGAAAGGATGGCCAAAGTCCGGAGGGTGCCAAATAGGGAAATGCGTCTTGAGTGAACCGGATTTGGCTGGATCAACGCTTTAGTGCCGCGATAGGGTGAAGATGTTGGTCTGAGCGGAGCCCTACGGTCGGACCGGCTGGGGTGGAGCAGGCCTTTTAGGCCTGCGTTGGGGCCTGGCACTGGGTGGGCTTCAGCCCCTGAGGTGTTGATGACTATCCCTCTTCGTGGAACCACAGGCGATGGCTGTTATTTCATCACGTCTTCAAACTCGGAAAAGCAATCGCTCCTGCAGTCGGCACGGATGGCGGAATTGCTCGTGGATGTTCTGCTCCACTACCGGAACGAGAGCAAGTACCGGCTGCACGAATTTGTGGTCATGCCCAATCATTTCCACTTGCTCCTTGCTCCTCTTCCTCCAGTGACCCTGGAGAAGGCTGTGCAGTTCATCAAAGGAGGCTTCTCCTACCGGGCGAAGAAGGAACTGCAATTTGTGGGCGAGATTTGGCAGACGAGCTTCTATGACCGTCGCGTGCGGAATGCCATTGAGTATTCCCGCTTCCGCTACTACATCCACATGAACCCGGTGAGGAGGGGGCTGGTGACAGCGCCGGAAGAGTTCTCCTACAGCTCGATCCGGCTGCAGTTGGACGAAGTCCAGTGGCTAAAGCCCGCCGCTTAGGCCGTTTCTAATGCAGGGCTGGAAGCCCTGCTCCACCCTTTCCTGGCGTACAACTGCGTGATTCCAATCCACGCCTCCGACCACAACAAATAGGCCGAGTACGATTATCGCTGCGAGCCGCTATTCCTTCGTCTTGCGAACGGCAATCCCCAATTCCCTCAACTGGGCATCACTTACCGGTGTGGGAGCGTCCACCATTAAATCCACGGCGCGCGCGGTCTTGGGGAATGGGATCACTTCGCGCAGGCTCTCTGCCCCCGCCAGAATCATGACAATACGATCCAAGCCCAGAGCAATTCCGCCGTGGGGAGGGGTGCCATATTCCAATGCTTCCAAAAAGAATCCAAAGCGGGCGCGGGCTTCTTCATCACTCATGCCAAGAGCCTGGAAGATTTTGCGCTGAATGTCCTGGCGGTGAATACGGATGGAGCCCGAGCCGAGTTCGGTGCCGTTTAGCACCACGTCATAGGCCAGCGCGCGGATTTCTCCCAGCGGCGATTTCGGATCGTGCACCGAATCGATGTGGGCCTCGAGTTTCGCCATGTCTTCTTCATGCAGCGAAGTGAAGGGATGGTGCGCCGGGTTCCAGCGTTTCTCGGTTTTATCCCACTCGAACATGGGAAAGTCGGTCACCCAGAGGAAACGGAAATCCTTCGCCGGATCGCCGGTCTTCTTGAATGCGCCGTGCTTCTCGGCATATTTCTGGGCGAGATCAAGGCGGAGGAAGCCGCACTTCTCGCAGAAGTGCTGCAACGACTGGTCCCCCACCGCAGGATTCTCAGGCTTGTTCAGAGCGCCGGCCATCAGCCAGAGATCGTCCGGTTCGACTTTGGCGAAATTCAACACTTTCTCGGATATCGCCGGATAATCCTTGGCAAAGCGCTTGGGATCGGTCATCAACTGCACGAACGACGGCCCCTGCACGTGCTGATACGCCCCATAGGTGCCGACCGTCCGCCGCTCGGTGCCTGAAATCTCGCCAACCTTTGGAATTCGAATGAGTTGCAATGGCAGCTCTTTGCGGATTCTGAACTTCGTGGTGAACTCTTCCAGCTCCTCGGCCGTGAACGCTTCGCGCACGTCGACCATTGCGGGCAAGCGCATGTCGGGCTTGTCGTTGCCATAGAGGCGGATCGCCTCGTCGTAGGTCATGCGTAGAAATGGAGGTTTGATCGCATATCCCGCGGCCTGGAACGCGGCGGTCAAGAAGCCCTCGACGACGGCGTACACGGTGTCGAGCTGCGGGTAGGTCATCTCCAGATCGATCTGGGTAAACTCCGCTTGCCGGTCAGCGCGAAAATCTTCGTCGCGGAAGCAGCGCACAATCTGGAAGTACTTGTCGAAGCCGGAAATCATCAGAATCTGCTTGAACATCTGCGGCGATTGCGGCAACGCGTAAAAGCTTCCTGGCTGCACACGGCTGGGGACAAGATAATCGCGCGCGCCCTCAGGGGTAGAGCGCGTCATGTACGGGGTCTCGATGTCGAAAAAGCCCTGCGCGGAAAGATAATCGCGAATCGCCTTCGAGACTTTATGCCGCATTTCAATGTTGAACTGCATGGCGTCGCGGCGCAGATCGATATATCGGTATTTCAGACGCATCTCTTCATTCGGCAGAACCGTTTCTCCCGGGAGAAACGGTGGTTGCTTTGATTCATTGAGAATGCGCAGTTCGTCCACCACCAGCTCGACTTCGCCGGTGGGGATGTTCTTGTTAAAGGTGGCGGGATCACGCTGCTTTACCTTGCCAACGACCGCGATGACGTACTCGTTGCGCAGCGCCTCGGTTTTGCCGTGAGCGGAGGGATTGAGCTCCTTGTTGACCACGACTTGCGTTATGCCAGTGCGGTCACGGAGATCAATGAAAATGAGGCTGCCGAGGTCACGGCGGCGGTTCACCCATCCCATGAGCACGGCCTTTTTGCCGGCGTCGGAGGAGCGCAGAGCGCCGCACATGTGCGAACGCCGTAAGTCGCCTAAGAAATCAAGCAAGTTGTGCCCTTCAGTGGAGAATGCGGCCGAAAGCCGAATCAGAGATTATAAACGGTTCGGCCGCATTCACGAGGGCAACGCCAGCACGCTCAGCTAGTGGCGCTCGTGCTCACCGCCTTCGTGTCCACCGGAGTGGCTCCCGCCGTTGTCATGTGGCTGCGCGGCGTGCTGAGGGTGGTTGTCGTGGGGCGGAGCATTGTGAGTTTGCCCCTGATTGGCGTAGGACTGATTGCCGTGAGGCTGCCCGGCATTGGAAGGTCGCGGAACGTTGCCGCCATTGGAGCGCCGGTCTGAGACCGTAGTTGGATGGGGCTGGTTTTGCGGGCGAGGCGCTCCTCCCGGCCGCGGAACATTCGTCGAGCGATCATGAGTCATGGGCCTGCTCATGGCAGCTTCGGCTGGCCGGCCATGGTTCACCGACGCCAAGTACGCGTGATTGGTGCTGGCGAAGTGTTCATGCTGCATCTGCACCGAGGTAGCCTGCAAGTGGGATTCGTGGGAGGCTCTTTCTTCTTCCACCGAGGCGCGGGCGTTGATTCCTCCCGGGCCGTTGAAACTGGTGCGATTTACGATCGTAGTGTTGTTAATGACGGTGGTGCGATAGGTGTTGTGAATGACGGTGACATTCACGTTCGATACGGCGGTGTTGTAGAAGAACCTATCGTGGTCCCAGTGTCCGCCCACGAAGCCTACTCCACCGTATCCGAAGCCATAGTTGACCCCGCCATAGAAGCCGATATGGGGACCCCAGTAGCCGGCATGCCACGCATAGAAGCCGCCGCCCCAGCCCCAATAGCCGGGCGTCCAGAGAAATCCAGGACGGGGAGCAAGCACCCAGGTACCCGGCACCCAGTAGTAGCCGTCGGGACCATAGGCCCAGTAGCCAGGAGTCCATATGTACCCGTCGCCCGGACACGCGGGCTGCACATAAACCGGCAGCACCGGGGGAGCGACGGTAATGGAAACGAAAACGCCGGCAAAACTCGCGGCCGGCAGAACCAACAGAAGCACAGCAAAAAAGAAATTGCGAATCGAGCGTGGAAGATGCATTTTGTTTCCCCTCGCTATTTTGTTCTTCGCCTGCCCAGCAAAAACTCTGACGCCGGGCCCCACGGACCCGCGACGATCTTCGGGTCCCACTTTGATGCCAGTTCGAACGCTTTGGTGTAAACCCACCTTCTCGCGCGATGTTGCTACGGGCAAGCTCGCTGCAAGCCATTGATATTACTGGCGCTGCGGTGGCAATGGCAGATTACGAAAGAGCTAAAGCTTCAGGAAATCGCAGCGCGGGAAGGACCTTAGTCGAAGGTGTGGGCCGGGTCGCAAGCGATGCCGGACCTAAGGGGACTCGGGCGGCAGGCGTCTGTCGCCGCCTACGGCGGCTGGTGATCCATTCGACGTTCGGGAACGAGATCAAGCGGCGACGGGAGTTGACTCTGTGGCACGCGGGTGAAGGGGCTAGTCGCGCAGCGACGCCATTCATTAGCCCAGCACGTGAGTGCTGGGTAACCTAGCCGATGAAGCCGAGTCCCGCCAGGGACGGCACCCGGGCGGAGATGAAACCCGGGTCAGGCTGCATTATTAAGGCCGCGTTATCGTGGCATCCATTGCGGAACTAGCCGAGAATCCCCATCTTTTTCCCCACTCTTTTCAACACCTCCAACGCTTGCTGCAACTCTTCTTTCGTGTGGGTGGCGGTCATGATGGTCCGAATACGGGCTTTGCCTTCAGGGACGGTGGGGAAAGCGATGCCGGTTCCGAGGACTCCTTCTTTGAACAGCTCGCGGGAGAAGTCCATGGTGAGTTTGCCGTCGCCGAGGATGATGGGGGTGATGGGGGTTTCGCTGGCGGGCGTGGTGCGGCCGCCGATGTCGAAGCCGAGCAGGGCGAGTTCCTTTTTCCAGAAGTGAGTGTTTTCCCAAAGTCTCTCGATGCGCTCCGGCTCATTTTCCAGAACCTCGACCGCCGCAATGCAGGTTGCCGCGACCGACGGCGGATGCGAAGTGGAAAAAAGAATTGGCCGGGCACGGTGATAGAGGTAGTCGATCAGATCGCGGGTGCCGCAGACGTAGCCGCCGAGAGCGCCGATCGCTTTCGAGAGCGTTCCAACCTGTATGTCGACGCGACCATGGACCTGGAAATGATCGACGGTGCCGCGGCCATTGCGGCCGAGTACGCCGGAGGCGTGGGCATCGTCGACCATCATGATGGCGCCGTATTTTTCGGCGAGGCTGCATAGTCCGGGGAGCGGGCCGATGTCGCCGTCCATCGAGAAGACGCCGTCGGTGATCAGCAACTTCTTGCCGGGCTGGTCTCTCACGCTGACCAGCTTCTCTTCCGCGTGAGCGATGTTCTTGTGCTCGAAGACCAGGATCTTGGCGCGGGAGAGACGGGCGCCGTCGATGATGGAAGCATGATTCAACTGGTCGGAGATGATGAAGTCGTCTTTCCCCAGGACTGCCGAAACCGTTCCCGCGTTGGCCGCAAAACCCGACTGAAAGACCACGCAGGCTTCCACGTTCTTGAAGCGAGCGATTTTTTCTTCCAGTTCCATGTGGATCTTCATGGTGCCGGCAATGGTGCGCACCGCGCCGGAGCCGACGCCGTACTTGCGCGTGGCTTCGAGGGCGGCTTCGCGCAGCTTGGGGTGGGTAGTCAGGCCCAGGTAATTATTCGAGGCCAGGTTGATGACTTTTTTGCCGTCGAAAGTGCAGACCGGGGCCTGCTCGTCTTCCAGTACGCGCAAGCGGAAGTGCGTGCCTTTGGCTTTGAGGTCGTCGAGCTGGTCGGTGAGATAAGCGAGCGGATTAGGGCGAGTGGTGACCGTTGCCATGAGAAACCTCGAAATCTCTTCGCCGCGGATTCACGCGGATTTGGAAGAGCGATCAGTTTATTACCCTTGGCATGATCAAGGAAATGGAGGCGGCAGATTTAGGCACGAGGACGAGAGACAAGACCTGGAATTCGCCGTGGCTAAACTTGGATCGGGAACGAATCTCAGCCGTGAGCCGGGATGAGTTTCGCGAGTGCAGCAAGAGAGGAGACTTCAACGTCCGGCTTGGCCTCAGCCGCTTTCACCGCGCCGATGCCAATGCGCGGCGAAAGGCGATTCACCCAAACCGTGGCAAGTCCCAGCGACTGCGCAGGAATCACGTCGTGGTAAATGCTTTGCCCGACATGCAGCCAGTGTTCGGGAGCGACGCCGATTTTTTCCTGCGCCAGGCGGAAGATTTTCAGCGACGGCTTGTAAGCCTGGGCCTGCTGGGCGGTAATGATGTGGTCGAAATTCACTTCGAGCTTGGGAGCGGTGGAGGCGAACAGATCGTCGTCAACGTTGGAGATGATGGCGAGCCGGCATCGCGTCTTGAGCTTGCGCAGGGCGGCTACGGTATCCGGGAAAGGCTGCCAGTTGCAAAGAGATTCGGGAAGTGAACGAGCCTCGGCTTCTGAAGAAGTGAATCCAAAGCGCTCACCGAAGCCGTGGACAACCGATTGCAGAACATGACGGTAAGATTGGAACGAGCCCTGTTCGGCCTTAGCTTCGAGTTCGCCGTAGAGTTCGAGCAAAGCAGCGTCAGCGACAGTCTTGCCGTGCCCGGCGAGGATCGGGCGCAGGGCAGCGAAAATGCCGGACTCCCAGTCGATGAGGGTGCCGTAACAGTCGAAGGTAAGGATGTGCAAGCGAGAGAAGTCGAGCACCGGTTGTGGTCACCAGGGAGTCGCTGGCCGAGGTCGATTCCGGGAATCCAGTTGCCGACTCGCGGTCTCGGACGTTGTAATTCAGCAGTTCTTAGCTTTTAGTTCTCCGTTCTCAGTCACGATCACTTCACTTCCAGCGGCTGCGCGAGTTTGAAGCTAAGAGCGGACTCGGCAGGAAGCACAATTTCCTTGTTGCCGGTCATGGCTCCGCCCGCGGTGCCCGCGCCGGCGCCAGCAGCCGCGCCGATGGCTGCGCCTTTGCCGCCTCCTGCCAGGGCGCCGATCAGAGCGCCGAAGCCAGCGCCGCCACCAGCCATGATCCCCGTGCGCTTGCCTTTGCCTTTGATGACGCGAACGATGGAAGCGGTCTGGATAGGCTGGTCAGCGCCGTGAATCTTCACCGCCGTGAGCTGCAGTTGCAGGCGAGCGCCGCCCGCGAAGTGGCCCAGCGCTTTCGCATCCACCACCGTGCCCGATGCACTGGCGCCCTGGGGGATTGCCGTGCGTCCGCCGACCGCTACGGGCGTGGCTACCGTGGCGGTAAAGGTTTGGCCAGGCTGGCTGATCTTGGAGCCTACAGTTTGGCCTAGACGCACAGTGACCTCAGTGCCGGCTGGAACAATCACGGCTTGCTCCGGAGGGGCGGTCGTTTGGGGGGCTTCCGCTGGTGCTGCGGGGGCAGTGCTGGCATCGCTGCCAGAGTCGCTCGTACCGTTTGCGCCCGTAGGCTTGCTGCTGCAACCAAGGAACATGAAAGACAAGTAGAGACCCAAAATGACGGCAATCAAACGGGATCGCATAATTCCTCCTCCAAAGTATTCCGTAAACAGAGTACGGCGGGAAAACCGGATTTCACAAGTGTGCGTTGGGGAACTGAAGTACAGCGCCGGCCTTAGACCTAAATCTTGTCGTGACCTGCCGCGGATGTAACTGGAACAGGTTCCGCTTTTTTCTCGGGGGGATCCAGCCCTGGCAAGGTAGGCGCATCTTCGGCGGAAGGCGTTTCCGCGGAAGCCGTGGGGGACGGCTTGAGATTCTTGGCTGTCTCCTCGTCCTGCTTCTCCAGGAATTTTGCCGTGTTCAGCAGAGGGCGGCCGAGCGAGGCGTTGTAGCTGCTCCAGGCACTATCCAGGCTGGCTTCGCGCTCAAAGTGGGCGCGCATGCTCTCCATTTTGGAGTCGAGATCATCGAGGTAGTGCAGCATGAGCGCTTCCGGGAACATGGGCAGCTTGGGGGAGCCGAATTCATAGTGGCCGTGATGGCTGATGATGAGGTGCTCGACCAGAGTCTTGAGGTCGGCAGGGAATTCGGGAACCTGGGCAATTTTCGCATGCAGCATTTCCAGCTCGATGACCATGTGGCCGAGCAATTGACCGCGAGTGGTGTAGGAGAAGGAGCGGTTATAGGTTAGTTCGTGGATCTTGCCGATATCGTGGAGAACTGCTCCGGTGAGCAGCAGGTCCCGGTTGACTTGAGGATAATTGCGGCAGAGCAAGTCACAAGAGCGGAGCAGCGAAACCACGTGATCGAGCAATCCGCCAATGTAGGCATGATGCAGGGTTTTGGCGGCAGGCGCGTTGCGGTAGGCTTCGGCGATCTCCGGATCGGCCAGGAAGGCCTCGAGCAGCGGCTTGAGATACGGATCCTTGAAAGTGGCAACGAAGCCGGCCAAGACCAGCCACAATTCACCGATGTTCTTGGTTGTCTTGGGCAGGTAATCGGCAAAATCAACTTCCGAGTCTCCTAGCACGCGAAGCTTATGGATGGTGATCTGAAACCGGTTCTTATATTTATTGAGCAGACCCTTCACTTTGACGAAATCGTCCTGCTCGAAGATGTCGATGGCCTCCTCGACGTTGTCCCACATCTTGGCTTCGAGATGGCCGCTGCGATCGCCGAGAGTGAGCGCCAGGTAAGGTTCGCCAGTCTTCTTTGGCTTGACCTGCTTCGAAGCGACCACGAAGCTTGAGGTGATGATCTTGTTTTCGTGCTGGGCGCAATCGCAAATGAAGAAGTCCTTCATGAGTGGGTGGTTCGAGGGGCGAATCTCCGCGGTCCTCGGGTTAGATCCTTTCCTGTACTGACCCAGATTCTTGCCAGGCCTTGCGCCGTACGATACCGCAACCCGGACTTCCTGGGCAGCTCGCGGGTCGCGCCGGCTCAGCTATAAGATCCCTAGCTTTTTCTTCTTCTTTTTGAGTTCCTTCGCCTTGGCCTCCTTGGCGGTGGTTTCAACCGGCTTGGTCTCGTTGGGGCTCTCGCCACTGTCCACGTAGCCGGGTTTGACGTCAATGAAAGCGTCGTCGCGCAGTTTTGTCAGGTAGGCTCGCAGCGCGGGCTGCAGCTTTTGCATGTAAATAGCGTCCTGCAAACGGGGTTCGATCTCGGCCAGGGCCGGGATACCGGCTGCCTGGTGCTCGACCACCTTCAGGATGACAAAACCCTGCTTGGTGTGGATTACGTCCGAGACTTCCCCGGGCTTCATGGCAAAGGTTTTGTCCTCCATTCCCTTATCCAGCGTGCCGCGCTGGAAGTATCCCAGATCACCGCCCTCTGCGGCCGTGGGGCCGTCGGAATTCTTCTTGGCCAGGTCTTCAAAACTAGCGCCTTTGCGGATTTGGGCGAGCAGGTCCTCTGCTTTGGCTTGCGCCGCCGCGACCTGCTGGTCCTCGTTGCCGCCGCCGGGGCTTTGGGGCTTTTGCGGGGAAACCAGCAGTTCGCTCAGGCGAATCTGCTCGGAGTGCTGCCACTCGCTTTTGTGGTCATCGTAGAATTTCTGTTCCTCGTCTTTGTTGACGGAGAGTCTGGAGCCGACCTCCTTGCCAATCACCTGTTTGACGATGATCTGGTTGCGGATGTTCTGCTTATAGTCCTCGAAGGAAACTCCCTGCGCCTCAGCAGCCTTTTCCAGGTCGTCCATGGAATCCAGATGCATTTGCTTGCGCATGTCATCCAGTTGCTTGATGAGTTCCGTATCGGCGGTGATGCCCAGGTCAGCGCCCTTCTCCAGCAGCAATTGTTGGTCAATGAGATCGCGAAGAACGTCTTTCTGGCGTTCAGCAAAAACCTTGTCTGCATTGGTGGGATTCTGCTGCTGCACCTCTTGCTTCAGGTCATCCATGCTGCGCTGATATTCGGTGCGGGTAACGATCCGATTATTGATGCGGGCGGCGATTTCCTCGACGACGGTGTTCGCGCTGAACGCGGGAAGACCGGCAAAACAAACCAGCAACAAGCAAGGCAACAACTTTCGCATAGGATTACTCGAAGCCATACCGCGGCGTGGACTGCAGGACGATTGGGATCATGGCCTAAGGTAAATTGTACCTCTGGAAGTCGGCCCGCAGCCAGCGCGCCCTGCTATCATAAACAGTTTTCTGGGTTCCAGAGGAGAGTCAGTGGTGGGGGAGGTGGGGGTGGTAAGAATCATCGGGTTCGTTCTATTGGCACTTGTTTTGGAGGTGGTCAGCATTCCGACGGAAGCCCGAAATCGCCCGGTAGCGGCGCCAGGCCTGGCACAACTGGAGAAGATGGCAAGCCGGTTCGCTCCCGCGCCGCTGCGGGTGGAGACGTCCGGACTCTCTGCGGGTGACCGGCAAGCGCTGGTGAAGCTGATCGAAGCCGCGCGCCTTTTGAACGATGTTTTTCTCCGTCAGTTGTGGAGCGGAAACGAAGCCCTCTACGCCAAGTTGCAGAAGGATCAAACTCCCCTGGGCAAGGCGCGGCTGCAATATTTCTGGCTCAACAAGGGGCCATGGTCGGGCATCGATGGCAATAAGGCATTTCTGCCGGATGTGCCGGCCCAGAAGCCTGCGGGAGCGAACTTCTATCCAGAAGACATGAGCAAACAGGACTTCGAGGGATGGGTGGCTGCGCTGCCGGAAAAGGAGCAGGAACAGGCGAAGAGTTTCTTTACAGTGATTCACCGGAACGATGCCGGTGAGCATGGGCAATTCGTCGCTGTCCCGTACAGCGAGGAGTACAAGGACGGCCTGACGCGAGCGGCCGGCCTGCTGCGGGAAGCGGCGGACTTGACGGACAATGCGTCCCTGAAGAAGTTTCTCAACCTGCGGGCGGATGCGTTCTTGTCCAACGACTATTACGAGAGCGACCTGGCGTGGATGGATCTGGACGCGCCTCTCGACATCACCATCGGCCCATACGAAACTTACAATGACGAACTGTTTGGCTATAAGGCGGCCTTCGAAGCCTACATAAACCTGCGCGATGAAGAAGAAACCGCCAAGCTTTTGGCTTTCAGCGGGCACTTGCAAGAAATCGAAGATCATCTTCCGATGGAACCGCAGTACCGCAATCCTAGACTGGGCGCTGCGGCGCCGATCCGGGTGGTGGACGAGATTCTGAGTGCGGGCGATGGCGCTCACGGAGTCCAGACGGCCGCTTACAATCTGCCGAACGATGATCGCGTAGTGCAGCAGAAGGGCAGCAAGCGGGTGATGCTGAAGAATGTGCAGGAGGCGAAGTTCCGCAGCGTGCTGCTGCCGATCGCGCGCCGGACGCTCTCAAAATCAGCCATGGTGGACGTGAGTTTCGAGTCGTTCTTCACCCACATCCTGGCGCACGAATTGATGCACGGGCTGGGGCCACACCAGATCAAGATCCAGGGCCGGGATACGACGCCGCGGGAAGAGTTGAAGGACATCTACGCGCCGATTGAAGAGGCCAAAGCCGACGTCACCGGCCTGTTCGCCCTGCAATACATGATGGACCACGCGAAGGACATGGGGCTGGCCAACGTGTTGCCTTCCGACGATGCCGCCCAGCGGCAACTCTATACGACCTACCTGGCCTCCACCTTTCGCAGTCTTCGCTTCGGACTTAACGAGGCGCACGGCAAAGGCATGGCGATGCAGTTCAATTTTCTGATGGACAAGGGCGCGTTTGTTCAACAGACCGACGGAACCTTCACGGTGAATATGGAGAAGATCAAGTCTGCTGTCGTCGAACTGGACCATGATCTTTTGACCGTGGAAGCCGAAGGTGACTACCCCGGCGCGAAGAAAATGCTGGACGAACTGGGTGTATTACGGCCTTCCGCGCAGAAAGTTCTGGATAATCTGCAGGACGTTCCCACCGACATTGAGCCGCTGTTCGTCACGGCGGAGGAACTCTCTCCCGGCGTGAAGGATCGACCGGCATCGCCGCTGGCGCGCAAAAAGAGGGTGCAGCGGTAACGCACGCGCGACCTTTCAGTCGTCATGGTTGGGCGGCGGCGGAGCGAACCAAGGCGAGCGTGGTTACGTCGTCATGGGTTGGGGCTGTGCCCATGAACTGGCGAATGCCGTCGAGAACAGCCAGACATACTTCCTTGGCGCTTTCCGCGGGGCCGCGTTGAAGACCCTCCTTCACTCTCTCCAGACCAAATTCCTCCGCTTTGCGCTTTCCCTCGATGACTCCCCGGGAAACTAACAGCAAAGTCGCGCCCGGTTCGAGCGCGATCATGGAAGCATCGGACGTGGCATGGGAGAAAAGCCCCAGGGGCAGACCGGTCGCCGGCAACTCGGTCACCCTAGCATGGTCACGTGCCAGCCCCGGAGTGTGGCCAGCGTTGAAATAGCAAACAATGCCCAGAGACTCGTTGTAACAGCCTGCGAATGCCGGGCATGCGTGCACTCGTTGCGCGGCATCCAGGACGGTGCGGTTAAGCTGGAGGCAAAGCTCGATCATCGCCTCGGCTTCGTTGACATCATCCTTTTCAAACAGGCTGGAGCCCACCGTGCGAAAGGTGCGCTGGGCAGCGGAGACGATGGCACGAGTCTCGGCGAGACCGCCGGCGGCGTCCAGCAGGCCAAATAAAACGCGCTCCGGGTGGACCCGAATGCAATCGTAGAAGTCGCCGGCTTGGCGCTGGCCGTAGTAGATGGCAGCCATTCCGGCGCCATGAAGCTTGGGAATCTCGGCGCGCGCGGGCTCCGGTGGCAAGGAGGAGGAAGCTTCGTTGCGTGCGAGCAGAGAGTGCATTTCGTACCGGTATGATCGGCGAAGGTAGCACAGAATACGGCCACCTATCCACTAATTGCGTGTGGTTACGGAACGCCGTTCCGGGTGGGGAGTGCAGATCAGATTTGCGTTCCAGGTTGAAACAAACCCGGGCCCGTAGATGAGAGCCTACTGCCCGTACTTGCTGACCAGGTATTTGGCGACCTCGGTTTGCAGCTCGCCATAATCGGAATGGATGGTGGCGCGCAGGGCGGCCTCGGTGGAACTGCCTTCTGCCAGCCGCTGCAGGATGCGTTGCAACTCGCTCATGCCATAGGTGTCGTCGATGTACTGGACGGCGGCGAGAGACTCATCGTAGGCCAGCGCGGCTTCCATTGGCGAGAAGCGCATAAAACTGCCCTCGAGAGCATTGAAGGGGATTTCGTGTTGCGCCTGAAAGAGGTCGTCAAGGCGGCGGCCGTTGGCGAGGGGCTTGGGCTCCAATGCTTGTGCGATACCTTCATGCAACCACTGCGGGCATCTTCCGCCGGAAATCTGATTGATAAAGGAATGTGCCAGTTCGTGCTTTAGGACGCGCGCCAGTTCGGGCGTGACGGAGCTTACTCCCTCGATAGGAATCCGCAACTTGCCGTCGTTGATCGCCCCACTCCACGAAGGGGCCTGGGTCACATCGAAGAATGCCTGGCCCGTGTAAAGGGTGACGGGAATACTGCTGTGGGGGGCGGCGCCGAGTTCGCGGACCAAGTCGTCGTAGGCCGCTTCGAGGGTGGCAAGCAATTGGCGGCGCAGCGCCTCGGAACTCTGTTGGCCTTCATAGTGCAGGGTAAAGTGACTGCTTTCGCGTTCGTTGTAGCTGGCTTCGGTGGTGGCGTCGCGCTGCGCTTTGGCCAGCAGTTGCTCCACGGCGGCATCGGGACGAAGTTCGAGGGAACGCTTCCAGGTGCGCGCGGCATCGCGGGGGCGATCGGCGGCGAATTGCGCGTATCCCAGGACATCGAGGGAATCAGGGGAATCTGGGGCAACTCGAACGGCGTGTTCCGCATAGGGCAGAGCCGCGGTAGCATTGCCAGTCCGAACCAGGAGCGCGGCAAGATAATTGAGAATGGTCGGATTCTCAGAATCGAAGCGCAGCGCGGTTTCGAAATAAGTTCGCGCCTTCGGGAAATTTCCGTGATCGAACTCATGCTTGCCCGCAATGAAGTAGCCGGTAGCAGCCGTGGCGGCATCGCCCTGCTCCAGGGCTTGTAGAGCGTCGGAATCTACCCGGTCGTCATGGATGATCTTGTCGGCGAGTTCCGGCTCGCCCTTCAGGTTGCCGGCGGGCGCAAATACCGGCACGTCATGGGAATCTTTGGGACCGGCGCTGGAAGCGGTGTACTGAGGAGGGATACCCCCGGCTTCGATGTGATCGACCAGGGCCTTGGGGATGGCATAGGAGTCATCGCCAAGGTCATATTCTATGTGGGTGCCATTTTCACGGACGTGATCGGCCCAGATGGTGCGTCCATTCTTGAGGTGGATGACTTCGGCTGGCGCGCACACCGCCGTCCACGTCGACAAGAAGAAGATCGACCATAAGAAAGAAGAGATGACAGATGAGCGCACTCAGGCGCATTCTAGAGCACCAAGGGATGTGACCGCAGGTGACCAAGGTAATAAGAAGAGTTCGGGTTGCGGGTAATGTCGCTGCGTGGCTGTTGCTGGTTCTGGCGGGGACTCTAAGCCGGGGCCAGGATGTTCCCGTGCCTCCTAGTGCTGGCGAGGCAAACGCTCTTGAGCGGCCCGCACCAGAAAATCAATCTGCCGAGAAGCTGTACCTGCAATTGCACAGCGTGGGCCTGGATAGCTCACGGGTCTACCACGCGCGCGCTGTTTCCTTCGATCGGAGTGCCATCCACATCACGTTGGACGATGGGACGATTGCTTTTACCAAGGACGTAGCGGGGCGCGTGACTGGGGCGTTTTTCGAGGGAGATGGCGAGGTCCTGGTGATGCCGCCGGACCAGGTCGAGCGCGCGTCCATGATGTTGTTCACCGGCGCCGCGATCCTGGAGGAAAGGTTTGTTACCGCTTACTTCCGCTTCAATGACGATACTTACGCCGAACTACAGCCACGGCTGCGGCCCGCCGACAACCCGGAGGAATTCGTCAACCAGTGGAACCGGACGGCTCAGAACCTGGCCACGGTCAACGCGCTGCGATTGCTGTTGAGTTTCAGCCGCCTCTTGCCGGTCGCGAGCGCACACCCGCCCGAGGTCGCCGACGAGGTGACTGCCAAAGACGACCGCTTGTTGTATGCGAGCGTGCAGGGAAGAAGCCTGGGAACGTTTGATCTGAGTTTTGACTCGACTGCAGCAGAGCAGATTCGAGTCGGTCAGTTCAGAACCGTTGACGGCGAACCCTACTACGATGTTTGGACTTCGTTTTCTCCCAAGTCTTCGGACAAATCTTCGGAGGCTGCGTCGCGCGATGCTGACGATTCCACTGGAGAAGCAGACAAAACTGACGCGCTCCATGTTTCCGGCTACAAAATCCGGGCTCAAGTACACCCGCCGACCGAGTTGGAGGGTGACGCCACGCTGAACGTGCAAGTCAAACAAGGCGGAGCGCGCGCCGTGCTGTTTGAGCTGTCGAGGTTTCTGCAACTCGAGCGCGTGGAAGCGGACGGCCGCCCGCTTGAATTCGTTCACAATCCAGCGCTGGAAGGGACCCAACTGGCGCGCCGTGGGAACGATGTCGTGGCAGTGGTCTTTCCCCAAACGTTGCGGAGCGGACAACGAATCGACCTGCGGTTCGCGTATCGCGGGGCGGTGCTGTCAGAGGTGGGAGGAGGGTTGCTCTACGTCGGCGCGCGCGGCACCTGGTATCCCAACCGCGGGCCCGCGATGTCCAACTACGATTTGGAGTTTAGTTATCCCGCCGGCTGGACCTTGGTGGCCACGGGGTTGCGGCGTGAGGTAGTGCCATCAACCTCCGGAAGCTCAAGCGAGAATGCGCCCTCGCAAGTGGCGCCCGGAGAACAGGTAGCCCGCTGGGTGTCTGAGCGGCCGATACCGATGGCAGGATTCAACCTGGGAAAGTACACTCGTGCAGTGGCCCACGCCGGCGGCGTGGAAGTGGACGTTTATGCGACATCCGGCGTGGAACGTGGATTTCCGAAAGCGGCCCCCGTAACCGTAATTCCTTCGGTGCCGGGGATGACTCGCGATCGTCAACCACCCCTGGTTATAGCGCCGCCACCGCCATCCCCGGCGCAGAACGAGCAATCGGTTGCGGATGAAGCAGCCCGCGCTGTCGAATTCTTTGCCCATCGCTTTGGTCCTTACCCGTACCGGAGCCTTGCCGTAACCCAAATTCCAGGCGGAATGAGCCAGGGCTGGCCCGGGCTGGTCTTCCTCTCCAGTATTTCCTTCCTCACGCCTGAGGAGCAGATGGATCTGCACCTGAGGCCGCTGGAAAGAACGCGAAGTAACCAGGTGGTTGCGCATGAGACCGCTCATCAGTGGTGGGGCGACGTGGTGACGTTTAGTAGTTATCGCGATCAGTGGATCGTGGAGGGATTGGCGGAGTACAGCTCGCTGATGCTGCTGGAGAGTCGAGATGCCGCGAAATTCCACGCCATTCTGCAGCAATACCGTGACCAACTGCTGGAAAAAAACAAAGACGGCAAACGCCTGATGGATGCCGGTCCGGTAACCCTTGGAATCCGGCTTTCGTGCTCCCCCTTTCCAAAGGGATATGAAGCCATCAGTTACGGGCGCGGCGCCTGGCTGTTCCACATGCTCCGAACCATGATGCGTGACGCTGAACTGCGGACCGGGCGCCACTTCGATGCCGGCGAAGCTGGGGATGAGCCTTTTCTGCGAGCGCTTCGCAAGCTGGGGGAACACTATCAGGGGAAACCCGTCAGCACTCGAGAGCTTCTGCGAGTTTTCGAGGAGGAGTTGCCTCCCTCTCTGCGCTATGAGGGGCGGAAATCGCTGGACTGGTTTTATGAAGGATGGGTGAACGGCACAGCGATCCCACATTTGCAATTGCGTGGGGTCAAGTATACCGACCATGCGGGCTCGACCACGATTAGCGGTGTGATCACGCAAACCGAGGCGCCCAGCGATCTGGTTACGCCGGTGCCGCTGTACGGGACGGTGGGACGAAAGAATGTCCTGTTGGGACAGGTGTTCGCGGATGGAGAGGAAACCGATTTTCACTTGACTGCACCGCCGGGGACACGAATGGTCGTCGTCGATCCCGAGCAGACATTGTTAGCGCGGACTCGGTGAAGGCGCTGGTGGTTCTCGCCTGATTCTTTGCCACTTCAGAACACATTTCCTGGAATTCGTAGCCGTTTTTCCCAAAATGATCCAAGCATCGCTGGCTCGATTGGATTTCTCGTACAAGTCTATTGATTGGAGGGCGTCCGACTTCGCCTGCGGCAAACCGCGGATGGAAGTTCAGGTGCAATGGCCACCACGTGCATTGGAGGTGAATGTGAGCGTCAGCCATGTGCAGCCTCAGACGGCCCCCGAACCGATGCCGGTAGCGGCGCGGACTGGAGCAGAACCAAAGTGTGAAACCATACTCTTGGTGGAGGATGAAGATTTTGTGCGTGAGGTGACTTGTGAAGTGCTGGTATCCGCGGGCTACCGAGTGGCAAAAGCCCGTAACGCCGCCGAAGCGGTGCGTGCCTTCCACCGCTGCGGAGGGCAGGTGCAGCTCTTGCTTACCGACGTAGTTCTACCTGGCCGCAATGGCCGTGATTTGGCACGGAGACTCAAGGTCGTTCAACCAGACCTGAAGACGATATTCATTTCCGGCTATCCGGAAAACGAGGTCACCAAACATGGCTTGCAGGAGCCTGGAGTCTTCTACCTGCCAAAGCCGTTCTCCGTGGACTCGCTTATGGGAAAAATTAGGCAAGTCTTGGGAACAGAGCGCATCGAGGAATCGCGAACGGGAACGCTTACGCGTGCCGCTGGTAATGAGTAGCTTGCATGATCTGCTCCGGAATCTGCATGAGGGGGACAACTCGTTGTAAGACCCCCGGTTGTTCAGCGCACGATCGAGGCAGGCCATAGACGGTGCAACTGGCCTCGTCCTGGCCAACGGTAAGCCCTCCCTCGCGAGCAATGGCTTGCATCCCCTGCAGGCCATCCGCCCCCATGCCGGTCATGATAATCCCCATCGCAAGGGAGCGGAAAACCTCCGCCACGGAAAGCATCATCACGTCGACCGACGGAGTGTGCAACGTGCCTTCCGGAGTATGTGAAAGCCGAATGACAACCTTCGATGGAGTGTGTTGGTGGACGGTCATGTGCTGACCGGCGGGAGCAATATAGACCACTCCCGGAGAAATCAGCTCATCGTGCGTAGCCTCACGGACGGAGACCTTGCACAAATTGTCGAGGCGGCGCGCGAAAGGGCCGGTAAATCCCTTGGGCATGTGCTGCACGATCAATACCCCAACCGGCAGATCGCCTGGCAAGAGAGGGAGAACTTCTTGCAGCGCTTTGGGTCCTCCGGTGGAGGTGCCCAACGCAACAATGCTGGGCTGGACATGATACGCGAGACGGGGGTAGGTCTTGGCCGGCGGTGGTGCTTTGACGATTCTTGTCATGGGACGGCGCCGGTGGCTTTCCGCCGCGGCTTTGATTTTGCCGATGAGTTCGTCCCGAATCTTGATGATGTCCAGAGATACGAAGGATTGCTGCTTTGGCAGATAGTCGAAGGCTCCCAGTGCCAGGGCTTCCAGCGTGGTTTCCGCGCCTTCCTGAGTAAGCGAACTTACCATGATCACGGGACAAGGGAACTCCTGCATGATGCGCTTCAGGGTCTCGATACCATTCAAGCCCGGCATTTCGACGTCCAGCGTTACCACATCTGGCCGCAGGGCAGCTATTTTCTCCAGGGCCTCGTTTCCGGTCTGAGCGGTGCCGCTAACCCGCATACCAGGGTCGGACTCGATCATTCGGGTGATGGCAGTGCGCATGAAGGCGCTATCGTCCGCGACCAAAACCCGAATCAAGTGCGAGTTGGCATGCTGGTCGCTCATTGTGCACGGTAGAGGACCGACACCAACCGGTGTACTTCCTCCATGTAGGCTTCCAATTCGAAGGTAAAGCGGGCCCAGTCGAAGGTTTGCAGCGTAGGACACTCCCCCAGCAGGACGTCGAAGCCTGGCTGTTCAAGCAGGTTCACCTGCCGCTCTTCCACGTAGCCGTACCCCAATCCTTCCATTCTGCAAAGCAGGTCACTGAGAGCAACCAGAGCCACCAAATCGCGATTGATGGTTGCGCTGGACGCGTCGTGATGGCAACCAACGACGGCAACGAGATCGGGAGTAAGATGCCAGCGTTCCGCAACCATCTTCCCGGTTTCGCAGTGGGTCAGTCCCAGAGTGGCGAGCTCGGCCTCGTGCAAGGGGATGTGTTGCGTCTGCGCCTGCTGGAGGGTGGCGGCGAATTCGCGGGGCAATATCCACAAATGAGCGACGATTCCAATGTCGTGGAGCAGGCCTGCGAGGTACGCCTTGGCGGGATCCGGAAATCCGATTTTCCGGGCGAACTGCCGGCAGACCAGTGCGCAGCCCAGGGAGTGCTCCCAAAACACCACCGGATCCAAGATGGTTTTCTCTTTGGGCAGCAGTGTCAGCACGGAACAAGAAACGGCGATGTCGCGCATGCGCTGCAGACCCAGGGCGACTACCGCGTTGCGGATGCTGTCCACGGTCTGCCAGCGTCCGAAGAGTGGAGAATTGGCCATATGCAGACACTGGGCTGCCAGTGACTTGTCCTGGGAGATGAGGTCCACCACTTGTTGCACTTCCAACTGGTCCAGGGGTTGTTCGAGATAACGCAGCAAGGGAGCGAGAACTACCGGAATCGTGGGCATCTGCTCCATGCCCTCAAGACGTTTCAGCAGTGCTTCTCTTGGCTGGTCGCTCATATCTTCACCTGTGGGTTCACCTGTCTCTTTTCGGCTTTGACATAGGCCGTGGCCGAGGGCAAGTGCACCAAACGAAAATCCTCGCTGACGCCGTAGAGGGACTCGGAATGCCCCAGGAACAGGTACCCGTGAGGCAGCAAATTGTTGTAGAAGTGCTGGATGACCCGGCGTTTCGACATAACGTCAAAATAAATAAGCACGTTGCAACAAAGGATCAGATCGATGCCCTTCATGAAAGCCATGCGCGCGTTGTCCAAGAGGTTGACCCGGCTGAAATTGACGTGCGCCTTCACCTCCGGGTTGACCACCAACTCTTCGCCCCGCGCAATGAAGTATTTCTGTTTGAAGTGCGGAGTGAGATTCCGTGTGCTGTAGTCGCCGTAGGTACCATGTTTGCAATGAGCCACGGAGCGCTCATTCAAATCAGTGGCGAGAATCTCAAAGGTCCAGCCCTTCAATTTGCCGGCGGTCTCCTCCAACATCATCATGCTGAGGGTGTAGGGCTCTTCGCCGGTGGAGCAACCGGCGCTCCAAATGCGCAAATGTCTGAGTGCCAATTTGGCGCGGGCCTCGACGATCCGGGTAATCACGATGTTGCGCAGGGCATCGAGCTGCGGCTGGTTGCGGAAAAAGCAGGTTTCTCCGATGGTGATCTCATTCAGTAAGCTGACCATCTCCGCCTGCCGGATCGGCTTGATGGTCAAACACTCGAAATAGTCGCGGAGCGAGCTTACCCCCAGCACCTGCATTCGCTTCGCACAACGATCCTCCAGCATGCGAAGTTTGTTATCGGGCTGGAAAATGCCCGCGACCTGATAGACCAAGTCGCGAATCCGGACCAATTGAGAGTCCGGTGGCCCGCTGGGGAGTTCGGAGCGTGCCAGAGATGAGGGAGCTGCGGTCATTGCACCCCTCCCTGCGAGACCTGGCTGCTGGCGGAAGCCAGCAGGCCTGCCGGATCCAGGACCAGGCGCACGCGGCCGTCTCCGCTGATGGTGGCGCCGGCAATGCTGGAACAATTGTGCAGATACGATCCGAGCGGCTTGATGACGGTGGATTCCTGGCCCACCAGGTGGTCCACCAGGAGCGCGATGCGCTTATCGCCGACCGCGAGAATCACCACTTTCTCGCCCGTCAGTTCAACACCGGCTAGCAATTTTGTGGCGAACATTCCGCCCAGCCGGATCAGGGGAAGGACCTTACCTCGCAGCCGCAGCACTTCGATGCCTTCCACGCGATGCACTTCATCCTTCCTGATTTGCGTAGTTTCCACCACGGAGCGCAAGGGCAGCCCGTAGATTTCGTCCGCGACCTGCACCAGGAGAACGGGAAGAATGGCCAGAGTGAGCGGCAGGCGCAGCAAGATCGTTGTGCCCTGGCCGAGATGACTGTCGAGCTCGATGGTTCCGTTCATCCGCTTAAGATTGGAGCGGACAACATCCATTGCCGACGCCGCGGCCGGAGAGGTCAGTAACCTTCTCAACCGTGCTGAAACCGGGGAGAAAAATGAAATCCAGAATTTCGCGCGGGGTCAAAAGGCGGGCACGTTCCACACTCACCAGACCTTTCTCCACGGCCTTGCGGAGCACCCGGTCAGGATCAATTCCAGCCCCATCGTCGGCTATGGTAATGACGATCTGGTCGCCCTCCTGTTGCGCCTCCAGCCGAATGACGCCCTGGCGCGGCTTGCCGGCAGCCACTCGGGCGTCGGGCGTTTCCAAACCGTGGTCGAGCGAGTTGCGGACCAGATGGACCAGAGGATCGCCGATCAACTCCACCATGGTCTTGTCCAGTTCGGTATCCTGGCCACGAACCTGCAGGTCCACTTCTTTCTTGAGTGAGCCGGCCACATCGCGAACCAGGCGGGGGAATTTGCGGAAGACGAGGTCGATTGGCACCATCCGAGTCTTCAGCCCGGCGGTTTGTAGTTCCTCAGTAATGAAGCTGAGCCGCGCGGTGGACTGGCTGAGGGCGGAGGACAAGTCTTCCCCGGCTAGACGGCCAAGGCTCAGGTCACTGTTGAGCCGAATTAATCGGTTTCTTTCCAGCACCAGTTCGCCGACCAGGTTGATCAGTTCGTCCAGCTTGCGCACGTCCACGCGCATGGTTTGAGCGCTGGCGCTGACATTGGATTCGGCAGCCTGCTTCTGCTGGATCAGGGCATTGCCAACGGCGGCAGGCGAAGCCAGCTTTTTCTCCACCAGCAAAGCGCCCAATTTTTGTTTTTCCGCGGCTGCAGCCTGGTCCTGCAACGCCCCCTCCAGCGTGGAGGGGGAGATCACGTCATGAGCGACGAGTATTTCGCCGAGGCGCTTGGAAGAATCGTCTGGCCTTCTGACTATTTCCAGCTCCGAGACGAGATCATCGATCGCATACTGCTTGAGGCCGCCTTCCCGGATGTCGGCCAGCATTCGACCGAGCTGGTCTCGTGCGCCGAGCAGTGCATCCATCATGCGTTTGCTGAGTTGGATTTCTCCCTTGCGCAAGTCGTTGAGCACGTCTTCCGCGCGGTGACTCAGCCGCACCACCGGCTCAAAACCTAGGAATCCTGAAGTTCCCTTGATGGTATGGATTGCCCGAAAAATACGGTTAAGCAATTCCTCGTCCTTGGGGGTGGACTCCAGCGTGACCATGTCCTGGTCCATGCGCTGCAGCAGTTCCTCCGATTCCACCAGGAACTCCTGGATCATTGCCGGGTCTAGTAAGAATTCATTGTCCACGAAGCGTCCATCCCTCGGCTGGTCAAATCTGGGGCGAGATTAGGCCTGGGCCATCGCCCCGGAGTTTATTTCTTCGGAGTTGCTCATCAGGCGGTCCACATCCAGCAGGATCAGAAGCCGGTTGTCGAGCTTGCCGACCCCCGAGACGTATTCCCGTTCTACCTTGCCTAAACGTGGCGGTGGTTCGACGGTGTCGGCGGGGATGCGCAGAACTTCGGAGACCGAGTCGACGATGAACCCGAGAACCGTGCCCCGGACCTCGATCACCACGATGCGAGTCTGTTTGTCGTGGGCCAACTCTTCCAGCCCGAAGCGCTTGCGTAGCGCAACCACGGGGATCACTTTGCCGCGCAGGTTGATAACCCCGTCGACGAAGTCAGGAGAATTGGGCACCCGGGTCAACTGCTGGACGCGGATAATTTCCTGGACGCGCAGAATGTCGAGCCCAAACTCCTCACCCCCAATGTGGAAACTCACCAGTTGAAGTAATTCGCGGTGGCCTTGCCCGCTGTTGTGAAGATTCGCCATGCTGTCGATGTTTTCGGTTGCCGTGTTTTGCGATTCCATGTTTGCGGCTCCTCGTTTCGGTGATGAACTGCTCGGTGTTCCCAAAGCTGCATTTTGTTCCTAGCGCGCTGCGGCAGGGAAGGCTCGGCTGCCGCTCCCGGTGCGAACCTGCCGTTTTCCGGCGCCAAGCCAAGAATGCTCCGCTTTAGAAACATCGGCGGAGCCAGACAGAACTTGATTCGATGTGTGCTTTTGTGATGAAAGGCTCAAAGAGCCTTATGCAAGTCAACGAGCGGCGGCCGAAAAGGCTCTCTCTGGAACCTCTGCCGCTAGGGGTGATGACTGGTTGGTAAATTGATTCCGCCGGTCGGGCCGATCTCGGCTTCCAAGCCGCCCGGAGGAACGATTGCCGTTGCCCAGCCGGAAATTCGACACCGTCTTCTGTAGATCCAGCGCAAGTCCGGACAAGTCCTGGCAGGCCTTGGCCGATTGCTGCGCCCCGTCGGCCGCTTCTTTTACCAGCTTGGCAATCTGCTCCATGTTGTTGTTGATTTCCTCGGTTGCGCTCGACTGCTCTGTGGCCGCCGTGGCGATGTGCGTGACCATCTCCCCCACCTGCTCCGACATGTGGATGATCTGCTTCAGCGAGTCGCCCGCCTGCGCCGTAGTTTTTACTCCTTCCTCCACCTGTTTGTTTCCTTCCTCCATGGCCAAGACCGCAACTTTGGTTTCCTGCTGCACCGTGCGGATCATTTGCGCGATCTCTTTCGTGGCCGAGGTCGTGCGTTCGGCCAGCTTTCGCACTTCGTCGGCCACCACCGCGAAGCCTCGCCCTTGCTCGCCCGCCCCGCGCCGCTTCGATGGCCGCATTCAACGCCAGCAGATTGGTCTGGTCGGCAATGTCGTCAATCACCCCGATAATCCTGCCGATCTGGTCCGAACTCTTGCCCAGTTCCTCAACCTTCCTCGCCGTGCCGCTCACCGATTCGGCAATCGCCCGCATCTTGGTCAGGGTTTCGTTCACGATAGTGCCGCCCGCGCGTGCCGTTTCGGCGGCTTTACGCGATGCCTCCGCGGCTTTGCCGGAATTCTCCGAGACCTGCAGCACCGTCGAAGACATTTCTTGCATGGCGGTGGCTACTTGCGAAGTCTGGTCTTTTTGCGTTTCCGCCCCTTGCGCCTGCTGCGAGGCGGACGAAGAGATTTCCTCGCTGGCGCTGGCCACGTGCTCGGCGGTGCTGGCAACGGACTGGATCAGCTCGCGCAGGTTGTTTTTCATTTTGTTGAGCGCGACGCCAGCCTGGCCGACTTCGTCCTGAGAGGTAATCTCCATGTCTTCTATGGCTAGGTTGTTGGCGGCGACTTCTTCGATCGTGGTCACCATGCGGGTGATGCCGCCGGTGATGGAGCGCACGATGATCGTTGCCACCACCAGACCGATTACCACCCCCACGATCGCCAAGCTTGAAATCAGCAGGGTGGTGCGCGATTCGGTCGCAGATTGCTCCTCCCGAGCGGAGACCGTGAGCTTCTCCTGGAGAGCGATCAGCTCTGTGGCCGTCTGTCCCAGGTCGGCGCGCACGGCATCGGACTTTGGTTGCAGGATGAGATCAATAGCCTGCTTCTGTTTACCCGCGCGATGTAGTTCGACCACGCGGTCAATAATGCTGTGGTATTCGTCTAACACCTGACGGTAGTGGGCCATCAGTTCTTTACCTTTGTCAGTGGACAGGGTCGCTTCCAGCTTGTCGAAGTCCTCCGCCAATATGCGGTTGTTCTCCGCATAGCGGCTTATCTCATTTTCCTGATTGGTCAGAAGAAAGGCACGGTATTCGGCTTTTTGGTTGTTAATAAGTGAATCGATGGACACAGCATAAAATTTTCCTTGACCTCTCTTATCGCCAAAAGCAGACAACTCAGTCAATTTTTGCACCGAGGTGTAGCAGATCACGCCCATGGTTACCAAAATCGCCAGTAGGGCTCCGAAGCCAGCCGCCAGCTTCGCCTTCAGGCTCATTCTGCTTATCATTGGATTCTCCCTCGAAACGAGCGCTAGGGGGCTCATTCCCCCGGGCATCCGCGTCAGTTGCTTCCAAGAGCGACACGCTCCCACCGCAACTACGAGGCTTTGGCCTACACGCTAACCCAAGAGATTCATCGGCGTGGTAGCACCGGGCTTTAGCCTGGAGAGACGAACCAGGCGGGTTTTGTCCAGGAGAAAGCACGCGGAAGGTGATGGCCGTTGGGTATTTAATCTCCTGTGGCATCACACTGGACTTAGGATGAAGACGATTGCCCCAGGAGAAATGTGGCGGTGGTGGTTACGGTGAGGACCACGATGGTGAGCCACTTTGAACTCGGCTGCATAAACAGGACTCCTGTGGTCTGATGTGGAAGCAGCACGGACTTTGCAGTTCTTTCACGGTGCCGAAAGCTGAAAGTCCTCAGTTTCTATCGGCCGGGTAGAAGAAACCTTCAGTTTGAGCACGGAGCACCCCGGGGGCGTCGGTGGCGCTGCTATAATCAAGAGTTGCCCTCATGCCGACGAAGCGTCTGATCCGTTCCACTACTGTTCTATGCGTCCGCCGGGATGGGCACGTTGTCATGGCCGGAGACGGCCAAGTCACGCTCGGCGAAGCGGTTATCAAACACACAGCCAAAAAGATTCGCCGCCTGTATCAGGACAAGATTCTCGCCGGATTTGCCGGTTCCACCGCCGACGCCTTCTCGCTCTTCAGTCGTTTCGAAGCCAAGCTGGAGCAATATCACGGCAACATTGGCCGTGGCGCGGTCGAACTGGCGAAAGATTGGCGCACCGACAAGTTTCTGCGGCATCTGGAAGCCCTGCTGCTGGTTTCAGACAAGGAGCAGACGTTTCTGCTCAGCGGGCAAGGCGACGTCATTGAGCCCGACGGCGGGATTGCCGCCATCGGCAGCGGTGGCCCGTATGCTCAAGCCGCAGCCCAGGCTCTGGCGGAACACACGCAGCTCTCCGCCCGCCAGATCGCCGAAGAATCCTTGAAGATTGCCGGCAAAATGTGCATCTATACGAATGACAAGATTACGATAGAAGAGTTGTAAGCACACGTAGGCACAGCCGCCCTCGGCTGTGCGCTGGGTCGAAGACCCGGTTATCATTGCGCGCTGGCAGGAACCGTCGAGCTACGCTCGATCGGACAGCCGAGGGCGGCTGTCCCTACGTACATTATGGCTATCTATCTCCCCTCGACCGCCGAAGAACAGCAAGCCGCCGTACTCGACGATCTCACTCCGCGCGAAATCGTCACCGAGCTCGACAAGTATGTCGTCGGCCAGAAGGACGCCAAGCGCGCCGTCGCCATCGCCCTGCGC